>Ga0075118_10000246_pt1 | contig 55440 bp, 61 predicted proteins | sample AntAceMetag02UKE_FD_69794 | JGI IMG/M metagenome (GOLD analysis project Ga0075118, IMG submission 69794) | Saline lake microbial communities from Ace Lake, Antarctica - Antarctic Ace Lake Metagenome 02UKE | ecosystem: Environmental > Aquatic > Non-marine Saline and Alkaline > Saline | place...
GGCTGTAACAGCCGGTTGTTGCAGCAGAAGACGGGCGCGCTCGGCTCGCCGCCCGGAGCCGTCCGAACGGCCTGCGGCTCCGGCCGCTGGCGGCCCTGTTGCTCAGTCGAACCCTTCGGTGCCTGCGCCTGTCCGGTTCTTCCAGTCGGCACGACCATGAACTCGACTCTCCATGTCAGCACGCCCTCGCTGACACGCGCGGAGCAGGCGGATCAACCGGAACGGTTCTCCTGCCGGGCGAGACCGGTACATCCCCACAGCCAGCCGATAGGACGAACGGCGAACCGTCCGCCAGATCAAGCCGACGCCGGGTGTCCAGGGCTCTTTCGCCGACGAACGCCGCAACGCACATGCCAGATCGGCTAAACAGGGGCTTTCCCGCCTCTCCTTGATATCGAGGAGGTTAGTGCCGCGTGCCGTGGAGCCGGACGGCGGCATTAGAGAAAGCACTGCTACCAAGGTTCATATAACAGCGACGGCGTGAACTTTGTAGACCGCATTCGTTCGGATCGATTGAGCCACATGCCACTCCTCCGCCGTCGCCTCGCCACAGCAACGCGCGCCAGTGGGGGGCGGCGGGTCCGGTCCGATCCGCTCACTTGCGTCCTAAACCTGCGTCAACCGGTACAGGCGCGACACTAGCAGCTTCAGCCAGAGCGAGGCCAGCAGAGTGTAGCCGAGCATGGCGAGGAACTGATCCTCGAGCCGGACCCCGGGATCGATCAGGACGCCCAGCAAGCCGGAGGCCAGTGCCGACGCCAGGACCTGGGTGGCGAAGGCGACCGAGCGGATCGCGCCCAGGTGGCGTGTGCCGAACAGGTGGGCCCAAAGTGTCCCGATCAGCGTCGACGCGCTGCCATTGGTGATGGCGCCCAGCATGATGAAGGCCGGCACCGGCCATACCGATGCGGAAATATGAAAACCGTCACGGACCCAGCCATGGGCAGCAGGAAGAGGGGGAGCAGCCTGCGGACGTCGAACCGGTCAACGAGCCAGCCGGTCAGAAGGGCTGCCAGCACGCTCACCCCCGCATAGGCCGGGAACCAGGCCGCGAACCAGGCGAGTGTCCAACACTGACTTCCACCAGATGGACCTGGTGGAAGAAGATGCCCGACATCACGAACGACGGGGCAGCGATCCCCGTCAGGACGGCGAAGAACTCCGGGAGCCTCAGGACCTCCTCGCGCGCGTCCATTGGCGTTGCGGGCTCGCGCCAGCCGCGTCGGCCGCCGCGTCGGGCCGGCTTTCGTGCGCCGGCTCGAGACGCAGGAAATACAGGACGAGCGGAACCGCCACGACGCAGAGCGCCGCGGCGGCGCGCGAACCATCGGCCGACCCCGGTGATCGCCAGATGGCCGAGTGCGCCCTGTCCGAACTGGCGCAACCCGAACAGGATCGGCAGCAGCAGCCAAGCGGAGGGAACGGCTGCCATTGCGACACAGGTTGCCGCCAGGCAGAGCAGCACGATGATCGCGAGTGGGCGGATCCCGAACCTGTCGGCCAGTTTCCCGACCCATACATGGACCACCGCGCTGCCGATGGTCCCAAACGTCGCATCGACGGCCGCGCTCAAGCGCGCCCCATCCAGCAAAAGCCGGCCAGCGGGTTGTTCAGGCCTTCGGCTTCTCGAACACCGCCATCGCCAGGCCGACCCTGGCCTCTATCACCGCGCGCCGCAGGTTGCGCTGCTTGAGCGCGGCGTCAGGCCCCATCAACAGATCGCCTGCCTGCAGCGGCACAGGCTCGCCCGCGGCCTTGCGCGCCGCCGCCTCCTCCTGCTGACGCAGCATGTGGTTGCGCGAGACGTTGGTCATGTCCTTGTACACCCGGGTGGTGAACCCGACCTCCTCGGCAATGGCCCGCATCTCGGTCGGCGAGACCAGGAAACTGTGGGTCACGCTGAGGGCCCACGGCATCGGGTATTCCGGCTGCGGCGCCACGCCCGCAACGATGTCGTAGAACCCGAACCTGCCTCCCGGCTTCAGGACCCGCAGCGCCTCGCGGTACAGGCTGCGCTTGCGATCGACGTTCATCGATGCGTGGATCGTGACCACCCGGTCGAACGACGCGTCCTGGAACGGCGGGTCGGTGGCGTCGCCCTCGACCACGGCGATCCGTTCCGAGAGCCCGACCAGGGCGTTCAGGGCCCGGTTGGTCTCGCACAGCGCCGGTGTCAGGTCGAGAGCGGTAACCTCGGCGCCGAACCTGTCGGCGAGCACGCGGGCCGGCCCACCGATCCCGGCCCCGAGGTCGAGCACGGTCATGCCCGCCGCGATGCCGAGCGCCTCGAACAGTTCGACGGCCGCCTCATGCCCTCGCACGTGCATCTGGTCGAGGGCCGCCAGGTGCTTGAGCGCAATAGCGCCCCGCTCGATGCCGTGCTCGGCGAGGCGAGCGATCAGCGCCTCGGCCAGCGACGACCGCTGGTAATGCGCGGTTATCTCGTCACGACCCGCCATCGTCAGCCCCAAAGCGCGGGTTCGGCCGGATGCACGACGCTTCCGACATAACGCATCCCCGGCTCGCGATCCCTGGCCAGCAGCAGCGGCGCGTCCAGGTCGACAAGTCCGACGCCCTGAGCCACCAGCATCGCGGGCGCCATGCCGAGCGAGGTCCCGATCATGCACCCGACCATGATCCCGAAGCCGAGCCGCTCGGCCTCGGCGCGCAGCCTCAGGGCTTCGGTCAGCCCTCCGGTCTTGTCGAGCTTGATGTTGACGGTGTCGTACTTGCCGGCCAGGGCCGCCAGGGTGGCGGTGTCGTGGCAGCTTTCATCGGCGCACACCGGCACCGGGCGCTCAAGGCCGAGCAGTCCGCCATCGTCCTTGGCCGGCAGCGGCTGCTCGATCATCTCCACCCCCAGGCCGGCGAGCTTCGGGGCGAGGTCGCGGTAGGTGGCGACATCCCAGGCCTCGTTGGCGTCGACGACCAGCCGGGTCCGCGGCGCGTTGGCGTGGATGCGGGCGACCCGGTCGAGATCGAGACCGTCGCCGGTCATCTTGAGCTTGAGCAGCGGACGCTCGGCGTTCGCGGCCGCGGCTTCGCCCATCGCCTCGGGGGTATCGACCGACAGCGTGAAGACCGTGGTCACCGTGGCCGGCGGAACCGCGAGACCGGCCAGCGTCCACGCCGGGATTCCGGACAGCTTCGCCTCCAGGTCCCACAGCGCGCAGTCGACGGCGTTGCGGGCGGCACCGGCCGGCAGCGCCGCCAGCAGTCCCTCGCGGTCGAGACCGCCGGCGACCGCATCGGCGACGCCACGGATCTGCGCGACGACGCTGTCGACGCTCTCGCTGTAACGGGTGTATGGCACGCACTCGCCGCGCCCGACCGCGGCGCCGTCCTGGACGGTGGCGACCACCACATGCGCCTCGGTGCGGGCACCCCGGGAAATTCGGAAGACGCCGCGGATCGGCCAGCTCTCGACGGCGACGGAAAGGCTGCGGGACATCGGGCTCCTCGTGCGAACGGAGGTTGGTTGGCGCTTCACTTGACCGTCAGCTTGGCGACCTGGACATTCACCAGATCCTTCGGACCGACGAACTCATTCAGGATGCGCCACGCGTTGTCGCGCACCTTCTGGATACCGTCATAGCCGTTCAGGTCGCTCGGCGTCAGGCTGCTCAGGTAGATGATCATGGCATCGCGGATGCGCGGCTCCTGGGACGCCATGGTCGGCCGCACGCTCTCGTCGCGCAACTCCACCGCCAGGCTCAGCAGCAGGAACACCGGGTAGGTCCGGTTGGTCTGGAGGTTGACGACGAACTCCGGCAGCACGTCGATCACGGAGCCCTTCGGGCCAGGCCGGCTGCTGGGGGGTGCGCCGGCGTCCGTCGGCTCCTCCGCCTTGGGGGGGCCCGGCGTCAGCCCGGGTATCGAGACTCCCGGGACCAAACCGGCGACCAGGGCACCCAGCCCGGCGCCGATCAGCAGGATCAGCGGCAGCACGACGAACAGGGCGAGCTTCTTCATGTGGCCCGGTTCATCCGGTTTCCTCGGGTCAACGGGTTTCCGCGGGTCGATTGAGGTTTCCGGCGGATCGCACTAATTTTACCCAATCGAGACCCGCACCACCACACCCCGCGCAATGGAGCCGCTGCGTCGATGGCCAGCCCCGCCGACGATCGCTGGAAGGACATGGTCAGGGCGCAGCCCGCCGTGACGGCGGCCGACCGCGACGCTGGATCGGCGGCGCGGGCGGTGTCGTTCGCGCTTGAGCTGACGGATGACGGCCTGCTACTGAAGATCCGCCGCGACGATGGGCGGATCGCCCTGGTCGAGCTGTCCCCCGACATGGCGCTGTATCTGCGGGAGTACCTCACCAACGGCCTCGCCAGCATCGGCTACATCCGCCCGCGGCCCTGACCGCCCGCCTCAGCCCGGATCCCGCCGGACTGCCTCGGCCGACGTCGCGTCGATGTGACCGGCGAGATGTTGCTCCAGAAGGCCCTGGACCTTGTCCGAGATCCGGCGACGGACCTCCGGGGAGAGCGCGTCGAATGATGACTGGGCGAGCATCATGTCCACCATCTGGCCGCTCTGGACGGCCTTTGTCATGTCCCGGTACGCCTCGGTCCGCTGGCCGACGACCTCGGCGATGCAGCGCGCGAAGAGCTGGAGTGCCTCGTGCTCCGACAGTCCCGGCATACCTTGCGTACCGCGCCGCCGCGCGCGGCACCCCTTCCTGTCGTTCGATCACCGACCGACCGCGTAGCCCTGCATGCCCCGCGGGTTTGCCGCCGCCTTCAGCATGGTCCCATCCTTCGCCGCCGCGGTCAGCCGGCCTTCGGACCAGTCGTCGCCAAGCTGCAGGTCGTGGCCGCGGGCCGCCAGCGCGTCGATCGTCGCCGACGGGAACCGGCTCTCCAGCACCACCCGGCCGGGCTTGCGCCCGCGTGGCCAGAAAGAGCTCGGAAAATGCTCGCTGTGGAAGGCCGGGCAGTCGATCGCCTCCTGCAGGTTCATGCCGTGGTCGGCATGGTGCAGGAACAGCAGCAGCGCCCACTGGTCCTGCTGGTCGCCGCCGGGCGTGCCGAACGCCATGTAAGGCTCGCCGTCGCGGAGCGCGAACCCCGGGGACAGCGTGGTGCGCGGCCGCTTTCGTGGCGCCAGCGACGACGGCGAGCTCTCGTCCAGCCAGAACATCTGGGCGCGGTTGCCGAGGCAGAAGCCAAGTTCCGGGATGATCGGCGACGACTGCAGCCAGCCGCCGCTCGGCGTCGCGCTGAACATGTTCCCGTCGCGGTCGATGATGTCCATGTGGACGGTGTCGCCGGCGACGACACCGCTCTTCGAGACCGTCGGCTCGCCGACCCCCAGGCGCTCCAGCGCGCGCGGATCGACGCCGGCGTCCACCCCCAGGGCAGCCGCCAGCGACCGTTCGTAACCCGGCACCGTCCCCGGCCGAAGGTCGAGCGACGCCCGGTCGCCGATCAGCCGGCGGCGCTCGGCGTTATAGTCGGCCGACAGCAGCGCCTGCATCGGGACGTCGACGAAATCCGGATCGCCGTAGAACGCCTCGCGATCGGCGAAAGCCAGCTTGATCGCCTCGGTCACGGCGTGGACGAAATCGGGGCCGGTCGGATCCATGTCGGCGACCCCGATTCCGTCCAGGATCGCCAGCGCCTGCAGCAGCGCCGGGCCCTGGCTCCACGGTCCTGCCTTGCAGACCCGGTAGCGGCCGTAGTCGTAGGTGGTGGGATCCTCGTAGGTCGGCTGCCACTCCGCCATGTCCTGGGCGCTCAGCAGCCCGTGGTGGCGTCTTCCTGAAACGTCCATCATCGGCTCGGCGTGCACGTACCTGTCGATGGCCGCGGCGACCCAGCCCTTCGACCAGATGGCGCGGGCCCGGTCGATCACCGCTTCGCGTGAGCCGCCGCCCGCCTCCGCCTCGGACAGGATGCGGGCGTAGGTCTCGGCCATGACCGGGTTGGCGAACAGCGTCCCCGGCTGCGGGGCGATGCCGTCCTTGAGATAGACCGCGGCCGAACTCCGCCACTCGGTCTCGAACAGGTCGCGCACGGTCTCGACGGTGGCGGTGATCCGCTCGACCACCGGGTAGCCGTTGCGGGCGTAACCGATCGCCGGAGTCAGCACCTCCCGCAGCGTCTGGGTGCCGTAGTCGCGCAGCAGGGTCAGCCAACCGTCGAACGCGCCGGGCACCACCGCCGCCAGGAAACCGCTGCCCGGAATCAGGTCCAGGCCGAGGTCACGGTAGGTACCGATGGTCGCGGCGGCGGGCGCCGGCCCCTGGGCGCACAACACCCTGACCCGGTCCTCGCGCTTGCTGTAGAAAACCGCCGGCAGGTCACCCCCCGGACCGTTGAGGTGCGGCTCGACCACCTGGAGCGTGAAGCCGCAGGCCACAGCCGCGTCGAAGGCGTTGCCGCCGCGCTCCAGCATCGCCATCCCGACCGCGGAGGCGACCCAATGGGTGGAGGTGACGACACCAAAGGTGCCGCGGATCTCGGGGCGTGTCGTGAACATGGGGGTCTCGCTGGCGCGGTTCTCGCATGGAGGATGACAGCCACTATAGGAGGGGGCCGGATCGCTGGGCAAGGATTGCCGGGTGGCGGACGACCCTCGGATTGCACCGCCGGAGTCGGATTCAATTGCCGGATTGCGGCGCGAAGAGTAGAGTGTTTGGTGGCCGAGAAACGGCTGGTTCGGGGACGCGCGATCGCGATCTCGGGTCTGCGGCAGAACAGGAGTTGTTGCCGTGTTGAACGCGGAACTGGCGCTGAGCTTGCTGGGTGGGGGCAACAGTCTGCTCGGGGGATCCTCCGGGGCTCCCAGCATGTCCGCGCTGGCGGCTTTCAAGAATTATCAGAAGGACCAGGTAGCGGCGCGCAAAGAGTTCGCGGCCCGCGAGGATATCCAACGCGACATCAACGCCTTCAAGAAGGCGGTCGGCAAGATCGACACCGTCGAAGACCTTTTGAAGGACCGCAAGACCCTCGGCTTCGTGCTGTCGGCCTTCGGCCTCGAGGGCGAGATCAACAACCCGGGGAAGCTCAAGGCAGTCCTCAACAGCGACCCCGACGAGATCAACTCATTCGCCAACCGACTGTCGGACAGCCGCTTCGGCGAGCTCGCCAAGTTCCTAGACACGTCGGAATTCGGCCTCAAGAACCTGCGTGTTTCGGACAAACAGTCCGAGATCATCAACAACTTCCTCACCACCTCGTTCGAGAAGTCGCTGGCGGCCCAGAACCCGGCGGCCCGCGACGCGCTGTTCTTCCTGCGTCGCATCGGCTCGGTCGAGAACAGCTTCGATATCCTGGGCGACCTGCCGCTTCGCACCATCGTCACCGAGGCGCTCAACCTGCCGAGGGAGATTGCCCGGCAGTCGGTCGAGAAGCAGGCGTCGCTGATCAGCGCCAAGCTGAAGCTTGAGGACTTCAGGACCGGTCCGTCCGAGACCGCCAGCAAGACCCGCCTCGACATCCTCAACGAGGACCTGGCGGCGATCGGCAACGCCAACACCACGATCGCGGCGAGCAAGAACGTGGTCGACGCCTTCGTCTCCAAGCTGGAGAGCCTGCGCACCCTGTACGGCGACTACGCGGACACGGTCGATCCGGCCGGCGTCAACGCCGCCGAGATTCCGGTGCAGCAGGCGGCCCTGCCTGGCCTGCTTGGGCAGCGCGGCCTGGTCGCCGCCGCCAACCAGGCGGTGCAGGATACCCGCGCCGGGCTGACCGAGCTCGAAACCCTGTTCAACAAGGCCCGCAACGCCAAGGACGCCGACGAACTCGCCGAGATCCAGGCAAGCTTCACGGCCGCCGCCGACAAGATCCTCGGCGCCGACGGTTACATCAACACCGCGACCTTCTCCGACCCCAACACCGGCGAGACCCGTAACCTGCTGCGCAACGGCACCGGAGGCCCGCTGCCCGGCGGCACCGACGCGACGCCGGACCAGCTGGAGACGACGGTCGCCACCGACGGCACCAAGGCGGTTACCAAGTCGACCGACCTCGCCGGCTTCCTCGGTGACCTCCAGGGCTTCCGAGACGCCGTGGCGGCCGCCGATTTCGCCACCCTGCAGGCCGATCTCGACGCCGCCAAGCCAAGCCTCGACACCGCCAAAACGACCTTCAAGGCCGCCGAGTTCCAGACCCAGGTCAACGTCTCGAGCATCAACAACGCCCTCAGCGCGTCGAAATTCGCGGTGGAACTCGACTCCGAGGCGCTGGCGCTCGGGCTGAAGTCGGTGCAGGACGGACTGGCGCGCTCGACGAAGATCGAGAGCGTGCTCAACTCGATCAACACGCTCGCCAACCAGGCGCTGGAGCCGACGGCGGACCTGGTGGCGATCAACGCCTCCTACGCCAGCCGGGTCGCCGAACTCCAGGACCTGATCCAGAACGCCGGCAGCGTCACCGACGGCACGAACACCGTGAACCTGGACAACCTGCTGACCGCCGGGAACACGACCTACAACGTTCTCGGCGGCACCAGCATCCAGGTCGAAGGCGGCGATCTCGGCAACGACATCCTGGCCGGGCTGCCCGCCACGATCACCGCCGGCAACGCCCAGGCGCTGAAGGACGACATCAAGGACGTCTACAAGGTCGCGCTCGGCGAGGTCACCGACAACCTGACCCGCGACCTCGACGTCGCGGCGTTCGCCGCCAACACCCTCGACCCGCGCGGCCGGATCGACTCCCAGATCCGGCTGATCCAGTCAGATCTGGAGCAGCAGATCGCCAGCGCGGCGGCCGAGGGCAAGAACCTGCTGGCGCCGTTCGGCTCGGATCTGCGGGTCTCGCTGGGCTCGCTCGGCTCGACGCTGACCATCGACGCCCAGACCGATTTCAAGGGCCTGTTCGCCGCGGCTCTGGAAGGCTTCGACACCACCGTGCTGTCCGGCGGCTCGATCGCCGACCGCGTGTCCGCCCTGAACGACGCGCTGTTCGCGGCCGGGCGGGCGCAAGGCAAACTGAACGCCGAGAGTTACGCGCTGAACGTGCAGCGGTCAGTCATCACCCAGGAGCGGACGATCCTGGAGGGTGAAGGCGGCTCGGCCGGGTCGTTCTTCAAGGCCATCGAGTACACGCCGGAAGCGCTCAAGTTCATCGAGCGCTACCTGGTCCAGAAGGACCTGGAGAGCCAGGGCTTCGGCGGCGTGTCCGGCGCTTACAACGCCAAGGCGGCGGTCGCCAGCCAGATCGGAACCCTGTTGAACTCCAACGGCAGCGGGCTGAACCTGCTGGCCTGAGAGCCGGCCGTCAGGTCCCGGCGACCAGCGGCGCCGTTAACCGGCGGAGCGCCGCGATCACGCTGAGCGCGGTGATCTTGCCGGTGCGCGGATTCTCCTCGCTCGGCACGTTCTCGATCGTCATCGTGAAGCGCGCGCTGTCGGCGTCAACGGTGATGGTGTGCTGGTTGCGGGTCATCGCGGGGTCCGCCCAGATCTCCAGGCGGGTGGCGTCGGGGCCGATCCCGGCCAGCGACAGCGCCGCCGCCACGTTGACGTTCGCCGGGAAGCCGGCGGCACCGTCGCGCGCCGAGCCCTCGAACACCCGCTTCGCCTCGGTCAGGCCTTCGACTTCGATCCCGTGCTCGACCAGGTAGGGCGCCCCGACCAGCCCGCGGGGCGGCTTGCGGGTGACCAGCCGGACCTCGCGAATGCTGCCCTCGGCGGCGGCGCGAACCGCGTCGAGACCGATCAGCGCGCCGGTCGGAACGATAATCCGGGCGCCGGATTTCCGGGCCCGGTCGACCAGATCCATGTGGCGCAACAGGGCGCCAACGCTGATCGGCAGGAAGATCCGCCCGCGGTCGACCGCCGGACCGGCGATGTCGGCGAACGCCGCCGCCGGCACGCACTCGACCACCACGTCGGCGTGTTCGGCCAGGTCGCCGAGCGTTGTGACCGGAACCGGATTCCGGAAGCCGGCCATCGTCCGCCCGGCCTTGGCGGTGTCGCGCGCTGACACCGCGGCCAGGCGCAGCCCCTCGATACGGCCCTCGTCGAGGGCCCGGGCGACCGCCAGCCCGATCGCGCCCATTCCGCCGACCGCCACCGTCAGCCCGGTCGCTCCATCCGCTCCAGACACTTTGTCCTCGCCGATAACCTGTTGATGATCCACGATGCGTTCCTAACGCCGGTCCGACGGCGTGTCCAGACGAACAAACAGAAGGACGCGCCCCGAGCATGCGAGTCGCGACAATGGTGGCCACCCTCCTGATCGCTCTCGCGGCGGCGCCGCTCCCGGCCGCCGCCATCGACATGCCGTGCCTGACCGCCCGTCTCATCGTGCCGTGGGGCGCCGGCAGCGGTACCGACCTGCTGTTCCGCGCGCTTGCCGACGCGGCCAACGGCGCCAGCGCGAAACCACGCCTGGAGGTCGTCAACTTCAGCGGCGAGGACGGCGTGCGCGGCGCCCGCGAGGCGCGCGAGGCGCCTCCGGATGGCTGCACCCTGCTGGCCGTCCACCAGAGCCTGATGGCGAGCTACATCGGCGGTCAGGCCAACTTCGGTTGGGACGCGTTCGCGCCGGTCGCTCGTCTCACTTGGACGCCGGTGCTGATCGGTGCCCGCGCCGACGCCCCGTTCGACACTGTGTCCGAGATGCTGGCGGCAGCGCGCGGTGCCGCCGGTGTCACGGCCGCCAGCACCAAGGGCATGACCAGCCACTTCCTGTTCCTGCAGATCGCCGACCGCACTGGTGTCACCTTCCGGCCGGTGTTCCTCGACGGCACCCGCGAGCGCCTGACGGCGCTGCTGTCGGGCACAGTCGACATCGGCGAGATCAACCTCGCCAGCGCGCAGCGCCACGCCGCCTCGGGCGCCCTCAAGGCGCTGGCGGTGACTGGCGCCGAGCGGGCCGAGGCCCTGCCAGCGGTCCCGACGCTGCGCGAGCAGGGCGTGGACCTGGTGTTCGCCATCGACCGCGGCGTGATGCTGCCGAAGGCGGCGAAGCCGGAACTGGTCGAGCACTACGCCAAATTGTTCGAGGCCGCCCTGGCCGACCCGCGCGTCGCCGGGCTGCTTGAGCAGCATGGCACCAGCGCCGGGTTCCTCGGCCCGAAGGCATACGCGGGCTACTGGCAGGACAGCTTCGCGGACTGGCGCCGGATCGCCAAGGAAGCCGACCTGTACCGCCAAGCCGATTGATCGAAGCGGGACCGAGCGCGCTGCCCGCGCCGGACACCGCCTTGGCGGTGGTGCTCCACGCCGCGCCAGTCTATTTTCCCTTCGAACCGGGCGATCGTCGCCGTGGCGGCGCTGCCTGAACCGCTCCGCCGGCCGGGTTTCCGGCCGGCTCTTCCGCTGCAAGGGGGTATCCGTGGCGACGATCGAGAATCCGTATCTTCTGTTCCTGGGCGACGCTCCCGATCAGTTGGCGGCCAAGACCGCCAACGGGGTGAAGGTGTGGCGCCCGGAGTGGTGCATCGGCCAGTTCCGGCTGCCAGGGTGCAAGGCGGATCTCGGCCTGCCCGACATGACCATCGAGGAGGCAGCGGCCAAGGGGGCCCGGACGGTGATCCTGGGGGTGGCCAACCGCGGCGGCTTCATTCCCGACAGCTGGATCGTCGAACTGGTCAAGGCTCTCGACCTCGGCATGGACATCGCGTCCGGCCTGCACACCAAGATCACCACCATCCCGGCGCTGAAGGACAAGGCCGCCGCCAAGGGACGGCACTTGTTCGACGTTCGCCATCCGAGCCGCGACTACCCGGTTGCCAGCGGCAAGCCGCGGCCGGGAAAGCGGTTGCTGACAGTCGGCACCGACGTCTCCGTCGGCAAGATGTTCACCACGCTGGCGATCGAGAAGGAGATGCGGACGCGCGGCCTGAACGCCGATTTCGTGGCAACCGGCCAGACCGGCATCTTCATCGCGGGCACGGGTGCGTCGATCGACGCGGTGATCGCCGATTTCATCTCCGGCAGCGTCGAGACCCTGGCGCCGGCGAACAGCGAGGACCACTGGGACCTGATCGAAGGCCAGGGCTCGCTGTACAACGTCTCCTACTCGGGCGTGACCCTCGGGCTGATCCACGGCGCCCAGGCCGACGCCCTGGTGATGTGCCACGAGATCGGCCGCCCGCACATGCGCGGCCTGCCCGACTACCCGGTGCCGGAAATCCCGACGGCCATGGACACGATCCTGCACATGGCCAAGATGGTGAACGAGGATGTCAGGTTCGTCGGCGTCAGCCTCAACACGTCCAACGTCTCGGCCGAGGAAGCCGCTGCGTTCAAGTCGAAGATCGCCGAGCAGACCGGCCTGCCGGTGGTCGACCCGCTGAAGGACGGCGTCGCGCCGATCGTCGACCGGTTGCTGGCCGGCTGATTTCAGGCGCCCCGGCGCGCCGCCCACGCGGGCCGCCGGGGCCTCCGGGATAGCTAACCCCGCGCCTCGGCCTCCAGGCGCGCGGTCGCGGTTTCCAGGGTATGCTGCAGTTGCGCCATGAAGGCCCTGCGGTCGAGACCTGGGGGGATCGCCGGGAGGAACTCCACGACGATGCGACCGGGACGCTTCCAGAACGCGTTGCGCGACCAGTACATCCCCGAGTTCAGGGCGACGGGGATGACCGGTACGCCGAGCCCGACGTAAAGCGCCGCCGTTCCCGGGTGATACGGGGCGATCACGCCCGGGGCCACCCGGGTGCCCTGCGGGAAGATCAGGATCGGCCGGCCGACCGCCACCGCTTCACGGGCCTTGTCCACCATCCGCCGCAGGGCCGATGCGCCGGCCTTGCGGTCGACCGGGATCATGTCCATCGCCCGCATGTACGGGCCGATCACCGGTGCCCGCACCAGTTCCTCCTTGAGGACCGCCGCCGGGGCGTCAAGCAGTTCGGTGAAATACAGCGTCTCCCAGGCCGACTGGTGCTTGGCGGCGACGATGGCGGGTCCGTTGGGAAGGTTCTCGACGCCGCGCAGGTCGACGTCGATACCGGCGACCACCCGGGCCATGGCGACCAGCGTGCGCGACCAGAACCGCGACACCGCCCGGACCGCCCGCGGCCCGATCAGGAAGGCCGGCAGTCCGAACACCCCGACCAACAGGGTGAAGCCGTAGAAAAGGATGTTGAACAGAACGCTGCGGACCAGGATCATCCCCCGCCTATAGCGAGCCGCGACCCGGAGCGCCAGAGACCGTGACGGACGAAGCCGAATCCGACCTCGCCGACCGCCTGCGCCCGATCCTGGCCGCTTCGGCCGGGCGGCACGCCACCCTCAGCTACCTCGACCTGGCTCAGGCCGCCGGGGTGAGGCCGCCGCGCGCCATCCACCGGGTCACCCTGGTGCTGGAGCGCCTGATGCGCGAGGACCACGCCGAGGGCCGTCCCCTGCTCGCGGCGGTCGCGGTCTCGGCCAAGCGCGGCGGCACCCCGGCACCCGGATTCTTCAGGCTGGCGGCGGAACTCGGCGTGTACTTCGGCCCGGAACGCGGGCCGCAGGCGGCGTTGTTCCACACGCTCGAGCTGGACCGGGTGTGCGCGGCGTTCGGCGCCGAGGGCGCGAGCCACGATTGATATGACGACCGCGCGGCAATGATCCGGACTCCGGGCTTCCCCAGAGCGACTCCGACCGCCTAGGATCGCCGCCAGGAGGAACACGCTCATGACCGATGACAAACCGGCGCCGCACGGCCTTGGCCGCGGGCTCACCAACTACGGCGACAACGAATTCAGCCTCTACCTGCGCCGCTCGATGGCGTCGTCGATGGGCTACAGCCGGGACATGCTGTCGAAGCCGGTGGTCGGCATCTGCAGCTCCGGCAGCGGCTACAACAATTGCCACCGCCTGATGCCGGAACTGGTCGAGGCGACCAAGCGCGGCGTGCTGGCGGCCGGCGGTCTGCCCATCGACTTCCCCACCATCTCGCTCGGCGAGACCTTCCTGAACCCGACATCGATGATGTACCGCAACCTGATGAGCATGGACGTGGAGGAGATGATCCGCGCCCAGCCGATGGACGCGGTGGTGGTGATCGGCGGCTGCGACAAGACCCTGCCGGCCCAACTTATGGGCGCCGCCAACGCCGAGGTGCCGATGGTCTACCTGGCGGTCGGGCCCATGTTGACCTCGCCCTATGACGGCGAGCGGCTGGGGGCCTGCACCGACTGCCGGCGGTTCTGGGCGAAGTTCCGCTCCGGCGAGGTCGACGAGGCGGGCATCCGCCGGGTCGAGGGCAGCCTGGCCACCACCGCCGGCACCTGCGCGGTGATGGGGACGGCCAGCACCATGGCCTGCATCGGCGAGGCGCTTGGCATCATGCTGCCCGGCACCGCTGCGATCCCGGCGGTCCATGCCGACCGCCTGCGGGCCGCCGAGGCTTCCGGCGCGCGAGCGATGCAGTTGGCCACCGCCACCGGCGCCGACCGACTGCTGCCGCGCGACATCATCACCCCCAAGTCGGTGGAGAACGCGCTGCGGGTGCTGCTGGCGATCGGCGGCTCGACCAACGCCATCGTCCACCTGACGGCGATCGCCGGCCGGCTCGGCATTCCGGTGCCGCTCGACCGGCTCAACGTCATGTCCGACGAAACGCCGGTGCTGGTCGACCTGAAGCCGACCGGCGCCCACTACATGGAGGACCTGTTCGCCGCCGGCGGGCTGGCCGGGGTGCTGAAGGAGCTGCGCGGGCTGCTGCACCTGGACGCCATGACAATCACCGGCGAGACGCTCGGAGAGCGGCTGGACCGCCACGAAGGCTACATCGACCATGAGATCGTCAGGCCGTTCGACAAGCCCTTCCAGTCGATGGGCGGGCTGGTGGCGCTGTTCGGAACGCTGGCGCCGCGCGGTGCCATCCTGAAGCGCTCGGCCGCCGACCCCACGCTGTTCGAGAAGGAAGGGCGCGCGGTGGTGTTCTCCTCGCTCACCGACATGGCGGCCCGGGTCGACGACCCGGACCTGGATATCCAGGCCGACGACATCATGGTCCTGCAGAACGCCGGCCCGAAGAGCCCGGCAGCCATGCCGGAGGCAGGCTACCTGCCGATTCCGAAGAAGCTGGCGCGGCAGGGCCTGAAGGACATGGTGCGGATCTCGGACGCGAGGATGAGCGGCACCGCGTTCGGCACCATCATCCTGCACGTCACGCCCGAGGCCGCCGATGGCGGGCCGCTCGGGCTGGTGCGCACCGGCGACCGTATCCGGCTGTCGGTCAAGGACCGCAAGCTTGACCTGCTGGTCGACGAAGCCGAGTTGGAGCGCCGCCGCGCCGCCGCCGACCCGGCAGCGGTGCAGCCAGCGTTCGCCCGGGGCTATCGAAAGATCTACATGGACCACGTGCTGCAGGCCGACGGCGGGGTCGATTTCGACTTCCTCCGCGCGGTCGAGTAACCCTTCGTGGCCGCGCGGAGCGAAGCGCCACGAAGGGCCACCGCCGACCCTTCCGCCCCCAAGCCCGAGGAGTGATTCCCCGATGTCCGAGATCAAGACCGAGTTCGTGATGGAAATGCGCCTGGCGGTGGCGACGCCGCTGACCGCCATCGGCACCACCCAGTACGGTGACCGCCGGATTGCCCGGGTCACCGGCGGAACCTTCGAGGGACCGCGGCTGTCCGGCACGGTGCGCGACGGCGGCGGCGACTGGATCCTGAACCGCACCGACGGCGTCACCCAGCTCGACGTCCGGCTGACCATGGAGACATCGGACGGAGCGCTGGTCTTCATGACCTACAAGGGCCTGCGCCACGGCCCGGCCGACGTCATGGCGAGGCTCGCCGCCGGCGAGATCGTCGACCCGAGCTTGCTGTACTTCCGCACGACACCGTTCTTCGAGACGGCGGCCGACGGGCCGTACGCCTGGATGAACAAGTCCTGCTTCGTCGCTACAGGCCGGCGCGAGCCGACCGGGCCGATCTACCGGGTGTTCGAGGTCCTCTGAGGTCGGACCACGGCCTCACGCCATCAGGTGGATCTTCATCCGCTCGGTGGCGCGCACCAGGGCGCGTCGGATGCCCGGCTCCATCGCGGCATGGCCGGCGTCCGGCACCACCACCAGCTCGGCCCCCTTCCAGGCGCGGGTCAGCGCGTCGGCCGAAACCATCGGACAGATCACGTCGTAGCGTCCTTGGACGATGATCGCCGGCAGATCGGCGAGCCGGTCCAGCCCGGCAAGCAGGCCCTCCGCCGGCAGGAACAGTTGGTTGGCGAAATAGTGCGCCTCGATTCGCGCCAGCGACAGGGCGTGGTGGTCGTTCTCCATGTCAACCAGCTGGCGCGGATCGGGGACCAGCGCCGAGCACGCCGCCTCGTAGCGCGCCCAGCTTCGCGCCGCCGATAGGTGGCTTTCCGGTCGCGGGTCGAGCAGACGGGCGAGGTAGCCGCCCAGGAGGTCATCGCGCTCGGCCTCGGGCAGAAACTCGGCGAATCGACGCCAGGCATCCGGGTACAGCGTGCGGACGCCCGTGAGGAACCATTCCACCTCGCTCGGTCGGCCAAGGAAGATGCCGCGCAGGATGAACCCGTGGCACCGCTCCGGGTGGGCCTGGCCATAGGCGAGCGCCAGGGTCGAGCCCCAGGAGCCGCCGAACACCAGCCAACGGTTGACCTGAAGGTGCTCGCGCAGACGCTCCATGTCGTCCACCAGATGACCGGTGGTGTTGGCGTGGACCGAGGCGTGAGGGGTGGAGCGGCCGGCGCCGCGCTGGTCGAACAGCACGATGCTGTAGGCCCTCGGGTCGAAGAACCGGCGTTGCGCCGGCGAGGTGCCCGACCCCGGGCCGCCGTGCAGGAACACCACGGGCAGACCCGACGGGTTGCCGCTCTCCTCCCAGTACAGCCGGTGGCCGTCGCCGACATCGAGGAAGCCGCTGCGCCGGAACGGGATCTCGGGAAACAGATCGTCGCGCGCCACCGGATGCCTCTTAATCTCTGCGGGTGCCGTTATCGGGCGGCGATCAAGGATTGTCAAAACCGGCAATGACCACGCTGTGTTCCGGCCGGTGTGACCGCAGCGCCGACGCCAACAGCCTGACGTCGTCCAGCCTGTCGCGCGACCGCCGGTAGGCCAGCGAGACCGTCCGTCCCACCTGCGTGTCGACCAGCGTGCGGTACCGTACCAGACCGCCGTGGCCGCTGCCTTCGGGTACCGCTCCGACGGGGATCAGGCTGTAGCCGATCCCGGCGGCGACCATCGCCTTGAGGGTCTCCAAGCTCATCGCGATGTGCCGAGGCCGTTGCCCGGTGGCGCCGCACAGGGCGAGCGCCTGATCGCGCAGGCAGTGGCCCTCCTCCAAAAGCACCGCCCCGGCCGGGTCGAGGTCGGTCAGGGCGACGGTCGCCGCGGCGGCGAGCGGCGACCCGGCCTCCACGGCCAGGCGAAACGGTTCGCGGTACAGCGGGATCAACGCCAGACCCTGCTCGTCGATCGGCGGCGACAGCACGACGGCGTCGAGCGCGCCCTCGCGCAGCCGGCTGACCAGGTGCTCCGTCACCCCCTCCTCGATGCCGAGCGCGAGGCGCGGGTAGGCCGCGCGGAGCGGCGCCAGCACGCGCGGAAACAGGTACGGCCCGATCGTCGCGATCGCCCCGAGGGCGAAGGCGCCGGACAGCGGTGACGCCGCCTCCAAACCGGAGTCCATCATGCGCGCCGCCGCCGCCAGCACAGTGCGGGCGCGGAGCACCACCTCCTGGCCAGCGTGCGTCGGCAGCACCCGCCGGCTGGTGCGTTCGAACACGCGCACGCCGATCGCGTCCTCGACCTTGCGAACCCCAGCCGACAACGAGGGTTGACTGACACGGCAGGCATCGGCCGCACGCCCGAAATGGCCGTGGTCGGCTACCGCCACCAGATATTCGAGATCCCGCAACGACAGGCCGCGAAACGTCATAGAGCGATCCTATCAGAACCTTCAAACCAATTGATTGGATAACGGTAACCCAACACCTATCTTCAACCCTGTAGCTATCAATCCGGAAGCGGCACGGTGGCCCCCTATCGAAGGAGAAGCGTACATGACCCGCAATACCGACCCCGTCGTGAAGGCTCTGGAGCAAGCGCTCGCCGACACCTACACGCTGTCGCTGAAGACCCAGAACTACCATTGGAACGTCGTCGGCTCGAACTTCTTTGAACTGCACAACCTTTTCGAGGAGCACTACACCGACGGCTATGCCGCTGCTGACGAACTCGCCGAACGGATTCGCGCCCTCGGCGCAGCGGCGCCGGGCGGGCTGCGCGCCTTCCAGGAGATCACCAAGGTCGCCGACGCCAAGGACGCTGTCGACGCGAAGGCGATGATGGACGACCTCATCGAAAGCCACGCCGCCGTTGCGGCGACCCTGAGGACCGGGGTCGAGGTAGCCGAGAACGCCAACGACCCGGCGACCGCCGACATGCTGACCGGCCGCATCACCGCCCACGACAAGGCGGCGTGGATGCTGCGCAGCATCCGGGCCTGACCCGGACGCGCGTCCGGGCCGGGCGGCGCAGCCTCCCCGCCGCCCGGCCCCTTCCTGCCTGGCAGGTCGGGCCCACCTGGGAGGTCCGGCATCCAGGATTTCAAGCGTCACCGGGTTGCTGCTAGGCTGCGTCGTGCGCATCACCCGGCTCAATCCAACCGGATCCAGGACTCGCCCGACCCGCCGAGGGGTTGTGGCTGGCTTGGTCGTCGGCGCGTTGGCGTCCCTCCGTCCGGCACGCGCACAGCAGCCCCTCGGCGCCGGTATGGGCCGTCCGGGCCCGGCCGCTCCGGCCGGGCTGAGCGAAGGGCTAGCCGGGCGGGTCGCGGCGGTCCTTGGCGCCGATACGCTCGATCTGGAGGATGGGACCCGGGTCAGGCTAGCCGGGGTGCAAGTTCCTCAGCCGGCGCGCGACGGCCGAGCCGCTTGGCCGCATGCCACCGAGGCGGCGGTGGCGGTTGGGCACGCCACGCTCGGTCGCAGCGTGCGCCTGTGGCACCCGGAAGATGCCCGCGACCGGTGGGGACGAGCGCTCGCGCACCTGGTCCGCGACGATGGGCTCTGGCTGCAGGGCGCGCTGCTGATGGAGGGGCTGGCGCGGGTTCACACCCAGCCGCGCACCGCCACCGGCGCGGGGCTGATGCTGGACCTTGAGCGTACCGCCCGCGCAGCTCGCCTTGGTATCTGGGGCGAACGCTTCTATCGAGTTCGCAATCCGGACGAGACCTGGGGCGACATCGACAGCGTTCAGGTCGTCGAGGGACGCGTCGTCGATGCCACCGTAATCCGCGGTACCGCCTACCTGAATTTCGGAACCGACTGGCGGCGTGACTTCACGATACGGGCGGCGGCCGAGGCAAGGCGTGCCTTCGGCCGTGCCGGTATCGACCTTGGCGATCTGAGCGCCCGCCGGGTGCGCGCTCGCGGCTGGGTGTTCCCGCTCAACGGTCCGATGATCGACCTCACGCATCCAGCCGCGCTGGAGGTGTTGGAGGAATGAACCCGCCCGGCCTTTCGATCGCTCAATTGACCACAGGACGGGCGCGCGCGAGGCTCCTACCCGGCGCGCGCCAGCGGTTCGTCGCCGCCATCGTGGCGATCGCCGCGCTGGCGCTGGCCGGATGCTCGACCAACCCCGCAACCGGTCAGCAAGCCTTCACGCTGCTGTCGCCGGCGAACGAGCGGGCGCTCGGCCGCGAACAGCACCCGCGGGTTCTGGCCGAGTTCGGCGGCGTGTACGAGGATCCGGCGGTTCAGGCCTATGTCGTGGGGATCGGAAGCACGCTGGCGGACCGGTCGGAGCAGGCTGCCCTGCCGTTTACCTTCACGGTTCTCGATTCGGCGATGGTCAACGCCTTCGCCCTGCCGGGCGGCTATGTCTACGTCACCCGCGGCCTGATGGCGCTCGCCGACAGCGAGGCCGAACTGGCCGGGGTGATCGGCCACGAGATCGGCCATGTGACCGCGCGCCACGGCGCGCAGCAGCACGGCAGGAGCGTGCTGGTCGGGCTTGGCGCGGGCATCGCCGGAATCCTGACCGGCAAACGTGGCGTCGCCGACTCGGTGAGCCTCGGAGGTGGCCTGCTCCTGCGCGGCTACAGCCGCGATCAGGAGTTCGAGGCCGACTTGCTCGGCGTCCGGTACATGACGCGCGCCGGCTACGACCCCGACGCCATGGCCTCCTTCCTCGGCCGGCTTCGCGAGAAGGCGAAGCTGGATGCCAAGGTCCTGGGCGTGGGTTCAGATCCCGACGAGCGCAGCCTGATATCCAGTCACCCGCGCACCATCGACCGGGTGAAGGAGGCACGGGCCGCAATCCTTGGCGCCGGCCCAGTCGATGGCCTGGTCGATCGAGAGGGTTATCTTCGCCGGATCGAGGGCATGATCTACGGCGACTCACCCGAGCAGGGCTTCGTCCGCGGGTACCGGTTCGTTCATCCGGAATTGCGCTTCGAGTTCACGGTCCCGCCGGACTTCACGCTGGTCAACGGCCAGACGGCGGTGAAGGCGTTGAGCCCGAACGGCGCCGTCATCGTGTTCGACATGGCCCCGACGGGACCTGCCGCGAGTGCCCTCGACTACGTGCGGCACCGCTGGGGGGCCCGCCTCGCCCTGGTCGACCTGACGCGTCTCACGATCGACGGAATGGAAGCCGCCACCGGGGTCACGCGCGTGTCGACCGAGCGCGGGCCGTTCGACCTGCGGCTGGTCGCGATCTCGCCGCCGAACGGTCGGATGTACCGGTTCCTGTTTGGCACGCCGGCCCAGGATACGGCCCGTCAGACGCCAGGCCTCCAGAGGACCGCGCTCGGCTTTCGCCGGCTTGACGGCGACGAGGCGGCCAGCGAGCGACCGTATCGGATCCGGCTCTACACCGCGAAGCCAGGCGACACGGTCGCCAGCCTGGCGACCATGCTGCCGAAGGATGCGAACGCGGGAGCCGTGTTCCGGATGCTGAACGGGCTGCCGCCAGGCACTGAGCCGACGGCAGGACGGCTCCTGAAATACGTCGGGTACTGAACCTGGCCGAAAATCAGGCCTCGGCGAGCAGGTCGGAGGGGACGTCAGCGCGTTGGGTCAGGGTTTCGCGGAGCTTCAGGAGGGCGCGTCCCTCGAGCTGCCGAACCCGCTCCTTGGAGATCCCCAACTCGCGGCCGAGATCCTCCAGGGTCGCGCCTTGCTCGTGCAGGCGCCGACGCTCGATGATCATCCGCTCACGCGGATTGAGATCGGCAAGCGCCTCGGCGAGCCACGCCGAGCGCGTGCGGGCGTCGCGCATGCCGGTTACGACTTGCTCGGGGCTCGGGCGCTCGTCGGCCAGCAGGCCCTGCCAGTCACCGTCCCCGGCCTCGGCGACCGGCGCGTTCAGCGACTGGTCCTGGGCAACCATCCGCATCTCCATGACCTCGACGTCGTTCAGCGACACCCCGAGCTCGGTCGCCACGGTCAGGCGCGTCTCTCCGCTCATGGCGCCCGCCTCGGCGCCGTGCAGGCGGGCGCGCAGACGGCGAAGGTTGAAAAACAGCGTCTTCTGCGACGACGTCGTGCCGATCCGCACGATCGACCAGTTGCGCAGGATGTATTCCTGGATCGCCGCCCTCACCCACCACGAGGCGTAGGTCGAGAATCGAAGGTTGCGCTCTGGCTCGAAGCGCATCGCGGCCTGAAGCAGGCCGACATTGCCTTCCTGCACCAGGTCGCCCATCGGCAGGCCGTAGTTGCGGTACCGCCGGGCTGTTCCGATCGCCAGGCGGGTGTACGACCTCACCAGTTCGTGAAGCGCCCGCTGATCGCCGTCTCGACGCCAAAGCGTCGCCAATTCCAGCTCGTGCTCGCGCTCGAGCATTGGCTCCTGCATCGCCGCCCTGAAGAACGCGGAATCCGCCGTCTGAACCTGCATGCTGTCGCTGCGCGCCATGACCCATCCCCGATCAGATCCACGGCCGACCGTGGTCCGGTAGCCTCGAAATCTGTTACGGAGGCTGGTGCCGGCCGGATCACCGGTTCCGATGGCGCTCAGGTACAACCGAGGCCGGGGATAGAGCCGAGCTAGGCTTCGAGGCGGTCCAGCAGGGTGCCGTCGGGCGCGAGGCAGGCCGCGAAAAGCGGGCCGCCCGTCCCGCAGCCACCGTCGATGGTAAGCGTCGCTCCATCCTCGGCCCAGCCGCCGCCATCCGGGTCGTAGCCGCGCACAATGCGGGCGAAGCCGTCGAAACCGGTTGCGGCCCGCGCGAAGCTGCCGCTCTCCCACCAGAACGCATCGCGCTGATCGGCCAGCGGACGCGCCGGATCGAGGCCGGCGTGCACGAACAGGATTCCCCCGGTCCCCGTGTGGGCATAGCGACGCAGTCCGGTGAACCAGGGGTGGTGACCCGGAGTCGCCTGCATGGCGGCCTTCAGCCGGCCGGTCCACCGGGTCAGCGCCACCATGCCCTCATCGGCGGCTGCAAAGCCCTGGGCGGGGTCGCCACCATAGGCCCGCAGCGTGGCGTCGACGCCTCGACCGAGCATCCAGCGCAGCAGGTCCTTGGGCTTCGGAGCGAAGTGGATCTGGAGCAGCTTGTGCCACATCTCCTCCTGCCGGCCGCGCAGGTAGGCGATGTCCTCCGGCAGGTAGAGCGGTGGCTGAGCCAGCACAGAACGTCGAAACCGTAGCGTTTCCGCTAGGGTCGCCCGCACGTCCCCACCGCCCATCAGATCGCCGAGGTAGACGATCCGGTCGCCGCTCTCGAACCGTTCGCCGATGGCGTCGTGCAGCGCGGCCAGACGATCGGCTGCCCCGTGCACCGCTGCCACGGCCCAAACCCGCCGCGCGCGCGACAGGTCGACAAAAAGTTCGGGGACGGCGTCGGTCTGTCTGGTGCTCGGCATCCGGATCGCGAGGTTCCGCGCGGGGGCATTTGACTGGTGATAGCAGGACGCCCGGCGTGGCGATAGAGGGGTGGCGGACCGCCCGGCGGCGGCGGCATTACAGTAATCCTACCGGAGCATCAGTTGTTCCGCCTCGGCGGGTGCGGCCTGGAAACGATACGGGGCGGCGCCAGAAGCACCGCCCCGTATCGTGATCCTTCGCAGCGCCCCGTCCGACGACGTCAGGCGGCGTCCATCAGCTTCTCGAGACGGTCGACCGCGGCGGTCTCGTCGATCTGCTCGATTTTCGCGAACTCGCGGGCCAGCCGGTCGAGGGCCGCCTGGTACATCTGCCGCTCGCTGTAGGACTGGTCCGCCTGGTTGCTGGACCGACGGAGATCGCGAACCACCTCGGCGATCGATACCGGGTCACCGGAGTTGATCTTCGCCTCGTACTCCTGGGCGCGGCGCGACCACATCGTACGACGCACCTTGGCCCGGCCCTTGAGCTTCTGCAGGGCTACGTCCATCTGCTTGCGGCTGCTGAGCCGGCGCAGACCGCTGGTCCGGGCCTTGCCGACTGGTATTCGAAGGGTCATGCGATCCTGCTCGAAATCGATCACGAGCAGGTCGAGTTCAGTTCCCGCGACGACCTGAGTCTCCGTCCCCTTGATCAGCCCAACGCCATGCGTCGGATAAACCACAAAATCACCGGTCTTGAAGTCGCTCTTCTTTGTCATCGGGCTCTCTGTCTCACGTCCAAAAGAGGATCCCGCGCGGACACCAGAAACACGCCACCCCACCCGGCATGCCGCCCCGGAGCCCTGATGGGCGCCGAAAAGCGGTCCGAAACGCTTCGGTTTCGTCACTGGTCCCACGGTTTGCGGGGACGGGGCCGGGCATGACGAAAGGTCCCGACTCCGAACGGAAAGACGGTACCACAAATGCTGGCCGAATGGTAGCGAAAGGCCGCAGGAGCAAGGCTGCGACACGCTGCTTACCAATGCATCAGCGTTAAATCAGACGCTTGTTACCAGAGTCTTAACGTCCGATGACAATACCGAGGCGGATTCTCCCTCGCCTGATCCCGGTGTCAGGTCCCTTCGCCCGGCTTCGCGCTGAAGAAACGGTCGAACTTGCCTTTCTCGGCCTGCATCGCGTCGGCCTCGGGCAGCGCCTCTAACTTACGCGTGATATTCGGCCACGCCTCAGAATATTCACGGTTGATCTCGAGCCACTTTTCGGCTTCCGATTCGGTGTCCGGAAGGATCGCTTCCGGCGGGCACTCCGGCTCGCAGACGCCGCAGTCGATGCATTCGTCCGGATGGATGACCAACATGTTCGCGCCTTCGTAGAAGCAGTCGACCGGACACACCTCCACGCAGTCTGTGTACTTGCACTTGATGCAGGCTTCCGTGACGACATAGGTCATCGACGACTCCTCCGAGGCTCGGCCCGCCGGTCTTAATCGCTCGGACCCGCAGCATCAAGGCCGAGTTTCGCAAGCGCCCGCTTGCGCGCCTCGCCGCTGTCCCGATCGGCCACGAACAGCAGCCCGGCCAGGCGCCGCATGAGCTGAGCCTCGTAGTCGTGCAGCGTGCCGTCGGCGTAGACCACCTCCCAGAGGGTCTCCATAAGCATCAGCCGGCCGTCCTGATCCAGCCGGTCCTTCAGAACCCGGGTGAAGCCGTACAGGTTGACCGTGTCCTCGGCGGTGCGGGCGGCCTCGGCCATCACCTCCTCGATCTCGTCGCGCGGCACGCCGAAACGTTCGACCAGCCGATCCGCGGCAATCGCCCGCTCGCGCGCGTCGATGCCGCCGTCGAGCGACGAGGCCCGCGCCAGCAGCACCGCCGCCGCCATGGCCAATTCGTCCTTCGGTGCGGCGGCCGAACCCCCGCCGGAATCCAGGCGGTCGAGAAAGCGTTGCAGGCGGGCGAGCATCGGCGTCTCCGGTCCATTGCGGCGAGGGTTGCCTGCCGTCTACATAGGCGGTCATGAACCGACCGTCAGCCCCCGCCGTTTCGCCCGCCGATCTCGCCGCCGAGCCGGTGCCGCCGCCGCTCGATCGCCCGGCACCACCCGGCGCGGAGGACGCGCCGGCCGCTCGCCGCAACGCCGGACCGCTGCTGGCTGTGCTGCGGCGGGTGCTGCCTGCCGACGGCACGATCCTCGAGATCGGGTCCGGCACCGGCCAGCACGCCGCCGCGTTCGCGGCCGCGTTGACGCCGCGGCGCTGGTTGCCGACCGACCCGCAGCCGGAACGGCTGGCCAGCGCCCCGCTCTGGGCCGCAATGGTGCCTCCTGAACTCCGGCCGCTGCCGGCGCGCGTGCTGGACGCTCGGGCGGCTCCGGACGCCTGGCCAGTGCCGGCGAACGGCGCAATTCAGGCGGTCGTCGCCAGCAACGTGATCCACATCGCCCCGTGGGATGTTGCGCTCGGGATCCTGGCGGGCGCTGCCAGCCTGTTGGCGGACGGCGAGCCTTTGATACTGTACGGCCCCTACAAGCGTGCAGACCGCCACACCGGCCCCGGGAACATTGCCTTCGACGCCAGCCTGCGCTCGCGCGACCCGGCGTGGGGCATCCGCGACCTGGAGAGCGAACTGGTGCCGGCGGCGGCGGCGGCGGGGTTCGTCCTCGACCTGGTCCAGGCGATGCCGGCCGACAACCTGACGGTGGTGTTCCGGCGCCGCTAGAGCGGCCGGAAGGCCGCGCCGCTCCTTGCGGACCGCAGGCGCCGGTCTGCTTTGGCAAACTGGTCGACCAGCCGCCGGCTTTGGCTCAAGCCATCGAGCACGCCGTCCAGGCGATCGACCGACAGCCGGCGGTCGGCACCGAGGCGCAGCAGTCCTGCCTTGGCGGTCTGGTAGTCGACCTCCAGGGCCGCCAGCGCGGTGGCACCGGCGTCTGGGTCGGCCTCAGTCTCGGACAGCGTCGAGAAGGCTTTCCGGAGACGCGCCAGGAACGCCTCGACGATCGGCCGGGCGGCGGCGCTCTGCGGCTCCCGGATGGCACCCTGGAGCCCCTCGAGGGCGGGCGTCAGCAGGGACGCCTGTTGCAGGTAGCGCGCCACCCGGATCAGCTCCGGCATCGCCTCGGCGACGTCGCGCGGCATCTCACCCATCCGGGCCGTGGTGGCGAACTCCGTGATCGCCGGAGCGAGTCCCGCCACCGCCTCCGCCCGCCGCTCCACCTGGTCGGCCCGCGATGGCGCCGCCGCGAAGGCGGCGGCCACGTTCGACAGCACCAGCCGGCGCATCCGCCGCAATTCCTCCTGCAGGGCGGCCATCGCCAGCGCCGGCGTGTTGGCGACCGTCGCGTCGAGATGGCGGGGTCGGCCCAGATCCTCCTCCTGGGTCCGGAACAAGCGTTCAAGGCGTCGCGCCAACCAGCCGATCAGCGGCAGCATCAGGATCACGCCGAGCAGATTGAACAGCGTGTGGAACAGCGCCAGGGTCGGCGCGGTGCGGCCGGCGACCCGGAGCCACTCACTGGCCGCGCCGGTGAGCCAGAGGACGGCCGGCAACAGCGCGAGCGCCACCACACCCGTCACCAGGTTGAAGATGATGTGCCCGGCGGCGACCCGCCGGGCGTTCGGCGTCGCGTTCAGGGCGGCCAGGGCGGCCGTCGAGGTGGTGCCGACATTGGCGCCAATGATAGCCGCGGCGGCGGCGTCGAGACCGATCGCCTGCTGCCCGGCGGCGGTGAGGATCAACGCCACGGCGGCACTCGACGACTGGGTGAGCACGGTCGCAGCGAACCCGACAGCGACGAACAGCACGACGCCGATGGCCCCATCGGCCGACGGAAGGTGAACCGTGAGGGTTTCCGACAGCGCCCCGAACGCGCCCTGAAGGAGTGCCAGGCCGAGGAAGAACAGCCCGAATCCGATCAGCGCGCCGCCCAGGCCCTGAACGCGCCGCCCCGGAGCCGCCAGCTTGAGCGCGACTCCGATGGCCAGGATCGGCAGGGCGTAGGCGTCGATCTTGAAGCCGAAGCCGACGAGGCTGACCAGCCACCCGGTCATGGTGGTCCCGAGGTTGGCACCGAACACCACCCCCAGCGCGTGCGGCAGGCCGAGAACGCCGGCGTTCACGAAGCCGATGGTGGCGACGGTGACCGCCGAGGAGGACTGCACGATCGCCGTGACCAGCGCGCCGACCGCCACGCCGCGCAGCCGGGTGGCGGTCGAACGCTCCAGCAGGGACTTGAGGTTCCGGCCGCCGAACAGCCGCAACCCGTCGGTCATCGTCGCCATCGCCAGCAGGAACAGGGCGAGTCCGCCGGCAGCCTCGATGACCGTGGCCACGGTCACCGGTTCAACGAACCTCGGGCCCCGGCGCCGTCGGAGGGGGCGCTGGGGGCGGTGGAGGGAAGTGGAACAGGGCGGCGGCGTTGTCGACCAGGATGCGCCGACGCAGCGCCTCGTCCTCAGTCCATTCGCCCAGCAGATCGAGCAGCCAGAGGTCGTCGGGCGGCGCCGTGCGGGCGTTCGGGTGCGGCCAGTTGGAGCCCCAGACCAGCCGCTCCGGCGCGAACCGGATCAGCTGCCGGGCGATTAGCTCAACATCGCGGTAGCGGGGCGTCTGGCCGTGCCGCGGCCGGTCGTTGGAGCTCTCCTCCGGACCCGACAGCTTCACCCAGACCTTGTCGGCATCGATCAGCCGCAGCAGCGCCCGCAACCCGGGCTCACGGTCGCCGACCGGACCGAGGAAGCAGCCGACATGATCGACGATCACCCGGCCCGACCAGGACATCAGGCGCTGTTCGACCTCCTGCAGGAACCGCCCATCCATTTGCAGCTCGACGTCCCAGCCGACCGTGTCATTGACCCGCGACGCCAGCCGATCGGTCTCGTCCCACGCGATCAGGCGCCAGGGATCGCGCATCTGGAAGCGCGTGGCGACGCAACCGGCGGCGTTCAACTGGCGCAACTCGTCGGCGGTGACGGATGGCGGCACCGCCGCCACGCCGCGGGCATGCCCGGGCTGGCCGTCGGCCCCGCCATCCAGCCGCCTGATCGCGTCCAGCAGGCAGCAATGATCGAACCCGTAGGCGCTAGACTGCACGACCACGACCCGGTCGAGGCCAAGCCGCCGGCTGAGCGCCGCGTAAGCGTCGGCCGGCGCCGGGTCCGGGCGGTAGCTCGTGCCCTCCGCGTAGGCGAAGCGCTCCGGCTCGGCGAACACGTGGACGTGGGCGTCGCAGGCGCCGGTCAGCAGCGCCCGCTCGGGGGCCGGCGCCTCGTCCCGATCCTCACCGCGGCGCTTGCGTTCCTCGGCGGCGGCGCCGGCAGCGTCCTCAAGCATTGCGCGCAGGTCCGGCCTCGGCTCGGCGCCCGGTGGCGGCGGCAGATCGTGGAAGTACGGGTCGCTGGGCAGGATCAGCGGGTTCTTGGCCACGGGATCCTCGCGGTTCGACGTCGATCCTGCAGAACTGGGCCTCATGAGCCTGTCGGTCAACACAATCCGGAGGCGGCGGACCGTGGACCCGCCACCATTGCCCAGGCGGTCGAGCGGGCGACCCTGGACGCCATCCCCGGCGAGGCTAAACTTGCGGCTCGACGGCACTCCGGAGAAGCCCATGCTACCCGACAACATCAGCTTCGTGACCGACGAGGCCAGCTTGCGCGCCATGCACTTGGCGCCGATGAGCCGGGCCACCGACAAGGTCCTGACCAGCCTCGATCGGCATTGCCGGGGCATCCTGGCGTTGTCGCCGTTCTGCGTGATCGCAACCCAGGGCCCCGACGGGGCCGACGTTTCGCCGCGCGGCGATCCACCGGGCTTCGTTGCGGTGCTCGACGACAACCACCTGCTGCTGCCCGACCGGGTCGGCAACAACCGCCTCGACAACTTCGCGAATCTGCTGACCAACCCGGCGATCGGAATGCTGTTCCTGGTGCCTGGCATGGGCGAGACCCTGCGCATCAACGGCACCGCCCGCATCACCGACGACCCGCGCCTGCTGGAGCCGCTGACCGTGCAGCGCCGGGCCCCGAAGATCGGGCTGCTGATCGAGGTGAAGGAGGCGTTCCTGCACTGCTCCAAGGCCCTGGTCCGTTCCGACCTCTGGAACCCCGAGAAACGCATCGATCGAGCCGTGCTGCCGTCCTACACGCAAATGCTCACCGACCACGTCGCCGGCATCACGCTGGAGGAATCCGAGCGTCAGGCCCAAGTCATGGCGGAGCGTGGGCTGTACTGACGGGCCACGTCGCTTCATGGGTTCCGGCTCGGCCGCGCCGGGCGGCGCGTACGTCCGGAATGACGATGAAATCGTGTCAGCCTCCCTGTACTTCGTCATTCCGGACCGGACCGCCACGGCGGGACGGAGCCGGAACCCACCCGCCGCTCCGCCGCCCTGACGCGCCCTCAGATCAGTTGGAAGACCCCGCCGGCCGCCTTGTAGCGCTGTAGCGCGCCGAGGCTGCGGCCGACCGCGAGCGTGCGGTCGTCGGGCAGGCCATCCTGCGGGAACCATTGCACCTCCAGGCTCTCATGACCGTCTGGGCGTGGCTCGCCGCTCCACTCGGTGCAGTGGAAGATCATCGCGAAGGCGTGCAGAACGTCACCGTTCGGGTACAGGATGCGGTCGTCGGCCGGGTGGCTGGAGAACGCCACCGGCACCAGGCGATGCGCCGCCAGCCCCGCTTCCTCCAGCAGTTCCTGGCGGGCAGTCTCTTCGATCGATTGCCCGATTTCGGCCGATCCCGCCGGCCAGCCCCACAGCTTCATGTCGCCGCGCTTGATCAGCAGGACGCGCCCCTCGCCGTCCTCGACGATCACACGCGCGCCCGGCATCAGCACCGGGCGGCTGCCGATCACCGCCCGAAGCTTGCCGAGGTAGCTGTCCGCGAACGCCCCGCTCACCGGACGCCGGCGCTCACATCACCGCGCCGATCTGCCACGGGATGAACTCGTTGTCGCCCATGCCATGCTCCTCCGACTTGGTCGGGGAGCCCGACGCGACCTCGAGCAGGCGCTCGAAGATCCGCTCGCCCATCTCCTCGACCGAGACGCCCTGGTCAACGATCGCGCCGCAGTTGATGTCCATGTCGTCGGACATGCGGTTGAACATGGTGGTGTTGGTGGCCAGCTTGAGCGACGGCGCCGGCTTGCAGCCGTAGACCGAGCCGCGGCCGGTGGTGAAGGTCACCAGGTTCGAGCCGCTCGCCACCTGCCCGGTGATCGAGGCCGGGTCGTAGCCGGGGCTGTCCATGAACACGAAGCCCTTGGCGGTAACCGGCTCGCCGTACTTGTAGACGCCGGTCAGGTTGGTGGTGCCGCCCTTGGCCGCCGCTCCAAGAGATTTCTCGAGGATGGTGGTCAGGCCGCCGCGCTTGTTGCCCGGCGAGGGGTTGTTGTTCATCTCGCCGCCGTTGCGCGCCGTGTAGTCCTCCCACCACTTGATGCGCTCGATCAGCTTCTCGCCGACCTCGCGGCTGACCGCGCGCCTGGTCAGCAGGTGCTCGGCCCCGTAGATCTCCGGGGTCTCGGCCAGCACCGCGGTGCCGCCGTGCCGGACCAGCAGGTTGGCCGCTTCGCCCAGCGCCGGGTTGGCGGTGATGCCGGAATAGGCGTCCGAGCCGCCGCACTGCAGGGCCAGCGTCAACTCGCTCGCCGGGCAGGCCGAGCGCTCAGCCTTGTTGGCCTCGGGAAGCATGTCCTTGATGACCCCGGAGCCCCACTCGACGGTCTTCCGGAGACCGCCGGCGTCCTGGATGTTCATGGTCTGGAAGCCTTCGCCCCGCTTGATGCCGTAGGCCTCCAGCAGGAAGTCGATCTGGTTCACCTCGCAGCCGAGGCCGACCATCAGCACGCCGGCGAAGTTCGGGTGACGCGCCATGCCCCACAGCACGCGCTGCAGGTTGGCGTAACCCTCACCGTCGCCGGCCATGCCGCAACCGGTGGAGTGAGTCAGCGCCACCACGCCGTCGACGTTCGGGTACTGCGCCAAAATCTCCGGGGTGATCGCGGCGGCGATGTACTTGGCCGCCGTCGCCGAGCAGTTCACGCTGGTCAGCACGCCGATGTAGTTGCGGGTGCCGATCCGGCCGCTGGCGCGCCGGTAGCCTTGGAAAGTGGCGCGCTCGGAATCGTTGAAGTAGGCGGTCGGCTTGGCGTCGATGCCGAAAGCGTAGTCGCGCTCGAAATCGTGCATCTCGACGTTGTGGACGTGCACGTGCTCGCCGACGCCGATGTCCTCCGATGCAAAGCCGATGATCTGGTCGTACTTGCGGATCGCCTCGCCCTTGCCGATCGGCCGGGTGGCCACCTTGTGGCCTGCGGGGATCGGCTGCTTGGCCGTCACGCTCTCGCCCGGGATCGCGGTGCCGGGCAGCAGCTCGGCGCGCGCGGTGACGACATTGTCGGTGGCGTTCAAGCGGATCGTCAGCCGCACGGGATCGGCGTCGGCCATGGCTTTCACTCCTGGGGTGGCTTCATTGCCGCGATCATAGCGCGCGGCGCACCGGGAGCAATCGCCAACGCCCGCCGACACTCGACTGGGATCTTATATTAAATTGACAAAAGCAATTAATTAATTGCTCAATACAACTGGCCTGGAGGGTGTGAGAATGTCCCAGCTTGAGACCCGGATCGAGGCCGTGCGTGGCTTCAACCGCTTCATCACCCGACATGTCGGCGCCCTGAACGAGGGCCTGCTCGACAGCGAGTTCTCGCTGACGGAGTGCCGGATCCTTTACGAGCTGGCGGACCGTCCGGGCCTGACCGCCAGCGATCTGGGCCGCGACCTCGGCCTCGACGCCGGCTATCTCAGCCGCACCCTGCGAGGCTTCCGCGAACGGGGGTTGGTCGAGGCGGCGGTCTCGGAAGGCGACGGCCGGCGCCAGGAGCTGACGCTGACCGAGGCGGGCGGCCGCGCCTTCGCCCCGCTGAACCGCCGTTCGCGTGACGAGGTCGCCGGCGTCCTGGCGCCGCTGGCCGAGGCGGAGCAGGTAAGGCTGCTTGCGGCCATGCGAACCATCGAGAGCTTGCTCGGCGCACCGGCCCCGGCACCGCGCACCGTCGTGCTGCGGCCGCACCGGCCGGGCGACATCGGCTGGATCATCCACCGCCACGCCGACCTCTACGCCCGGGAACACGGTTGGGACGGCACCTTCGAGGCGCTGGTGGCCGAGATCGGCGCCTGCTTCATCCGATCCTTCGATCCGACGCGCGAACGCTGCTGGATCGCCGAGGTCGATGGCGCCCCGGTCGGATCGGTGCTGGTGGTCCGCCAGGACGACGCCACCGCCAAGCTCCGGCTCCTGTACGTCGAGCCGGCAACCCGCGGCCTGGGGATCGGCCGGCGCCTGGTCGACGAGGCCATCGTCTACGCCCGCTCCGCCGGCTACCGACGGATGATGCTGTGGACCAACGACATCCTGACGGTCGCGCGCCGGATCTACGAGACCAGCGGCTTCAAGCTGGTCGAGACCGAGCGCCACCACAGCTTCGGCCACGATTTGGTCGGCGAGACCTGGGTGCGCGAGTTGTAGGGCCGGACGTTGGACGTCTAAGCGGCCCGCAGCAGCGTGAAGCTCTCCGGAAAAGGGCCGCCCTTCATGTCGATGCGCCCCTGCCCCCCGGGGGCCCGCACGGTGAAGCCGGCGAGTAGGATCTGGCGGGCGATCTCCGGCGCCTGCTGCAGGCTGACCTGGTCGCCGAGGCAAATATGGTTGCCGTATCCGAAATGCATGTAGTGATAGGCGGGTCGGTCGGTGCGGAAGGCATCCGGAGCCGGAATCTCCGCCTCGTCGTGCATCGCCGAGCCGTTGGAGGCCAGCACCAGCGACCCCGACCTGATCACGGCCGCCCGATCGGTGCCGGCCGCCACGGTGTAGTCGGCCACCGCAAGGCGCCCGACGAACGGGTTCATCGGGTTGAAGCGCAAAGCCTCCCAGAAGTGAGCGTCGAACAGGGCGGTGTCGCCGGACTCGGCCGCCGCCAGCGCACCCGCCAGCGCCGCCGGACGGTCCAGAAGCTGGTCGATCGCCTGCACGATAGCCGCCGACGTGGTCTCGATGCCGCCGACCAGCAGGCCCATCGTGTTGGTCATGATCCGCTCGAAGTCGAAGCCGAGGCTGTCCGGCGTGACCAGGCGCAGCATCCGGGAGACCACGTCGTCCAGGCTTGGATCGACGCGGACCTGGCGGGCCCGGTCGGCCAGGAACGGCGCCAGGTAATCCTTCATCTCGGCGCCGGCCGCCAGGTTGCGGGCGTGCACGTCCGGATCGTTGCCGGGGTTGCGGAACATGTCGTGCTGGGTCGCCCGCGACCACGCCAGCATGCTCGCCTCGTCGGGCCCGGGAAATCCGAAATAGGCCCCGGTCAGCCACACCGGCACCAGCCGGGTGACCTGCGGCACGAGGTCGAGCCGGCCGTCGTCGGAGGCGCCGCGGGCAACCGCCCGGCGCGCCAGTTCCGTCACCTTCGCCCTGACGCCCGCCATGTCGGCCTGCTGGATCAGCGCTCTCAGGATGCCCTTGTCGCGCTGGTTGAAGACGGTTCCGTCGCGGGCGAGCATGAACGGGCCGACCGAAGGGTCCATCTTCGGTTGGTAGGGGCGGACGGTGAAGATCAGGTTGCGGGACAGCACTTCCTCGACGTCCCGGAACCGGGTCACCAGCGCCACGCCGCCCGGCGCCTGCAGGATCGGCCGGCGGGCCCGCAACTCCGCCGTGACCCCGAGCAGATCGCGGGCGAGAGCGCCGAGCAGAACCCCGGCCTTCCCGCTGTCCGGCGTCGCATCGTAGACCTCCAGGAATCCCATCCGATCCTCCCGTGTCCGCGCCGGAATTTGCGACAGTCGCCCGCGTGACACCGGCGCTTCTGCCCCTTAAACTACCTTTGGTTAATGATAATATCCATTGTTCATCGCGACGGTTGCTTTTGTGGCCGTCGTCCTTGCTGGGAGGCCGCCGTGAGCCGATCGATCCCTCAGCCGTCGCGGGCCGGCGCCACACGGCTCGGCGGCGTTCTGGCAGCCGCCGCGCTGGTCGCGGGGTGCGCGCTGCTGCCTCCCGACCTGCCCGAGCGCGAGCCGGCCGAGAAGACGGTCTGGCTCGACCAGAACTGGAGCAACGACGCGCGCTTCTGGTTCCACCACGCCACTCAGGGCACCTCGACGATCCCGGTCCCCTACGCCTGGCTGGTGGCGCTCGAGCAACCGTCGATCCGCCTTTTCAGCGACCCGCCGATGCTGATGGATCCGGAGTACACTGCCCGCTTCGGGTTCATATCGAGCCCGCGCACCGCCGCGGCCGGCGGCACCCAGGGATACGGCGCCACGCCCGGGCGGTTCACCGTGCCCTACGACCCGGCCCGGTTCCCCGGCAATCCGGACGGCCTGCCGGTCGGCTTCGCCCGCACCCCCGGCTATGACGACCCGACGACCGGCGTTCGGCTGCCGGACCAGGTCGGCCTGAACTGCGCCGCGTGCCACACCGGCCAGTTCACCTTCCGCGGCACCAACGTGCGGATCGACGGCGCGCCCGCCACCACCGACCTCGGCAGCTTCCGCGCCGTGCTGGGCCTGTCGTTGGCGTACACCCGGTACGTTCCCGGCCGGTTCGACCGGTTCGCAGGGCGCGTGCTGGGGGCGGACCACAGCCCCGCCGAGTTGGCGGCGCTGCAGAAGAAGCTCGACGACCTGCTGGAACAGGGCCCAAGGATCGTCCAGCAGATGAGCGCCGGGCTCGAGGGCAGCGTCGAGGAGGGCTTCACCCGTCTCGACGCGCTGAACCGCATCGGCACGCAGGTGTTCTATGCCGACCTGCTGGGCGTCGACGAACCGGGCTTCGATGCCGTCTCGAATCTGCATCCCAACAACGCCCCGGTGAACTACCCGGCGACCTGGAGCACCTCGTGGTTCGACTGGGTTCAGTACGACGCCTCGATCCGCCGGCCAATGGTGCGTAACGCCGGTGAGGCGCTCGGAGTTTCCGCCAAGGTGAACCTGACCAAGCCCGGCGACCCGAGCCGCCCGCTTTACGGATCTTCCGTCCAGTTCGAGGACATCTTCCATATGGAGGAACTGCTGGCCGGCCCCAATCCGCTGGCGGAGCCGAAGGGCTTCAAGGGCCTGGCCTCACCGTCCTGGCCGCAGGATCTGCTCGGCACCCCGGACCCGGCACGGGTCGAACGCGGCCGGGCGCTCTACCGCCAGAACTGCAGCCGCTGCCACCGGCCGGCCCCCAATGACCCGTCGGGGCGTTTCTGGGACGCCAGCTTCTGGTCGACGCCGAACGCGCCCGGACTTCCCTACTACAAGGTTCCGGTGGTTCCGCTGGCCGTGATCGGCACCGACCCCGCCCAGGCCACCGTGCTGAAGACCCGCACGGTGAGGCTGCCGACCCACCTCGGCATCCCGGAGCCGACCGCGACCGACGGTGTCCTGTGCCCCGGCACGCCGGGTCCGGCGGTGACCGAGACCTCGTTCGGCTGGGCGCTCGCCGTGGTCACCGGCAAGGTCATCGAGCGCTGGTACGTCGACAACGGCATCCCGCCCGCCGAGCGGGATCGCATGGACGGCTACCGGGCAAACTGCATCCAGGCGCCGTTCGGCTACAAGGCGCGGCCGCTGAACGGCGTCTGGGCGACGGCGCCGTTCCTGCACAACGGATCGGTGCCCTCGCTCTACGACCTGCTGACGCCGGCGGCGGAGCGGCCGAAGACCTTTTGTCTCGGCAACCTCGAGTTCGACCCCGTCAAGGTCGGCTACGACCCAACCTGCCGGCGCGGCACGACCCGCATCGACACGGCTGCCAGCGGCAATCGCAACGTCGGCCACTCGTTCGATGACGGGCCTCGGCAGGGCGGCGTCATCGGCCCACGCCTGGAGCACGACGACCGGATGGCGCTGGTGGAGTACCTGAAGGCGCTCTAGGCACGACCCTGGGGTCAGGAATCGGCCGACTGGTCTCCCAGCTTGCGCAGGCCGGCCTCCAGCTTGTCCTGGCGGATCGGCTTGGGAACCCAACCGAGCGGGTGCGCCCGCTCGCCGCGCGCGACTGTTCCGGGATCGCTGTAGGCCGAGACGAAGACGCTTCGGATGCCGAACCGCTCGTAAATTTCGACCGCCGCGCTGACCCCGTCGCGATCGCCTTGCAGGCGAATGTCCATGGTCATGCAGTCCGGTCGTTCAGCCTCGGCCAGTCGAACCGCTTCGTCCGCGCTCATCGCCATCGCAACCACCTCGGCACCAAGGCTGGTCAGCAGCATTTCGAGTTCCAAGGCTATGATCGCCTCGTCCTCGACCACGACGACCCGCAGGCGGTCCGGCTTGAGCCCGGCGGCGCGCCCTTGCTGCGACCGCCGATCGGGCGATGGAGGCTGCCCTCCGGGGCTGCAAGAGCCGGGGAACAACCCCGGGTCCCCCGGCGTCCCTCGGGAAGGCGCTCGCGGAACCGGCTCGGGAGCCCCCCCATCGCCGGCATCCCGCGCCCGGCTTCCGCCAGCGTCCGCCGTCTGCCACGAGCATCCCTGTCGCTCCCGCCGCGCGCCCGGCTCCGGTTGCGGGTAGCCCCTGCGAGGCACGCTCATGTGGCCGCTCCTTCAAGGCTCTTTGCGAACCGGACGGAGCATTTCGCGCCGTTCGTGTTCGCGATCTCCAGGTCCCCGCCGATCTGGCGGCACAGGGCTCTCACCAGCCTGAGGCCCGAAGACTGCATCTCGGGGCGGGCATCCATGCCCCGACCGCTATCGTGAACGACCAGCTGAAATCCGTCGTTCACCTCGTCGAAGCTGACCAGGATCCGCCCACGCCCGTCGGCCAGCCCATGCTTGATCGCGTTCGTTACCAGTTCGTTGGTGATGAGAGCAACGGCGTGAGCGATGTCGTTCGGCAGGTCCGCGTCGGAGATCTCAAGCTGGAGGTTCTGGGTCGCTTCGAAATTGCGGCCGATAGAGTCAACGAGTTCGCTCAGCAAGATCCCCACCGGAACAGTCCCGAACTGGACCGATCGGTTCATCGCTTCCTGGGCGCTCGCCATCGCCTGAAGCCTGAACCTGGCGCCGGTTACCAGTTCCTGGACCGCGTCGGTCTGCCGCCCTTTGGCCGACATTTGGATCAACGACTGCATCAACTGGATATTGTTCTTCACTCGATGCTACAGTTCTCTGAGAAGACCGTGGTTGTCTCGCAAAGCTTCCTGAAGAATTGTCTTCTCACGCTGCCGGACGTGAAGCTGAGCGTTCAAGTCGTCGACCTGACGCTGCAGGACCGAAAATTGGCTGTTGCGGGTCGACAGGCACCGCAGCACCAGGATCCCGTCTGCCGCCTCGCCCGACCGCCGGGCACAGTTCAGTCGAAACTGGGCGATGCCCTCGCCCGCCCGGAACGTCACGGCACCGACGATCGGTGACGTCGACGCGCTCGACCGTCGCAGATAGGCGCTGAATTCCTCGTGCGATGATTCCACGAAGTCGAACAGATCCAGTTCACTGCAATCGCCCCCCAGAAGCCGGCGCATCGCGCCGTTCATCGCAATCACCGCCCCGCTTCTTTCCAGAAGCGCGGTCGGCTCGGCGATGAATTCCAAAGATGGCAGAGAGCCGGAGCGCGCGTTCATTCCTCGACCCTGAAATACTCGCGCGCGTTTGCTTCGACATGATCGCCGACCTTGAAGTGCACCACCACCCGGCACTCGGGATGGCCGGTGGCGATCGCCTCCTGCACCGCAACCCGCGCATACCCTAGATTCTGCGCGGCGATGACCCCGAACACGTTGGACGTCATCATGCACAGCGTCGGGCGTCCCCTGACGTGGTCCCCGAACGGGCACGCACGGTTCCCAAGGACCAGCCGGTCATCGTGTTCCTCGATGACGTAGAAGTCGCCCTGGATGCGCCGCTTCAGATCCACGAGGACCTCCGTCACCTGCCGGCGGGACAACCGTTCGACCCGCAACGCCTGGCGATAGCCGGTGTCGATCTGCTCGCCGATCACGCCGCCCACCACGCTGATGTAGCCGGCGGCCTCCTCGACCCCGACGACCTTCTCCAGCGTTCCGGAGAGCTCGCGAAGCAGCGAACGCAGAAAGACATCGCGCTCCAGCCCGATATCGACTTTGGAAACATCTTCTCCCTGCGACATGGGACGGTCTCGCTTTTGGTAGTCAAATGAGCCGGATAGCATATTGTTCCACACTCCCCCGTCAGTTGCCCACCCCGATCCGTTACGCCCTCGCGGGACCGCCCACCGTTCCCGTGGACACTCCGGCCTGATGGGCTAGTCTCCCGCGATTGGCCCGGCCTACAGCCGGCCCAGGCGAATTTTTGGGAGGAAACCCATGACCGGTCGGCTCCAGGGGAAGAAGGCGCTCGTCACCGCGGCAGCGCAAGGAATCGGGCGGGCGACCGTCGAAGCGTTCGCCCGCGAGGGCGCGGAGGTTATCGCCACCGATCTCAACGCCGGCAAACTCGCCGAGTTGGACGCCGTAGCGGGGGTCCGCACCCGGGTGCTCGACGTGCTTAATCCCGATGCCATCGCCGCGGCGGCGTCCGAGATCGGCGCCGTCGACGCGCTGTTCAACTGCGCCGGCTACGTCCATCACGGCACCATCCTGGAATGCGACGAGGACGCCTTCGAGTTCTCGATGAACCTCAACGTCAGGGCAATGTACCGGATGATCCGGGCGTTCCTTCCGGCGATGCTGGCGAACGGCGGCGGCTCGATCATCAACATGGCGTCGGTGTCGTCGACCGTGAAAGGCATTCCCTTCCGGTTCGTCTACGGCACCAGCAAGGCCGCCGTGATCGGCCTCACCAAGTCGGTCTCCGCCGACTTCCTGCGCCAGGGCATCCGTTGCAACGCGATCTGTCCCGGTACCGTGCAGTCGCCATCCCTCGACGACCGTATCAACGCCTTCGCCGATCCGGAGCAGGCCCGACGCGAGTTCATCGCCCGACAGCCGCTTGGCCGTCTCGGGACCGCCGAGGAGATCGCCGCCATGGCCGTGTACCTCGCCGGCGACGAGAGCGCGTACACCACCGGCCAGCATTTCATCGTCGACGGCGGGATCGCGGGCTGATGGACGGGCGGGTCGAGACAGTCTCTCTGGCCGACATCCGATCGGCCGCCGCCCGCATCGCCGGCAAGGTTCGCCGAACCCCGGTGCTCGAGGTCGGTCCCATGCGCACCCCGGTGATCCCGGAGTCGCGGCTGGTGCTGAAGCTGGACTGCCTGCAGCCCACCGGCAGCTTCAAGGTGCGAGGCGGCGTCAACACCCTGCTGTCGCTGCCCGAGGAGCGGGTGCGCCGCGGCCTGATCACCGCGTCGGGCGGCAACCACGGCCTCGCCGTCGCCTACGCCGCCCGCATCGGCGGCACCCGGGCCGTGGTCTACCTGCCGACCAGCGCGCCCGCCGACAAGGCCGAGAAGCTCAAGACCTGGGGCGCCGAGGTGGTGATCGAGGGTGCGGTGTTCGACGAGGCGGCGGTTGCCGCCCTGGCCCGGGCCGAGGCCGAAGGATTGACCTTCGTGCACCCGTTCGCACCGCCGAGCGTGATCGCCGGCCAGGGCACGCTCGGCCTGGAGATCGTCGAGCAGATCCCCGACGTCGACACCGTGCTGGTGGCGATCGGCGGCGGCGGCTTGATCGCCGGTGTCGCGACCGCCCTTAAGGCGCTGCGCCCGAAGGTCCGGATCGTCGGCATCGAGCCGGTCGGTGCGCCGACCCACCACGCCAGCCGCGCCGCCGGCCGGCCGGTGACGCTCGAGGCCATCACCACCGTCGCCGGAACCCTGGCGCCGCGCCGCACCGAACAGATCAACTACGACCTGGTCTCCGCGCATGTCGACGACCTCGTGCTGGTCTCCGACGAGGCCATGCGCGAGGCCGCCCGCTGGCTGTGGTTCGAATGCGGGCTGGCGGCGGAGTTGAGCGGGGCCGCAGGGATCGCCGCGCTGGCGACCGGCGCGGTCGCGGTGCGGCCCGGCTCGACGGTGTGCGCCCTGGTGTGCGGAGCGGGGACCGACGGGATGGTGTAGCCGTCCGGTAACGGGACGGTCACGCCGCTGTCACCGGGTCCATGCATGGTTGCCGCTCCATCACCCTGGGGGCAACACAATGACCCGACGCATCCTGACCACCACCGCCTGCGGGCTGATCGCCCTGTCCGCCCTGGCGGTGTCCGCGAGCGAGGTGCGGGCGGCCACGACCGCTCTGACCTGCTCCAAGGCCGAGACCACGTTTCTCAAGCCGGCCGACGGCGTGCGTTCCGGACTGGCCGTTCCGATGACCGTCTACACCGGCTGCAAGGGCTTCCGCGAGGTCGCGCTGGTCCTCGACCCGACCGCCAAGACCCGCCCCGCCAAGCCGATGTCGCTCGTGCGCTACTGCGGATCGACGGTGTCGCCAACCGAGGCCAAGAACCGCACCGACGTCTGGTCGTACTGCAGCAACGCGCTGAAGGGGACCGGGGATGAGTCCTACTGGATCGTCGTGAAGTAAGGCCCGGGCGGCGCCTACGGCCGGTCGCCGGCCGCCAGGCGCCGCTCGATGGTCTCGATCACCGCCGGGAGGTCGGCGACCGAGTCGATCGCGTAGTGGGCGCCCGCCTCGACCAGCCGCTTGGTGGCCGCCGCCCGCAGCCGGTCCTGCTCGGCCGCCGGCAGCTTGTCCCATTCCGCCTCGGACAGTCCGACCTCGTTGCCGCTGACCGTCACGCCGACGGTCCACATGCCGGCGTTCAGCCCCTCCAGGATGCCCGGCACCGTGTCGTCGACCTTGACGCACGACCTGACCGAGCCGACGCCGAGGTCGAGCGCGCACTTCAGCGCCATGTCCGGCGCCGGCCGGCCACGCGGAACGTCGCTCGCCGCCACGCAGACGTCGGGTGAGTAACCCTGCGGCTTCGCCAGCCGCTCGTTCACCGCGCTCATCTCGGCGTTGTAGCCGGTGTTGCCGGCGATCCTGGTGCCCCGCGCCCGCAACCAGGCGGCGGTCTCGGCGGTGCCCGGCACCAGCGTCGCGTGGCTCTCCAGCACGGCGATCTGCAGCGGGATGAAGTCACGGTAGATCGCGTCGATGTCGGCCTCGCCCGGGACGTGGCCGGTGGCGGCGCGGAATCGTTCGGCGATGCCGGGATCGGCCAGCAGGGAGGCGACGTGCTCGCGCTTCTCCGAGCCCATCGGTCCGCGCGCCTCGGCGATTGAGATAGCCACGCCGTGGCGGCGAAACACCTCCACGAAGGCACCCGCCGGCGCCCGGCTGCCGAAGTCGACGACAGTGCCGGCCCAGTCGAAGATGACCGCGTCGACCCTGGAACCGCTCTTGCCCATCGATGCCACTCCGCTCAGGCCGCGCGCCGGCGGGCGACGCCGAGGTCGTCGAGAACCCTCGCCACCGCCGCCACCACGTCGCGCATGATGCCCGGCGTCAGCGTTCCGAGGCAGCCGATCCGGAAGGTCTCGGCGGCCGTCATCTTGCCGGGATAGATGATGAAGCCCTCGGCCTTCAGCCGGTCGTAGAACGGCTGAAATCCGAAGCGCGGGTCGTCCGGGCAGCGGAAGGTCACGATGATCGGCGACTGCAGGGCGTCTGGAAGCAACGGCTCGATGCCGAGTGCCCGCAGGCCATCGACCACCGCCCGGCGGTTGGCGGCGTAGCGCGAGCCGCGCGCCGGGGTGCCGCCCTCGGCCGTGTGCAGGTCGATGGCGGTGTCGAGCGCCGCCATCACATGGGTCGGCGGCGTGAATCGCCACTGCCCCGTGCGCTCCATGTACGACCACTGGTCGGCGAGGTCGAGCGACAGCGAGTGGGCGTTGCCGGTGGCCGCCTCCAGGTCGCGCTTGCGGGCGACCACGAAGCCGACGCCCGGCACGCCCTCCAGGCACTTGTTCGCCGACGCGATCACCGCGCCAAGCCCCAGCGACGACGTCGGGATCGAGAGCGCCCCGAACGTGCTCATGGCGTCCAGGATCAAGCTGCGGCCGCGCGCCGCGACCGCGCGGGCGATCGGCTCCAGCGGGTTCAGGATGCCCGAGGTAGTCTCGCAGTGGACCAGCAGGACGTGGCTGATGGACGGGTCGCCCGCGAGCAGCCGGTCGACCTCGGCCGGATCGGGCTGGGTGTCCTCGGCGGTGGCGTAAAGTTCGTGGGCCCGGCCGATCCGGGCCAGGGTCTCGGCGGCACGCTTGCCGTAGGCGCCGTTCGCCAGCACCAGCGCCTTGCCGTCCCGCGGCACCAGGGAACCGAGGGTCGCCTCGACGGCGAATGTTCCGCTACCCTGGATGGGCACGCAAGCATAGCTCTCGTCGGCCTCGGCGATCGCGACCAGCCGGGAGCGTACCCGCGCGGTGATCGCCTTGAAGTCACCATCCCACGAACCCCAGTCGCGCTGCATCGCGGCCTTGGTCTCGGGCGCCGTGGTCGCCGGGCCGGGGGTGAGCAGGTAGGGATCGCGTGCGGTCATCTGGAGTCTCCACCGTTCGACGCCGAATTCCAGACAGGTAGCGGTGCCAGTCTCATAAATCGAATTGATAATTTTGCTCTCAGTATAATTTTTATTGTTCCCCGTTAACCTTCTCCGGTCACGCCCTGTTAATCCCGGCCATGCTCCCATGACGGTGAGGCCGGGCGGACCAGCAGCCTTGTTCCCGAAGGGGGATCGCGTTTCAAACCGGGGGGGTCCGGCGACTGGTCCACCATTACCGCGCGATGATTGTCAGGCCGCCCCGAGGGGCCGACACTGCGCGGGTGACCATTCCGCCGACCGACAAGCAGCTCCGCGCCTTCCACGCCGTCGCCGAGACCGGTAGCGTGACCGAAGCGGCGCGCCGGCTCGGCCTGACCCAGCCGGCGGTGACGGTGCAGGTCCGCGCCCTGGAACGCGAGCGCGGCGTCCAGCTGTTCGATCGTGGCCCCGACGGCCTTACCCCCACCGAAGCGGGCGAGGCGCTGCACCGGATCACCCGCCGGCTGTTCCGCTTGTACCAGGATGCCGCCGACGCCCTCCAAGGTGCGGCGGAACTGACTTTCGGAACCCTGCGAATCGGCGCCGACGGGCCGTTCGCCGCGATCCCGATACTGGCACGCTTCGCCGAGCGGCATCCTGGTGTGCGAATCGAGGCGCGCATGGGAAACGCACCGGAAACCCTGGCGGCGCTGCAGGATTCCCGTGTCGATGTGGCGGTGCTGTCCCTCGGAGGCGCGATCCCGTCGAGCCTGCACCTCAGGCCGTTGGGGGCGCAGGGCCTCCGCATTCTGATGCCGGTTGGGCACCCCTGGTCGGGTCGGCCGGACATCGCCCCCGCCGACCTCGACGGGGTGACGATGATCGGGCGCGAGGAGGGTTCGGCGACCCGCGACGCGCTGGACCGGGCCTGCGCCGGCGCCTCGGCCGGGCCGATTGTTCGTTTGTCGCTCGGCAGCCGCGAGGCGGTTCGCGAAGCGGTGGCGGCCGGTCTCGGGGTGGCGGCGGTGCTCGACGGCGAGACCGGCAACGATCCGCGGCTGGTCGACCGTCCGTTGGCCGGCGACCCGGACGTGCAGTTGGTGGTCGCCTGCCTGGCGGAGCGGCGCGACCACCCGCCGGTGCGCGCCTTCCTGGATCTGGCGGAAGGTCCCTGACCGCCGGTCAGGGGGCCTCGCGCCGGATCAAAAAGCGCAGTTCCGCACCTTCTTCAGCCGCCACCAGGGTGTGACCGGACTGCCGGGCGTAATGACGGAAATCCAGCATCGCCGCCGGATCGGTCGCCAGGACCTCGAGCAGCGCCCCGACCGGAATCGTGCCGATTGCCTTGCGGGCCTTCAGGACCGGCAGCGGGCATTTCAGGCCACGCACGTCCAGAGTGTGGGCCGGCGTCTGATCGCTCATCGTGCGGGTCTCCGGTCGCGCGCGGCCAGCCGGCGCGTCGGCGAGCCGGTCGGGTCGCGATCGACGATCTCGCGGATCATCTTGCCGAGCAACGTCTGGGTGAAGCCGCGCTCACTGTCGGCCACCACCACGAAGGCCCCGACGCCGCCGATCACCTCGTTGCGATAATAGTCTTCGAGCGGTTCCCCGTCCGGCCCGGTCCGGACGCCCTTGTTGGCCACCACCAGGGCGTTGACCGTCACGCCCTCGGCCACGACCTGATCGCGGATCAGGTCGAGCGAGCGGCCGCCGATGTTCGGCCCGTCGCCGGAGACGTCGATCACCTTGCGGTCGCTGTCGAACGCGTTGCTCCGGATCATCTCGGCGGAGTAGGCGAGCGCCTCGCTGATCGAGTTGTAGCCCCAGGCGGCCCGCGGCGTCGTTCGCAGCGCCTCGCCGAACGCCCGCGCGTCATCGGCGCCGGCGATAACCCGCCAGTCGACGATGGTGTGTTGACTCCCGGGGCCTCCCCACTCCATGTACGCGACCGCGATCCGACCGTGGGCTCCGCTGGCGATCGCGGCGAGCACTTTCGGATCCGAAAGCGCCGTCGCGTACCCGTCGCGTTGCAGGCGCAGTTCCTCGTTGTCGATCGACCCGGAGCCATCGGCGGCGAAGACCAGTTCGAGGTCGACGGCGTCAGCCCTCGCGCCCGGAGCGATCGCCAGGCAGAAAACCACCAGCGCCACCCTCCTGGTTGTGGAAAACCGGAATCCGTTCATTCGGCCCGCGGCAACCATTCCGCCGAGAGCTGTTACTGAACGGAAGGTTAATTGCCATAATCGGCCGAAACAGAGCGAAATCGGAACGAACCGCCTGTGCATCGAAAGGTCCAAAATTATCCACATGCTATTCACAGCCTGCCGGGATGAGGTTCTGGAGAAGCAACACCTTCGCTGCACTTCGGACGGTCGCAGGATAGCACAAGCCAACCCGAACACGGGCAACCCGTGGCCGTTGGCGCCGCGCGTCCCGTCCGTGTCGACATTGGCTCATCGACTGTCGCCAATCGGCCGCCTCGGGCAAGTCGCGAAACCGGCAGGTCATGGTGCTGACGATGATCTTCTCCGCGGCACGGTTGACCGCGGCCTGAGCCTCAGCGCCGGCCGGCGATACGCTCCGACTCAGCCTGGGCGCGCTCGTAGATGAAGTCGAGGACAGCGCGCACCTTGGCGAGCCGGGCGAGGTCGCGATGCACCAGCAGCCAGAGGTCGACCACGGGGATCGGCTCGTCGGGCAGCAGCCTGACCACGCCCTGAACGCCCTCGGCGACCATGCACGGGACCAGCGCGATGCCGACGCCCTGGCGGGCCGCCGCCAGCCGGGCGCTCGCCGGGTTGGTCGAGAAAACCGGCAAATTGTCGCCGAGCTGACGGCGTAACCACAACACGGTGGCGTTCTCGGGAAAGCCGTCCAGCCAGTCGATCACCCGGTGGTTTCGCAGGTCGGCGGCCGTCCCCGGCCGACCGCACGCCGCCAAGTAGTCCGGCGAAGCGTACAGGCCGAACCCCATCACCCCCAGCTTGCGAAGCGACAGGTCGCCCTGGTCGGGACGAGCGAGCCGGATCGCCACGTCCGCCTCCCGCCGCGACAGGTTCAGCATCCGGTAATCGTTGACCAGTTGCAGCCGGATGCCGGGGTGTCGCTCCTGCAGCAGCGGCAGGTTGCGGATCAGGAACGGCACGGTCAGGGATTCGGTGGCGGTCACCGTGACGGTACCGGCCAGCCCGCGATCCTCGGCGTCGAACGAGCGGCCGAGAGCGAACATCTCGGACTCGATGCCGCGCGCCCGCACCAGCAGTTTCTCTCCAGCCGGGGTAAGGCCGTAGCCGTCCTGGCGGCGATCGAAGAGCCGGACCGCGAAACGCTCCTCCAGGGCGTCGACGTGGCGGCTGACCGTCGCCGGGTTGACGTGCAGGGTCCGGGCGGCGCCCGACAGGCTGCCCTCGCCGGCGACGGCCAGGAAATAGCGCAGGTCGTCCCAGTTCACAGCCCGTCCCAGCCCGCCCCGGCGGACGGCGAGCATCCGCCGGCCGCACCTCGAAATGCGCAAGACCAGACGGTATGATCCCGGCTTCGTTTTGCACATGCAAGGACCGCGGGAGACGATGATGGCAAGCGTTCGGGTGACCGGGACCAACCACACCAGCTTCACGGTGCGGGACATCGACCGCGCCATCGCCCTGTTCCGGGACGGGCTCGGCTACGAGTTGCAGTCCAAGGGACCGCGCGACCCGGTCGCCATCCAGGCGATCACCGGGGTGACCGGCGGCGACGTGACGATCGCGTTCCTGCAAGGTCCCGGGCACCGCGTCGAACTGGTCGAATACCACGCGCCGGCGGATCGCCGCGCCAGCACTCCCCGGCCCTGCGATCATGGCTTCGCGCATCTCGCCCTGGATGTCGACGACATGGATGCCGCGCTGGCGGTCGCCGCCGAGCATGACCTGGGCCTGCTGGGCGCGGTCTACGTGATCGACCAGGGCCCGAACGCTGGCCGCCGGGTCGCCTATTTCCGGGACGACAACGGGCTGACGCTGGAGTTCCTGGAGGCGAAGGCCTGAGGATCCCGAAGATCCGGCAGCCCGGACAACGCGGCACGCAAGGCGTCGTCGAGGACCGACGGCACGACCCCGTCGTCGAGGGCGGCTTGGGCCGCCAGACCGGTCGCCAGCAGAGCCGACACCGGGGAAACCGGCAACCCGCCGCCGCCACGGCGGGCGACGGCCGCGCCCCGCCAGCGCGGACTACCGTCGGCAAAATCCAGGATCGCCACCTCGACGCCGATCCGGGTCTCCGACCACACCACGCCCCAGGCGCGCCCGCCGCGCACCCTTGAGACGGCGGCGTGCCGGCAATCGACCGCCGCCGCCAGCCGCTCCCGGTCGCCGGCGCGTCCGAGGTCGAGACCGAGACGTCGGGTCGCGGCGTCGCGACGCGCCGGGCCGACCACCCGTTCGACCCGGCCGGAGAGATGGCGGGCGAGGGCTTCTTCCGCCTCCGCCGCCGGCACGCCGTCGCTGGCGTCGACTTCCGCCGGCATCACCATCACGCAGTCCGGCGGCTCGACGCTCAGCGACGGATCCGCCCATCCGGCGGCGCCGCCCGCCCTCCCGCCGCCCGCCACGCCGCCGGCCGCCGAGCAGCCGGCCAACGCCAGCAGGATCGGGAGGATCAGCCCACGCATCGTGTCATTGGCCCGAGATCGATCGGCCCGCGATCGATCGGCCCGAGATCGATCGGCCCGAGATCGAGTTGGCCCGGCACCAGCCTACCGTCGACCCGCACCGCCGTGACCATCAGGCGGTCGCCATCAGTCCGGTACCGGCCGCGAACGCTGCCCCATGCGGTCCCGCCGGCCTCGATCAGGCGGTCCAGCCCGCCCAGCAGGCGGGCATCCCAGCCGCGGTCGACCGTGGCGACCGGGCGGCCGCCGGCGATGCCGTGCCGGCTCCGGATCGCGTCCATCCGCGCGGCGTCCACCGCCGGGCCCTCGAGGTCGCGCAGGATTCCGGACGACCGCGCCTGCGGTTCCGGCACCCAGGGCCGGCCGGCGGGATCCTCGATCCGCCACAGTCGGCCGTCGACCAGCAGCATCGGCTGCCAGCCGGCGCAGCGCGTCAGATGAGACGCCAGCCGCCGCCGCTCGTCGGGGCCGTCCGGCCAGGCAATCTCTACGGCCGGACCCTGGCCGCGCTCGACCTGCGCCAGCAGCAGCCGCCCGCGGCCGGCATCGACTGGCGTCGGGCGGAACACCGCGTCTGCGGCCGAGGCCGGGATGGCGGCAGGTGGCGCCGGGGGCGTCGGCAGCGCGATCCGACGCAGCGCGGTGGTCCGGGCCGCCTCCGGGGGCACTGTCACGGACGCTACCGACGGGTGGACCCGCTCCGGCGCCGGGTCGCGCGGCAGGGCGATCGCGGCCAGAACCGCCGCCCCGAGCGCCAGCGGCAGCAAAATCGAGAGGCGGCGGACGGCCACCGGTCAGTCCCGGCCGCGCAGGGACAGCGCCTCGGCGTCGCGCGCCAGCGCCCGCAGCCGCTGGCCCCGATTCTCGACCACCTCCCGGTCGGCCATGTCCGGCCGTGCGATCACCGCTCCGGCGGGCCGCGGCGCCGTCGGCGGAGCGGCCGGCAACGACCCCTCGGTGCCTCGATCGGGCCGCCCCGGATCGGCCGGCATCGGTTCGAAAGGGGCAGGCTGCCCGGCCATCACGACCGGGGATGCCGGCACGACCGGGGATACCGGCGGCATATCCCCCGGCAGATCGCCCGTCGGGCTGCCCCACACCAGCCACAGCAGGGTGGCGCCGACCACCAGGTCGAACAGGACCCACCTCACGGTCGCACCTCCCGCGACGCCAGCACCAGGATCAGCGCCCGGAGCGCGGCGGCGGCCGGCAGGCCGACCACCGTGGTCGCAAACGCCAAGGCGAACCGGCCGGTCAGGTCGCCGATCACGCCGTGGACGCTGTCGGGTGTCAGCGGCCGATCCGCCAGCCCGCCGATCCCGAGGCTGATGCCGAGCAGCGTGAAAGTCAGCGCCAGGGTCGCAATCCCCGACGCCGCCTGGAGGCCGATCTGGCGCCAGCGCCGGTCGTCCGGATCGCGCGCCAAGCGCACCGCCGCCGTGACCGCGACGGCCGCCAGGACCGCGAAGGCCGCCGGGAATACCGGGCCGACCACGGCGATCGCCGCCGTGACCGCCGCGTCCGGTGGCAACCCGGCCAGCAGCCGGCTCGCCGCCAGGGCAAGCACGCTGGCGGCGAGCAGCAGGCCGGTCGACTGGGCGGCGTCGCCGATCGCGCCCGACAGCCGCAAAAGGGCGATGATCCGCACCGTGGTCACCGGCGCCCGACCCGCGCCGACAGAACGCGCGAACTCGACAGGCCGAGCCGTTCGAGCCAGAGGTCGAGCGGCGTTACACCCTTCTCGACCGAGGCGTGGGCGAGGAACGTCAGGTCGTAGTCGGCGTACGCGCGTTGCGCGACGCCGTCCGAACCGGATTCTGGGCGGGGGTCGCGCAGCACCATGCGCTCCAGGTCGACCAGCCGGCGCAACGCCGGGGCCGTCCGCGCCGGCCGCGCGTCCGGGTCGAGCGCCGGGTCGAGCAAAGTGGCCAGGATCTGCGCGCGTTCGCGCTCCAGGTTCTCCAGAGGTCCGGCCGCGGCGGCGGCGGCACCGGCGAGCCAGGCGGAGGCAAGAACAGGCATCAGTCGGCGCATGGCACTTACCTCCATCGGGTCAATTTGGGGTCACGAAGAAGCCGATCGCGGCGCTGACGTCGCGGGTCTCCGGCCGGCCGGCGGCCGCAGCCTCCCGGTCGGCGATCTCGTCGGCCATCGCCATGGCGTCGAGAGCCAGCAACTTGGCCATGTAGGCGAGCACCAGGTCCTGCTGGTCGAGCAGCGCCAGATCGGCCTCGGCGCGGGCTGCCAGGTGCCGCAGGAACGCCGGCCGGTCGACCCCGCGGCCGTCGATCTCCGGCGTCCGGTTGACCGGGTGGGCGTTGATCGCGGCCACCAGCCGGTCGAGGGCGGCGGCGTGGCGACGGTACTCGGCCCCATACCGGCTCTCGGCGGCAGCGGGGTCCCCGAACAGAGCGGTGTCGACCTTGGCCGCCGCCCCCTCGAAGCGGCGCTGCGACTGCAGCCGGTTCGCCGCCAGCCGGGCCGCCGCCGGGTCGTCGTTCGAGACCGCCTCGCGCCCGGCCCGGTCGAGCAGGCGGGTGTACAGGCCGAGTTCGGCCTTCAACCGGTCGCGCTCCAGGTCGTGACGCCGGCCCATCAGCAGAAGATAGGCCTGCTTCTCCTCGAGAAAGCGCTGGCGCAGCGCCTCGCGATCGTCGCTGGTCGCCACGTCGATCGCCGCCTGAAGCTCGCCAAGACCGGCGTCGCGGTCGGCGAGGGCGCGCGCGGTCTCCTGGAGCGCCGCGGCCAGCGGCGAGTCCTGGAAATCGCGCTCGACCGCTCGTTCCAGATACCCCGTGGGCAGCCGGACCAGCCGTTCGCTGGCCGCCGGTCGCCACGCCGCGTCGGCGCCCGCTGTGTCATCGGCCCGGGCGGCGGCTGCGCAGGCGAGGCCGAGCGTGAGCATCAGGACGGCGCAACGCATCGCCGCCTCCTCAGCCGCGCCGCCAGCGCGCCAGGCGCCGGAGTTCGGCGTCGACCGCGGCGCCGATGTTGGCGCTGCCGTCGGGCCTCGGCGCGCCCGCCCCGGCCGCCAGGATGGCCCCCACGGTGTCGAGGAACGACGTGCCGTCCTCGAAGTACAGATCGCGATCGGGGAAGGCGGCGCGCAACCGCTCCAGCCCGGCGCGCGCGCCGTCGGCATCCCCGCCCTTCAAGCGGGCCTGCACGGCGAGGCCGTACGCCCGCATCCGCTCCTCCGGCGCCAGCCCGGCAGCTTCGCCACCGAGCCGGCTCTCGCAGCCTTCGAGCACCCGGGCGGCGGCGAGATGGCGGGCCGCAGAGGCGGCCTGCCCGGCCAGGCGATCGAGTTCGACCCCCTCGTCGCGGCAGGCCCGCCAGTCGTGCATGGCCTGGACTTCCTGGAAGCGGGCCTCGCGGAAGCCGATGCCCTCCAGTTCCGGCGGCGGCATCAGGCACCCGGCGAGGCCGGTGGACGCCAGCAGGACCAGGACGACGGTGACGGCACGGTATCGCGGCATGGCATACCTCCTCGGCGCGAAGCGATCGGCACGCCGGCTATGGAGGGCGGAAGCGGGTTTTTCCGGCGGCGCCGGATTCAGGCGCGCGGCAAGACCCGGTGGCGCACCGTGCGCACGTCCAGACCGAGTTCCACGAACTGGCCGGTCAGGCGGTCGAGGGCGTCAATCGACATCGTGTCGACCGCCGCCAGGGCCCGCGACACGTCCTGGCGATCCTCGGCCGCCAACACCATCAGGACCCGGAACACCAGCGGCCGGCGGATCCAGGACGGCGCCGAGACCCGCACCTCCGCGGTCTCGCCTGCAGCCAGCGCGCCGGTGGCGACCTCGATCGACCGCGACTGGCCGGCGTACTCCCGGAAAGTCCCCTCGGCCACCGCCACCAGCCACACGAAGCCCGGCCCGTCTCCGTCGTTGATGGCCCGGGCGGCGATGCCGCACACCCCGGACGGCGTTTCGGTGCCGGGGTCGACCTCCAGCAGCCGCTCCTCGCCGTTGCAGGGTGTGCCCGCGACCGGGCGGCGCTCCAGCACCGCCAGTCGCACCGACGCCGACGCGAAGCGCGGCGTGGCGGCCGGGGGTGCCTCGGACGTAGTCGCCCCGGCCGTCGACACCGGGTCCGGCGGCGGCGCGCCGGGCGGTACGCCCTCCGGCAGGACCGCGACGGCGACCGTCAGCGCCACGGCGGCAGCCGCGGCCGCGACCAGGACGGTCCGCCGGCGTCGGGGCGGACGGCCCGCGTCCGCCAGGCCGAGGCGCCGCAGCACCGGGACAACCCGGTCGACCGCCAGGACCTCGGCGCCCTCCGGCGGATCGCCGAACGCGCCCTCCTGCCCGGCCGGCATCACCACGATCAGGCCGGCGGCGGCGGCCTCGAACAGCTCCGCCGACCGCCGCCGCTTGTCGGCGACACGCTCGACCGGCCGCACGGCGAGATCGCCGTCGACCGCCCCGGTCACCCACAGCAGCAGGCCGGCGGGCACACCGTCCTCGGCGAGCCGGCCGGCGGCCTTCAGCCGGTGCGCCAGGTAGAGGCCGAGCTGCCAGCTGTCGCCGTCGTCGATCGGGGCCGAGACGTCGACCCGGAACGCCGGATGACCGACCGCGCGCTCGACCACCCCGGTCGGCGACCGTACGAACGCGTCGTAGGCCCGGCTGATCGGCAGCGCGGTGGTGGTCCGACCGAGGCACACCACCGATCGGACGGCCGGGTCCTCCTCGGTGACCCGCAGCACCGTGGACGGTCCCTCGGTGGTCGCGACGACAACGCGGACGAGGACGCTCAAAGCAGGAAGACGCGGGAGGCCGGGTTGGCGAGCGCCCGCACCAGCGCCGAGCCGGACTCGGCCAGCAACTGGGCCATGCCGTCCACCGGCGGCTCCAGCCCGGCGGATTCCGGCGGCCCGTCGGGCGGCAGCACGGCCAGGGCGGTCGGCGCCGCTTGCGGCTGGTCGAGCGCGATCATGATCCAGGTCTGATCCGCGGCACCCCGGGCCGGCAGGAGCCGCAGGCGGAAGCCGTCGCCGCCGCGTTCGGTCACCCGCTCGCCGGTCGCCGCCGCCGCCACCCGCGGGCCGACGGCGACCGCCGCCCGCTCCAAAAGTCCGGCCAGGGTCTCGCGCGAGGCCGGAGCCGCCAGCAGCGCCGCCGCCAACTCGCCGCGCGGGATCGGCGCCACCCCGGTGACGTGCGCCCACAGCGCCGACGGCGACAGCGACCCGGCGGATTGTCCGTTGGCCAGTCCCGTCGACAGCGCGGCCGTGGTCTCGAGCGCGACGAAGGCGGCCTCCACCAGCGCCCGGTCCGCCGGCCCGCGATCCTTCCAGCTTCCGGTCATGGCGCCGCCCCATAGAGCGCGCGGAAGCGGTCGGCGAAGACCGCGCGGTCGGCCTCGAAGCACGCCGTCCGGCCGGCCGGCGGCAGCGCCGCCTCGACCGCCCCGCGCAGGCGGACCAGCAGGTCGCGGGCCCCGCGCACCGCCGCCGCACCGGCGGCGAACGCGTCGGCGGCGCCCGGGTCCCGCCGTTCCTCGACACCGAAGCCGCGCCGGCTGACGGCCCGCAGGGCGGCGCGCGCCTCGGCGACGGTGGCGGCGGCGCGCTCGCCCGCGATGTCGGGGTCGCCGAGCGCCGCCAGCACGTCCCCGAGCGCGTTGTGGCCGAGCACGGTGTCGCCGGGCGCGGTGTCGCCGGGGGCGTTGTGGCCGGGGGCGGGCGCGTCTTCCGGGCCGCCCGGATCCGATACGGCGAGATCGCGCAGCCGGGAGAGATCGGTGTCCGGCGCGTGCGCCAGCAGTTCGATCGCCGCCTCGGCGCGGCCGGCCTCGAGCAGGGCGGCAAGCGCCGCGAGCGCCAGCCGGCGGAGTTGCAGGTCGAGCTTCTCCCAGTGCTCCAGCCGGCTGTCGTAGCTCTCGCAGTCGGCCAGACCGGCCAGCGCCGCCACTGCCGGTGCCGCGGCCCGCCGGCGGATCGCCTGGGTCAGGCGAGCCTGCGCCGCGCCGAAGGTCTCGACCCGCAGCACCGAGAGCGGCAGTGCCGGGCCCTGCCGGCCGAGGCCGGCGATCAGGTCGAGCGCCTCGGTCTCGCGGCCGGTCAGGAACTTGACCGCCGCGGCCGGCGGCGAGGCCAGTCGGCGCAGCGGGTCGCCGGGCCCGTCATGCGTCTCGACAACCCCCAGCAGCGCGTCCGGATCGATCTCGCCGGCCGCCCGGTCGCCACCGATCGGCGCGGCGGCGTCGAGCGATCGCCGCTCCCTCCCGGCCTGCAGGGCCGTGCGCAGGCGGGCCACCTGCTCGACCGTGGATCGGAACGTCCGGGTCTCGGCCGCGTCTTCGTCGGCCGGGTCGGCCGCGCCGCACCAGAACGCCAGCACGGCGGCGTCGTCGAGGTCGTCTAGGGTGAAGCCATCGCCCCGGGTCGCGGTCAGGAACCGGATCAGCCGGCGGTAGCTGCGCAGCGCCTGGACCGACGGCAGATGGTCCCTGAGGTGGTCGTAAAGCAGGCGCGACAGGGCGTTGGCGTGCGGTCCGGCGGCGCGCAGCGCGAACCGGTCGTCGAGCCAGCCGCGCAGCACGCCGTCGACAGCGCGCCAGCCGAGCAGGGTGATCGCGAACTCGGCGAGCGCCGCCAGGAACGCCATGCGCCCGTAGGTCACCCGGAACGGGCCGTCGGGGTAGCCGATCTCGACACCGTCCTCGACCAGCGCGAACTCGCCGCCGGATTCGTCGCCGAACTCGCCACTAAACGCGCGGGAGCGCCCGGCGGCCCGCTGAATCGCGCCCCGGAACGCCGCCGGACGGGCGACCGGCACCGCGAACAGAACCCCCGGCCAGCCGTGGCGGCCGCCGGCGGCCTCGGCGATCCGGATCAGGTGCATCAGTTCCAGCAGCGGCCTTCCGTAGGCGCGGGCCGAGATCGCGCGGGTCAGGTCACGCACGACCAGCGCCGAGTACTTCGGACCGGCGCCGAGGTCGGTGTCGGCCACCGCGCGCAGCGCCTGTTCCAGCGCCGCGCTCCGCCCACCCTGAACAGCGGCCTGCTCGGCCGATACCCCGTCCATCGCCCGCGCGACCCCATGGTGCCCTTCCCTCGAACACTACAGCCGGTTGTGGGTTCGTCCAATGCGCGTTGACGCTATCCCCCGCGCACGCCGGCGAGCCGGGACCGAAAGCGGGTCTTGTGGGACTCGATCCGGTCGAGCAGCCCGACCCGGTCGACCGGCCGGGCGGCCTCGCGCGGGTCACCGCGGCGGCGATGGCGGGCGTCGGCACCGTCGAGCGCTTCCTCGGCGATGGCGAGAAACCGTCGACGCCGTTCCGACGGGGGCCAGCCGGCAGCCTCGATCGCCGCCAGCCGCGCGGCGGCGCGGGCGGCCGGCGGCAGCCGCTCAACCGCCACCGAGCGCGGCGCTGCCGCTGCCGGGATCGCCGCCTCGGCCGCGGCCACCATCCGGCGGACCGTCTCGTCCCGGGCGTTGCGGCGTTCCAGGCGCAGCACCTTGTCGACGTAGGCCCGGGTCGCCGGGATCACCCGGGCGTCGGCGCCCGAGCCGACGCGCGAGCCGCCGTTGTAGTGCGACAGCGCCAGGTCCCAGCGCTCGCCGTAGCGCGCGATCAGCTGGTCGAGAAAGGCGATCCCGAGCTGGACGTTGAGCCGCGGCTCCCACAACGCGTCGGGCTCGACCCCGAACTCGCCGCGTCCGGTCGCCGGCATGATCTGCATGACGCCGCGGGCACCGGCCGGACTTTCGGCGGCGGCGACGAAACTTGACTCCGCTTCGGCGACGGCGAGCGCCAGCGACGGCGGCACCCGCGCGCTGCGCAGCGCCTCCTGCACCACGATCCGACGGACCTCCTCGCGGCTCGCGACGGCGCCCTCGGCGGCCGTGGCGAACGCGACCAGCATCAGCGCCAGGACCAAGGCCGGGCGGCTCATCGCGCCGCTCCGGCGGCCAGCGCCGCCATCCAGTCGCGGTCGAGCGGGGTGAGCACGAGGTCGGCGGCGGCGATCCGGCGGCGGGCTGCCAGGATCTCGGCCATCGGCAGGTCGGGATCGACGGCCAGCACGATCCGCCCGCCGCCGGTCAGCCCCGCCGGATCCACCGGCCGCCGCCCGGCGTCCAGGAACCTTCCGGCGTGCAGCACCACCAGGCGGTCGGTCGGGGCAAATTCCTCGCTCGCCGCCGCCGCCGGGGCCACCGCCAGCGCCTCGATCCGGCCCGCTTCGGCGCGCCCGGCCGCGGCCCCCGGTCCCGGCGCGCCCATCGACACCAGCGTCAGCACCAGCAGGCAGAAGAAGCTCATCGCCAGGGCCAGCGCGATCTCGGTCATCGCGTACCCGGCCGGTCCATCGTCCATCACCGCCTCCCGTTTCCGTCGGTCTACGGACGGCTATGGATGGCGGTGGCGGGTAATTCCCCGGGGCGGTTTCGGTCGCGGCGCGGCGGGCGGACCCGGCTCGCGCTGCGCTTGGCCGGGGCGACAGGTGGGGGAGGCGATCGGGCGTTGATCGCTCCGTGCGACGCCTTCAAGTCAGTGATCGACGCCCTCTGCCTTTGTCGTCCTGTATGGACGGCCCCCGTTGGGCAAGTGCGAAAATGCAGCGTCGACGTTTGGTCTGGAGCGGTCATGTATTCGGCCTGTTTGTGCGGTCTCTACATGACCGCTGGCCCGCAAGGGTTTCG
>Ga0075118_10000249_pt1 | contig 55062 bp, 45 predicted proteins | sample AntAceMetag02UKE_FD_69794 | JGI IMG/M metagenome (GOLD analysis project Ga0075118, IMG submission 69794) | Saline lake microbial communities from Ace Lake, Antarctica - Antarctic Ace Lake Metagenome 02UKE | ecosystem: Environmental > Aquatic > Non-marine Saline and Alkaline > Saline | place...
TTTCTGCGGCAAACTCGATATGATGCCCCAGCTCCAATCAACCGCTACCCACAGTATTCCGTGAAGTCCCAGAAAATTGTGGATAACCTACTGGGCAACGCGATCAAATATACCCATGATTCTGGCAATATAGAAGTAGGTTTCAAAGTCTGGGAAACGGCTGAAGGCCTGCGCTGTAGGTTCTGGGTTCAGGACGATGGAGAAGGGATTGCTCAGCACCAAATTGAACTCGTATCCAAGCCGTTCTACCGCATCAACGGCGGAAAGGATGATAAAAGTGGTTTTGGAATTGGTTTAGCCCTAGTGCAACAGATGGTAGACCTCTGGGGCGGTGAGATGCTAATAACCAGTCCTCCCCCGGAGGGTCTCACGGGCACTAAGGTGGTGGTTGAGCTACCGTTGATAGAGACGGAAAAGAGTCTGGCCGTTGAGACGACTGAAACAGATGCGGAAGTCGAAGAAATCGGGACGGAGATAGTTTGTAGGCCTTGCCTGCTTCTCGTCGAAGACAACTTGGATCTACGTCACTTCATGAAGGGAGAGCTCTCGGAGGACTACGAGGTATTGGAAGCCGCTGACGGACGGGAAGCTATGGGATTGGCGATTCGGGAGGATCCAGATTTAATTGTCACCGATGTCATGATGCCTGTGATGGATGGTTTCGAGCTTTGCAGGCAGACCCGATCGAACCCCGAGACATCCCATATTCCCATCATCATTCTCACGGCTAAGAATGCGGAGGAACACAGCGTTGAGGGCATCGAAGCCGGTGCGGATGCGTATTTCCCCAAACCGCTGAATATGGACCGTCTCAAGGCCCGAATCCAGCATCTACTCGAAACCCGATTTCGCCTCAAGCAGCTGTTCTCACAGCAACTTATAATCGAACCGACGGAACTGACGGTCACCTCAACGGATGAGTTGATTCTGAGAAAAGCGATTCAGGTCGTGGAGTCTAATATGAAGGACGAAAACTTCGATGTGAATGTTTTCGCGAGCGAGATGGGGATGAGTCGAACGACCCTTTACAGGAAACTGAAGGCGCTTACCGGCGGTGGCCCCAACCCTTTTATTCGTAGCATGCGGCTTAAGCGGGCGGCTCAGCTACTTAAGACCGGGAAAGTGTCGGTGTCGGAATCGTTGGAGCACGTTGGTATTTTCGATCACAGTTACTTCAGTCGAATTTTCAAAAAAGAATTTGGGGTCCCCCCCTCTGATTACTTCTCCGAACAGTTGGAGCACAAGTGATTCTGGCGTATAATTTTCCCTTTTGGGATCTATAAACTCCTGATGAATAGGACTAAATGTCACTGATCAGGAAGTTCAAGTAATTGAATGAATTGTGCTAACAAATTTCTGACACTTTTTGAAATACTGGTTGAGTTGAAACCCCTCAGCGTGGCGGAAACTAATGACGATACGTCTGCTGCGCTACCACTCGAAAGACAAACCTAGCACAAATGAAATTCCCTAAACCCAAACTCTGCGCTCTACTGGCATTCAGTGGATTCGTGGTGGCCCTCCCCTTAATAGCCCAAGAAATCTCCGAAATCGAAGTAGTCGAACTTAGTCCCTTTGTGGTAGATACCTCAAGTGACTCCGGTTACATGGCAAAAAATACGTTGGGTGGCAGCCGTCTCAACACGCCTCTCAAGGACACCGCTTCGCCTATCTCGGTTTTTACCGCTGATTTGATTGAAGATCTAGGTGCAATCAGCGTGGAAGACGTCATGAAGTATGGCACTAATATCACTGATAGCAGCGCATACGAAGCTGCGACGGTGAATGGCAATTCACTGTCCGAATTCGATGCCGTTTTTTATACTCGCGGGCTTCCCGGATCGCGCGCTCGGAATTACTTCAAATGGGAAATCTCTTCCGATATCTTTAATGTGGAACGTATCGACCAGTCCCGTGGGCCTAATTCCATTCTATTCGGAGTCGGTTCACCCGGCGGAATTGTAAATACTAGCACGAAGCAGGCGATCATCAATGGGAGTTTGCTGCGGGCAAAAATTACGATTGGTAGCGAGAATCTGATCCGCGGCGAGTTAGACTATAATATCGCGCTCATTGAGGATAAATTGGCTTTGCGTTTTAATGCCATGTATAGCGATTCAAATGGCTGGAGGCCTTACGAGTTCGATGAGCAAAACCGGTATCATCTGGCCGTAAAATTTCGTCCCACCCCAAGCGCCGAGTTGAGATTAGAGGTCGAGTTTGGTGAAGTGAGTAATATCAAGAATCGTCCATGGCCAGGTATAGACAGTGTAACGAGTTGGTTGGACAACGGAGCTCAGGTTCGCACCGGGAGTGCCGCAGATGCGTCGGCTGGGATTGGCCAAATCGGAGCCAACTACGTGACCTATTTTGAGGATCTCGGGAGTTTGATGAATATGCGGCGAACACTCACAAGCAGGGCGAATCCGGCCACGGATTTTGGTATCATTCAGGATCCTGAATTTATCGCTTTCGACAACGGATTTGCCGGTCCGGGAGCCTCTCGCGATACCGACTACGCAACCTATTCTCTATTTTATACTCAGAAGATCGCGGAAGGTTTGAATATGGAGGTGGCGTATAACAAACAAAGCACCGATTTCGTGAGTTTTGATCCGCAAAATGCTGCGCAAGTTATTCGGGGTGATCCCAACGCAGTTTTGCCTGATGGCACAACGAGTCTAGCGGGCCAATTATACTCCGAGGCGGTTTGGGAAAACCGAAATAGGGATCGTGATATCGATACTTTACGTGCATCCCTTTCCTATGAGTTTGACGTGGGGAAATTGGGTCGTCACCGCCTAGCCGCGTTGTATGAAATGAGCGAAGCTGCCACGGTTCGTAGCGAAAATCGACTCTATTTGGAAGGGGCTCCGTTGAATCGATCACCCGAGAATGGCAATAATTTGATTCGAGTCCGTAACCATGTCCCTATAGGTAACCCGAATGGGTTCGCTGCTGGTGATTGGCGCGATGTTCTTGGTAAAAGCTATACTCACAGCGATGGTAATCAATACGACATCATCTGGGGGCAACGAAACCCGAACATTGATGATGACGAGGAGTCTCAGGAGTCGTTCACCTTGGCCATGCAGAACTACTTTTTCTCGGATCGTTTGGTGACTACTTTTGGATATCGAGAGGATCAAGTCGATATTCTCAATCGAGGAACGGTGCGAGGGGCTCCGGTTGCGCCTGGCAAGAACGGTTGGTGGGAAGTCGACTACGACAACGTCACTCGACCTAGTTTTACCGCTGAGACGACGACGGTCGGCCTCGTGGGACATCTGACCGACAAGGTTTCGGTTTTCGTGAACAAGTCGGAAAACAGCGGTCTTCCTAGCTTTACTCAGAATGTTTTACCAGATTCGACGACGCCGGAACCATCGAACGGAGAAGGCGAGGATTACGGTCTTCATTTCGATTTAATGGACGGCAAATTTTTCGCGTCGGTTTCCTACTATGAAACAGCAGCCGCTGGGCTCACCGCCTTTGGAACTCGAGGGGCCGTTGAGTCCCGAAACGACCGAGTTTTGGATGCGATTGCGGCGGACGGTGGTTTGACTGGACCTGAAGCGGATGAGTTGCGGGTGCTGACCAATGTCTATACTTTTGATCAAGCAGCCGAAGGCTATGAATTGGACCTGACCGCAAATTTCACCGACAACTGGAAGGTAATTCTAAATTACGCCAACAATGAACTGGTGCAAAGCAACATAGCACCTGAAGTCGAAGCCTGGTGGGCTGACAATCGCCCACTTTGGGATCAGAATGCGAGTCTCAGCACGGGAAATTTGACCGTGGCAGAGGAGATTGAGCAGTTAGACCTTTGGCTCAGTGGGGTGCAGGCGCTAGAGGGAATTATTTCCCAAGGTTCTCGCGAGCATTCCTTCAGAATGTTCACTAACTACACCTTTAGTGACGGAGTCTTGAATGGCTTCAAGCTAGGAGGAGGAGTGCGCTATATTAGTGAATCTGCTCTCGGTCGTGATGCTAGCAATAATGTGTTTTTCGGAAATGACCAAACGCTCGTCGACCTAGTGGCTGGCTACTCGTTCCCTGCTTTTAGTGATTCGGTTCGGGTTAGGCTCCAATTGAATGTCAGCAACTTGTTTGATGAAGGTTCACCTTACCTCACCAGAGCCAACGGCGCCGGCGTGATCAATCGGGTGAATATTCCAACCCCAAGAAACATGCGCCTGTCGGCTTCGTTTACCTTCTAGAATCTAGTAGATGGGAAAGAAGGGAGGAAGCTTTCATGATCTGTTGGTTTCCTCTCTTTTAGTTTCGAGAGGAACAACATCTTGGCCGACCCCATGAGTTTATATCACTCAATGAATGCCGGCCCAAAAAACAAAAATTAGAATTCATCGGGTTTTGATGTTACCGTTCATTTCACGTTACGTGCTTTGCTTGGGGTTTCTGGCGCTTTGCATGCCCAATTTAGCCAAGGCTCAGGGTGCCAGCGAGATGCCGGGGGTGGATGAGGTCGTGGTTCGCATCGAAACATCCCGTCCAAAGGGAGTCCTTTCATCTTATCTGACTGGTTCACATTTCGTTTATGCATTTGAGAGTGATGCACTTTACGGTGACGAGCGCATCGTCGATTGGATGAAGTGCAGTCGAGTCGGCACGATCCGTTGGCCGGGCGGAACGGCGGTGCAGTATTACCATTGGGACACCCTCACTGGTATCCCATTTTCGGATGACGCATGGGATCCGAAGGCGAAACGAGAGACTGTCGATCCTTCCAAGTTCATGGATGTTGACGAATACCTCGCTTATTGCGTGCGTGCCGGAGTGGAGCCGATGGTCGGTATCAACATTCGCTCCGGCAAGGTCTATGACCGCGAGGATGATGCACTTGACGAAGCCCGGCGTCTGATTACCCATTGCCGTGCTCAGGGTCACCGGGTGAAGTATTGGTATATCGGCAATGAAGGGTATGCCAAGGGCTTCAGCCCTCAAGCCTACGCGGAAGTAATCGAGCGCTACACCGCGGTGCTCAAGGCGGTTGATCCAGAGATTACAATTATCGGGGACTGGAAACTGGGTCCGATAGCCAAAAACCGCTTCAACCAGAGTATAGAAATCGTCCGACTTGCTCCATCGCTGGACATGATGGAATTTCACGAAAAGTGGGGCAATGAGTGGGGACTGGCTTCGGGACAAACCTGGGAGGATTGGTTGGGCGAGTTTCCGATCTATGACGGCAAGCTTGGTCACTATATTAAGGACTTCAGAGACTCGATGGAAGAGATCGGACGCCCAGAGGTGCAAATCGGCTTCAATGAATGGGGCCTTGGAAAGGTTCAGGGCGCGGATGACTTCGGTCGCGCCTTGGTTGCGGCGGACTTTCTCATCGAACTCTTCCGTCACGAAGTTGATATGGCGTGCTACTGGAACCTCAACATGGGGTCATCGGGTAGTCGTATTCTCACGACGAGGAAGAATGGAACCAAGCTGAAGCAGATTAATCCGATCGCCGAGGTCTTTACCCTTTTCGGTGAGGCACAGGCAAAACGATTGCTCGATGTGAAAACCACTGATCGGGGTGTTTATGGATTTGCCGCCTCCGACGAGGCCGCTGGTTCAGTTCAGTTGTTTCTCCTCAATAAGAATAAATCAGTACGGACGCTCACCATTTGCGGACTCGAAGAACAAGGTGAATTGGGAATGATCAAAGAAAGTTTCAGTGCCCCCGGTCGTGTCGTTACGACTACCATTGAAGAAACCAGGCGGAGACCTGTTGTTAAGATCGAGCCACTCACGCTAACACGAATAACCCTTCGACCATGAGGCGAGCCGTAACACCTGAGTTTTTTCATTTCATGCACATTAAGCTTTTGAGTGATCGCTTGAGACTGACAAGCGCTTCATGTAATCTAGTTCTGAAATCCAATAAAAATTTAATTAAGGATGCAGTGCTTACTTTGCAATTCTGCATCCTGAGTGTATTTGGGGTGCTGGGATGAAAGCGGTTACTTATCCGGCTACCGAAAAGAATTTGCCGAATGTTTTTGGGGGGCGTTGTGTTTGCTCGAAATATTAGATATTTAAAGATGATAAAAAGTAGAAATAATTTTAGATGGCTTTGCGCGCTGCTCGCCCTTATGGGGACCTCGTTTCAGATACAGATGAAAGCGCAACAGCCCGATTGGTCGAATCCAGAAGTCTTGCAGATTAACACTGAAAAGCCACGAGCGACCTTTTTTGGATACACGTCGATGGAAGGCGCAGAGGCTTACAACCCATCGAATTCCGAGAGGTATAAGCTCCTCAATGGTGATTGGAAATTCAATTGGTCTCCGACTCCGGCTGATCGTCCAATGGGTTTTTACGGAAGTCGGTTCGACGATTCAGGTTGGGGAACGATTCCCGTTCCCTCCAATTGGGAAATAGAAGGCCATGGGACTGCGGTATATGTAAATAATGGGTACCCGTTCGCGAAGGACGAGCCACGAATCGATCCGAACGACAACCCTGTCGGTTCCTATCGACACCGCTTTGTTGTTCCAAATAACTGGAAAGATAAGCAGGTTTTCTTAACATTTGATGGGGTGATTAGTGCATTTTATATTTGGGTAAACGGAGAAAAAATAGGATATAGTCAGGGGAGTAGAACCCCTGCTGAATTTGATATAACTCAGTATGTCGATTCCGGCGAAAATCAATTGGCTGTGGAGGTGTATCGCTGGTGCGATGGCTCTTATCTTGAAGATCAAGATTTCTGGCGTCTCTCTGGGATTTTTCGCGATGTCTATCTCCAGGCTCGCCCGTCTACCTTCCTCCGCGATATCCGTATCGTGACCGATCTGGACGAGCAGTTTGCTGATGCAGATCTTGAATTCGACCTTGAGTTAAGTGGGCTAATGAAGGGGTATGTAGAGGCAGTCCTTAAAGATGAATTCGGCCGTGTTGTGTTTGAGGATCGCAAGCCGGTTTCAGAAAAAGTCTCATTTCGAACGCGAATCAAATCCCCAAAGAAATGGAGTAACGAAAGTCCGAACCTCTATACGTTATATACATCCATACACGACGCCAATGGAGTTTTGTTGGAAACTATCCCGCAGCGAGTGGGCTTTCGCGAAGTAGATTTTGATGGGCTTGCATTTCGCGTCAACGGAGTGCCGATCAAGCTTAAGGGTGTAAATCGGCACGAAGCGCACCCAGACCTCGGGCAGGTTGTTACTAGGGAAAGCATGCTGCGCGATATTCGGCTTTTTAAGGAAAATAATATTAACGCAGTTCGCACTTCTCACTATCCAAACGTTCCATTGTTCTACGACCTTTGCGATAAATATGGAATATGGGTGATGGATGAGGCAAATATTGAGTCTCACGCGTATGGAACGCCTTACAGGCTTAACCAGAATCTAGGTAATCCCATTGCCAACAAGGAATATTGGAAGCAATCCCATCTCAACCGAGTTGAACGCATGGCAGCACGTGACAAGAACCACCCTTCGATTATTATGTGGTCGTTGGGTAACGAAGCGGGTATCGGTCCGAATCACGATGCGAGCTATGCTTTGTTGAAGGAACAATACCCGACTCGCCCTGTGCAGTACCAGGGAGAGCAGCGGACGGGGTTGCCAGCATCGGATTTGCATTCCACGATGTATTCATTGCCAGGCTGGACGAGCGATGAGGAGGCTTTTGAAGCGAGCAAACCCAGTATTATTTGTGAATACACGCATGCCATGGGCAACAGTAATGGCAACCTGAAGGAATATTGGGATCACATTTATGAAACGTCTTCCCACGCTGGCGCATTTGTGTGGGACTGGATGGATCAAGGGTTGCGAAAACCTGTTCCTGAGAAGTACAGAAAGAACATCGGCATGGGGCCTGTCAAAGAGAGCGCTTTCGCCTATGGAGGATGGGAGGAGCATCCTTACAGGCATCATGGAAGCTTTTGTATGAATGGATTGTTGGCGTCGGATTGGACGCCGCATCCAGGACTCGCTGCTGTCAAGTATGTCTATAGAAATGTACATGTAAGGCCAGTGGACCTTGCCGAAGGCGTGTTTACCATTCGCAACTGGTTCGATTATTCCAAATTGGCTGATAAGGTCGTAGGAGAGTGGATTCTTGAAGGCGACGGTCTGGAGATTGCGCGTGGCGCAATAAGCGGTCTCGAAATCGCACCTCACGCTGAAAGGGAGGTAGCAATTCCTTTGCCGGCCATCTCCCCTCGTCCCGGGGTAGATTACTTTGTAAAATTCCACTTCAGGGCGAAAGGAGAAGCCGATCCGATGCTCGCTGGGGGGCACCTTTTGGCGTGGGATCAGTTTAAACTGCCGGTTTACGAGAGGCCTGTTGTGGTCAACTCCTCTTCGTCTGCCCCTTTAGTCGATCGAATAGGTACGCAGCTACGTGTAAAAGGCGATCGCTTCGAGGTGGCTTTTGATGCCCGCACTGGGGGGATTCTGTTTTGGGACTTCGATGGGGTGCGATTGTTGAAACGCGGCCCACAACTCGATTTATGGCGTTCGTTCACTGATAACGATAAAGCGCCGATCGAGAAAAATGTCTATAATGATATCTGGCGGGATGCGGTTGCGAAGGGAACTGTGTCGGATGTCAATGTTGAGATGTTGCCAAACGCTGTTCGAGTAACGGTTCATAACGATCTGTTGTCCGTGGACGCGAAAAGTAAAATGGTCCAAACAGTATATGGAGATGGAGAGATACGGATTGAGGTAGAATTTTCGAGATCTCTTGAGACGGACCTTCGCAACCCTCATAGGCTCGGTACCGAACTCTTAGTATCCCCGCAATTTGAATACATTGATTGGCTTGGACGCGGACCTGCTGCGACTTACAGTGACCGCAATTATGAGATGGTCGGACTTTTTGAGAGTACGGTGGATGATCAGTGGGTTGATTATTCACGACCGCAAGAGAACGGAAATAAAACCGACATCCGATGGTTTTCTCTTACCGACAAACGTGGGTTCGGTCTAAATATAGAAGCCATCGGCGGACCGCTTTCCGTCGGCGCGAAGTTCTACTCTAAGGAAACGATAGAGTCATCGGACTATTCGTTTCAAATGGAAAGATCCAACAATGTCTTCTTGAACATCGATCACCAACAGCTCGGGGTTGGAGGCAACAATAGCTGGGGGAGCCCTGCCATGAAGCCGTATCAGCTAAGGAAACCATACTATCGATATGCATACCGTATGCTCCCTGTTGAGGGCGAAGAGTAAGGAAGGGTTGTAGTTGTGCGAACAAACCCAAACGATTTTAAACTGGTATTTGGATCACGTGAGTCCGGACCAGGCGACAGAGCCGAAAAATGAATATGAAAAAAAGTTATTTGAGTCGATTTTATGTATTGCTGGCGATGTTGGCAGTTCCTTTTTTCTCGCAGGTTTCAGGAAGCGAGAAACCGAATATTCTCTTTGTCCTCCTCGATGATTTTGGCTGGCGAGATGCCGGTTTTATGGGGTCGGACTTTTACGAAACGCCGGTGATGGATGGGCTCGCTGCAGAATCGACCGTTTTTACAAATGCCTACGCCGCGGCTGCTAACTGCGCTCCGAGCCGGGCCTCTTTGTTGTCCGGCCAGTACACGCCTCGGCATGAGATCTACAACGTCGGTACTAATCCGCGAGGTAACGCTGCTCACCGTCGCCTCGAGCACGTTCCCGGTGTTGATGTGCTGGATGCGGATATCGAAACTTGGGCGGAAGTCGCGCAGGTCGCAGGCTATGTTACTGCTTCGATTGGTAAATGGCACCTGAGCGAGGATCCGCTCGATTATGGGTTTGACGTGAATATCGGCGGAGACCATCGCGGAAGTCCGCCAGAGGGGTACTATTCGCCACATGTGGATGCTCCGGGGTTGGATAATGCTCCGGAGGGTGAATACATTACGGATCGCTTAAATGACGAGGCACTCGCTTTTATAGAAGAGAACAAGAGCGAACCTTGGTTGCTTTACCTCTCGCACTTTGCGGTACATACGCCGCTCGATGCGAAAAAGGAGTTGTTGGAGAAATATAAGAATAAAGAGCCGGGCGAGCTGCACTCCCATGTAAAGATGGGAACGATAGTCGAGTGTTTTGATCAAGGGCTAGGTCGTATTTTGAAAGGAATCGAAACGTTGGGGCTCGACGATAATACGATTGTGATTCTCTCCTCCGATAATGGTGGATACGGGCCTGCTACTGATATGTATCCTCTGAAAGGTTACAAAGGTACCTACTTTGAGGGCGGTATCCGCGTGCCGCTGCTCGTGAAGTGGCCGGGGGTCAGTTCTAAAGGAGCGAAAGTAGCTGAGCCTGTTTCTGGTATCGATATCTATCCAACTCTCTGTGACATGATGGAAGTGGAGTTTCCGATGGACCAGAAGCTGGATGGGCAGAATTTGAGGGGATTGCTGGAGGGTGGCAAGGAGTCTGTTGATCGCCCGCTTTTTTGGCATTTCCCTGCCTACCTTCAGTCTTACCGTGGAGTTTTCGATGAGCAGCGCGATCCGCTTTTTCGCTCGCGGCCTTGCAGTGTGATCCGTCTAGGAAAGTGGAAGTTGCATTATTACTATGAAGACCAGGAGATCCTGCTTTTCAATTTGGACGATGACATTGGCGAAGAGCAAAATATAGCTCGAAAGCATCCCGAAAAAGCGAGAGAGCTGAAACGTCTGCTCGATGATTGGTTGCAAGAGACTGACGCTGCGATTCCTAGTCGTGCCAACGTGGATTTCGATGATATGCTGCACACTAAAGCGCTCGATCGTGCGAAGCGTATTGCCCGGTAGGTGTCGGCATGGAACTCGTTTTGGACAATCAAAATGAGTTCCATGTTATTCATGAACGAGGCGTATACCGAGGAGCGTCGTGGTGGAGATTTTGATCAGTCTACCTAAAAGTCATATTGAGTCATGAATTCAAGTATACGACCTGCTTGTTCAAGAATAAGACCTGTTTGTCGTAGCTCCCTAGTTTGTGAATCGGTATCATAATCTGCCCGATCATTTTGGATATTTGGTCTTAATCGCTATCACCTTGCATTAGGGCATTCTATCAGGCAACCGGGTCTCAGATCTAAATAAGTGGTAATCAATAATAAAATTTTCAGACTTCCCTAGAGTCTCTTACAGAATTGTCTGATGAGTTGCTTGTGGACCAAAGCGCTTGGAAAATTGAAGTCGGTGCTCAGGAGATGACTCTGACCCCTGGATAGGTAGCTGAATAGGGTCAGTGGGGAATGCGGGTTTGGGTGATTTGTCCATAGATCTGACCTTTATGTTATAACGCTTTTAGGTTATTTATTAGGATAATCGCCCATGTCTTCAAGAAGTTCATTAGGATTGATTGTTTCCCCCGCTAAGCTTTTCAGCTTTGACGGTCGGCAACTCTGGTTTCGTCTGTGTCTATTCGTGGGCCCGATTGTCATGATGTGCTTTGTGGAGCCGCTTCCTGCGGCAGAGAGGATCAAGTGTAATGACGCTTGGCGCTTCGCGCGTTTTGGGGCGATGCCTGAAGGAGGGGTTAAGGATGAGCCTGACTTGATGGAGAAGCCGGGGTTTGACGACAGCCAATGGCGCCGCTTGGACTTGCCGCATGACTGGGGAATCGAAGGTCCGTTTCGTGCGGATCTTGCCAATCGTACCGGTAAACTACCCTGGGCTGGGATTGGTTGGTATCGAAAGCAACTGGAGATTTCTCCCGAAGATAAGGGGAAGCGACTTTTCTTGGATTTCGATGGGGCGATGTCGAACACACAGGTTTGGCTCAATGGGAAGCGTGTGGGCGAGTGGCCTTACGGTTATTCGTCTTTTCGGTTGGAGTTGACGGATGCTGTGGATTGGGAGGGGGATAATGTGGTCGCGGTGCGATTGGACAATCCTCCTGAGTCTTCGCGTTGGTATCCGGGTGGCGGAATTTACAGGAATGTGTGGCTCGTTAAGTCGGAGCGCTTGGCCCTGGCACATTGGGGTGTGTTTGTTAGCTCCTCGGAAGTGTCGAAATCCAGCGCGATGCTAGACATTTCCATAGAGGTTGAGAACAGGACGAAGGTTTTAGCCAATCCGGAGGTGTCTGTCGCTTTTTACGAAATCGGCTTAAGCGGCGAGTCTATTCCAAGGAAGATCGCGTATGGTGAATTGGATGCTTTTAAGATGACGCGAAACTGGAGTAAGCAAGTTACATTGAGCGTGCCTGTGGAGAGTCCGCAGCTCTGGAGCGTGGAGGAGCCGTATCTCTATAAGGCTGTGGTCACTGTTTCGCAAGGCGGGGAGGCGACTGATACGGAGGAAGTCGTTTTTGGGATTCGCAACGTTACATTCGATGCGACAAACGGTATGCTTATTAACGGTGAGCAGGTGAAATTGAAAGGCGTTTGTCTTCACCATGATCTCGGGCCTTTGGGGGCTGCGGTCAACAGGCGGGCGATCGAGCGCCAGCTGGAGCTTTTGCAGGAGATGGGCTGCAATGCGGTACGCACGGCGCACAACCCTCCAGCTCCGGAGTTACTGGAGCTTTGCGACCGCATGGGGATTCTGGTGGTCTCCGAGGCTTTTGACTGTTGGGCTTGGGGCAAAACTCCGAACGACTATGGGTTGCACTTTTCCGATTGGTACGAGCGTGATATTGAAGCGTTCGTGAAGCGGGATCGGAATCATCCCTCGGTGATTTTGTGGAGTTCGGGCAATGAAATTCGTGAGCAAGGAACGGCCAGCGGGCACGAGGTTTCGATGGAGTTGACGCGTCTGATCAAGCAGTTCGATTCGACTCGTTTGGTGACTGCTGGGTGTAATAATCCGGAGAGCGGGATGAATGGATTCCAAAAAACAATCGATGTTTTTGGATACAATTATAAGCCGCATCTCTATGAGAAAATACGGGAGATCAATCCTCATGTTCCATTATACGGGAGCGAGACGTCTTCTACGGTAAGCTCGCGTGGCGAATATTTTTTTCCAGTTAAAGAAGCTGGGGTTGCGGGCTACCAAAACCATCAGGTAAGTTCCTATGATTTATATTACCCGAGGTGGGCGACGACCGCGGACCGAGAATTCGAAGGGCAAGACCGGAATCCGTTCGTGATGGGGGAGTTTGTTTGGACAGGTTTCGACTACCTCGGCGAGCCTACTCCGTACAATCCCGATGTAACCAATGCTTTGAATTTTCAGGGCTCGCCCGAAGCTACAGAGTTTATGAAAGAGCTTCAGGACCTTGGGCGGGATGCTCCTTCTAGAAGTTCTTATTTTGGTATATTTGATTTGTGCGGCTTTCGCAAAGATCGGTTCTATCTCTACCAAGCTCGCTGGAGACCTGAGCTCGCTATGGCTCACATTTTGCCGCACTGGAATTGGCCGGAGCGTATTGGAAAAGTCACGCCAGTGCATGTGTATACCTCTGGAGACGAAGCGGAACTGTTTCTGAATGGTGAGTCGCTCGGTCGTAAAAAGGTGGGGGCCTATGAATACCGTTTACGCTGGGACGATGTCGTCTATCAGTCGGGTGAACTCAAGGTCGTGGCTTACAAGAACGGCGAGCCTTGGGCAGAATCGGTCATGAAGACAAGTAGTGACGCTGCGAAGCTCGCCCTGTCTGTTGACCGGAGTGAGATATCGGCCGATGGTCAGGACCTCGCTTTTGTCACGGTTCAGGTTTCAGACGAGAAGGGCCAAATTGTGCCGCGAACGCATAACAAAGTGAAATATACGATCGAAGGTCCCGGCGAAATCATCGCGGTGGGCAATGGCGACCCGACCAGCCACGAATCGTTCCAAGCGACGGAGCGCAAGGTGTTCAACGGCTTGGCGTTGGTCGTAATCCGCTCGAAAGTGGGAGAGAGTGGAAGAATACGACTTACGGCGGATTCGAATGGCCTAAAGTCCAGTCTGATCACGATTCGAACGAAATGAATTTATGAAAAACCTAACGATACTATCACTCGTGGCCCTTTTATTTTCTATCCCTTTGCAGGCAGGAAAAAAGCAGATGCCCAACATTATATACATACTCGCCGATGATTTAGGCTACGGCGATTTGAGCTGTTATGGGCAAGAGCGCTTTGCGACACCAAATATTGATAGGATGGCGCAGGATGGGATGCTCTTCACGCAGCACTATTCTGGGAGTTCCGTTTGCGCTCCTTCGCGATCGAGCCTCATGACCGGTTTGCACACGGGGCATACGCAGGTGAGAGGAAACAAGGAGATCCAACCGGAAGGGCAAGAGCCTTTGCGGGGTGAGTGGGTCACTCTGGCGGAAGCGTTGCAAGAAGCCGGATATACTACCGGCGCTTTTGGAAAGTGGGGGCTTGGCTTTCCGGGTAGTGAAGGAGAACCGCTCAAGCAAGGCTTCGACGTCTTTTACGGGTTCAATTGCCAGCGTTTGGGCCACCACTACTATCCGCATCACCTCTGGGACAATGATAAGAAAGTGATCCTTGAAGAGAACGCAGGGACAAAGACGGGCATTTATGCTCCCACCATCATTCACGAAAGAACCTTGGCGTTTATCGAGGAGAATAAGGATACGCCATTTTTTTGCTATGTGCCCTCGATTATTCCCCATGCTGAACTGTATGCGCCTGATGAATACATGGAGAAGTATCGAGGAAAATTCCTGCCCGAACGGGAGTACGAGGGTGTGGATGGAGGCCCTGATTTCCGAAAGGGGCCCTATGGTTCCCAGCTAGAGAGCCGTGCTGCCTTCGCTGCAATGATCGATCTGCTCGATGTGCAGGTAGGAGAAATCAGAGAAAAGGTCGAGGAACTTGGCATTGCTGAGAATACGATTATCATTTTCACCTCGGATAATGGCCCTCACAGAGAAGGTGGGGCAGATCCGGACTATTTTGGGAGCTATGGGGATTTTCGTGGTACGAAGCGTGATCTTTACGAAGGCGGCATCCGGGTACCGATGGTGGCCTATTGGCCAGGCGAAATTGCTCCCGGCCAACGTTCGGATCACATCTCAGCCTTTTGGGACATGTATCCAACGTTCTCGGAATTGACCGGAGCCAAACTTCCGGAGAAAACAGATGGCCTGTCGATGCTCCCTACCTTGCTTGGAAAAGGAATGCAGAAGCAGCACGAGTATTTGTACTGGGAGTTCCATGAAAAGGGTGGCCGAGTTGCATTGCGAAAAGGCGAGTGGAAAGCGGTCCGCTACAATGTAGCCTTCGAGCCGGATTCTATGGTTGAGCTTTATAACCTGGCTGACGATATCGGAGAAAAGCGAAACGTGGCGTCATCGCACCCTGAGATCGCTGAGGATATGGCGAAGTTGATCAAGCAAGCTCGCATTCCATCTGACGAACCGAAATTCAATTTTCCGAATCCAAAGGAGTATAAGGCGTATGACGCCGGGAAAAAGTAGAGCTCGGCTACCTAGGCGAATCGCTCCGATTTATTTGGAGCGAGGTGTTGTCGTACAGTGCGAGTGACATCTCAGTACAGCTTTCTGAAACAAATGTCCTAACAGATATGACATCTCTTTGGTATATTTGAGGTTTATTCGAAATGAGTATCCCTCCTTTTTTACAAGACTGCCTGCCTTCGATGGGACCAGGGTCGTTAATCCCCACAAATTATGTCAACAATTGATATCACAATTTTAATTGTCGGACTGGTCACAGTGATCGGTTTCGGTATCTACAAAGGAAAGTCCTCTGGCGGCAGCGAAGACTATTTCCTCGCAGGACGTGGACTTCCCTGGTGGTTGATCGGCTTCTCATTGATCGCTGCGAATATTTCTACGGAGCAGTTTGTGGGAATGTCTGGATCCGCTTCGAACTATCTCGGCATGGCGATCGCTAGTTATGAGTGGATGGCAGCTGTTACTTTGGTGGTGGTTGCCTTTTTCTTTCTGCCCAAATTTTTGAGCACGGGAATCTACACGGTCCCCGAGTTTCTAGAGTACCGATACAGCTCGGTTGCGCGTCTAGTGATGGCTACGATCACGATGGTGACCTTGGTCGTGGTAAATATTTCTGCTGTGATCTACTCGGGGGCTCTCTTGATCACCACTTTGTACCCAACGCTAGACCTATTTTTCGCCGGAGCATTGATTGCGCTTCTTGCGGCGGTGTATGTAGCAGTGGGCGGTTTGAAAGCCTGCGCTTGGACAGACCTTGTATGGGGATCGGCTTTGATTATCGGTGGTGGAATCATCACTTATCTTGCATTCAAAATGCTCGGACAGACGCCTATTTCGGATCTGGCCTATACTTCTGATATCGTATCCGCGGGATTGACCGATACGTCTACCGGCGCGGAGAAATTTTTCGCTATCAATGACGACAAGCTGCACATGGTATTGCCGCGCAGCGACGAGAATATCCCTTGGACGGCTTTGTTGGTTGGTCTTTGGATTCCAAACTTCTTTTACTGGGGTTTGAATCAATACATCACCCAAAGAACCTTGGGAGCGAAGTCCTTGGCAGAGGGGCAAAAGGGTATCGTTTTTTCTGCGGCTCTGAAACTAGTCGTACCCTTCGTAATCGTATTCCCAGGGATTATCGCATTCAATTTGTTTAGTGGTGACATGAAGGATATCGCGGCAGAGGACAGTCAGATTCAGCAGGCTTGGGCACTGTTCGAAGACGTACGCGTGAGTCCGGGCGCGAATGAAACGTATACGATTTTCAAATACGATAGGGCATTTGAAGCCGCCCAGCCCGAAAAGGCTGCCGAAGTCGCGGCCTACAATTCCAAAGTCGAAGCCTTGGCTGAATCTGCGGAAGTAGGCACGAGCGTTGAGACCTTACTACTGTACAAGTACGATAGCGCTTTCGGTCTTCTTCTTAAGAAACTGCTTCCAGAGGGGAGCGGTTTGCTTGGATTCGTTTTGCTCGCTATTACTGGCGCGGTGATAAGCTCGCTCGCTTCGATGTTGAACGCGGCTTCAACGATTTTCTCGATGGATATCTATCGAACGTATATCGATAAGGCAGCGACGGATAAGAGATTGGTAAAGGTCGGTAGAATATGTGTCGTGGTGTTCGTATCAATTGGCTGTTCCTTGACCACGGTTCTCACTAACCCGAATTTCGGTGGGATCTTTAAGTTTATTCAAGAGTTCCAAGGTTTCATATCGCCAGGAATTTTGGGAATTTTCGTATTTGCATTCGCGGTAAAAAAGGCTCCTCGGATTTGCGGGGTGGCAGGCTTGGTCACAAGTCCCGTGGTTTATGGATACCTTTTCTTTTTCGCTTCAAACGTGGCTTTCTTGGACCGCATGGCGATTACGATATTTAGCGTCTTCGCAGTGTTAGCTTTTCTCACTATCAAGAGCCCACTGAAGGAAAATTTCACTTTGCCGAACCAAGCCACCATCTCTTTGGAATCTTCAAGGATCGCCGCTATCTTTGGCTGGCTGGTAGTTGTGGCAACCGTCGCTCTCTACATCTTCTTCTGGTGAACTTGAATACAGGCTACGATGGGACAATGTCGTGTATGAGTAAGTCGAGGGTGTGGTGCAGGCCTATCGCTCGGTTGAGCATTGGGCAGCGAATCATGCTCGGGCGATGGGGACGGCGAGGTCCTTGGGTTCGGAAGTGGATGAGTGAACCCCACAGGCCAACCAATGCCCGGTCGGTGCCACCGTGCCAAAATTGAAAATAAAAACGCGTTGAGACAGCTTCTCGGCTACGAACCCTTCATTATTGGGCTCTTGTGGTCATGTCGCCTTCGGCTCGGAACAGGAGCGAAGATCACCTACATCTGACTGAACATCCCAATGCCTAGCCCACCTCGTGGCACTTGTCCTTGGTAAACCGTAAAGAGCCCCGCAGCCGCTTTAATCTGCGATGAATCCGAACTTAACTGAAGTAGAGATGCGACTGCTCAAGCTATGTTTCAAAACGGTATGCCAACTCGACGTTTGGCGCCAACACTGGAATTCGAGGAAAGCTCCGTTGCGTTAACCGACCCGTAGGGAGATGTTTAAAATAAAATTTGTTTGAGGCCTCGTTTCAGCTCGAACTCGTAAACCGAGTGTAGGGTAGTCTGCATCGCCTCGGCTTTCCAATTGAACGCGGGTGTCTGACTACGGCCATGCCCTCAGGAAGGGATTGGAGATCGACGGGTTTGAACCAAGGAATGTCAGTCATTTGCCAATTTCGGGAGGCGCGCCCGCCGCTGATTCCGCCGCTGTATTTGCGACGTTCATGGCCACCCATTTTATCCGAAATGATCTTCGCTCCCTTTTCGTCGGCCGCTCGGAAGTGAATTTGAGTTCGCAGGTTGGCCATAAACACATCGGCTTTTCGTTCCGTATCGAACGCTGCGTAAAATGAAAGCGGGGTTTGGGTCGCCGAAATCAAACAGACTCCTGCTTCCCTTAATTCGTCGACCGCCGTGTGGTCGGAGAATCCGTCCTCTGAGACCAACGTGGTCTTCTGGCCTTCATCCAGCACTAGGGCGATGATGTTGCGGTTCTTCAGATCGGTCCTGTCCAAATCGAATCGTCGGAACGCGTGCAAAAGGAACAACTGCTTGACCAACAAATTGAGGTATCGCCGTTCAACTTGGTAGGTCTGCGGAATGGAAATGCAGATGAGCCGGCCTTCGTCTACTTCGGACAATGCAAAGTTGGGTTCTACGGAGCTGAAGACTTCGGCAATATCGGGAGGCGTGTAGGGCCGAAGGTAGTTGGCGACGGTGTTGACCGTGCCGCTCCGCTGCTCCGGTGGTTGGTTCGCGAAGTCCCTAAAATATTGAGCTTCGATGGCAGCCACCTCGGTCGATTTTTGCGAAAGACGAGAAAGCACAAGGGTGAGTTCGCTAGGAATACAAACCATGTCATGCACGTTGGATAACGTAACGGGTAAATCCGCGGCTTCCAGCGCGTGCATGGCGTGAGTGATTACATCACGAGCGGTCTCTTTGAAGAAGGCTTGGCCTCCCCGTTGGCCGGCTGCCGTCGCGGAGTCGACAATGATTTTGGCGTAGGTGGTCCAAGGAACATCGGGCATGGCCAAAAGGTTAAGACGAATGGGAGCGGTCCACTCCTCGGGCCGAATGTGCGTGGGTCTGACGCGGATAAGTCTCAGACTATCCTGCTGGTTTAGGCCATGGGCCATGGCTGACAAAGGCTTCCATAGCGCGCCCTTGGAATCGATGGCTAGGATTCCAGTAGAAGGGCGCGTTTTTCGTAGGCCGTGAACGATGGGGACGACGGCTCGGGCGGTTTTGCCCGTGCCAGTCGCTCCCGTGACGAAAAAATGGCAACACGCCTCATCCTTTGTCCAGGTCATGCCCCATAGCCTCAGGGCGATATTTTGGTCCGTCTCGAATCGGATAAGGAGCGCGTTGTAGGTAACCAGCACCGCGAATCCGAATGCCGCGGCCGAAAGCCAATAACCGAACGCCGCATTCACGTAGAACCTGGCGACGGTCGCTACGACAAAGCCGGTCGCAACCAACCAGAGTCTCGAATGGGTCATGCGTTGAAAAGCACGACGGACGAGACGACTCCAATGGCTAGGCCAGTTAGTAGAGTCGTTAGGATCTGCTGATGCCGCACCGAACGAAATGAGGCGGCAACTGGAGCGAGCGCGTGTTGAATCGATTCTAGTTTTTCGACGGCTTCGTTCACGGGTTGCTGTAGCTGCGATTGCAGTTCTTGCCCGAGGATTTCCGGGCGGTTAACCAACTCGCTTTGCAGACTGGCGAGCACCTCATTGAGACCTGCCACGGTATCGGCTGAATCGGTCAAAGCCTCGATCCGGGTGTCTAACGCTGCTTTCAATTCTACGATGGATGCACGAAGCGTATCCTCGGAGCTTTTCACGCGTTGCCAGTGCCACGCGATCAGTAGATAGACCGGATCCTCGGGGTGGAGTGCGTAGTGGTCTGATACCCACCGAAGGTCCTCCGGGAATTTTGAGGAATCTAGCAGATCTTGGGGATTCATCCGATGAGGATAGAGCGAGCTTTGTTGAACTCGGCAGCCATCGTTTGGTGGAAGCGCACGCACCTAGACCGATCAAAAATGTGGAGTTCGTTGGAAGTCCGTCCTCGGCCGACGGTGAGATTGGCCTGCTGCAGTTTATTGCGGGTGATTTCCGATAGGCAGCGGACGTCAATTTCGATGGCGCCAAGCTCCTGTAGTCGCCGCCGGGAATTGCTTTGGGAAAACAACGGAAGGGTCTCGTTGTCCCTCAGATTGCGCGCCACCAGCCAAAGCACGTTGGCCTCGTAGCCATCGATCAATTCAGCGATCTGCGAATTGGCGTCTTTGTCGTCGGTCGCGATCAAGACGAATACGAGCGCACAGTTGAGTTCGTTTTGAAGTTGGGGCAGCTGAGCTTCGTTGAGGTAGGCCAATACCTTGCTGCCTCCGGTCGCTCGATTGTCGACCAACACGGCGTCGGCCTCCGGCAACGAATACACGATGCGATCGAGCACCCCGAGTTTGTCGGTATCCACGTCGGTATCGATGAATTCGGCTTCGGGGACGAGGCGATTGAAAGTCGAGTTGGCGTGATCGAGATCAAAGGCTTTTACCGCCATGTTTTCGTCGAGCAGGAAGTCGTAGAGCAACGTAGCGACGAAGCTCTTACCGATGCCGCCCTTGTCTTGAGGGAATAGGAAGATGCGTTTGGCAGGAACAGTCATGGTGATTATCAGTAGTTGTCGCGGGCGATTTTAGGTCCGCGTTTGTTCACGCTGAGCGGCGATGATCCCGGCGCGGAAACCTCAACAGTTGGAGCGTCGGTTGTCGGAACCTTTCTGGGTTGTCCGGTAGGCAGGGGTAGTGCGGCTCGGGTTGCTTGGCGGGCTCGGTCGATTTCAGACTTGGTGAATTCCTTTCGGCAATAAACCCCCACGGCGGCTGGCGAGACTCTGAACCCGTGCCGACTGAATGTGGCAGAGATTTGTTCGTAGCTCATATATTTGGCCCGCTGGATCAGCAGCACATCTCGATAGGGTTCGAGGATTCCCCGCGTGTTGGCGGTGGGATCGTAGCGGCGAGCATCTTGGAGTAGCTGCGCGTGGAGTTCGGATGAAGCCATGTAACCGCATAGTGTGAATCCTATGGGTTTTAGTAAATCAAAAAACTTATGGGTATTTGTTGGTGTGCATTGGTGGCGTAGTGGTGGTCGAGTGGTGATGTAGTGGTGGAGTAGTGAAAGAGCCTAACGAAGGTTAGGGGTGGCGTGTCCCTCATTGTATAGGTAAAATGCTCAAGGCGGATGCTTCTGGTTTCTTGAGTTTCCTGAGATATTTGCGTTGTTTAGATTTCGATACTCTTGCCTGAATTTTGTCAGGATTGGTATCCGTTTTGATCTGGAATTTAGATCAGTCTGGTAAAACCTATGGGAATATGCGTTAGTTATTCCTATGGTTAGATTCGATAAACCCTGTTCAGTGCTTCGTGGTGCGGTGGAGTATTTCCGCGAACACATGCAGGTTGGAGATTATCTCACTGAAGGATCTCAAGCGGAAATGACTTGGTATGGAGAAGGGGCCAAGCGGCTCGGCATGACGGGAGTGTGTCGGCTACCGGATTTCGAAAAGCTCTGCTAGGGAGTGCATCCCACCACGGGTGAATCCCTGATGGTGCGGAACAAAGGCGTGCATCGGAGAGTGTGTTACTTCGGTCAGATTTCGCCGCCCAAGGACGTCTCGTTGCTCTATCTGGTTGGAAGGGATATGCGCATCGAAGGGTGGTGGCAGACGGCCGTTAGTGAGACCTTGGCTGAGCTGGAAGGGCTGACGTCCACTCGCGTCAGAAAGGATGGAGTCAGCGAGGATCGAACCACCCGTAACATGATCGCAGCGGTGGTGAATCATGATTCGAGCCGGGCGCTAGACCCTCAATAGCACACCCATTTGTGCATCATGAACGTGACGTTTGATTCGGTCGAAAAACGGTGGAAGGGCGTTCAGCCCTCGGCGTTCTTCCAGAACCAAGCTTACCTGCGCGAAGTATGTTATAATAAATTGGCCGGATTGATGATGGCAGGCGGCTACCAATTGGAGTCGGCCCGAAGCCTGGGATTTAACGTCACTGGAGTCCCCGTAGAATTGAGAAACCGATTCAGCAAGCGGCGACGGGATATTTTGGAAAGATCGGCTGCCCTAGGCGCGAATTCTCAAGACGCCTTGCAATCGATCGCGGTCAATTCCCGAGCCGAGAAACGGCACGTTGATACCGAAGATCTCCAATCCGTCTGGATAGCAGAAGCCGGGGACGAGTTGAAGAAACTGCATGCCGTGATCGTGGCAACCCGGTCACCCCAGAGGCGATTGCCTCGATTGTCTGCCAAGGAAGCGACCATCTCGGCTGAAGCGCATGTATTTGAGCGGAGTTCAGTGATCCCAGAAAACGTCCTGCTAAGGGAGTCGCTTATTGCGGGGCGAGGACGGGTCGCACTGAAGGAGCTCAAACGAGTTCTCGCGGACCGAATACGATCCGGTGCGCTTGTCCGCCAAGGAACCTTGGTTGGATCCCGCGAGGGACTCCTAGCGGAAGAAGAATTTCTAGGCTGGGCGAGAACTGCGGTCCGCTCTGGTGGTAGATGGGGAGAAATCCTGCCGTTGGATGGATTGGGGCAGGATCAAATTGCGGCAGTGACCGGAGTGCTCGATGCGCGGGAGCGAGTGCTGATCCTGCAAGGCGACGCGGGCACCGGGAAAACCACGAGTCTTACGGCAATTGTTGCTGGCATCGAAAAGGGCGGCGGACGGGTCTTCGGTTGTGCGCCGTCGTCCGGCGCTGCCGACATTCTGCGGCATGAGCTTACCGCGGATGCCGATACCCTGCAGCAACTGCTCATCAACGAATCGTTACAGCGAAAAGCTAAGGGACGGGTGATTCTGGTCGATGAAGCCGGGCTGATTTCGGTCAAAGAAATGCGCGACCTATGCCGGCTGGCGGCGCGAAACGGGAATCGCCTGCTACTGGTCGGGGATACGAAACAGCACACTTCTGTGGAAGCAGGAGACGCACTACGATGCTTCAAACAGTTTTCCGAGGTCCCGGTTTTTCAACTGAAGGAGATTCGCCGGCAAAAGGATCCAGACTACCGCAACGCGGTGCGCCACCTCGCGCGGGGTGATGCCGTGGCGGCGTTCAAGCAGTTTGAGCGGATGGGAGCAGTCAATGAGGTGCGCGATTCCGGATTCCTGTATCAAGCGGCAGCCGAAGATTACGTGCGAACGATTCGGAGTGGAAAGAGCTGTCTGGCGATTTCTCCGGTGTGGTCAGAAATCCACAGCTTTACGGATGCGGTGCGCGGTCACCTACGTCTGGCCGGTAAGCTGGGCGGCCCTGACAAGGAAGTGGAAACGGTGTTTCCGCTCAAGTGGACGACGGAGGAACGGCGACGTCTCGAAAACTACCAGTTGGGCGATGTGCTGACGTTTCACCGAGCGAGCGATATTTTTACGAAACATGAGCGAGTGACGGTCGTAGGGCGTCAAGGCCCTGAACTGGTGGTGCGGTCGGCACTCGGGGAAGACTTTGCTTTCGATCCGCGAAAGAACGCGGGATTCGAGGTCGGTCTGCTGAAGCCAATCCCGGTCGCCGTGGCTGATCGGCTGTTGGTAAGGGCGAATCTCAAAGAGTCTGGATTGCGCAACGGTGATCTGGTCGATGTCGCGGAATTAGTTGAAGACGGCAGTATTTTGCTCGGGGACGGGAGAAAAATTCCGGCTTGGTTTCGCCAATTTTCACACGGCTACGCGACCACCTCGCATTCCGCCCAAGGCAAGACGGTCGACCGCGGTATCCTCATTATGGCGGACGAAGGAATAGCGGCGGGAAATCTAAAACAGGCGTATGTATCCAACTCTCGGTTTCGAGAAAATCAGGTGATCTACACCTCGGACCGGAGTCTGGCCATAGAGGCGATGATGCGTCCGGGCGACCGGAAGCTCGTCCATGAGATCATGCCGGAAGGCAAGGTCAGTCCCCGGCAGGCCTTCGTGGAGCATCCTCCATCAGTTTCGGTCAAGGTGGCCAAGTAAGCAATCAACGTCACTTCGCCCATGAGTATTCACCATCATCCAGATCAGGAACCACTGCTGACTCCGCCGTCGCAAACATGGGGTGAGCTTGCGCCCGAAGGTGGGTTGGCGCGGGTGCTTCGGGTGGTACTGGGCGACCGGGTCGTCTCGTTTCCGATAACGGAGTTGCGGCGGTGGGAACACGTGGTCGGAAATCCTGAAACCCTCGTGATCCGGGCCGGGGCGGAGTGCGTGCGTTTGGAAGGTCGGAAGCTGACCCAAATTCGAGAAGCATTGGATAACTCGAAGCTTATCGAAGTGCGGCAAAATACGTCTTCGCCTTCAGTCCGTAGCGGCCCGTCGATCCGCCGAATCACCTTAGAAAAGCGTGAGTGAGGACATCCGCAATTTATCGGAAGGGGAACGCGTGGAGCACATCGCGGATATTCTCTGTCGCGCGATTCAAGCCGGCGCACCAGCCGTCACCGAAGAAAATGTTCGGCCCTCGGAAGCCGATCCGCGACGCGAATCAGCGAGCGTCGATTTGAGCGCGCGATTTTTGAGCGATGACGACCGGGTGATTCGTTATATTTCGCGAGTCGGGGAGGCGTCGCCGGCAGCTCTGCGAGCAATCTTGAGATTACCCAAGACGAGCGCCTACCGCGTTTTGAATCGATTGTCGGATTCGGGGCAGATCGTGAGTGCCGGACAGACTCGATCCTTGGTGTATCGACTGGGCTCGCTTCCTCCCCATGGGCAAAACGTGGAGCTAAATTGATGTCTGGTCCCGAAGCGCAGGGGGATGGTGCATCTGATGCGGGCGTCCCCGTCGCCATCTACACGAGAGTATCCACGGACAATCAAACGGGCGGACGTTTCGATTCCTGCGAAAGCCAGGCTGCGATTTGTCGGGAAATGATTCGTAAGCGGGAATCGGAAGGGTGGCACGAAATCGCCTGTTTTTCCGATGCGGCGTATTCTGGAGGAACCATGGACCGGCCGGGAATTCGGGCGTTGAAACGCCAGATCGAAGCGGGGGAGGTAAAGGTGGTCTTGATTTTCAAGATGGAGCGCGTGCTCCGCAGCACCGACGAATGGGTGCCGTTCCGATCGTTTCTCCAAAAAAACGGCTGTCGTTTAGAAAGCGCGACGGAAGATATTTCCGAGGCCACGCCTTCGGGAAGACTCAAAAACAATCTGCTGATGAGTGTCGCCGAATACGAGCGGCTCAATACGGCGGAGAAGACCCGGGCAAAGTTGTATCAGCAAGCGAAGCAGGGGATATGGAACGGGGGATGGGTGCCGTTCGGGTATGACTACGACCAGAAAAAGCAGATGCTGGTGCCCAGTCCGAGGGAGGCGCCGATCTTGCGGCGCATTTTTGCCGAAGCCGCGAAATTCAAGTCGCTCGAAGTCGTGGCTCAGTCGCTCAACGACGAAGGACTCAGGACACGGGTAAGGCAGATCAAGCGTCGGAGCGGGAAGATTCAGGAAATCGGCGGGAATCTATTCCGGTCGGACGGTCTCCGGATGATGCTGAAAAATCCGATTTATCGAGGTGCGATTCGATTCGGTGGGCAGGAACATCCCGCTCGTCACGAAGCGATTGTTTCGGAAGCGGTTTGGCAAAAAGCCAATGCGGTCGCTGCGGAGGTTCAGGCTTCGCCTGAACCTCGAATGGTGGACCGAGATAGTCAGACTTACCTACTGAAAGGGCTCATTCACTGTTCCTCCTGCGGACGGGCTTTGACCCCGCACGATAGCGGGAAAAAGAACGCCAAGGGAAAGCCCTATCGCTACTACTATTGCGGTAGGATTTTAAAAGAACGTCAGCCTGATTCCTGTCCGGTGGGTCGGCTTCCAGCGGATGCCGTCGAGGCGCTGGTAGCTGAATTTATCGGTCGATTGAGTAAACATCCCGATCTCGTGAAGGCGGTTTTGGAAAAAACTAGAGTTCGTCGAGGTGGGAAGAAACCTGAACTGGTTAAACAGGCGGTCTCAATTGAACGGAAACTGAAGAAGGTTAAAGGCCAACTGAAGAACTGCGTCGATGCGGCCGTAGGGGGTGGCGTGGCAATTGTGAGCGAGAGCTTTCGCGAAAGAATCGCGGAACTTGAGGATGAGCGTCGCAGCCTGATCGTGGAATTGGAGCGGAAGCGGCAGGAGATATTGCATGGATCTGCTGAGCTCCTCGAAAGCAAAAGAGTAGTGGGAGCGTTGGGTCGCTTTGCTGAGCTGTTTCCACAGATTCCGCTGTCGGATCAAAAGCGATTGTTTCACCTCTGCGTCGATAGGGTCGAGGTTGGCGGTTCTCGGAAGGGGATAGAGAAGGCAAACAAGCTCTTAGAATTACGAATCAGAACACATTTACCTCGGCTGATCGAAGGACTGAAAGTGGATGCTCGCCAAAAAGGTCAACCAACTGCGCCCCAGCCGACACCGACGGTTACCGGTACAGATTTCTTGGTGAAAGCGGATCTTTCACGGATCAAACAGGGCGAAGTCAGAATCATAGCTCCATTCAAAGAGACGGTTTATTCGGTTCGGAGTCGGAAGTCATGCGGTCCCATCCCAGAACGGGCCCTTCACCCGATCAGGAAGGCCAAAAGGTGGAACACCATGCTGTCGAACGCTGAATCGCTGGATCAGATTTCTCTAGCCAAGAGACTTGGGGTATCGCCTTCCGTGGTCACTAAACACCTTCGCTTGCTGAAGCTCGTTCCAGAGATTCAGGAGTTCCTTCATTCCTTAAATTCCACGCCCGATACGCGGAAATTTAGCATGACTCGGATGAATGCTATCGCAGATCTACCTCCTGCCAAGCAGCGGCAAAAATTTGAGAAAATGTGTTCGTAGCCGATCTTTTCGTTTTCCCGATCAGCCTAATCCGAGACTGCGATTTACAAGGAATCCCTCGGTTTGAGGGGGGAGTTACGAACTTTTTCAGAAATCGGGAAATTTCCAATTTCTCGAAGAGCTTACGTTTGAGTAGTTTGCGGAACTAATTTCCCGACATGGGAAATAGTTCGTAATCCGCAGAAAATGGCTGCTCGGGCTGGGGTCGAACCAGCGACCAAGTGATTAACAGTCACCTGCTCTGCCACTGAGCTACCGAGCAATTAGGCGGTCGAAAAACAAGCTGCGACGGGGTGATGTCAATGCTCCAATTTCGCGAATTTTCTGATTACCTCGATCCACCCAAAGATTTGATTGCTTTCAGCAGACCGATTCTATGCGGTAATGCCCTTTTCCAATACGCCTGCCCTCAATTCCGGGGTGACAGGGGGAACGAAATTATGTCTACATCTACCTCACTTAAAGTCTCGCCCCGCGAGGAGACCGGCCGTTCCGCCTCCCGTCGCTTGCGCAAAGCCGATCAAATCCCCGCGATCCTTTATGGAAAGCACTCCGACCCGGTAAAGCTGTCCGTTGGTAATCTGGATTTCATCAAGATGCTCCGTTTGATCGCCGGTCGTAAGACCATCATCGAACTCGAGCGCGAAGGCAGCGACAAAGCTTTGTCGTTCCTCCAAGAGGTTCAACGTGACCCGATGACTGATCGTTTCCTTCACGCTGATTTCCAAGAAATTCGCGCTGACGAGAAATTTGAGGTCGAGGTCCCGGTCGTGGTGAAAGGCTCCTCCGTCGGTGTGCGGATGCACAACGGTATTTTAGAGATCGCCTCTCACTCCGTCCGCGTGCGCTGCCTCGCGAAGGACTTGCCGGGCGCAATCGAAGTTAACATCGATGAGCTCGACGTGGATGACTCCATCAAAGTGGGCGGTCTGCCGGTCTTGGAAGGCGTGGAATACCGCGATCCGGTTGGTCAAGCGGTCATCTCCATCCTCATGGGTGAGGCCGAGGAGCCGAAGCCCGGCGAGGCTGAAGAAGCCGCTAAAAAATAATTTTGCCGCAGCGCTCATCGCTGTGTTTTGTGGCTCCGGCCGCACGTTCTTTGTATCATGTCCATTTCGCTGGTTTTTGGTTTGGGAAATCCCGGCCGAGACTATGCGGACACCCGTCACAATATCGGTTGGCGCGTGCTTGACGCCTTGGCCTCTCGCGAGGGGCTGACGTGGAAATCACAGCCCTCGATGGCCGCTGAGACGACTCGTTGGGATCACCCCTCCGGTCGCCCCGTGCTCCTCGCTAAGCCCCAAACGTTCATGAACGAGAGTGGTCAGGCAGCGCGGTTACTCACCAGCTACTTCAAAGTGCCCAATGCTGCGGTGGCCGTCGTTTACGACGACCTCAACATTGATCTCGGTCTTACGAAAGTAACCGACCGGGGATCAGCCGGAGGCCACAATGGCGTCGCCGATATGTTAGCCAAATTGGGTGAAGGTTTTGTCCGTTTCCGTCTCGGAATTGGCCCGAAATCGCCCGCGCAAATGGACCTCAAAGATTTCGTGCTCGGCAAGTTCACTCCCGAACAACGCCACCAAGTCGAAACTCTCCTACCTACTTACCTTTCCGGTCTCGATCTGATCCTCACTGATGGAACGGAAAGAGCCATGAACCTTTTAAATCGCAGAGATCAAACATGAATCCCACCAAACGTAACTACCGCGCTACCTTCATCCTCGACACCGTCGGGGTGGAAGAGTCCGTCGAACAACTTATCGAAAACGTGAAGCAAGAAATTGCCACCGTGGACGGCGAAGTCGGCGAAGTTGAAAACCTCGGCCAACTCGACTTTGCTCGGGTCACCAATCCTAAGCGTCCCAGCGGACTCTACGTGCAAATACACTTTTCGGCTCCAGGTTCCGCTCCAGCGGCCCTGGCCGAGCGCCTTCGCCTCAACCAAACCGTCTACCGCACTTACGTCGAGTCCGTCTAACCCCGGATCTCTGACCGAAAGTGCCCTTGCCCGATGGCTAATCTGAATCGCGTCCTCCTGATCGGCAATCTGACCCGGGATCCCGAATTGCGGGTGACCCCCAAGGGTTCGTCGATTTGCCAATTCGGCCTAGCGGTCAACCGCACCTTCAAGGACGCGGCCGGACAACAGCGCGAAGAGACCACCTTTGTGGATATCGAAGCCTGGGGTCGCCAAGGCGAAGTGATTTCCAAGTATTGCATCAAAGGGCGCCCCCTTTTCGTGGAAGGTCGACTGCGGTTCGATTCATGGGAAGACAAGACCTCCGGGCAGAAGCGTAGCCGACTCTCGGTCGTGCTGGAAAACTTCCAGTTTGTCGGCGGTCGAAGTGACGAACAAAACCCAACTCCATCGGGGGGCAGCGATCAGCCTGAGCGCAGCTCGACTCCTCCCGTCCGACAAGCTGCCCCACCTCCGTCGGCGGCAGACAATCTCGACGAAGACGTCCCGTTCTAAAGCGCGGCGCCCTCACTTCTTTTCCCAAAATAACCTAAAATAGCCAAATCTCTCAATCTCATGGCCAACACTGAAGTTCTCCTCCTCCAACCCGTCGACGGCCTCGGCGGCGAAGGTGATCAAGTCAAAGTCCGGGCAGGATATGCCCGCAACTTCCTCCTCCCGAAAGGCTTTGCCGCCCCGATGACGGTCGCAAACCGCAAGCGGGTCGATGCCCTCCGGAAGCGCCGCGCTGAGCGCGAAGCCTCCGAGCTCGACGGTGCGCAAGCACTCGCCAAAAAGCTTGCGGCCGTTTCGATCGCTTTTGCGGTGCAAACGGGTGAGGGCGGCAAGGTGTTTGGCGCGATCACTGCGGCTGACCTGCATCAGAAACTGGTGGAAGCTGGCATTGAAATCGATAAGAAGAAGATCCATCTGTACACGCCCGTTAAGACGCTCGGCAATCACACGACCAAGGTGAAGTTGCACGCTGACGTCAGTGTGGAGATTTCCTTCGACATCGTTTCCGAAAATCCGATTGAAGAGCCGGACGCCGAAGACGAAACCGTCGAGAAGCCAGGGGCTTAAGCCGGACCTCCTCCGTCTATTTTCATCGCCGCGGAAACCTATTTCGCGGCGATTTTGTGTCAATGGATCAACCTAATAGAAATCCACTTAACGAAACGGCGTCGCAGATTGAAGATCCGGATTTCCAGCAACTCGCGAATGAGCTCGACGGGGTGGTTGATTTTCATCTCAACCGGAATCAAATGGTGATCCACCTGCTCTACCAGGCGGTTTACCCACTGGGGGCAGCGGCTAAACGCTATCAGATTGATGGGAGTGTTATCGACTCACTCGGCGCCCTCGACACGACGTTAGGCAAACTCAGGAGGGGTTCCGTCTATGGAATCGGAGATCGGCTTGCCCAGTTGCAAGGTGAGTCCACCGCGCTTTACGAGACCAAAAAACTCTATGTTTTTCTCAATCAGCTCATTCCCGAGTTGGGAAAAAAACGGTCGAAATACAAGATTCACTCTCGCGACATTCCATCGGTCTAATTGAATCTGAATCTTTGGGTTACTGATGGTTGAGTTTAGCCATCAGTCGTCCTGTTATCCGCCCAGCTATGTCGCCTCCTTCCGCCGTAAAATCAGAATTCAGTCGCACCTCCGACATGCCCGTCTTGGGGCGCTCATTACCCCAGAGCCGCGAGGCCGAGGAGTATCTGCTGGCCTGCTGCCTGCTGGATGGTGCCGATTCGATCAGTCGGTGTATGGAAAAGCGGCTGACGGCCGACGCCTTCTACACCTCGGCGAACCGCGTCGTGTACAATAAGATCGTTGATATTTACCAAAATCGCCCCCCCGTGGCGATCGAAGTGGTGACCGAGGAGTTGGCGAAATCGGGCGAATTGGAACAGATTGGAGGGGTCCCGTTCTTGGTTGAAATCAGCAACCGGATACCGACGACCGCTCAGGTCGACTACTTCATTGATCGCGTGCGAGAGTTACACATTCTGCGCAATTTGATCGGGGTCGGCACCTCCGCGGTGCAGCAGTGTTACGACTTCACCGGCGGGTTGGAGGAGTTCGTCGACAAGATCGAGAAAGAAATCTTCGAGGTCACGCAGGACCGGGTGAGTGACGCCGCGAAAACGATGAAGCAAACGACCAAAGATGCGTGGGTTGTGATCGATAAGATGATGCATCACAAGGGCGAGATCACGGGGATCTCTTCTGGCTACAAAGAGCTGGATGCGATGACCTACGGTTTCCAAAAAGCCGAAATGATTATTTTGGCGGCCCGACCATCGATGGGTAAGACATCGTTGGCGTTAAATATGGCAGAATTTGCCGCCCTACCGCGGCGAGGTAAACCGGCGGCGACCTTGGTTTTCTCTCTCGAAATGAGCGCCGCACAACTCGGGATGCGCATGCTTTGCTCTCGCGGCCGCGTGAACATGAAAAAACTCCGCGAGGGATTCGTAAAGCCGGGCGGACAGGAGTATAAGGATCTCGTAACGGCCGCGGACGAGCTTTCGAAAGCACCATTGTTTATCGATGATTCTAGCCAATTGACGATCATGGAGTTACGAGCAAAGACGCGAAGGCTGCACGCCCGTAATCCGCTTGGTTTTGTGATCGTCGACTACCTGCAACTCCTGAGTGCGACCGACCCTCGGGTGCCTCGTGAGCAACAGGTTGCGGAAATTTCTCGAGGCTTGAAGGCACTAGCGAAAGAACTCGATGTCCCAGTCCTCGTGCTCAGTCAGTTAAATCGTGCTGCCGAAAAGGAAAATCGTGCGCCCAAGCTCTCCGATTTGCGTGAATCAGGCTCCATCGAGCAGGACGCTGACGTCGTGCTAATGTTGGCGCGACCGCGCGATGCCGATGAGAAGTTCCAAGTGGCGGCGGACTCCGCAGAGTTAATCGTTGCCAAGCAACGAAACGGACCGGTAGGAGACTTGAAGCTTACGTTCCTCCGAGACATCACTCGCTTTGAAAATCACACTCCGTAATCCGTTGTCACGGATAGTCCGTATCTTTGCAATTTTCACCCTCCTGACGGGGAGTGGAGCTTCTGTTTGGGCTCAAGGTATAGGCGGACGTGGTGCTCCGGTGGTCGAGAGAGTCGATGTGCGGTTCCTCGGTGCCACCAATGTGAGTGAGCAGGTGGTCCGGGCCAACATGCAGGTCAAGGAAGACGCTCTGCTCGAAGAGGTGCTGATTGATCGTGACATCCGCTCTCTTTATCGGACCGGGTTGTTTGAGTTTATCGAAGTCAAACGGGAATCGCTGCCCGGTGGTAATGTGAACCTGCTTTTTGAGCTCACCCCGCGCTACCGGGTGCTGGCGGTGATGTTCCAAGGCAACGAGAAGATGAAGGCTCGGCGGCTGCAAAAACAAATCTCCACGCAGGAGAATTTAATTCTAGACGAACGCCAAGTGAAGGAAGACTCCGAAAAAATTCGCGAGTTTTACCAGAAGCGGGGCTACAACCGAATTTCGATTTACTACGAAATCGAGCGGGACCGTTCGACGGGTTTTGGCACCGTGATCTTCAATATTCGAGAGGGAGATCGGGTTAAGGTTAAGAACATCAATTTTGTCGGAAACGAGAACGTCAAGCAGGGTAAGCTCCGCAAGGTCATGGAGACCAAAAAGTGGACGCCGTGGTCCTGGTTGATCAGCACCGGCCGCTTTAAAGATGACGATTTCGAGGATGATTTGGAACTGCTGCGGGATTATTACCGCGAGGAAGGTTTTCTCGATATCGCGATCCCTCCGGAGAAGATCGAATACAACTACCCGCAGCCCGGGAATCTGGAATTGGTGGTTCACGTCGAGGAAGGCCGCCAATACCGCATCGGCCGGATCGACATCAGTGGCAGCGAAAAAATTCCGGCGGCGCTCCTGCGCTTCGCGCTCAAACAGCAAACGGGTATGGTATTCTCGCCGGGCAAGCTCGACGAAGACGCTTCTGAAATCGAAAAATTCTACGGGCGAGGAGGGCACTTGGACACTCGGGTCACGTTGCTCCGGATTCCGAATCTCCAGACCGGCGACATCGACCTCGAATACATCGTCGACGAAGATATCCCTTACGACGTCGAATCGATCCGGATTGAAGGGAATACCAAGACCAAGAGCATCGTGATATTGCGCGAATTGGTGCTAGGCCCGGGTGAGACCTTCGACATGACTCGCATGGAGATCTCCAAACTGCGTTTGGATAATACGCGTTTCTTTGAGGACGTGAACCTCGCGCCGGAATCGACCAATATTCCGGGTCGTCGAAACCTCAAAGTCGCCGTCCGAGAAGGTCGCACGGGTAATCTCACTTTCGGTGCGGGTTTTAGCTCGCTCGAGCGGGCCGTGATTTTTGCGGAGTTCAGCCAATCCAATTTCGATATCTTTAACCGTCGGTCTCTCTTTCAAGGTGACGGCCAGAAGTTCCGGTTACGTCTCCAGCTGGGTGATCAATCCAGTGAGGTCGTGCTGTCGTTTGAGGAGCCTTGGCTGTTCGAGCGCCGCCTCGCGACGGGCTTCACCCTGTTCCGTACTTCGTCTGATTTTAACAGCGCGATCTACAGCGAAATCCGCACCGGTGGCGAAGTCTACATGCGGAAGCGACTCTTCGAGTTGGTAAATGGACAACTTTCCTACTCTTACCAAGTCGTTGATATCACGAATATTTCTTCGAGCGCGCCGCCGCAGATTCAGGCGCTGGCGGGTGAACAGTCCATTTCCAAGGTCGGCTTCGTGCTCGAACGCGATACCCGAGACAAGATCATCAACACCACGCGGGGTAACCGGGTAGAGCTCAGGACGGATCTGGCTGGTGGCCCTTGGGGCGGTGATACCGACTACTACAAGGTAGAGTTCCGTGGTGCTCAGTTCTACCCGCTCTTTGATTTCCAAGCACAGGTTCTATCCATCATCCTCCGATCTGGCACGGTAGAAGCCTACGGTGACAGTGCTCGGGTGCCATTTTTTGAGCGGTTCTTCCTCGGCGGTCCCTACACGCTGCGTGGCTTCGAATATCGCGAAGTGGGCCCCAAGGACACCTTCAACAACGAGCCCACCGGCGGTAATACCTACGGCATGCTCACCTTGGAGTATTCGTTCGATATCGTTTCCCCGATCCGCTTTGCCATCTTCTATGACGCGGGCTTCGTAAATGAAGATTCGTTCGATTTCAGCCCCACCCGGTACAACGACAATTTCGGGGTGGGTCTCGGATTGTTCGTCGGCGGAGCACCGTTAAGACTCGATTTTGGTATTCCGCTCACCGCTGATGATGTGAATGATAAAGGAAACCAGTTTAATTTTTCTTTCGGCACCCGCTTCTAATTCTGTAGTCTAATCGTTTTACCAATCATGAAGAGTCATCTCAAACCCCTCATAGCCCTCCTCGCCTTCGCTCTCGCGACTGCGGTGGGCTCAGCCCAAACGCTCAAGGTCGGTGTCGTCGACATGGCCCGCCTTTTTGACGCCCACTACAAGACGGCTGAGAAAAACCTCGTTTTTCAGGACGAGCAAGAGCGCGTCAAGGCTGAGATCCAACGTCTCAACGATGAAGGCCTCGCCTTGCAGGAAGAGGCGCAAGGCATGGCCGAGCAGCTCAATAACCCGGTCCTCTCCGACGAAGCGAAAGCGACGATCCAAGGTCAAGCCCAAGGCAAAGTTCAACAGATGCAGCGCAAGCAGCAGGAGATGAACACGCTCGTTTCCAACAGCAGCGAATCCCTCAAACAGCGGATGATGAATTTCCGCACCCTGTTGATGGACGAAATCTCTAAAGTCGCAACCGACGTGGCCAAGCGCAAAGGCATCACGATGCTATTTGACAAGTCTGGTCCTTCGCTGCTCGGGATGCCGGCCCTGCTCTTTGCCGCCGATGGCTTCGAGATCACTGATGAGGTCCTCACGGAGATCAATAAAAACAAGCCTGCTGGCGCACCTGCTGGTCCGGTCGAAGGTCCTGCCTCCGCTTCGGACGAGACCCCGACAGTGGCATTCCCGACCAACTAATCTGCCTGCAATCAGATTAAATTTCCGAACCCCGCCAGATTCTGGTGGGGTTCTTTTTTGTCCCGACTTTCGCGTGTTGCCACCCCGATTCGGAGAAACAAGGTCAGAGGTCATGCAGATTTCCTATTCGGTTGAATCCCTGCGCGACATTGTGAACCCCGGCTCTGTCCGGGGGACCACGGGCCGGAAAATCACCGGGATTGCCGCGCTGCAAGACGCCCAGCCCGGCGACCTTTCTTTTTTGGGTAACCCCAAGTATCGTAACGACGTCGCGGCCTCGGCGGCTTCAGTGCTCTTTCTGCCGTTGGATTTTGAAGGCGAGCCTGGCGATGATCAGTGTTACCTATTGGTCGAAAATCCGTCGTCGGCTTTGGCCACTTTGTGCGCCCGGATTGAGCAGTCGCTCTGGCCTCGGCCCGCGCCGGGTATTCATGTCTCCGCGGTGGTGGGCGAGGATTGTCAGATTGATCCGACCGCGACGATTGGTCCGCTTTGCGTCGTGGAATCCGGTGCCAAAATTGGCCGCGGCACCCATCTTCAGGCCCAGGTGTTTGTCGGTCGGGATGCCGAGATCGGGGAGGATTGTTGGTTGGCGGTGGGCGCTCAATTGGGCAATTCCTGTATTCTAGGTAACCGCATTCGACTGCATGGAGGCGTGGTGGTGGGGTCTGATGGATTTGGCTACGAGGTTGTAAATGGCCGTCACGCCAAAGTCCCGCAGGTCGGCATCGTGGAGGTGCAAGACGATGTTGAAATCGGCGCGAACAGCACCCTGGACCGAGCGCGGTTCAGTCGCACCGTGATCGGGCAAGGTACTAAAATTGATAACCTGGTTCAGATCGCCCACAATGTGGTGATCGGGAATCACTGCATCCTCTGCGCCCAAGTCGGCATCGCGGGCAGCACCACGCTCGAGGATTACGTGGTTTTGGGCGGACAGGTAGGGGTCATCGGCCATGTCAGGATCGCCCAAGGGGTGCAAGTGGGAGGCGGGGGCGGGGTGACCAGCTCCCTCAAGGACTCGGGGGTGTATTCGGGCAATCCCGCCATGCCCTACCACTTGGAACGCCGTATTATTGTGCTGCAACGCAAGTTGCCGGAGCTGTTCAAAAAGGTCAGTTCTCTAGTCAATGAGCTCGAAGCGCTAAAAAAGGCTTCCGCCTAAAGCCTGTTCCCTCACGCTCCCGAAACCCATGACTTCGCCCTATCCAAAGATTTTTACTGGAAACTCAAATCGACCCTTGGCGGAGGACATTTGCGCCTCGATCGGCGCTCCCCTTGGTGAAGCCACGGTCACGAGCTTCCCCGACGGCGAATCGTTCGTGAAGATCAACGAAAACATCCGCGGGCAGGACGTTTTCATCGTGCAGTCGACCTGCACGCCCACCAACCACCACTTGATGGAGCTGTTGATCATGATCGACGCATCGCGCCGGGCTTCGGCCAACCGCATCACGGCGGTCATGCCGTTCTATGGCTACGCTCGGCAGGATCGCAAAGATCAACCCCGGGTGCCGATCACCGCTAAATTAGTGGCCAATCTCCTCGTGGCCGCCGGGGCGAGTCGAATCCTCACCATGGATCTCCACTCCCAGCAGATTCAGGGTTTTTTCGATATCCCGGTAGATCATCTTTTCGCTTCGCCGGTGTTTTTTGATCACGTCGAGAAGATCGACATGAAGAGCGACAATATGGTGGTCGTATCGCCCGATGTGGGCGGGATGAAAATGGCGGCCGCCTACGCGTCCTTGATGGGGGCTCAGCTCGGCATGGTGTGGAAAAAACGCACCAGCGCTACGACCGTTGAATCGGTCAACATCGTCGGCGATGTGAAGGGCCGCAATGTCCTGCTTGTCGATGACATCACCGAAACGGCGGGCACGTTGGTGAATGCCGCCAAGTTGATGCGGGAACAAGGCGCTCTAACGGTGCGCGCCGCGGTGAGCCATGCGTTGCTCAGCCCGATGGCTTACGATCGCCTAAAATTGGGACACATCGACGAGTTGATCACCACCAATTCGATCCCGGTTGATCCCCGAGGATTGCCGATCACCGTGCTCAGTGTGGCCAGCCTCCTCGGCGAGGCCATCATGCGTATCCACAACAACGAGAGCGTCACCGGTCTGTTTAAAATCAAGGGATTCTGAAGTCTCGCAATTTCGCGGCCGTTTAGCTTCCCGGTTTTGATACCGGAACTGCCGCCAAATCGGCGGGTAGAGCATCCGCCTCGTAGGTCGGATAGCTCATTTCCAGTAGCGAAATCATCGGAACGCTCAAAGTAGCCTGACCGGCACTACGGTCCACCAGCACCGCCGCCGCCACGGCAACGCCGCCCCCGGCGGTCACGATGTCCACGGTCTCCTGAGCGCGCCCCCCTCGGGTCACCACGTCCTCCACCACCAACACCCGTTCTCCCAGGGCGAATTTGAAACCCCGGCGCAGCGTAAGGCGGTCGTCGACCTTCTCCGCGAAAATGTAGCGTTTGCCGGTCTGGCGAGCCACTTCCTGCCCGATGACGAGCCCCCCCATCGCCGGAGCGAGCACCGTCGTATATTCCAAATTTGTTAAGTGCGGCATCATCAACTCGGTCAACCGCGTCACCGCTGTCATATCTTGGCAGACCTGAGCGCACTGGAAAAAATGTCCGCTATGCAGACCAGAGCGGAGCACGAAGTGCCCCTGCTGGAGAGCTCCCGTGCGGGTGAAAATCTCTAAAACCTCTGCGTTCGAATCGGCCATAAACTGACGGTGCAATAAGCGCTAGGAACCGCCAAAACATTTTTGCTCTCCATGGCAGACTCATTATGCTCTGGTTATGGTTATTGAACGCGCACCTCTTGAGGACGAATTGGGCGACGTGCTCGATAAGGCAATGCGCGGCGGCGCGTTGACCCTAGGAGCGGTGGCTGCTCAAGCCGGCCTCACGACCGAGCGATTACAATCGGTGATCGATTACTGTGAACGACTCTCGGAACCGGAGATTGAACGACTGGCCGCGGTTTTACGGCTCGATCCGGTGGGGTTGAAGGCGGTAGCTAGCGAGAGTTATCCGTTGCCCAACATCAGTGGTTTGCCGTTTTGCCTCTATCCGTTGCGGATGACCCATGGGATTGGCGTGGCCAACGCCTACCTCGTGGCCAACTGCAGTAGCGACTGGGGAATTCTGTTCGATACGGGCACGGCCCCGGAAGGCCTTTGGCGCAATTGGCCACAAAAGATCAAACGAGTCGCGGCGGTATTTTTGACCCACTACGAAACCGAACACTGTGGCGGTCTCGCCGGGGTGCGGAGCCGATTTCCGGAAGTGCCGATATTTGGTCCCAATGCGCGGGAACGTCCCGCTGGCGTCGTGGCGTTGGATGATGGCGCGGTCATCCGCGAAGGCGGCTTCAGCGTCGAAGTCTGTTCCACGCCGGGCCACGTCGAGGCGCACCATTGCTACCGCATCACGGTCCCCAACGCCCCCCTGGGGCGGGTATTGCTCGTATCGGGAGATCTCCTGTTCGCGGGTTCGATTGGCGGAGCCTTCCACTGTTGTGAACGGCTGCATGCGAGTCTGGCCAAGATGATGGAACGCAACGACGGCCCCACCGTCATCGCGCCCGGCCACGGACCACTCTCCACCATGGAAAACGAACGGCAGTTCAACCCCTTCCTCTGAGAGCGCTCCTAAAAAGACCTGCAAAGGTTAGCCGCAGGTTTAGTAAAATGGTTGGGGTGAGAGGGTAGAACGTTCTCCTTGTCGGTCTTAATGCCGGCCCACCCAGCAGGGCGTTAGCTGGTCCCGACGTGGGTCGGGCTTTACCCCCCCGACAGGTTTCATCCTTCCGGTTGAGAGATGGCCCCTGGTCGCGGTGCCGATGAGCACGTTATTTCGAAGGTAGGGCGGTTTGCTTCGCCATCTCCATCCTGCCTAGGCAGGACTCCGTCGCCGCAAATCGCCGGATACGGCGGGGGGGAAGCGGCGACCGGCGACGAGTACGCGCTACCTTGGGCCCAAAAAAAACGCCGCCCGATAAAATCGGACGGCGTGAAATTGAGGAGGAGCGGAGAGGTTCGATCAGCTCACGATTGGCGGGACGCGATCGAGTTTGGTGATCTCGTATTCCTCTTCCTTCGAGCCGATCTTGACCTTAACATGACTGCCGGCGCTTTTGCCGAGCAGGGCTTGGCCGAGGGGAGTCTTGTAGGCGATGATGAAGTTGTCGGGATCACTGTCCCAAGCGCCGAGCACCTTGTAGGTGGGCGTCTGGCCATTGCCGAGGTTCTTCAAGGAAACGATACTACCAACGCCCACTTGGTGGGTGGAGGTTTCGCTGAAGTCGGTTACGCGCGCGCTGCCGAGTTCTTTCTCGAGTTGGGATTTCTGCGCCATGAGCACGGTTTGATCCTGCTTTGCCATCTTGTATTCGGAGTTTTCCTTGAGATCACCGTGCTCGCGGGCGGCGGCGATCGACTTGGAGTTTTCCGGAATCTTCTTGGTGACGATTTCTTCGTATTCCGCATGGCGACGCTCGTAGCTGGCCCGAGAGACCAGCAGGGCCTCTTCTTTGCTTTCGGCATCGGCGGCAACGAGTGACTGAATGCTCGGGAAGATTTTGATGAAGCGAGCCAGCAGGGACTTTTTCGTGAGTTCTTCGAAGCCTTGATTGAGCATCAAGGTGTTGGCCAAGTCGCGAGCGCTCTCGGGATCTGCGGTGGCCAACAGATCAGCGATCAGGTCGGAGTCCTCACTCAAGATATCGCCCAAGGGAATCCGACGAGCCGAGGAGGCCTGCAGTGCTTCGTAGTCGATGGCAAAAAGGATCGCGCTGAGCAGACGAGGCGTGATCAGGTCGTTGAGGAGTTTTGCGAACTTCTTCGAGTGGCGATTCTTGACGATCCACAGCAGCACTGGAGCGCGGAGGTGTTGCTCGACTTGCCAGCGCTTGAAGGTCTCGACGAGGTCCTCGGCGTAATCGTTTTCGATCAGGAAGTTGATGCACTCGGTGGTAAATTTACCCTGCGAGGACTTGAGCAGGTTGAAGACGGCATCCCGACACTCGATCGGGTGGGTGTCTTTAATCAGATTGAGGAAGCGAGATTGGAAACCAACGGGGATGGTCTCCGCGATCTCAGCTAAGTCGCGGATATCGGCGATGATTTCGCCCTCCGTGGGGGTCAAGGTGGCGGCATCGGTGCCGGTGAGCTTGGCTAGATCATTACGGACGGCGGCACCGAAGAGGCGCTCGGCTTGGGTGATTTGGTTGGAGTCGCGGACGCCTTCGGTCACGATGTGGAGAACTTTGATCAGATCATCCTGATTCTCGTCCTTCTCGGCTGCGGCGATCAACTTCTCGGCGATCGCGATGCGACGACGAGCGGAGCGGGTGCCTTCGAAAGCTTCAAGCAACTCGTCTTTGGTGGAAACCGGAGTCTCACGGAGCACGTAGCACTCGGTCTTCTTGGCCGGAACGGCGATGCGGGGATCCTTGGCGATGGCCTTCTTGGCTACGGTCCACCACTTTTTGAATTTGGTCTCACCCACCACTTGGGCGAGCACGATCTCGAGATCGATAGCGCTGGTCATGTTGTGCTCGTAGGACTTGAGGGTCTCGACGACGAGTTGGGCGTGGTCCTTGTCGATGAGGTCTTGGATGACGGCAGGCTCAGTTTCTTTGCGGGCAAGGACATGATGCGCCGGGAGGACATCCATGGTGCCAACGCAGAAAGCGGGGTCCATCGCGTGGCCCGGCTTATCCTTGAAGTCGATGAAGAGGCGTTCCGCCGCTTCATCATAACTTTTAATTTTGCCGAATCCCCAGCTACGGTGGACGACATAGGTCTCAGGTTCCATCGCCTCTAGTTTAGCGGCGGCGGTCTTGAGGGACGGTTTTTTGGCAATCAGCGCGGATACGGCTTCCAGATTCATAACAAAGGTCTTTTTCGGATGAATTGAACATTGGAGAGGATGAGACTGGGTTATGTCAACAGACAGCTCAGTTCCTTCCACAATGAGCCTTCGGGCTTGGCAGCGAGAGTTTGGGCGCGAAAAGTGCGTCCATGTCCGATTCCTTGCTGGCCGCTACAACCTTGAACCCGAGTGATGCTTGGTCGACCACGGCGCGTCTTTTAGCGCGTTGGAGTGAGGAGGAAGAGCGAGCCGATTGGCTGCTTGATGCGCTGCCGCCGGACCTCGGGCCGGGGGAGCGCGCCCGGGTACAGGCGCTACTGCTGGGGACCTTACGGCATTTGGGGCGGATTGATTCGGTGCTCAATAGCCTCGTGACCCGGCCGCCCCGAGCGGTGGTGAGGGCGGCACTCTGGGTGGCAGGGTTTGAGTTTTTATCTCAGCCGGGGGATGAAGGCCAAACGGCGAAGGTGTGCCATCACCTCGTCGACCAAGTCCGTAGATTGGCCAGCGCGAAGGAGGCTTCGTTTGCCAATGCGGTTGGGCGCAAACTGGCACTGCGCCTCGCTGAACCCCTGAGCGAACCAACGGAATCAGATCCCGTGGCGGATTGGGTAAAGTATTACTCGCATCCGGATTGGTTTATTCTGCGGGCGTGGGATCAGTGGGGTAAGGCGATCACGCGACAGTGGCTGGAGTGGAATCAGACGGAAGCGCCGGTCGTGGTGCGATGGCGCGACGCGTCGACTCAGTCATCTGAGGTGGCATGGCTGCAACCGGTGGTTGGAGTGGAGGGATTTTTCGCGGTGGAAAAAGGGCACGGGCCGGAGCTGCGAGATCTCATCATGTCAGATCGGGTGCACGTGCAGGATGCGGTGACGCGGCATGCGATCGATATGTTGGATCCGCAAGCGGGGGAGGAGCTGCTTGATCTGTGTGCCGCTCCTGGGGGGAAGAGCTTGGCAATAGGCGATCGGATGCAACGCGGCAAGATTGTCGCGGTGGATCTGGCGGGTCGTCGCCAACCGCGGTTGCAGGAAAACCTTCGGCGCTTGCCGCCCGCCGTGGAAGGCGTGGCGGTGGGAGCAGATATCTTGCATGGCTTAGGACGCCTACTCGCGAACCGAAAGTTGTCGGCCACTTACGCCGGGGTGCTGATCGACGTGCCGTGTTCCAATACCGGAGTCATGCGCCATCGCGTTGATGTGCGCTGGCGGTTGAATGAAGGCAGCTTCCGTCGGCATGCCCGCCAACAACTGGATTTGTTGCTCGCAGCCGCGGAGCTGGTAGCGCCAGGAGGCCGGCTCGTCTACAGCACCTGCAGCGTTGATCGGGAGGAGAACGAACCGATCGTAAACGCGTTTCTGCGGCGTCGACGCGGCGAGTTTGGGCTGGAGGATTCCGTGGTGAGTTTGCCGTGGGTAGATGGTCAAGACGGCGCGGCCGCATTTCGACTTCGCCGAGTGGCGGCGGAGTGAGCTCGCCCGGTGCCTCAAGGCACCAACGCAAACGTCTCAGCCGTCGTCGTAACTTCGTCGCGTCCTTGCAACAGCGTGTAGTCGATGGCGCCGCCCGCATCGACGAGATCGTTGTAGCGGTTCAAATCCCAATCCTCCACGGGTTCCCCGTTGAGACGAATCACCAAGTCTCCTACGCTGAACCCGGCTGCCTCGGCGGGCGAGTCGGGCGCGACGGCCGTGATGCGCCAGTAGGCCCGAACTTTGCTGAAACTCACGCCGGAGCTCATTTTGGCGGGAGATGGAATCGAGGTATTTGCGGTCGGGCGGTAAAACGCGACTTCCTTGGTCGACTGATCGAACGTGATCTCAAAGTGGTGGAGGATTTCACCACCGATCGAGGTGAGTTGGCCGCTCAAATCGATGATCGGTTGATCCACGCGGAACGCGCCGATTTCCAACGTATCCGAGAGGCGGCCGAGAATTTGCCGATGATTGCCATGCAGCGTTCCAATCAAAGTGCCCCGGCGCGGCGGCGCGGCGAAATGTAAGTCCAGCCCGGCGGGGTCCAGATTCAGACTGCCGTCGCTTCCGCTATCGATCAGCGCGAAAATGGATTGGTTCCCGATCCGCGCGTCGATGAAGGGCACGCCGTTTTGGTTGGTGAAGGGCATGACGTCGCCGCGCAGGGGAGGGGCGTCATTCAACGCCGACATCACGATCCGCCGGCCGGGGTAGTCTAGGGTCAGCCGAGCATCGGCGAACAAATTGAATCCCAATACCCCATCGATTTGGATACCGAGATGGTCCGAAATCACACTGCAGTCGAAGACCAATGCCCGCACGCTACTGAAGTGCGCCGGGCCGAAATCCACTTTTTCCAAAAACACCGATTCGACCGGGATGGCCACGCCGGCCGCATCGCGCAACCACACCGTCCCGGGAGCTGGATTTGCCTCGCGACTCCGATGCCGGATCGCGAACTCTGGCGAAACCAAGGTCGCGGAAGATCCGGTATCGATCAGGAAATTCCACGGACCTCCTTCGTCCTCGGCCTGCACCACCACCAGACCACCGATCCACTTCATGGGGAATTCGACTTGGGTCGGGAGCGGCCGGTTGGTCGGAGCGACGACTGGTAGGGGGGAGAGGTAAATCGTGGATTCCTCCCGCGCGCTTCCCGGCGGGGGCACGGTCTGACATCCCGTTCCCATCAGCAGCCCAATGGTGCCGATTGCACTGAACAGGAAGGGGCGGGAAATAGTCATTATTTTTCGGGCATCGGCAGCCGTCGAGCTACCCACCAACTACCCAAAGCCAAGGCGGCGGCCCCGGCAAACACCGTAGCGCTTCCCATCATCCAAAAAATTACCCCGGCCATGATTGGAGTGATGGCCCGGGCGAGGGAACCGAGGGACCGAAATACGCCCAACACGCGGCCTTGTTCGTTCTCGCTCGCGTAAAGCGAAATCAGGCCCGACGTCGTGGGATTAACCAGCCCAGCGCCGACTGCCAGCACGCCGAGGCCGACGTAGAGCGTCGTCACATTGGGGGCGATGCCGACCAGCACGAAACCGGCGGTTGCGCCCAATAACCCCATCGACAGCACGTTGATTTCGCTCCGGGTTTTGAGCAGGCGTCGCACGATCACTCCTTGAGTGAGAATGGAACAGACCCCGAGATAGGCGAGCATGATGCCGTTTTCCTTGGCTGCGAAACCGAACCGATTCTGCCCTAGAAACGTGAGCGAAAATTCCATTGCGCAAAAGGCGAGGGCGAACCAAAACCCGACAAAATTGACCACCCGAATGGCGGGCGATTTGATTTCTCTCGCCGCCCGGAGCGGATGCCGCAGCCGCAGCCGTTCGCTTCCAGCGGTGCGGTTCTCTGGGGCCAAGGTTTCGTCGAACCGAGCGCGGATCCAGATCAGATTGATGATGCTCATCACCAATGCGATCAACGCCGGCACGGAGAACGGGTGCACGCCCCACGCCGCCAACTGCGGATAACTATCGAGCAGGTTGATCTGGGCCGCGAGCGCCCCAATACCCGGCCCGGTCACCAGACCGAGACCAAAGGCGGCGCCGACCAATCCCATGGCCTTGGCGCGTTCCTGGCGGCTGGTGACATCTGCTACCGCCGCAGTGGCTACCGAAATGTTGCCGCCGAAAACACCGCCCAGCAGTCGCGCGGCAATGAATAGCCAGAAGGAGCCACTTAAAAACCACAGCAGATAACTGAAAGCCGTGCCCGCCACCGTAAGCGTGAGAACGTAACGGCGGCCCCGTTGATCGCTGGTGGCGCCCCAGAACGGAGCGAAGATGAACTGCAGCAGTGCATAGAGGCTGCTCAAAAAACCGCCGAGCAGCACGGCCGCGAAATTGGAGTCTTTGCCAAAGGCGTTCGCGAGACCCTCGGTTACGAACATTAATCCGCCGAGCACGCCGCTCTGTCCTTCTACGGTCAGGTAGTGGTCCAGAATGTCTGGCACCAACGGAAAGATGATCGAGAATCCGATCAGATCGATGTAGAGGGTCAAAAAGATGACCCCGAGTGAGAGAGGGCGGCTGGGTTTAGAGCGGGTCACAGGCTTAAGGAGCTCCCAAGAAGACAAGACCAACGGCGAATGGAAAGTCTCGACTCGACAGTTTTGAGGGGTCGAAGAGGGCAGCCGCTAAATTATTGAAACCGTCACCTTCCGACTATTCGCCCCGCGAAATGCAACCGTGACCCCGGCAGCACACGTCTCACTCAGAAGTGGCAGGAACGCTGGCTGCTCTCTCCCTCGCTGACTCACCGATGCTCAGTTCATTCAGCAGATGAAGTTTCTACCCGCACGGGTTTGGTCCCTAGAGCCGCCCGGGGGGCCGTACCCCAAGACGTCATAAGAGGGGGGGCAAAGCGAAAGCCCTCGGTCCGCATGACCCACCCTCGTAAGGCCTTCGATTGCTTGAAGGTCTATTCCTACTGCGGACCTTGAGACTCCCGATCGGAAGTCCCAAGGTCCTAGCGACTTAACGTCGTATTTCGGCCGCTTTTCTAACTTCTTCGAGGTAGTCACCCAAACGCCGGTCCTCCGGATTGAGGCTGAAAGCGAGGTCGAGAGCGTCGGCCGCCTCGTCGAATTTACCTTCCCGCACGAGAAGCTGACCCTTCAGCCGTAGGGCGGCGGCTTCGTATTCATTGAGACGCTGAGCCCTTTCGATCATCAAATAGGCGCGTTCGAGATTTCCGCTATCGGCCTCATAGTCAGCCATTTCCAGCAGCGCTCCACCGTTGGAAGGATCTTCCTCAAGGATTTGGCCGAGAAGGGTTGCGGCGCGTTCGTCGTCGTATTCCGCGCGGGCGAGCTGGGCCTGAATGTTCCAAACGGTGAGGCGCTGCTTCCGCTCCAGACCTTCGCCGTAGCTGGATTCGATGCGTCCGAGTAAAGTCTTCGCTTGTTCGGTGGCGCCGTAGCGCACGAGAATTGAGGCTACGTTGATCGGGACGTCAGATTGGGGTAACGCATCGCTCTTGCTGAGCATTTCTTGATAGACATCCAGAGCCAAACCAAAGTCTTCCTGATTGAGGTAGATATTCCCCAGGAGCTCGAGATTATCAGTGCTTGATTGCCCACGAATACGGAGAATCTCAAGAATCTCAGCCGCCTTCGACGGCCTCTCGAGGTTGAGGTTCACGTTTACGAGGAAGAGCCAATAGTCCTTGGAGTCGGGATTCGCCTTCAACAGACCTTCCATTAACGAGCCCGCAGCGGAGTAATCTCCGATCAACATGAGCGCCTGAGCCAGACCCAGCTTCCAGTCCCGGTTGCCCGAATCAAGCATGAGTGCTTGGCGGTAGGAATGCTCCGCAGCAATGTAGTTTTCGAGATTGAAGAAAGCGTAACCGAGGAGGCCGAAGGTGCGGCCGGCAGAATCTCCAAGTTCGATGGCCCGACCGAGGGACGCAGTGGCGCCGGCAAAGTCCCCTTGTTGAAGGCGGATCAGGCCGAGGTTCTTGTGGGCGCGGAGGAACTCATCGAATCGGAGAATCGCGCTGCTGTAGTCAGCTGCAGCCAAATCGAGTTGGTCGCTCTGGAAGTAGAGATTGCCCCGGACGAAGATCAACGTCGCGCTGCTGGAGGCATTGATGGTTTCGTTGAGCATGACCAGCGCGGCGGCGGGATCCTCTTGGATAAGCGTACCTAGTTCTCCTAGAATGGGGCGCTCGTCCTCATTGATCCGAGGTTCGGAGTTTGCGAGGGTGGCGTAAGTGCCGAGGAAACGTTCGACGAAACCAGGATCGCGCCAGAACTCACGGGTCATTTCGACTGGAATCTGGGCGTTCAGAGCGGTAGAGCCGACGAGAATGAGCAGCCCGAGAGCGAGGCGTCTGCTAACATACTGGGTGAGGTGCTTCATAAATTGAGTAGGTGGGGGAGCTTAATTGATGATGAATGGAATGGGAACACGCATCCTGAACTTGACGGGCTTACCGTCTTTTTCTCCGGGCTCGAAACGCCATTTGCGTACTGCGTCACGGGCTTCGTCGCCAAATTCGCGGTGGGTAGAGCTCTCGATGCGGGCTTCCTCCACTCGGCCATTGGTATCGACCACAAAGAGAATAACCGCTTCACCGCTGATTCCAGCCCGCCGCAAAGGAAATGGATAACGTGGTGCGGTTTGGGAGAGTGCTTTAGGAATGTAGTCTAGGTCGCTAATGCTAAAGATGTCTAACGATCCGAGAGCTCTCTGATCCACGTTGAAGCCGGGCATACCGAAATCGCCGCCGAGATTTCCGGCCCCGGGATTAAGCGAGAGTTCGATTTGCTCCAGCGAAAGCTTGGGGGGCTCCGGCGGATCCTCTTCGAGCTCGGGTGGTGGCTCTTCGGGAGGAGGTGGCTCTTCGGGAGGAGGTGGTTCGGGGGGAGGTAAAACGAAGCTCTGGATCATTTCATCTCGCTGCGGATTCCGATCAAAGGCCATGAACTGCGTGATGGGAATGAGCACAAAAACCGTGGCCGTAACGACTCCGGCCAGAGCTACACTCATGCCTCGACGCCCATCCGGCGGCCCGGGAGTGAAGGAGCTATCATCCCCACGATCAACTGATGGTCGTTCCGACATGATTTAACGCAGGGTGGAGAAGTTGATCTGAGTAGCTCCGGCCAGTTTGGCCTCCCCATACACCTTGGCAAAGATGCCGTGCGATGCGCCTTCATCGGCTTGAATAATAACGGGAATATCTTCCTTGAGCAGGAGTTGTTTGATCTGCGGCCCGACTCCCGTGATCCCAATGTCTTTGCCCCCATACACCACTTTGTCGTTCGCGGTGATCGCAATCAGGATACTGTTCTTCTCAAGTTGCACACTGGAGGAGGCATCGGGACGGTTAACTTCAACTCCCGTCTCCTCCACGAACACGGTCGTGACGATGAAGAAAATCAACAGAATGAAGATACAGTCGATCATCGGTGAGAGATTAATCTCGACCGCATCATCATCTTCTCGGCGCTTGCGTCTCTTTGACATAGGATAAAGGGGGGTTCAGGACGGAAAGTTGTACTTGGAGAGGGTCATGCCTTCGAGTTTTGCGATGCGAGACTTCCAAAGCTTAATGCGGCGCTGGATAACCAGCACCATGAAGATACCGGGTAGCGCGATCATCAAGCCGGTCTGAGTCGTGATCAAAGCTTGGGAGATGCCTTCGGCCACTTTACTGGCCGTATCGCTGCCCGCCCCTTTAGAGATGCCGTCGAAGGTGAAAAGCATCCCTATCACCGTGCCCAAGAGCCCCAACAAAGGAGCGGCTGCGACCATCATGCGCACGAGAGTCAGGCGTTGCTCGACCGGAACGACGAGCGCCTCGGTTACTTCCTCGAAGCGACCGCGAATTTGAGCGGAGCTGCGGACCTCATGCTGCGTGTAGCGGATGATTTCTCCGCTCGCTCCCGTCGATTTGCCCGGATCAGTTACCCAACTCGGCCATAAACTGTAATGCTCCTCCTGGGGGCCTTCTTTATAACAATACAGGAGCACCTGAATTGCGATGTAGTAGAGGGTCGCCGCCAACAGGACCAAGGGAATCATGACCCAGCCTCCGCTGAGCCAAATCTGGATTACGTTGTCGAAATTTGCGTCCATCTGCTTTGGTCAGCCGAGGGCTACTTGATCGTATTGAGATAGATCAATGAGGCCTGCTCCATCTTCGCGACTTTGTGTTTGGCCAGACGGCTGAGGAGCCCGTGAATGACGAGCGCAGGAATCGCGATGGTAAGACCGAGCTCCGTGGTGACCAGTGCCTCCGAAATACCGGAAGACAGACTCCGGGCATCGCCGGTGCCAAAGACCGTGATAAGATTGAAGGTCTTGATCATGCCGATCACCGTGCCCAACAGCCCCATCAAAGGGGCCGCGGCGGCCGTGATGGCTAAGAAGGGAAGAAAGCGCTCCATCTTGGGCTGTACCTCTGTGATGGTTTCATACATCCGCTCCTCTAAAATATCTCGGTGCAAATCGCGTCCTTCGTAGCCTATCCGAAGCATGTCTTGAGCAGAGCCGCTGAGCGAACTGAGGGCCTTCTGCGCGGCGGCATCGTCTCCCGCCATGGTGGCGGCACCAAGCTGGCGGCTGGCATCGGGGGAGGGGGCGCTGAAGCGACTGATCTCGAAAAACTTAAAAATACCGAGAGAAAAAGCCACCAGTCCGAGTGCGATAATGGCGTAACCTACGACGCGACCTTTTTTGATGTGCTCAAGATAGCTTTCTTGGACCTCCATCAGTTGGACTGCTTTGCCGAGAGTTGCGTCGGCGGCGATGCTTCCAGTACCCGAGTCGACCAGACTCCGGATGCCATCAAGAAATTTTTGATCTAGTGCAACGATGGTCGGCTCGGCAGCATTGAGCTGGCGCTGCACCAGACCGGCAGCTTCGGGCGAGGCAAAGTAAACGGCGGGGCCATAGATGACAAAAGAACCATCCGTAAAATCACCGAGGTTGGTGAGGGCACGGCCCTCAAAGCGATCTCCTCCGAGCACGGCGTCGAGGCGTTCGATTGCTCGGCTGACCACTTTGAGTTGCGCCAAGACCTTATCCGTTTCGCTCATATCAGAGTCTTCCTGAGCAAGCTTGGCTTCCTTGGTTAAGGTCTCAAAACGCTGAATTTCAGAGATGTGGATGCGGCTCTCAAAGTTACGCACATACTCATCGAGGAGACTCGAAATGTAATCACTCTGCTCCTCATAGCTTTGGACCCGACGCTCCAGCCGAGTCAGGTCATTAGCTTGCGTTGAAAGCACGCGCTCCTTGCGCAGTAGATCGCTGCGAAGGTCAATTAACTCTTCCTCGGATTGATTCACCTCCCGCACTAAGGGTAATTTCTGATCGGCGATCTCTTCGTAGAGCGCGCTCAACTCCGCGTTGGAAGCGTCAATCCGGGTTAAGAGCGTTTGACTGGTTGCGGCCAAGCTCTGGCCGAACGACGGGCTCACGGTAGCAAGGGTAGCTACGATGGCGGCTGTTACGATGGGGCGTTTAAGTAGATTGATCATGGTTCGCCTAACAGATTGAAGATGAAGATAATTTGTGAAAGGTGCAGGACTTAACGCACGCTTACTGGTAACTCGACAAAGGCTGGCACGGCCGTTCCGTCGTAGGTCTCCATCAGCAGGGCCACGGCCGAAGCTTGCTCGGGTTGCTCATCATAGATCCAGCCATCCTCAGTAGGGTAGCCGATTAGAGCGCTGGATGCCTCGCTGTCGGTCGAGAAGGAGGCCGCTAATCCCCAATACAGGGTCCAGACTTGTTTCTCTTTACCGGCAAACTCGTGAACCTCACCCCGCTTAATCAGCGAGGTGTTGAACTTCTCGGCGAGACTAACCACGGCAACGATATTTTGCACCCGTTGGCTGACCGGCAAGTCGGTCGCGGCAGAATTTTCCGGGATGCGACGAAGCAAGGGTTCGACGGTCTCTAAAAGTGGCGGCGGGAAACGTTTTACCAGTCGTTTGACCGACTGTTCTAGCCCCACCACACTGGCTTGAACCGTTTGGTTTGCCTCCAAGAGCGCGCTGCGACGAACGCCTAGGCGCTCTAACTCCAAGGCGGTTTCATCACCCACGCCTTCGGTCTGGTCGCGTTGTTCCCGGATGAGGGAAACCTGCTTCGAGAGAATGTCCAAATTCTCCTGCAAGTAAACTTTCTCCACCTTCCAGTCCGCCCGCTCTGCTGCGATCAAACGGCGGAGTTCAGTCCACTCTCCGACCATTCCCTGCAGACTTTCGATTTCATTCGCATCGTCTGCGGATGCGGCGTGCGGGACAAGGGAGGATAACGAAATTGCGATCGCGCACAAACTGACGGCGAGACGCTTGGCTATCCGTTTGGCCGCAGTGGCTCCCAGCGGGTTAAGGTTTCGGGGTGTAAATGACACTCGGGATACATTCATGGGTATATCAGGTTGGAGCAGGGAAAGTGGGGGAGTGATCGGCCGGTGGCTGTGGGACACGAGCCTGTGGTTTATTTGCGATTGAGGCGAGCGGGCTGGCGGTTTGTCCAATGCTCAGCAGGAGTCATGCCTGCCATTGAAATAAGGTTGTGCGGCGATGCGTGTTCGCGGCAGCGGGCGGAGGGAACTTCGATGCGGTCGATGACGGGAATGGAATTACCTTTGAAATGGAGACGTAAAGCGCAGGGTTTTCAGTTGAGTTGGTTTTCGAAGTCAACCGGAAAGGAAAACCGATTGAAAAATGTCGATGGCATAGGTTCTAGGAGACTTCGTTCAACCGCAGGTGACAGTAAAGTGACGGAAAAGGGGGAGGGCATATGCATCCAAAGATTTACCGCCTTTGGACTGCCCCTCGGCTGATGTTTTGAGCCCGGCTAAGGTTGGACTGACGGAGGACTTTGCCGCTTTGGGCTGCCCCGCAGAACTGCTCGCGTCGCCAACGCTTAACGGCACAATGCAAAAGCCTTTTGTCCGGTCGCGGCCGAACGCACCCTTTCAAAATCCTTCCCAACCCCAAGCCAGCCCACCGCCTGTCGCGGCCGGAAAAGGTTCACCTCCCCCAGCCTATATATGCAATCTAACGACCCTCAAAACGCGCCGTCTGCCCCCGGTTCCAAACCCATTGCGCCCGCGCTCAAGTGGAGCGAAAAACTTGGTTACGCCTCCGGCGACATGGCCTCCTGTCTCTACTTCGGGGTCTTCATGTATTTCCTGCCAGCCTTTTACACCGAGGTGTTTGGTTTGTCGGCCGGGGCTTTCGCGACCATGATCTTCATTACCCGCACCTGGGACTGGATCAACGACCCTATCATGGGCATGATCGCCGACCGCACCAAAAGCCGATTCGGTAAGTTCCGGCCGTGGCTCCTTTGGGTGCTGCCGTTTTGGGTCGGCTTTGGCGTCATGACCTTCACCACCTTCGAGATGGGGCCCATCGCCAAGACGGTTTACGCCTACATCACCTACACCTTCCTCATGATGGCTTATACTGCCATCAACGTGCCCTACTCCGCCCTCATGGGCGTGATGACACCGCGTTCCGATCAGCGCACGTTACTCAATTCCTTTCGTTTCTTTGGGGCGTTTATTGGCGTCACCCTTGTCAGCCTCACTTACCAACGACTGGTAATTTTCTTTGGAGCAGGAAACGAGCAACTGGGCTACTCGCTGACCATGCTTGTTTTAGGCATCCTCTCGGCCGCGCTCTTCATCGTGACCTTTTTGACGACGAAGGAACGCGTCGAGCCGCCAAAGAGCCAAAAACAAGACCTCAAGAAAGACCTCTCCATCGCGGCGAAAAACGGACCCTGGCGCGCTCTGATTGTTATCAGCATTCTTACCATTATCTGGATCGCAATTCGGACCGGCACCACGGTGCACTATTTCATCTACGTTTCGGGCAATGAGCTTTGGGCCGGCACCTACTTCGCAGTCGGCGGCGCGATCCAGGCCGTTGCGGTGCTCCTCACGAAACAAATTACCGCGCTCTTCAAAGGGAAACGCCGGACTTTCGTAGCACTGACGCTGATCAACGCCGCAGCGCTGGTGGTCTTCTATTTCATCCCGCCAGACAACTTCAACCTGCTCCTGATTCACCAGATCTTCAGTGCCGGCCTGACCGCGCCGCTCATGGCGCTCTTCTGGTCGATGCTGGCCGACACCGCGGACTACGGGCAATGGAAGTTTGGTCATCGCTCTACCGGACTGATCCTCTCCACGGGCACATCCTCCATGAAGATCGGTTGGACCCTCGGGCCGGCCATCGCATTTTGGATGCTCGAATATACCTTCGGTTTTGTGGCCAATCAGGCCCAGACGCCCGAAACGATCGAGGGTATGAAATTGCTGATGAGCCTGATTCCTGCCGGCGTTGCGGTTATTACCGCCTTCGCTGTCTACTTCTATCGTATCGACACCAAGATGGAAAAAGAGATGGAACTCGCGATCGCCCAGCAGCAGGACGTCGAGGACGAGGCCGACCGCCTCGCTTCCACCTGACGCGAAGCCAATGCCGCGCCTAAACGACGCTCGTGATCAGTGCGCTCGCTCTGTCCACCCGGGACGGAGCGCCGCGGTAAGTCTGCCGCCTGCCGATTCGCTGGGGCGGGGGGCAACCGGTGTTTCGGTTTGGGGCTTATGCGCTTTGATCGGGCGATTTTGGTTCCCCCCGCGAGGAGGTTGGATTCAGTGAACGGATGGTAATCACGATTGCAGTGGCGCTCATTGTCGCCCGGCTCCTCGCCGAGTGGCTCTTGGCCGAGATGAATATGCGCGAGGTGCGCCGGCATGCGCAGCAGGCCCCGGGTGCGGTGGCGGCGATGATGGACAAGCAGACTTACCAGAAGTCGGTCGCCTACACGCTCGCCAAAAGTCGGTTTGGTCGGATCAACCTGATTTTTGACTCAGGGGTTTTAGCGCTGGTGCTCTTGAGTGGTATCTTGCCGCTGTTGTTTGCGCACATCGCGGCTTGGGCTCCGGGGGCCAACTGGGACGACGCGCTGTTTATCCTCTTGGTCGCGGTGCTGCTTGCGGTGCCCAGTCTGCCGTTTGAATGGTGGGCGCAGTTTCGGCTCGAAGCTCAATTCGGTTTCAACAAAAGCACGCCTAGCCTCTGGATCATGGACAAGGTCAAAGGCGTCGGGCTGACCTTCGTCATTGGCTTCCCCCTCTTGTGGGGCCTCCTCTCGCTGGTCAGCTGGGTGGGCGCGTGGTGGTGGGTCTGGGCGTTCGTGCTCCTGTTCGGATTCCAGCTGCTGATGATGGTGCTCTACCCGAAGTTGATCCTGCCGATGTTCAACAAACTGACGCCGTTGCCCGTGGGCGAACTGCGAGATCGTTTGCTGGCGCTCGGCGAGCGAACGGGATTCAAGGCCGCCACCATCGAGGTGATCGATGGCAGCAAACGGTCCGGCCACTCCAACGCGTTCTTCACTGGTTTCGGCCGGTTTCGCCGTATCGTTTTATTTGATACGCTGATCGAGCAGTTAGAAGCGGAGGAGCTCGAAGCCGTGTTGGCGCACGAAGTAGGCCACTACCAAAAAGGCCACATTCCCAAAATGCTCGCGATGGCGGCGGCGATGCAGTTTGGCGCCTTTGCGGCCATCGCGTGGTTGCTCAACGCGAGCTGGTTTCTGGGGGCCTTCGGCTTCCCGGCTGGTCAACTAGCGCCGGCCTTGTTGTTGTTTGGCCTGCTCAGCGGATTGGTGACCTTCTGGTTTTCTCCCCTCAGTAACCTCATGTCGCGAAAGCACGAATACGAAGCCGATGAGTTCGCCCGGAAAGCGATGGGGAGCGCCTCGCCCTTGGTTGGCGCGTTGCGGAAACTCGCCAGCAAGAATCTCAGCAACATGACGCCCCACGCTTGGTTCAGCGGATTCTATTATTCGCACCCGACTTTGGTTGAGCGGGAGCGGGTCATGGTGGCATCGGACTCCGCGACCTGATGCGCGGATGGTGGCCATGGCTGGGGCTCTTGCTAGTCGGTGGTTTACTCCGGGCGGAGTCGCTGACCTTAGCAACCTACAACCTCGCGAACTACACGCTAACCGACCGCCAAATTGAGGGTGCGTTCTTGGCGTCCTATCCCAAGCCAGAGTTCGAAAAGACCGCGCTGCGTAAGGTGCTGCACGAGATCGATGCGGATGTCTTGGCCCTGCAGGAAATCGGCGGCAAAGCATTCTTGCGGGAGCTGCAGCGCGATCTCCGTCGGGAAGGCCTCGATTATCCGGAGGCGGTGGTGCTCGATGCCGTCGACGATCAGCGCAAGGTGGGGGTGCTCAGTCGTCGTCCGATTACTCATATCGGTCGGCACACCGATTTAGACTTCAAATATTTCTCCGGCCGAGAGTCGGTCAAACGCGGTATGCTGGAGGTCCGTTTTGATACGATCGCCGGCGAGGTGACGCTGTTCGTCGTCCACCTGAAGAGCCGCTACACCGAACGCCGAGATGACCCGAATGCGACGCTGCGCCGGGGCCGGGAGGCGACGGCCGCGCGCGACCGGTTGTTGACGCTTTTCCCGGAGCCCGAGCTGGGGCAGTTTATCATCGCCGGTGATTTCAATGAAGGCCCGTTGCATCGTCCGGTGCGCGCCTTCTCCAACATCGGTGAGCGTCCGATCAGCGTAATGGTTCCGGCGGCGGACTCCCGGGGCGAAACTTGGACGCACCTTTATCGTCGCAATGACGAATATTCGCGGGTGGATTTTGTGATGGTATCCGCACCGTTGATACCATGGGTGCGGGATGGCGTGGGGGGCATCCCGGATGGACTTCAGGTCATGCGAGCCAGTGATCATCGGCCGGTGGTGGTGACGTTTGATATCCCGGCGGCGACCGAAGCTGGCGAATGAATTTTCATTTAATTGTGTGAGCTAGACAGTGGGGTGACGGGTGCCCACGGTCTCGCTTAAGCATGGCCATTATCGACTGGATCATCGTCGCGATTTACGCGAT
>Ga0075118_10000254_pt1 | contig 54539 bp, 60 predicted proteins | sample AntAceMetag02UKE_FD_69794 | JGI IMG/M metagenome (GOLD analysis project Ga0075118, IMG submission 69794) | Saline lake microbial communities from Ace Lake, Antarctica - Antarctic Ace Lake Metagenome 02UKE | ecosystem: Environmental > Aquatic > Non-marine Saline and Alkaline > Saline | place...
GGTTGCTCCTGTAGCACCAGTGGAACCTGTAGCACCTGTGGAACCGGTTGCGCCTGTATCACCAGTAGAACCGGTGGCACCTGTACTTCCTGTTTCTCCTGTTGCTCCTGTAGCACCTGTAGATCCTGTAGCGCCTGTATCACCAGTAGAACCGGTTGCGCCTGTAGAACCAGTTGCTCCTGAGATACTAGGACCAACAACATATATTTCTTTGCCGACTATTAATCCGACATTCGCCGAACTTACATTTTCTACTGTTAATTGTTTTGTTGTGGGAGTGAGTGTGTTATCCGATAGTATTCTCCAATATCCAGCTAATGATAACGACGTATCATCTGATACAAGATAAACTCCTGAGTCAAATGCGTCTAATAAACCTGGATTAGATACTTCTATATTTATCGTCAGTGAGCTACCCGGTGGAACTTGTCCTGTTGATGATACTGACGTTATTGTTGCTGCCAGATAAGGACCTTGGGCACCAGTCGAACCAGTCGCACCTGTAGCACCTATAGAACCATTAGCACCTGTCGCACCTGTAGCACCCGTCGCACCTGTAGCACCATCAGAACCATTAGCACCTGTCGCACCTGTCGCACCTGTCGCACCTGTAGCACCATCAGAACCATCAGAACCTGTCGCACCTGTAGCACCATCAGAACCATTAGCACCCGTGGCACCAGTAGCACCTGTATCACCCTTATCACCCTTATCACCTACCGTAACAAAACTAATAACAACATCATCTAAATTAGCAAACAGACCCGTTCCCGAAGTATGTGAAATATCTATCGTCCAATAACCTGATCCTGAAGATGTTTTTACCAATTCACTTATAGAAAACTCCAAATAATCAGAAACGGACGAACTATTTGTAATTCTAACATGTCCTTTTATGGCACTTGTAACAGAGTCTATTGTTTCCATAAAACTATCAATAGAGGTAGAGGGACTATTGTTATCGCTGCTATTAATAAACATTACAGTTGCCCCAGTCTGAACTAGAAAATTATTTAATCTTACAATACCATTGGTACCAATTAGTGATGGAAGATCCGTCGGTCCAGTAGAACTAGAATATTTATAAGGAAAACTCGCTCCACCGAAAGACCCATCCGCACCTTTTGCGCCTGTCGAGCCCGTTGCTCCCGCTGCGCCCGTTGCGCCCGTTGCGCCGGTGGAACCAGTTCCACCGCTCCCCGTTATTCCTGTTATCCCCTGTAGATAATCATATGCCGCAGTCAAACCTGCAGCACCACCAGCGTCTATACCTGCAGCATTACCTGAAGCCGCGCCGGAAGCCGCACCGGCAGCCGCACCAGCAGCTGCACCGGCATCTGCTCCAGCGTTTGCACACGCATCAAGACATCGACTCATATATATATATATGCGATAATATTATATATTACCGATCTCTACACATTTTATAAGGTTGTTTGATTTCATTTTCATGGTTATTCACGTTAATATTTCTTTTAAAAATATAAACATATTTTAGAAGAATATAGTATGAGCTTTGACTTAAATTTAGATAACTACCAAATAAATGAACTGGAAGAGATTTTTGAACTTCCTTCATCTTATGATAAATCATTAATTGAAAAAAAAAACATCGAATTACAAAAAAGCGTGATGAATGATGGCAAAATGGATTCCATTATTAAGAAAAACACAATAGATTTTTTAATACAAGCTAAAAACAAAATACTAAATACATTCAAAAATCAAAATGGTCCTGTTGTTAAGGCAATCAAACAAGTCTTTAATGTAAATGATAATCTCGTTCCCTCCGAAGTAATTAGTCCCAATGGTTCTAACTTTGTAATAGAACATCCACGCACTACATATACACAATCATTACCATCTGAATATGTTCCAGGTATTATTAATCCATTGAAAAAAAGAATTACCAAGGAATATCTCAACATTGATACACGTTTTCGAACTAATTATTATTCTTCGTCAGCCTCTAATTTCCATTTTGATTTACCTGAAAAATACTCTAATGTCGTTTCCATGCAATTAAATAGTATAGAACTACCCACTACCTATTTTGTGATTTCCAAACAACTAGGTAATAACTATTTCAAAATCACATTTGATACGAGCGAAGAGAGTACAATGATTACTATTCCTACAGGTAATTATACATCTCAATCTTTAGTAGATTATTTGAATTACTATGTTCAATTGGGTGTGCTAAGCACAAGTAATTTCAAAGTATTATTATTTACATTGAATGAAGATATTACCAAAAGTGGAACAGGTCAAATTATTGTAGGGATAAATGAGCAACTTGTTCCTGATATCACAGACGACTCTTACAATTTTACGTTGGGATTTGATACTGACGCGAATGGTTATACTGATAATGGTACCCCATTGCCTTTGAAATTTGGATGGTTGATGGGGTTTCGTTTAGGCACCTATTCCGGGAACTGTACTTATGTAACTGAAGGTATTCCTGATTTGAAAGGGTCGAAATACTTGTTTTTAGTGATAGATGATTACAATAATAATGTAAACAACAGCTTTTCTAGTGCATTCAACAGCTCTATTTTGAATAAAAATATTATTGCTCGCATTTCTTACGCACAAAATACGTTCAATATAGTTTCTCAAAATAATTTGGGATTGATCACTCCAAAGCGTGAATATTATGGTCCAGTCGATGTTCAAAAAATGAACGTCCAGTTGTTGGATGAATATGGACGGATTGTTGAATTAAATAATATGGACTTTTCATTTTGTATTACCTTTCAGATGGTATATGATTTATAGTTTGGAAAATAGAGGATAGGATAATAAATAATGAATTATGGAATACTTCATTATTTATATTTTGTATTTTTATCTTACATTTTTTTTGTTTTTCTTTTTTCTTGTTTTTTGTTTTTTGTTTCTTGTTTTTCTAGTTATTTGTTTCCGTTTCCGTTTCGTCATTCTGTGAATATTATGTTTTCCACCAATTTTATTTTGTTGGATTGGAGATGGATAGGGTGTTTCTTTTTTACATATATCAATTATGGGCTGTATCGCATCTTGTATATGAGATATTACTCCTACACCTGTTTCAGTTACTTGATGAAATATTCCCTTTGTAGCATTATGAATAGTTAACAAACGTTTGTTATTAACAATATTCGGAAGTTTTTTTTTCATTTCAGTTAATTGACTACTCGCTTTAGCTGTTGCCTGATCTAAAGCAATACGAGCATCCTTTTTGATAGCCTTAGGTAAATCTTGTTTTGATGACAATGAAAAGTTTGGCGAACTCATTATAGTATGTTGTGTGATTTTTTATTCCTACTCACGATAAATCATTATCGTTCATCGCATATTATACCCATTTATGTTCTTTTTTGCCACCAGAATACAATACCGCATGGTTTTCTTTTATCATCCATTGATTCACATGAATATTATCAATGTAAATATCTGCTAACAATCTACCATATTTTTCATTCGACAAGTGTTCTAAACGCACATTTTTATGAAGCAATAATTCGGACAAAGCCACCTGTGCTTTTTTAGCCAATTCTTTTTCTTTCTCTGATGAACCTTTCATCTCTGGTGTATCGATACCATTTAATCGAACTGAAAACCTATATAGTGTTTTATCTGTGCTTTTAGGTAAGGTACTTGCGATTGTGATAGTATCACCATCATACACTTTTATGACTACGCCTTGCGTTATTTTAGGAAGGAAAGCCTCTGTATCTTTCCATTGAATAATTATCATTTCTTTATCGAGAGGTTCATTGTATTGTGATTTTTTTTTCCAAAAAGGAATACAATTATACTTTACACATAGCGCATTTTGGATACGATGTAACATGTATGATTACGTTATTATCTTAGTATCTTATCTGATTATGTTATTATATCATATACCATTTAATTTATTTTATTTGTTTGTATTTTATATGTATAATCAACAACGAGTTTTTACAAACATAAAAGCATTTGGAAAACCGAACTTTTATTCTAGCGACTCTACAAAAGATACCCATGCGAGGATAATATATTCTACGTCTCGATGTTCAAAAAACAGTCAAGGAAATTATTTATTATACAATCAAGCGAAAACCCTCAAAATTAACGAGACCGAACTGAATATGCGTTATGACGATACATTGATATCATCAGGAACCTTACAGAAATTGGTTCTCTCCGATGTAAATGTAGTCAAAAAAATAGTATCAGATAAACAATGTAATATATATGATCCAACCTCGATTGAACCTTCACTATCGGTTCCTTTTTACTATAAATATGAAATAGACCCGTGTGGAAGTTTATATGGAAACCGTAGTTGTGAAAAAAACAAGTACAAAAGATATATTCAACTCAATAACCCTATTAAATCGGAACATTCTGACTCACTGACATCATGTATTAGTCATCCTTTTAATGCGTGTAATAATAATAAATAAGTATTATGATTTTGATAAAAAATAATATATGATATTTCACATATATTATTTTTCTTTCTGGGATGAATGGGATTTTGATTAATTTATTGATATTACAATATGATACTTAACATACCCAATGTCCCCAAGGTAAATATCATGAATGGGTATATACTTTGTGTTTTTTTCATTATGGGCATATTTTTATGGTTATATTTATATTGTACTGTGTTATATTCGGATGAATATTCATTTTCTATGTCGTCTATGATGTCTATGATGTCTATGTCGTCTGTGTCTATATTATCTATTATATCATCGGTTTCATAAAAGTATTCCATGATAGAGTCTAAATGAGTATGGGTTTTATCTCGATTGTACAAAGAGAACATGTTTATTGAAATCTCTGTCTTCTCCAATTCCACGAATTGTCCCCACTCACTCTCACAATCATCCATTGGTTTCAGTTTTCTTATTTTATTTGAATATATATTATACATATATTACGTATATATATTTTGATGTCAATTTTATATTCATAAACATGTCCGTTCGCATAGACTATAATATAATTTTAATGTACAATTATATGGGGTCATTTAAACTTCGGGATTGGAAACAAATATTTTATAGCCCATATTCTCAAGACTAAAGATAATCATTCATCCTTTATTTCTTGACACCCATTTTCTTCAACATTTTATCGGCTTTTCGTGCCACCTTTTTGTATTTTCTTCCTTTGCTACTATATTGACGCCCTCGTATATACGCAGCATATACTCCTTTTTTGCTTACTTTACAAGTGTTCTTCTTACAAATCGGAAATGATTTTTTTGTACCTAAGAAACATTTTTTACCACAACGTTTACGCATTGTGGTTCTCTGTTTCGCGTTTGGAGATTCCTTTGACCAACCAGACCAAGGAACGTTTTTTCGTGTTTTCGCTACCATATTTATATATATTGCTATTATTATATTATAATACTTCTATTAATGAAACAAACTAAAACAGATCTTCCTGATATAGAAAATAATTTATTACATTTTGATGGACATAGTCAGCATACTACTATTTTATTACGCAAATATTTCAATCGTCTCAAAAATAATCAAACAACAAAAGTGAGCGTTCAGCAACAACCGAATATTACAATCACATCGAATGATAATCATAACATATTGAATATGAAACCCCGTGTTAGTATGAATCAGAATGATATTTATTATCTAAATGATGTGAATAGTGATTTAAGTGATACATTTAGTGAAGACAGTTTATTTTTTGGCGACCAGTCTATTGAATATGGAAATACTGGAGAGCAAATATCTTTCCAAAAATTATCTTATACAGATGTAGAACGCAGTGTTAACAAATATTATAATAATATTAATCATAAATATTCATCTGCTTTAGATATACTAGCTAGTTATCTCAAAGGACATAAAATTGTGTACATGGAATCAAAAAGTTTCTCAGAAAGACAACGTAATTATTTAATGCTTCCGGCAATAATATTATCTACGGTGGCTACGGTAATGTCATCTGTACTTTATTCATATTCATGGGGACCGACCATTATTTCAGGAGTGAATGCAATTATCGCATTTTTACTATCTATTGTCAATTATTTGAAATTAGACGCCGCTTCTGAAGCTTATAAAATATCGTCACATCAATATGATAAACTACAATCGTCTGTCGAGTTTACATCTGGTTCCGTATTATTGTTTCGCGATATTAGTTTTCGCAATGTAAATACGAATACGTTACAAGAGAACTCATCTATTACACAAAACGTACGAGAATACAAAAGAACGAATAACTCACCCCCAGTAGAGACATTCAATAAAAAATTGGAAGATGAAATGATTGAAAAACTATCTAATGTTGAAAAAAAAATCGCTGAAATTAAAGAAACGAATCAGTTTATGATTCCCGATGCTATTCGAAAACGATACCCTATTATTTATAATACTAATATTTTTTCTATTATAAAAAAAATAGACGACAAAGGAAAAAAAGTCATAACCACGTTGAAAAATATCAAAAATGAAATACGATACATCAATGCGGTTTGTAGTTCTATTAAAAAGGACAAAAAGTATGAAGATAAATGTTCAAAACAAAAGGCTCATCTGGTTTGTCTTTTTCAGATGAAAAAAGAATGTATCAATGAACTTTTACTTTTAAAATCTGCGTTTTCTATTATTGACCAAATGTTCCATAGAGAAATTGTGAATGCTGAAATTGTCAAAGAACGATTTTTCTGGAAATGGTTTTGCCATTACGATAAATTAATTGAACCGCAAGATATAAATCCGTTTATTTCTGAGCTCATGGACCCTTTTTCTAATACTACTATAAATGATAACAAATACGTCCCATTCTATGAAATGTAATGAACAGATAATGTTTCCAGAATAATAATATTTATATAAAGATATACAAATATTATTTATTATTGTTATTCCGAGTTATCGGATTTGAACCGATGACCCTTTGATATCTGACGTATGATAACATACAATAAAACTTTTAAACTTCTACAGTCAAATGCTCTACCCCTGAGCTAAACTCGGAATGCTTGAGCCGGGAATCGAACCCGGAGCCCCAGCATGGCAAGCTGGGATTTTACCATTAAACCACTCAAACAGGAAGGAATTGGGTTAGTGTGTGTGTGTCTGTGGATATTAGTATATATGGAATGGAAATAAATATATTGTTGTTGATGATATGATATATACATTCACCACCTCTTACCTGATTCAATAATGATGAACGATAAGTTATTCCTCATCATTTTATATACATCACATATATTTAAGCTGTTTATTGCGAAAACATTGTAAGTATTTCTTCTTTTTTCGGATTATCATTCTGAATATACCATTTTTTCTTTTTATGGTCCCATTTTGCGCCTAATAATTTTGCTTCTTCTTTTTCATCATAAGATACTTGTAAATAAATAGCAGAGTTGTTGGATTTGGGTGATTTTGGAGGGTCAATATTTGTATTATACGGACAGCTTTCCAGACCGATTGCTTTATTTGCCAGCTTATCCGCACCCTCATTTCCTAGAGAATGAATATCTGTTTTACCCGTATGAGCCATAATATGAACAAAAAATACATTTGAAACACCTTTGTATAAAGTATACGCTTTTTTTACTAATTCTTTATTAGGTATATCTGAAGACCAGCATTCTTTCTCACATTTCTCACCATAACTTTTCACACATTTTATTGCGTATGCCGAATCTGATATAATACCTATCTTCTTCCCTTGATGAATATCACCCTTGATTACATCATATGTTTCAATAATAGCACCCAATTCTGCTGTATTATTCGTTTGTTTCCCTATTACCACACGAGAAATATTACGCGGATCATTTTCACCAAAATAGACTCCGATTCCTGCTTTCGCATTTTTCTTTCCGTTGTTGTGACATGAACCATCAGTATAAACAAAATAGGCGACTCGAGACTCAGGGCATGCTACATCGTCATCGCTACAACCATCCAATATATCATCCATTCTAGGATTTTGCTTCAGAAACGCATTCGCTTCTTCAAAAGTAGAAAACTTTTTGTATACTGCGTTTTTATATTTGAAAATAGAACTTGTACATTCCTTCCACGTTTCAAATACGCCTAGTTTTCGTCCATTTGCTACAGCATAAAATGACATATGCCTTATCTGTTTTATCTACTATATAATTGAGCTATTTCATTTTATATTATTTATAATATTCTTATTATTAAAATTGATTCTTCACATGAGTTCATTATATTATCAAACAATATTAAAACTAACTACTAATAGTACTAGTATTTACACCAGAATATAATACACATCATGTCTGAAGAATTAGATTTATCAAATATTCCAGATAATTACCCTAGTTTATGTATTCCACGAGTGTTCTCTAATGTAAAACGCGATAAAATATTCCAAACAATTAAAGACTTACGCATTGGATTTATTGACCGAATCGACATGATCTCAAGAACAACTACCCGTGGAGATACTTACCAGCGTGTCTATATTCATTTCAAAAAATGGTTTCCACAATCTATGGAAATACGTAAACGATTTATTGACGGAGAAGAAATTAAAATTATATATGACGAGCCCTGGTTTTGGAAAGTATTTATTAACAAGTATGTTCATCCTAATACAACCAACAATTATCGTTCTTCAGAAAATATAAAAAGTTCGTTGTCAGAAGAAAAATATAATGATAAAATGAAAACAAATAATAGTAGCTACCATATTAAAGAAAATGAAAATCAAAAAGAAAATAATGTCAGCGAAATAATTCATCAATCAACTTTTCATAATACAAATCAAACATATTGCGATATCTTGAAAAATCAAGACAAGGAAGATATATCAAATAATCAAGAGATTGATACAGAAATAGAGAACATGTTTCTATCTACGTCTACCACTACATACGCAGATAATGACGCCTTTGTAAAAAATCATGTATTTCATTGTGACAATACACGTTGTTTCTCACCACTTTTACCACCTGCTCCCAGAGATATTCTATCTCATAATATAGATTTTAGTATTCCTTCTCAAAAGATTTCAGACCATTAGACACCATTTAATTATATTATGTTGAATATATTCTGAATAAGTAGGACTCCTTTCTATTTTTTTATTTTTATATATATTGAATCAAATTAAACCATTACTATTACGATATAAAACTATTTATAATCATAAGAATAACAGAATATATAATGGACAAACAAAACAATCAACAAAACAATCAATCTTCAGGAGATGATACTATTTTATATACTATTCCTCGTGTTGTCAAAATATCTCAACTATCATCTTATAAATATAATATTGTTTTCAATCAACCACAGGAACTTCTGGTTCAATCTATTGTTCATGACCAATTAATAGAAAACGCTTTCTCAAATCACCTATATACGACCATCTCCTTTTTCGCACATTCGGCATCTTCTCTATCGGATTATATAACGAAACAATCAGTAACGCAGGAACAATCCATCAGTATTCTATGGCATTTAAATAAACAATTTCAGTTTATGAAGTCTCGTGGTTGGGGTATATCTTGCTTGCGAACACAGGACATTATTGTAATCGACAATTCCACCTTTGTTTATATACATCCAAAATATATGTTCCCTATCCAGAATAATTGTTTAAACATACCATTTCCTTTACCTTTGGACTCTTTTGTTTCTTGCGAATTGAAGGAAATGATACGTCTTACCACATTGAACCAAAATGAACCTCCTTATATAGTATCGTACACCACATTTTACTATAGTTTAGGCTGTATGATTCTTTCCTTGCTGAATAAAAAAACGGATGATACTACTTTGTCATTGTCGTTGTCGTTGTCGTTGTCCATATCATCGGATTTTTCCCCACTAGAATTATTAGAAACGTTCACATCTATCTACTCTTCTAAGTTATACTGGTGCCTTCTGCGTATGCTACAATCAGACCCTACTATCAGGACCTTACTATTTATTTAATATTTTACGATTTATTATCTTGTATTATCATATATAACTATGTCTATTCAAACATTCAAAAAAAAAGGTATTATTAAACACGGTTCTAGACGTTCGGGGAAACCCCCTGGCGGAGAATGGATATCCCAGGGACCATTTGGAAGTGGAAAGACATTGATTTTTAGCGTATCATCGCCCGGAACGGAAGGATTTTCTTTACAGGGAGGTCACAGAAATATTGGTTACGTAGGTCAAAATATGAAAATGTCCAAAAATAAAACACCTTATCGTGGTCAGTTTGCGATGGGTAATGGTGGGCGTCGTGGAACATATGATCAGACCGGTAATTCTTTTGTATCACCCAAGGTCAAGGCAGAAGTATTAGGAAATCAATACAGATATATAAAACCTTCTGTTTTATCTACCCGAGGAATGCTCGAGAGAAAATACAAATGGATACATAATGGACAATATCCGAACTATTGGGTACAGCCTGTTTACGGTAATGATAATTTGTCGATGAATGCAAGCCAAATGATGTATATTCAGAAAAAAGCGGCGGCTAATGTCGGACCAACCGCCATATATTTACCTGGAGTTGAACCACCCAAAGCTTTATGTAATGCATCCTGTAAACAATCTTATACAAATTACTCTAATTATAACCTTGTCAGCGCAAACGGTAAATATACTAAAATCATCCAACCGATTACATCGGCGCAACAAACACTGAAAATACAACGTCCTTGCGCCGACCCTTTGGGAAGGCAAAAACCGTTTCCTTTTGCGACAACGAGTGGTAGAGGAAACTCGTCATCTAGTTACGCACCTCCACCAGTTTCACAAATTGTCTATGATACTCCTCCCGAATGGTACTGGAAAAATAAGTGTGAATAACAAACTTAAAGTTATCACCATACATATCATATCGTTATATATTCTATCTGTTTTAGCATGAAAATTACACCTACACATATTCCTACCAGTTCAGCTTCTTATAATAAAGGACCCTTTTTACTTGTAAAGTTATTTGTGTCGAATAATGATGAGGGTTTAAAAGAAAAATATAGAGATGCCATTGATAACCACAATAAAACTATACATAATGATTCTTTCCCGGACGCAGGATTTGATTTGTTTACACCAGAACAGTTCAATTGTTCCCCTACCCAGGTTAATAAAATCAACTTTGGGGTTCGAACCTCCGCTACGTTGTATCATTCTACTCGTGAGGAATATACTTGTTGTAGTGGATTCATGATGTGTCCTCGTTCTAGCTTGTCTGGGACACCTTTGCGACTCGCTAATAGTATTGGGATTATTGATAGTGGCTATCGCGGTGATTTGATTGGCAAATTTGATTGTTTATATTCGTCCAACTATTCTATTACAAAGTATGATAGACTATTACAAATAGTAGCACCCTCAATGATTCCTATTATTGTTCAACTTGTCGATTTTGAACAGGACTTGGGAGTACAAACTACCAGAGGTTATGGTGGTTTTGGTTCTACTAATACAGTATAGATACCATATTTTATTACAAATTACAATTATATATACTCATAATATATATCATTGTAGCTATTATGTTCAAATGCGGAAAAAGGAAATATTATTATTTCATCATTTTATATTTACTTGCCACACTTCTTTTAGGAATTATATACTTTTTTTACAATAACAACACTCAACACACGCTAGAATACTTTACCAATCTTGACAAAAAATGGCCAGATGATTTAGTCAAACGATTTATAGAGTTTCAAAGAACCATGAATCCAAACATACAGTTTGATATGAACATTATACAACAACAGGCGTCTGCATCAGAAGCCGAAGAATTGTTGAAGTCTGGATATTGGACATGGAGCCCTGAAGTGATTAAGATCTACACAGAAGCTATTCAAAATAATACCATCATCAAAACTCAACCTGGAAATGACATAAGAAAATCACAGACTATATATAATCAACATGCCATTATGGAAAAATTATCGTACAAAACGAAAGAAGGAAGCTTTTTATTACATGGCGTCAATATTGGCACTACTAAAAATATGCCAGATAATCTCAATAATTATGCCAAATGCGCCATCGTCAACGAAAATGGCGTCGAAAAAATGCGCATGGAAAAAACCGAATACACTGGATATGACTCTATGAATGGTGGATGGATAAAACAAGTTACACCCATTGCGGACTCTGAAATACCCAACGTTGTCAACGGCTTTCGTTTTAAAAAATGCGCATGTAATCCATGCGTGGCATTGAATACACCTACAGATTATTCTTGTCCTTTTGAACTAAATGTAGGATACGGATACGATAACAGTTCTATATGGAATATGTTATGGGATAACAAAAACAAACAATAACACCACTCTATTTACCATTTACGAATTATCAATTATCATATTCCATCAACTCTTCTACGGCAGTCTTTTTATCATGATCCTCTGTTCTGATACGTTTTGGAGGTGATAACTCATTGTTATTTAAAATGGATTCTATTTCTTTTAATAATAAATCGTACTTATTGTGATCTACGAGTTGTCTTTCTTTCCGGTATTGGTTAATAAAGATGTAATGGTTATTTAGGAGCTTTCTCTCTACTAACATATCCTGATACCGATCACCATCTCTTGGAAATATATGTATGTACCATATATATTGTTTCATAATATAAAACGATAAATCGACATCTACTATACAACTGGTTGACATCTCGATCAAGTCTGGAAGCGGATATATTTTTTCAATCAATGTTGAACACGATAGTATGGATTGTAATGAATGTTCTATCATGACATTTAAATTGGTTATATCTACGTTCTCCTCGTATATATCCACATAACATGTTAAACACTGTTTATGTTTTCTTACATGATATACAAGCTCGAGTGTATTCGTTGGTAATGTTACATATTGAAGACTTTTTACCCATTTATGTTTCCGAGTGTCATATATCTCCCCATCATGTATTATGATATGATGAATGTTTATATGACTTCTGAAAATATACGTCTCGTCTCTGATGTTTGATGTTCCCATTTTCATTATTCCAAATATCATACTCGGATCCCAGAATAATGAACATACTTCTCCTGATTGTAATGTTGGATATTTGATATTATGAAAATCCATTGTTGCGTTTGTAATCATTCTTCGGGATATAATGCTACTTTGTATTTTTACTTTATATACTTTATATATTTTATACGAAAATAATTTAAACTCTACTTATGAAACTACTATAGAATGGAAACTACATCGTCTACCACAACCGAACAGAATCAACCTGAAGAACAGCCTCCCGTCAAGCTCGTAGAGGTCGCCGTTGCTGATGAAAATGTCGCATTGAACCTACTTGTATCGTTTGTTTCCTTAGCGCAAAAGCGTGGAGCTTTCAACTTTGAAGAATCTTCCAAGATTTGGGAATGTATTAAGAAGTTCCAGAAGAAGGATTAATTTAAATATTATGTAGTTAGTAATCAATATTTTATTTGTTTTATTATTATAAATAAAGTATGAGTTACAATCCAACAGATTTAGGTGCTGCATGTAGTACTAATACTAATTATACCACTACAGGAACTACTGCTATAGACAGCTTCCCTGTTCCATCACAACCGCCTGCTATAATGGATTTAGGAGGAATGATAGCATCAATATCATTACCTAATCTTACAACGGAACTAGTTAAACAAAGATACACTACATATATAGGTTCTATATTCACTATATTTGAAATAGCAGGTACATCAGCAACTATACCATTCGCACATGATGGTCGTAATATACGACTTAATGTGCGAAATGGTGTATACAACTCGAATCAAACAATCGGTGGTATTGGAGACACTTATTCGTACACATTTCAATATCGAGGAGTACAATTAAACAATAATTTTAGTACACATCTATATGAATTGATATCAGAGGTACAGACATAATTTATTCATTTATTCCATGATAAATGAATAAACAAAAATGTTTATACAAATAAGTTTCCTAAATTATTTAGTAAACTTATGAACGAATTAGCGACGACGATTTGATTTTCTGCGATTTGATTTTCTGCGATTTGATTTTCTGGATTTATTGTATTTTCGGTTGCGACGAGATTTACGTTTGCCGCCAGCAGGAACATCCCCATCCTTCAAAAGATATTCTGTAATATACCGTGACAAATTAGGATCTATTTGCAGGCCGCGATGCGTTCGTGCATGCTCCATAACACTCGCAACAGACCTGGCTTCTTGCAATCTTTCCTGTCTTTCTTGTATTAATCTTTCTTGTCTTAATATTTCATGATTTTCTAATATATGCTTAACGTTCATAGGTGGTATCCCTTGTCCGAATGGATAATTGTCGTAAAAAAAATCCCAGTTCGCGCCTGATTCTACCCATCTGTTAACTGTATAATTAATCATCCCGGGACTACCGTATCCATGTAATAATTGATGCAGATCCGTCTCCATGTTATTATATATATATAATTATCAATTACCAAGGAAATAGTAGATGGAGGTGGTGGATACAACTCGACTGACACAATCGGTAATATTGGATACACTTATTCGTACACATTTCAATATCGAGGAATACAATTAAACAATAATTCTAGTTCACATCTATATCAATTGATATCAGAGGTACAGACATAATTTATTCATTTATTCCATGATAAATGAATAAACAAAAATGTTTATATTTACGCTCCATATAGGGGTCGAACCTATGACCTCGCGATTAACAGTCGCACGCTCTAACCAACTGAGCTAACAGAGCTTTTTTTGGACATTTTTAGGTGTGTCCAGCACCAGTATATTCACCCGATGTGGGGCTTGAACCCACGACCACTAGCTTAAAAGGCTAGCGCTCTACCGACTGAGCTAACCGGGCACTTGTTACTAGCTCCTACCGAGATTCGAACTCGGGTTTCAGGATTCAAAGACCTGAGTGATAACCACTACACTATAGGAGCATGGACGTGATACATTATTTACATTTATACAGTATTTACAACAGAATTGCACGGAGTGGGGTTCGAACCCACGCGCTGTTAGCACCAGGTCTTAAGTCTGGCTCCTTAGACCACTCGGACATCCGTGCGCAATGCTCTAATGCGGTTTCGAACCGCAGACCTTCGGCTCATAAGACCGATGCTCTAACCAACTGAGCTACAAGAGCATGAGGGACTCGCTTCTGTTGCTATTCCTATTATACAAAGCCATGTTATCTCTATATTGTTTTTTGATGTATTTATTTATATGTTGTTCTGGTTAACGGGCTCAAACGTCTACACCCCGCGATAACCGGTTGTACCGGGTACTAATACCACGGAATAAATTCTAATCTTATTCATTATCACTTCAGCAAATTCATCGAAGAACTTTGTAACATTTTTTGAAATGATATTCAAGTCATTCAATTCATCATTTTGACCTGTATCTTCGTTGTATTTCACAAAAGAATTAAGCATATCTGTCATTGTCTGAAATTTATAGAAAGATTTAAATAACATTTCATATGGATCCGTGTTATGTATATATTTCTGATATTCTGGGTTGTTATACAATCTACTCACTATATCATCTACATAAGTAAGTTGAGATATAATCTTGTCTAAACGTCTGTTTACAAAATCTTTATTGTCATCCACTGTCAATTCAATGGGTTGAATATTGTATCTCATATTTTCTGGAAGTAATCTGATAACTGTTTTTGCTTGTTCTACTATGTCTTTAGTATTTTCATCGAGGTCAGTATCAATATTTTTCAAAATGGTTGTTAGGTCGTTCATTTTATATTTATTTGTACCATCCTTATTATGAAATATTAATTCAACACACTTATCATATATTTCTAAAAGATATTGTATTATAGAATGTTCAGCAACCTTTTCGGGCAAGGCATACTTATGTAAATCTGTTTGTTGTTTTATAATTGCGGTTACACGTTTGTTTTGTTTTTTTTGTTTAGAAGTCTCAATACCAACAAAATTTAATAAACCCTCTCCAAACCCACCACGTTTGCTTTTATTCACCGTTCGGTGTCTCCTTGTTTTTTTTACAGTTCTACTTTTTTTTCTAGAACCTTTACGAGAAGTTTGTTGTTTTTTATTATAACTTCCCATTTATAATTACAATATATATTATATTATAATATTCAGATAATATTCAGGAACTATTTCACATAATTATTCGTTCCAATCGAGGCGCATTATTTTCCATGGTATAATATAGTGAAAAAAACGAATAAAATGAGTAAGATAGAAGACGTCGAATTTGAAAGCAGTTATCCCGGGTTATTGAATAGTAAGTGTTTGTATCAATTAAATAGTACAAATTTGAAGATAAGACCATCAGATAAAAATGAAGTAATCCAATATTCAATAAACGATTTGGAACAGTTTATTGAAAAAACATCAGTAAGAATCGGTGATATATTAAAATATCAAACGAATTTACCAATCGATTTTTGTGCGAAGTATTTTCTGGATCCGGATGACAGTTATTTGTTTTGGGATTCAGAACAAAGTATAAACAATAAAGATGTTTTGAAATATCAGAAACAAATAACGAAAGAAGAATTGGAACAGGTTCTACAAGAAATGTATATTTAAGTGGTGGATTCCATATTGGAGAAATGGAGAGAGATGTTATGATTGCCTTTAATGATGGTAAGAAAAGTAAACTGCATACTTGTGAGGACTTCTCCATTCATTTGTGTAAAACGTGTGATAATCGTACAGACTTTACCAAGGTTGACATTCCTTATGCATACAAACAATTAATATCGTTCCTCGTATAATTACCGAGTAAATACTTATATATATTTAATAATTTGTTTTATTATGTATTTTATCAAAAATATATAATTATTTTTTCTTATGGGTAAATCCGGGTATATTTTCTAATACACTAGAAACATTTGGTAGAATTATAGTTGATTTTATTGGATTTATTTACAGATATGTAAACGAAAACGATTTTATTTTTTGAATAAAAACGTCAGAATATATTACAAAATAACATGTTCGTTTTGTAATATGAACGGAACGCATTAGATGGTTTCCGATTGTATCTATGAAAACAAATCATTCACCGAGGATTATACCACTTATAACGTCTTGTTTTCTGGTTAGGGGCATCCGTAAACATCTCATCATAACTTATTTCGTCGCCAAGCTTCTGAACCCAAGGTTCTAGTGAATGGTCGAATGCTGTGGCCGAATGAAACATTAAATCCATCGTTGTAACACTACCAACATCCCATCCGCTAATATTCTGGTTGAACTTATGGGCATCCATAAACATACTTTCCATCGTTATAACACTACCAACATCCCATCCGCTAATATTCTGGTTGAAGGCGTTGGTATGAGAAAACATACTTTTCATATTTTTAACATTCTTAACATCCCAATTGCGAATATCCCCGTTGAATACTGTGGCATAAGAAAACATACTTTCCATATTTTTAACATTACTAACATCCCAAGTGGATAAAGATTTGTTGAATGCTGTGGCACCCTTAAACATCTCGCTCATATTGGTAACATTCTTAACATCCCAATTGCGAATATCCCCGTTGAATGCTGTGGCACCCTTAAACATACTTTCCATATTTTTAACATTCTTAACATCCCAATTGCGAATATCCCCGTCGAATGATGTGGCACCAGCAAACATCTCTCTCATATCGGTAACATTACTAACATCCCAAGCGGATAAAGATTCGGTGAATCCTGTGACACCCTTAAACACCTCGCTCATATTGGTAACATTACTAACATCCCACGTATTAATAGCTCCGCTATAATTTTTGATACCGATTTTTTGTTTTCGTAAATATTTCTTAATGACTGTTCGGAATTGTTTATTAACATCAATCCCTCCCTTTTGATTTTGTTTTTTGGTTTTGTTTTTTTGGTTTTGTTTTGTTTGTTTTGTTTGTTTTGTTTGTTTTGTTTTTTGTCTTGTGGTCTTTGTTTTGGTCGTTTTTTTGTGTTTTATAAACATAGTATAATATATTATATCATTATTTTATTTTATTTAGGGTGATTTAGAAATCACTTCTTTGTATGAGGTATTATTTGAGCTGACATTACTACACATATCGTTTGAACAACACTCATATTATTTTTCATTTCATAAACAGGAAGATACATATTAGATTAAATGGTGGAATTATTATTTGTGGTTACTATATAAACATTATACGTTTTTATTTATATTACATATGAAATCGTGTCTTAAAAAAAAAATAAATTATTCATTCCATCTAGATAACTTACAAAGAGAATTAAATGAAAATGAACTGACAGTGAATAATCAGACTGTGAATAATCAAACAGTAACCACAGATTATATTAAAAAACAAATCTTTTTTTCTCATAATTTATGCGAAATATATTATGTAAATTATACATATTATCAGTGTGATGATATATGGTATGACGACGATGATTACGATTTTTTTTTGTCAGATGCGGATTCCGAAATTATGAACTGTTTTCATTCCTATCCACTCTATTCGAGTCGAGAAATTAAAACATTCTTATGGCAACCCATTTTTAACAGAATACCTACATATCTTGCGAGTTTTTTTTATAATCAGAATGGGAAACATGATGAGAAACATGATGAGGAACATGATGAGGAACATGATGAGGAACAGGAACAGGATGAGGAACAGGATGAGGATCATGATATTGATACTTCAAGTAATTCACTCTTTTCTACACGATTTTTTTGACATTTTGGATATTTCTCGTCATAATACTGAAATAATTTTACCCACCTATTGTACTTGTATTCTTCCTATGAATAATAACAATCATACTAAAAACAACGCCACAACTATAGAAGGCGCTTTTGACTTTGATTCAACTATACAACCTGTTCACGTTCATTCCACATTTTCACCTACTTGTATTTTTTGCCATAATACTAATACACAATCATTGATTCCAGATGGCTCTTTTCGAAAATGCTTGTCTTGTAACAAACAATTTAGACCTACTTTTCTCATGAAACATCCTAACGCATCAATGGTTTCAGAAAATCGCTCTTACAAAATCCCTACTTTTCAAACTATGCGACCTAATTTTGAACCTTTGGAGAAAAATAAATGGAATAAATAAATTGACACCATTTTGTTTCATAAGATATATGTAACAAAATATTACTATCAACATTTTCAGAATACAATTATCATGTCTGCTACTGCTACTGCTACTCAACCAGTCCGAGCTTATTATAAATCCAATCGGGAAGACGTTTTATCTCCAGCAAACCGCAAATATCGTGAGGACAACGAGTATCGTCAGGCTAAAATAAACTATTCGAATGAATATCGTCGCAATCATGAGGAAAAAAATAAAGAATATCAGAAACAATTCTACCAGCAAAACAAAGAAATCCTTATTGCCAGAAGAGTTGAACGCAATGTGAAAGAACAATGTGCGTGTGGGAAAATAGTTTCTCGTACTAATAAAATCACTCATTTGAAAACTATGTACCATAGGAAACATTTGAATAAGAAATATGAACCAGCGTATGATTCTTTACAGGAGGAGGAGGAAACAATCGTCAACAAACCATCTCTAATTAAACGTAGACCACGTCGTTTTGTTGTTAGCGAGTAACATAACATATTATTCGTATTTTATTATTTATCTAATTGAATCAATGTCTACTATATTAAATCTTATATGATTATCTTATATGATGTCATCATATAAATTAGTAGGCATTTTTTCATCTGTAAAAAAATTGACATCGGAATTAGATAGAATCGTAAAGTATCAAATGTCATTTAACGTTAACGTTATACTAATAATTATTATTTCAATATGGAACAAATGTTCCAACGGTTTATCAACAAATCCAATATCACATTCAAACAACATCAATACGACGGAGTCGCATGGTGTGTCGAGAATGAGAATACGATTGGACCCCAATGCTACGTCGGAGGAAATATGGTTGCCATTCCCCCATCGGGTGGCAGCTCTTATGATGTAAAAAAACATATCGGGGGCGGATTTATTGCCGATGAAATGGGCCTCGGTAAAACGATTACCATGATTGCCAATATTATCTGTCAGTTCCGGTCACATCGTAACACCCTCATTGTATTACCTCCTGCTCTTATACCTCAATGGACCGCCGAAATCAACCGCACTACAGGACATTCCCCTCTTCTATTCTATGGTTCACAAAACAAAAAAACAATTACTATAGACGAACTGAAAAACGCCCCTATTGTTATTACCAGCTATGCTTCCATTATGATTCCCTTGAAACATGTTATCGACAACTCCAAAGATACACTTCTTCACCAAATGAAATGGGACCGAATCATATTTGATGAAGGCCACCACCTACGCAACAAAAACTCCCGTTACTATGGTGCTAAGAAACTAGTGTCTCGTATCAAATGGATCATATCGGGTACACCAGTTCAAAATTATTCGACCGACTTCAAAAACTTGTGTTCTATCGTAGGACTACCACCTAACTTATTAAACAACAATGAATATAACAAAGAAAATAGGGACCGTCTATTTAACCATTATATACTGAAACGTTCTAAGACAGATGTGGGGCTTAATTTGCTTCCGGTCAATCTGGAGAACAAACACATTGTATGGAATACCACCGAAGAACGACAACTTTCAGAGGATATCCATCGTGCTATTGGAATGTGCGACAAGTCTGACCGTCTTAAGATGTACCAACACGCACGACAGACATGTATTCTTCCCGAAATCATTATAGATACTCCTCTATTGCCTTATATGAGACATGCTGGATATATTCCACATGACAGGACACGAGACTTTTATAATGTAGGTCTTTCCAGTAGTACCAAAATGGACCATGTCGTACGAGATATCCTTGCCCGGGAAGGTAATGGTAATAGAAAAATCGTATTCTGCCATTTTCGCAAGGAAATTGATACGTTGATGTCACGACTCAATGAAATGGGTATGACCAATATTGTTTCCATCGATGGACGTATTACCAGTCAAAATCAGAGAAAACGTATTATGGAAGCCAACTACGAGGTTTTGATATTACAGATTCAAACTGGTTGTGAAGGATTGAACTTACAACAGTACAATGAAGTCTATTTCATCAGTCCCAACTGGAACCCTATGATGGAACAACAAGCTATCGCACGATGTCATCGTATCGGTCAAACTAAAGAGGTATTTGTCTTCCGATATGGGATGGATAAAGTATTCGAGGGATTAGATGAAGACGATAAGCCGTCCGAACTCATTAGCATGGACACACGCATTGTTAATAGACAACAAATAAAAATATCTATGGCTTCTGATATCCTCGAACCACCTAAGGTTTCTAGATCATTTCACACCATTCTTTCACAATAATTGATTATGAATTACACCTACAACTATTACTTCCACACTCCCAACCCCCCCCTTATATTATATGTTGTATGTTATATGTAATCTTATTATAAACACTCACCCTTTTCTTTTTGATAAAAAATTGATAATAAATCTATCTAATACCTCCTTACAAATATTAACTATTAACTAGCGCTATTATTCTGTAATAGTATCTCGATACAATCGATACAAATACCATAATTCGTGTTATTACACCCTTTTCGTTATTTGCGTTTACTATGATACAACAATCACAACGACAATCTGGCGGATTAAGCACCCGTCTAAAAGCAATGGCCAACGAGGGACGTTCTCTTATTGATGATAGTTCCAAATCGGAATCCAACTTGAATGCGGCTATGATTGATTATATTCTACCATACGCAGAAAAAACAATCGCCGAACATCTTCCTCCAGGCACTCAGGTTGACCATCTCACAAAAATCACTCTATATGACCTACAATGCGAGTTCTACAAAACCGGACGCGGAAATATTCCTAATGACCTCAATAAAAAAGTTTTCATCAAGCCTGACGGAGGAATCATTACTGCTACCACACCTGATGGTGTAAAATATCCACTTCTTATATCAGAAGACAAGGTTCAAGGAACGAACGACCAACGTCGGGCCGAACAAAAGGAACGACAGGCTACTGGAAATGCCATTGAACGAGCTGCCAAAAATATTAGAACATGTGAAATGTTATGCGCACACGTCAATTATTTCCCTTACCTATTATTCGCATCTGGATGTGACTTTCATATCTCTGAAACAATTTCGAAACGTATTGTCATGATGAACATGGGGACACCCAATCATTATGTCGATATCGCCCCGACCTCATCTGAGAACGATATTGAAATTGCGGTGGACAATATCGTGAATAGTCTTGATATTCGCAAAAATTGGGGACATTATTGTATTGCGACAGCACTCGTTAAAGCACATAAATGGAATGAAATGCCACACCTCACATCCTTGTGGAGAAAAGAAGAATATGTACGCATTTGTTGTAAAGCTATCGATTTGGCGGTTCAGCAAATTATATATTTGAGAACAGAGTCGGAAACGTCTATCGAAATGGAACTATAATTATTAATATTCGTTATTCTTTGTCCATGTAATTTATTAACTAACTACTTTTTTATTTTAAAATTGATTGTATGAAACCGACTATCATTATTACTATCAACTATCACTATCAGATTACTATATAAATATATATCATATATTTATTAATAATAAATACACCATCAATAATATGTCATCTATTTACGCTAACGAATCGGAAAATAATGCTATTGTTGCTAATGCTAACAACAAACCCAAAGCAATCAGTTTATTCTCAGGCATGGGCGGTGACTCGCTAGGTATTCAAAACGCCGGGTTTGATATTATTGCCTTCAATGAGTTTGAAAAGCCAGCTATTGATACACACCATATTAATTTCCCTGATTCTACACTCATTTGTGACCCCTCCCAAAAAAAAGAAAAAGATAAGACAAATATTCAACTCATTCCCGATGAAATATTCTCTTCGTATAAAGGCACGGTTGACCTTGTATTTGCCGGACATCCTTGCCAAGGATTCTCAAATGGAGGGAAAAAACTTCCAGATGACCCAAGAAACACCCTCTTCCGGGAGTTTGCCAGAGTATGTCGCCTCATTCAACCCAAATATATTATCGGCGAAAATGTAGATGGTCTATTAAATAGAAAAACGGCTACGGGAGAAAACTATATTGATATTATCATCAAAGAGTTTGATGATATTGGATACAATGTTTCCTACAAAGTATGTCATGCCGTTCAATATGGTGTACCTCAGTTGAGAAAACGTCTTGTATATGTAGGTATTCGCAAGGAGCTAGAACAAACATATACATTTCCAGACCCTCTGAATAATGGAAAAACCGAACTACCCCACCTTCGAGATATTATTGAGTTCACTATGGAGGGAGCTATCAAACTGGACCCCGAAGACTTTGACATGAACTCTATACCTCAAGAATGTATACTTACTGATATGAATAATGACCAACAAGAAGATACCTCTAATATACACCCTTATTTACGATTGAAATCAAAGACTAGAAATCAAGAATATAATGGAGTGGTTCATCCCAATATGTTGTCTTTCTCAAAACGTGATTCACCTATCCATGCCGAGATTATTGATATTCGAAGACCTAGTAAAACTATTATTTGTACGTATGACCATCAACCACGCCTTTTCGTTCCCCTCCAAAATAAAAATGGATTCTTTATCCGTTGTATATTACCTGATGAACTCAAACAAATACAAGGATTTCCGAAAGATTTTCAACTATCCGGGAAGAAGAAGGATAAGGTCAAACAAATCGGAAATGCTGTTCCTCCTACCCTCATCTACCACATTGTAAAAAAAATGATTAGTTAAATTATTATAAAATATAAGTTGTATTGTAATTTGTATTGTTAAATATTTCTTTTTCTTTTTCTTTTTCTTTTTATTAATCCTTCTTTTCCTTAGTATTCATTTGTAATAATACGTCTACTGCTATAATTTCCAACGTTTCCAATGATTCTATTAACTCAGATTTATCGGTAGGAATCGTATCTGTAGATGTCGTATCTGTAGATGTAGTTGGATTCATTCCCAAGAATCCAGCAATGTTTGCCTTGAAAGTGGGTCTAGGATACACCTCCATAATTCCACATAGTTTCTTCTTGTTTTCTCCTCGAGCATACGTATCCTTTAATATTGTCAACTCTTTAATATAATCATTGATCCACGGAGAATCTTTCACAAACTCCTCCCCATTCAAATATAATAGCTTTGGGGGAATATTGTTTTCAGTCTTTCTTTTGTACTCTTTTCCCGTAAAGAACACCACGTAATAAATATCTTTACTGGGACATGTATCGTTGAAATAAATGGTAGGATTGTCGGTCTTCTTTATTTCTATATTCAAACCAATTCCTCCGACATTTCTGAAGTCTTTGGATTGTTGACTTCCCGCTTCTTCATAACTCAATCCCATTAGAACGAATACTTCTCGCATCTTCTCGATTACTATTCGTTCACTTACCTGTGTATTTCCCTTTTCTGTTTTGATTGACCTAATAAACTCCTCCGTTATGTGACTGTCTATCTCTACAGTTATCTTATCGAAGATGGATGACCTTATTGTATCCTCCGGGATACCCTCTGATAACATCGCGTTGATTGTTTCTTTGTATTCAGTGTTTATTGACATGGTTTTGGATTAATTTGTATCGTTGACATATATTATTACTAACAACATATGTCAATTTTTCTTTCATTGGTTCATTGGTTCAACGTGTTATCAAATACATTATTTCCACCACTTTGTCGCTTCTACCACTCAGGTTTCTTGAACCTCGATACGCATTGTATTTTATTTCGTGCTTATCCACTTTGTACTCTTTGAAGATATCCTCCCAATCTTTGGGCTTTATGATTCCTTCATTATTATAAGACAATATCACATACTTGGACTTTCTTGTTGATTTGTCTAACAAATCACGCATGCTATTCACAGCAGAAGCATAATAATTGTAGTTAGACTTGTTCCAATTTTTAGGAATACCTGAAACGCGAGATACTTCTCCAGGTTCTTTATTTTCGGCGATTACATTCAACATGAAATAATTGCTACCATAAGGGTGCTGATTGTACGGTGGATCCAAATATATTAGATCTACTTGTGGTTCCTCTGGTAAATCGTCTTCCAGAAACTTGTTGATATCCTTTTGTGAACAATGCGCAGTGAAATTATTGTCGCTCCACACAGGCATATCCAAACGAATGGGCTTCATGATTCGTTCCAGATTTACTTCCTTCTTCCCACCAAACTTTCCTATATTATTATCCTTGTGAAATCCTTTGAATACACCCGACGTATTCGTATTAATGCTTGCCTTGTTCAACAAAGGAACCACACAATATGGATAAAGAGACTTCTCCACATGGTCTTCTATATATTTTCGTAGCGTGTCTATTATTAACGCATTCTCGCGCGTATAGAAACATCGCTCCCCTTCTTTGATATCATATGTATCCTTTGGAGCATACAACTTTGCCATCACCCCTGTGCTAATATACGGACCCTTCTCGGCAATCACATTCATATTTTCTATATGCTTTCTCACTTTTGTCTGCGTTGATTTTGTCGGAGTTTCCAAATAACATTTGGCCATCAAATAAGAATATAACTCCAAATCATTGGTATATATATTCGACGCTTTTGAGCTTAACGCACGCGATACTACTGTAGATCCGGCGAATCCATCCACAATGTTGAGCTTTTCTTTATTTTCTTTCTCGCATACCACATCCACTATATCTTCTATATGGGACACTAATTTTCGCTTGTTTCCAATACATGTTAACATTGTCTGCTTTACAAACGCATTGTGAACATCTACTTTTGACATGACACTTATTAATTTACTCTACTAGTTTACTTCTATAACTATAGATATGTTTAATCAATTTTAAATAAATATATCTATATCACCCACAACCATAACAATCAGACGAAAAAATACAATCCTCGCGACCATTTCCTGGATACTGACACCCCCAATTGTTGTTTCCTATATTCGTACAACCATTCTTACATCTTGCTCCAAAATAATTCCATGGATTATACCAACGTGTGTAATCATACCACGACGAGGTTGTTGCGGGTATCGGTCTGTTATAATAAGGATACGTTGCTACCGTTGCGGTTGCGACCGGAACCCCATACCCTAGCCATCGATTTCCGTAATTATAACGACCTATTCCATATCCTCTTCTACCTCCTATTCTATGGTTTCGTCTACCTCCTCCACCTCGTCTACCTCCTCCACCTCGTCTACCTCCTCTACCTCCTCTACCTCCTCTACCTCCTCTACCTCCTCTACCTCCTCGAAATGATTCTTCTACATTATCACTATCAATATCACTATCAATATCAATATCACTATCACTATCAATCATATTCTCCTTTATATAATCAGAATCATCTGTAGCATTTATATACATGAAAGATACTATAAATACTATTCCTAGTATTGCTATTAATACATACTGGACATTTCCTCGCATTAGACTTGTTATTGAACGCATTTAAATGACCTCTTTATTATATACTAGAGATAGTTTTTTTACGTCCTATATAACAACCATCCAACAAATGTTATTGACATTAGGATTGTTAAAGATGACATATCATGTGTCAGCATATCACGTACATTAAAGTTTCGCATAAAAGAACCATATTTCAACTCATTCATTTCATTCGTATTGTATACGTCTTTTGTATTACAAACTACCTGTGAAGATTCTTCATTTGTTTCTAATGTGTATAATGCTTCTGATGGATTATTATTTGTTTTACATATCTTTCTATGTTTCCATAATCCTCCACGTGTACGATAATGTTTTCCACATCCATCATCGTCACATACGTAGAAACGTTCTATATTATTTGAGATATTACCAATTGTTACATCATTACCATCTTCTTCTACTACTACTGCTTCTTCTTCTTCTGCTTCTTCTTCTGCTTCTGCTTCTGCTTCTGCTTCTGCTTTATTAGATTGATATCTGTGGTAATGTTTCAGTGTTCTTACATGGCTTTCGTAATTACCTTTTATTGTTGTCTCATAATTACATAAATCACATCTAAAATGGTCTTTCACTTCATGTATATTATTTTTTACCATGAATGTTCTTTAGGTTTCCTTTCCTATTTTATACAAAAAAACTCTATATTGATTTTCCCTTTTTCTTTTTAAATAGTATCAAATGTTTGTTTTTCACCCCCTCCTATTGTTTCTTCAATTGGAAACACTGGACATGTAATTCTATTGTGTTCCTTCAACGAATGTCCCATTTGATATTGAATATAAGACTCCATATGAGGCATAAATGTGTTTCCATCTGGTGTTGTCATTCTCGGATTGAATATGGTTTTGAAATAATCTCTATGTGCGCCTACCATCTCACATCTTGCGGAATTATTCTGTTGTAAAGCATATTTATTCGTATAATCTACTTCTGATAAAAACTGTTCTAAACCAGGTATGTAATATCTTCCGGTTACCTTGATTACGAACTTTGAACTACCTAAACGCTTTGAATGGTTGAACGCATAATTTAACGCAAATAACTCGCATTGTCCTTTTGATGTACTTGTTTTTAAATGATGAGACTCTGGTAACGTTTTTTCATCGTAGCTTATAATATCAAATCGTTCCTTATACTTTTCCTTATATTCGTCCAACTCGGGAAAAGTATACCCGGAGTTCTCTACTAAACAAATATCCAAACTCGTATTTTCTAACCATTGCTTTATGGATTTCAAATAGATGTTTTTTCGTTCTTCACTATCTCTTTGGGCTAGCCAATGGACCGAAGGATTGATTCTTATTGTACTGGTTAATAAGATGGATACATCTCTTTTTTCGGATAAATAAATTACTGGCATAGCTTAGTTATTATTAAACGTAATTATAATTCTATCTTATAATTATATTTATATTTTACTTTATTTACTTTCTTTCAGATAAGATATGTTATGTATATCTACTGTAAACAATATCTACTGTAAAGAACCAGCACACATGCTATAAAACAATCTCATGACAAAATAATATAATCCAATGGATGCTAACGATATGACATGAGACATTACTTCACTTCCCTTAAGTTTCTTGCTTGTGAACAAATCATATACCATATTTAGTATCTGAACTAACAGCAAAAATAAGGTCCACACCATTATAATGTAAAAATAATCGCAATATTGTGCTCCCAAAGGACTTGTTAATGTACTGACTAAATCCATAATGTTCTTTCTATTATACGAGAGTATTTTTTTTAGAATAAAAAAATCAAAAGTATTACTAAAGATTCTGATTTTTTTGTTTTTTTTTGTTTTTTTGTTTTTTTGTTTTTTTGTTTTTTTACCATCCATTCGTTGCGATATCATCTACCAATTCCTCAAACATGGCTTGCTCTAGGTCTACGTCATGACAATGACAAATTACATATTTACGAGCATTCATGTTCACCACACCTAAATGATACAATGGATGATAATTACCGCATTCAATACACGACACTGCCTGGAGTCCTCTATTACCACTAGAACTACCTTCTCTAATAAAAGAAGATGGGATTGATGGTGTAAATACCCAATGTTCATCTAATTGGTAATTTTTATTATAACGATCATTATTACGTGACCACGCTTTGTCTATTATATTCTTACATTTATTTAGCGCACTACGCTGTCTTCCTACAATTATGTCATAAAAGACATAATCTTTTATATACCTTGATAACTCCGTAGGAATGATTTCACGTGTATCCTGGTTGTAGAAATTGTTTATTAACAACTGAGTTTCAATGAACATGGTTGTCATTACTTTTATTACTTTGTTTATTTTTAGAACACATGTCGTATTAGTTGTCAATTTTATATTCACCGTCGTTTCCATGCTCGTTTTTATTTCTATATTATATATATATGTCTCAAGACAATAGAGTATATACGCATATCATCTCTTTAAAACGTGCGAAAGAACGTCGTCTTCGTTGTTTAGCGCTTCATAAGAATAATCCATTTATACATATATTCGATGCGGTGGATTTTAAAAAAGCCGACCAGTTTGCTGAACTACAACAAAAATATAAGGTTCTTTCCGGAAATGGGTGGGGTGCGTGTGCCTTGTCGCATATTATTATTCTCCACCAATTCCTAGAAGGAAATCGCAAATATGTCGCTATTATGGAAGACGATTGCGTTGTTCAACAAAGGCCTCCTACTAATGTGAGAGAAGTGGAAACACTTATTCATAGAATCGGCATTCGCAACCCTAACCTCGTGGATGTTCTCTATCTATCTGGTCGTGTTTCACATAATGATAAGTATCAAATTAATGGAGGTTGTGGTACGGAAGGGTATATATTTTCGAGACAAGGAGCTAGGAAAGCATTGACCGTGCTAGAAAACCTAAACAACCCGATTGATATGGTACTACAAGCCCATTATCCTCATTGCGAATATTTGAGAGGAATGAGTAATTCAGAATATCCTACTTTGCGTTTACAAGCATACAAAACTAGGAAAACATTCGTTCAATGTAATGACTACAATGTATCTTATATTAACACTTAGTGGAACATTCATTGAGAGAAAAAGAAGAATATTTTATGACAACATATTATATAATACTCAAATTAGATAATATATCATATGTTGATTAAACCATTAACCACACGTTTTCGATCTACCAACTTATTTAGAGCGTTTTTATTGAACGCGTTTGTTACCGCCGCTGTAGCAGTATTTGCGATTGAATTGCGAGTTCTCTTTTTAAATAATAAGAGTGATGTGTATACTTATTTCAATAATATGTATTCCGGAAAAACTTTGTCAGAAACCTTTATTGCGTTCATTGTATTTAGTGCCACTTTTTTAGCTGCATTTATTGTATATCTTTCAATGTATGTCTTCGTTGATTACGGAGGAGGATTGTTGATTAATACCTAAGAATGGAAATAAAGCATGGTTCCTTTTTTTCAGTTTGAGAAAACATGAATTGAGAGAAGAAGAAGAGTTTTTTTCTTGGATTATTATATAATGGCAAACAACAGAGGACTAAGACTAGTAAACCCGGATGAAAATCATATTGGACCTCCTGATAGCCCTCCTAGATTGATGAGGGGGGACGCGATTCCTCAGCGTCCTCCGCTTATTCCTCTTCCTGTTATTCCCGAGGATTTACAAGGTATGAGCGTTGAAGAGAGAATGAAATATATTCGTTTTGCTATTCGTGTCAGAGATGGAACACAACAGGATAAAACTAACTTTACTAATTTTACAAAGGAGATGGAAACAAAATATAAACAGATAGGGGGTCGCAAACCTACTCACAAAAAACGTCGTAGTATTCGTCGTAAGACTATGAAAAAGAAAGATTTGAAGAAAAAAGGCAGTACAAAATATAAACGAGGTACCACGCATAAAAAGAGGCGGTCTTCTCGTACAAATATGAAATAGGTTTACACCTTTGAAGGTTTAAGGTAAATGATTGTTATGTTTATATTTATATTTATTTTGTTTGTTTATAGTATAATATATTATGAGTACGACTCATGCCTGTAAAGAATTCTACCAAGAACTTGAAACTCGAATAACTCTTCCTGAGGGAACCACTTTCAAGGAATGGTTTCTAATAAATCATCCTCACGATAAAATAAAAGAAAAAAATTATTGTGAGAAACACCTGAGAGAATTACGCAGTGGAAATCTACTTGCGACAGGGGCAGTCAATGCTTTAGTAAATATGAAGAAATCAGATAGTACAAGTACAAAAGGTGGAAAACGTCTCAAGAAAAACAAAAGAAGGACTCACAAGAAGAAAACAAATAGGAAATCCAAAAGGTCTAGAAAAAGAAGAAGCACACGTAAAAAGTAAATATATTATATTGTCCCCTAGTCTTTGAGTATATAATATAGTTGAGAGAAACCCATCGCCACTTTGCGCTCCCCCGTGCGCTTCCCCGTACGTTCTCCATAATGCCTATTCCTGGTAAATCGATATATGAGTGACGAAACGAGAAATGAGTGACAAAAAAAGCGGTGTATTAGAGCGCCTTTTTTGTTTGTTTTTATTTGTTTTTGTTTTGTTTTCTTAGTAGTAGTTTGTGTGTACTTCATCATAAAAGTTATATATTAGTTCATGGTTGTCTGTTGCGTCCGCCATTTTCTCACGCAACACGAGCAACATGTCGTTGTAGAATGCGCGCGTGTAAATGATGGAATCATCTGGAGTGGTATGTATCCATTTGAAATCGTATCTGCGTCCCTGTAGGTCGTTGGTATCTTCCATGTGGAAGTAGTCCTCTGGGATGTCCTGTAGGCATTTGAACCTTTGATTTTGTTGTTGTCTCCATTGCGTACACTGTTGGTTTTTACAGAAGGAGGGTATGTGATTTTCTGACAAGAGGTGCCACGTGTCGGTGGCTATGTATTCTCTGATTTCGTCGCTGGGCGAGAATACGTCTAAGATGGCATCATTCGGAAAATAGTTGTGGTATATGGTTGCGAATATCTCAGGGGTCATGAAGGATACCTGTGGGTCTTCGTTTTGATTCGGCAGACGGCTGTTGTTTGCGAAGTCCATGGTTCTTCTCTCGAAGTACTCCTGGTTCAAGAGAAGGTCTACTTGTGGCTGAATGTATTTGTAAATCTGGTGCTGTACCAGGTCTGTGGAACAAGTGAATAGGTCTGTCATTTTATATCGTTTGTGTGTAGTATTTATATTGTAAGTGGCGATATAAATGACGTCAATTTTAATATAAAATTGATGTCTTTCTCTCTATCTTGTAGTTTCCAAACTAGAATGACTACAATAACTACAACGAGTACAATGACCAAATGCTTGACTCGAGAACAACGGTTCTTCCTGCTGAATTGTAAGGTTCAGCGTGTGGTGGGCACTAGGGAGCCGTTGCGTCGCGCGATGTTGCTCCTGGACCTGTCGAAGCAGATGGTTTCCGATATGCCCGCGCTGTACTCTTGCGATCCCTGTAGTCGCGCCCAGCTTGTGTCGGTAATCGAGGATTGTTCTCGGCTTTCTGCGCAGACCGAAGACGACATCCACGATGTGCGCGACGAGGTGGTTGCGTTCTACGAGGCGGAGTCGGACGTGATGGACCAGTACGCAGTTTCTCGCAAGAAGTCGCAGAACATGATGCGGTATCGCATCGAACTCAAAGGACGGGTTCAGCAAATATATAACTCTTTAGGCGCGCAAGAGCGAGCAGTTGCGACGGCTTTACGCGCGACGCCCCTGCCAGAAGTGGGTCGCTACATCAGAACGTTTATTTGAAGCGCGAGGAAGCAAATGTATATATTTAGAAAATGATTCTATTGAGGAGAAGGAGAGAGAGAGAAAAAGGGAGCTGTATATATTTTTCTCTATGTAATGTAATAATATGGACGGGAAAGATTTCTGGCTATTCGATGAGCACGGCAATCCTACGGAAGATACGAAAGAGATTGCTAAAAATGAGGACTGGAAAGTTACAACAACTGGAGACTATACAAAGGTTTCATATAAAGGTGACCCCAGTCAAAAGGTTATACAATTTAAACACCTGAACCAACATGAAAAAAGAAACATACTAAACGCACTTGATTTTGGAACTTTAGTCGTATCAAACACTCGTCACAAGCACTACAATAATCAGTATTTTATTGTACAAATTCTTGGCGAACCTCCGTATCCTGCGTTTGGAGTAAAAAAAGATGATAGAGTTAAACCTTATCCAATTGTTATAACGAATGAGGAGGCAGTTCCTCGGCCTTTGTCCGGCGGACTTGGTAAAAACAAACACTCTAAGAAGCGAAGAAAAACAAGAAAAACTAGAAAAACAAACAAAAAAAAACATTCCAAACGTCGTTCTGAGAGAAAAAGAAGCACACGTACCAAAAAGTAATACTATTATATGCCCCCATTCGATGACATATAATATACCATTGTTCCCGAACGTCTCCAGCATTAGGTTCTCCGCCGCCGCGCAATCATATCATCTTTAGACAGTGCCTTATTTTCAGTTGCGACATATATAGCCTCCCTTCTTTTTTACTCTTCTGGAAGAGTTGTTGAGAGAAAAGAAGGAGTCCGTTTTCTCTCAACTCGTTAGTTTTTTGTCCAGATATATTTTCGGACGTCATATAAAATGAACTCTGGAGGACACTCCAGATTTTTTACCATTGACGAACTTATACTAGAAGATGAGCGAAAACCATCCAGCGAGGGACCAGGACCCGCACCGAATCGCACCTATGCGATTCCTCCAGGGTTCCCTGTTGTTTTGGACACCTGTCTTTCCACATACGACCACATCAACCTTCTCCAGGGACTCAAATATGGCAGTATTGTGTCTTCCAGTCAGCATCCTTATTATCTTCCCTATCAATATTACCAAACAAGCCTTTCCTATTATCTAACCACCATTTTTGGGTCGACCCGCGAAACTCGTCCTAGACCTTTCACCTACAAGGGTAACCTCATTCTAATCTCCGGTAACTTGGACACCCCTCAACAAGCCTAATAAAACCAAAAAGGAATTAACTAGATTCTATTGTATATCTCGAGAGAAAACAGGAAATAGAAAGGAACTATACATTTTGTGCTGGTCCCGTGCGATTCCCTCGCCACTTTGCGCACCCTGTAACGCACCCCGTCACGCACCCCGTCACGCACCCATTGCGCTCCCTATTATGCCCTACAATAGGTGTTCATATAAATCGAGAAATGAGTGACGAAACCAGAAATGAGTCACGAAACCAGACATGAGTCACGAAAATTATTAAAAGAAAATTGACAAACAAATATCCAAGAGAGAAAAAAACAACCATAATATAAAACTATCTAAAATGCCTTGTCCTATCTGCGGCGCGAGACACATGTACAAGTGGTGCGATTCCCCTGCGCTTCCTCTCATCCATGCGCAGGGGGTAGATGTTTTCCGCAAACTCCTACAGTACTCCGTCGGTCCATTTCACCCTGGTGTGGAGAACCCGAACCATACCTTGCTCAGGACCAATCTCAATCGTTGGTTGTCCTCTATATCGAAGGATGTGGCCCGAAACTTGGTCACTAATCATGCTCCGAGGAGAATGATCACAACGATTCGTCACAACACACAGTATGAAAACTCAGCTTCTCTTGGTGAACTTACAGACATTTCTGATTTTGCTACTATCAATGTTCCTCATGATCTTTCCTATTTGAGGCTTGAACAACTTCGTTGTTTGCTACGAGCTATTTATTACCAGCTCGCTCTAGACGATATTCGCCAGGATCCTACTAATAGAGGTTTACCTGAAATGGCATCTGTCTCTAATATGAGAGGAATACGTAGCATCGCTCGCGCTTTCATTAGTTCTATCAATCATTCCAATAGTAGTCAAGAGGATTTCGAAAGCAATCTGCGACTATTCAGGGAGTATGTTGGCGACCTAACACCTCAGGGGGGCTCGTCTGGAAACACGGTGGCATCTTCTCCCGAGTTTATAACACCCAATTACTTCCGTCTTGTCGAGATGCCTATACGTCTGCGCAACAACCCCTTTCCCATACCACGGGCGATTACCAACGAACAGTTCTTCAACATTGAGCTCAAGACTGAGATTCCCCAACAGGTTGACCGTAGCACTACAATTTCTCCCGAGGATACATCCAGTGATTGTGGCATTTGTTGGGACCCTCTGGAACATTCCAACTGTATTACTACTAACTGCGGACATGCCTTTTGTACTACCTGCATAATTGCTTCCATGAAGGCTACCAAAGAGAAGCACCGTAGAAACATTCCACTCACTCTATCGTGTGCCATGTGTAGGAGACACGTCCAGCAACTCATCGCCAGTGACCAAGCCTCCAATAACCTATTAATGAATACTCAATATACAACACATACGGTCAACGCATAGAACTCTTATAACAAACACAAATAGTAACAAACACAAATAGTAAATTATTCCCCTTTTAAACTTTATAAACACATTTTCTTTTTTTGCGAGAGAAAAATACCGGGCGATTATAGCACGTTTATACTGTAGCATTTATGCCCGGACAACATCGACTATAGCACGTTTATACCGTTACATTGTCGACTGGAACAACCGCCGACTATAGCACGTCTATACGGGTCCTCCTATAGAATCCAGAAATGAGTCATGAAACCAGAAATGAGTCACGTTTTTTTTACTCCCTTATCCATCAAAAAAAATATTTTTTATTTTTTTTACATATCAAAATTATTACTATCTATATTGCGAAAACCTATTATGAAAACCTATTATGAAAACCTATTATGAAAACCTATTATATTGAATTAAAACACCTCCTCCTCCACCAGAACCTTCTTGATACTCTCCGATTCTTCATCCCATACGCCCATCTCATCCTGCGTCTCTGGATTGTATAGCACATTATCCTCTGACTTCCAATATGTCACTCCATCTAACTCTACAATCGTTACTTTGGTTTCTACTTCTTCTTCTTCCTCTTCTTCCTCCAATTCCGCACTGGTGCTTTCGTTCAATAGAGCATCAAACAGATCCTCTGTTGAGCTTACTTCTACCTTTTTATCGGTCTTTTTGCGTCTTGACTTCTTATCCCCCTTTTCTGCTTCCTTCGCAGCCTTCTTTTCTGCCTTTTGCGCTTCCTTTTCTGCCTTTTGCGCCGACTTTGCGCTTTCCTTTTCCGCCTTTTGCGCGCACTTTTGCGCTTCCTTTTCCGCGGCCTTTTCAGCCTTTTCAGCTTCCTTCGCCGCAGCCTTTTCAGCCTTTTCAGCTTCCTTCGCCGCAGCCTTTTCAGCCTTTTCAGCTTCCTTCGCCGCAGCCTTTTCAACCTTTTCAGCCTTTTCACCCTCCTTCGCCGCACCCTTTTTACCCTTTTTACCCTTTTCCGCATTACCACCATCTACATACGGTTCCATCTCCGATTTCCAAAAACGCAACAACTCCTCCGATGTTACACTTTCTCCCAAATTCTTCACGTATGACAACACCTTTGCGTCTGAACACAAACTAACCAATGACTCATACTTTAAAGAACTCATACTTTTAACTTTGATTTTAACCTTATTTTAATTACTTTTATACACTTTCAAACCACGAGAATTATCCGTCAATTTTTTTTTACACCACACCACACCACACCACACCAGGCATACATATTGGGGGGGGGGCTCGGTTTTAACTTATCCTTTTTCTAACTGTCATTCATTTGACTAGACTTGTTCATTCTTTTTTTGTAACAAAAAATCAATCTCCAATAATCTATTAAACTTTGATACGCGTTCTCCACGACAAGGAGAACCTATTTTTACATATTTAGCACCTATTCCCACGGCAATATCTACTAAATAAGCATGATTCGTCTCTCCGGACCGATGTGAAACTATGACGTCCATATTGTTTTCAAACATCATATGTGCTCCGACAATCGACTCTGATATAGTTCCTATCTGATTCACCTTTAATAACAATGTATTAGCCCATTTTTCGACCAGACCCTGCTTTATTATTTTCGGATTAGAAGTAAACAAATCGTCTCCTACTATCATTATGTCATTAGAAAATAACTCTGTAAATTTCTTCCAGGCATCATAATCTGTTTCATGAAATGCGTCTTCCATACTTTTTATTCCAGGATGTTGTACTAACATATTTTTGTAATACTCAATCAAATCATCACTATTCAAATATTTATCGGACTCCACATTGTATAATCTTGTTTCCGTATTATAAAACTCGCTTGCAGCGCAATCTAAAGCCATATATACATCTTTTCCAATTTCATATCCGCACGTTTTAATTGCCTTTTCGATTGTTTCTAATGCTTCCAAAGTAGAATAAATGGGGGGACAAAACCCGCCTTCATCACCTATGGCGCATGCGGTATCTCCATAGGTTTCGATTAATTGTTTTCGCAAAGTTTGATATACTTTATAAATCATTTCAACTTGTTTTCCAGTGGCATATTTCTCATCAATAAATATCATGAACTCTTGTATCTTTAAATGACCTGTAGCACTATGTTTTCCTCCATTAATTATATTTACGAGGGGAATAGGGAGGGAAACTTGATTTACATCTACCTTGTAGGTTTCTGCGAAATATTCATACATTTCTACCTGCTTCATCTTGGAAATAGTATCAGCCATACAAAAACTAGTCGCAGTAATGGTATTACCACCAATATTCTCCTTATTATCACTTGTATCTAGTTGAACTAACTGTTGATCCAGACTTTGTAAATCTGTTATGGTCGTATCATTCAATATTAATCTATTATTTATTTCACTCAATTTTGAAACTGCGTTGAATACTGACTTGCCGTTATATAAGTCCTGATTGTTATCTCTTAATTCTAACATTTCATTGGACCCGCATGATGCCCCACTAGGACAAGACCCTGAACCAATATATCGCTTGTTCGATTTATCATAACATTTGACTTCTAATGTAGGATGGCCACGACTATCTAATATTTGATATCCGTGAAACTCGTAAGAATTCTCTGTCTTATAGGTTTTTCCGACAAGGTCTACAAATAATGGGATTCCTGTAGATATTTCAAATTGTTCCACATCATTTATAGTTTTTATTCCTAAATGAACAAAAAGGGCTCGTAGAGTATTTCCATGTGAGACAATCAATACATTTTTGTCTTCCTTTAATAAAGATGATATCACATTATCATAGTAAGGTTGAACTCTATTATGAACATCTTGTAGACTTTCTCCTTCGGGAGGTCTATCAGTATATCCGCGTCTCCATTTATAAACCTGGTCATCTCCATATTCCTTTTTGAGTTCATCCTTGTTTTTTCCAGTTAAGGAGCCATAATCTCTTTCATTCAGCGCTTCATTAGATACCAGCTTGTAAGAATCTAGATCTCGATATGATTGTATATAGCTTGAGGTTTCTTTTGTTCTGATCAGTTCGCTAGTAAAGATATAATCAAACTTGTAATCTTGTAATATTTCGCCACATTTTTTTGCTTGTTCAATACCTTCTTCGCTTAGCGAAACATCATGCCATCCAGTGAATCTATTAGATTTATTCCACTCTGATTGTCCGTGTCTTAATACAACTAAAACCATAATAATATATTACTAATCAATATATTATTTTTTGTTTTTTTACTTATTTTACTTATTTTACTTATTTACCAATATTTATTATCGTCTTTAATGCCGAATCTGGTGTTACTGATATAGAATCAATTCCTTCCTTAATCAAAAAATTACAGAACTCTGTACTATCGGATGGTTGTTGTCCACAAAATCCTACCTTGACACCATGGTCCTTATATGTTTTGATTGCCATACTTATCATACGTCTATAACTTAGGTTTTCATCGCTTGATAAATGTGTTATTTTCTCACTATCTCGATCTACTCCTAATGTTAATTGTAATAGGTCATTGCCACCGATTGATATACCATCAATCATCGGACTGAAACAATCAGCTTCTATTACATTTGAAGGGATTTCGCACATTAGATATACTTGTAATCCGTTTTCTCCTCTTTGTAATCCATATTCCTTCATTTTATCCAAAACGAGCTGACATTCTTTGGGAGTACGACAAAATGGAATCATTACGACAATATTTGACATTTTCATTTTATTGCGCGCATATTGAATAGCCTGACATTCTAACTCAAATCCTTTTTCGTATTCGGGTGAGTAATATCTTGAAGCACCACGCCATCCTATCATAGGATTTTCTTCATTCGGTTCATATAGTTCGCCTCCTATTAAGTTTCTATATTCATTGGACTTAAAATCGGACAATCTCACAATAACATTGTTAGGATAAAATGCACTGGCAATTTTAGATATACCGCGAGCAAGTCGTTTAATAAAATACCATTTTCCATTGTGATGGTCTGACCCCAATATATCATATATTTTCTCTCTAACATCTGTCCTAATTTTAGGATAATCGCATAATGCTAATGGATGTATTTTTATATAATTACTCACAATGAACTCAAGTCTCGCCAAACCAACACCACTATTTGGAATCATAGAACTCGTAAAACTATTCTCAGGATTTCCTACATTCATCATTAACTTTATAGGTAAGTTTAGGTCAGTGTTCACATCTAAAGACTCGATATCATATTTCAAGAGTCCTTTGTATATATTTCCTGTTTCTCCTTCAGAACAAGAGATAGTTAGTTCTGTATCATTTGTTAATAGGTCAGTAGCATTTCCACATCCTACTACGGCATTTAATCCCAATTCTCTAGCAACTATTGCTGCATGACATGTTCGTCCTCCTTTGTTTGTAATAATACCTGACGATATTTTCATTATAGGTTCCCAATCTGGGGTTGTCATATCTGTGACTAAAATGTCGCCACGATTAAACTCCTTATAGTCTAGAATAGATGTCATCACCCGAACTTTTCCTGTACTTATCTTATCTCCCACCGCTACACCTTTTACTAGTATGTCAGATTTTTCTCTCAATATATATTTAATCAACTTCATGTTTGAAGTATTATTGTTGCTATGAACTGTTTCTGGGCGTGTTTGAATAATATATATTTTATGGTCTGTGCCATCTATTGCCCATTCTACATCAACGCCTATTGATTTTTTAAACATTTTAGAATAACTCTCCTCTAATAATAATACATATCTACCCAATGCTATTGACTGGCTATTATTAATACTATATGTAGTTTTTTCCATATTATTTGTCGGAACTTCAATTACACCAGTATCTCCATAAACAATCTTGGTTTGTTTATCACCTTTATTTTTCGTTAAAATAGGGTCACCATCTATATCTCTAAGAACACGCTTATCTAATATGACTTCATCTGGTTTGACCCCACCTGATACTACAAGCTCACCCAGTCCATAAGCTGAATTAATTACTATCGCTTTATTATAACCGGTTTCAGGGTCAATTGAAAAGGCAACACCAGCAGACCCTATATCAGAACGTACCATTTTCTGTACTGCTACCGATATTTTTACATCTTCCAACTGAATATTATGTGTTTTTCGATACGATATAGCACGTGAATTAAATAATGACGCAAAACAACTTTTAACAGAATCAATTATTTCTTTGTCACCTTTGATATTTAAATATGTATCCTGTTGTCCAGCAAATGAGGCGTTTGGTAAATCTTCTGCTACAGCACTGGAACGGACGGCAACTTCTAAAAATTCAGTATTATATAATTCACATAAATCATGATAACTTTTTACGATACACTTCATATCTTCCTCATTCATTGTTCCATAGGTTACTAATTTTTTCAAGTTATTGGAACGTTCTTCTAGTTCAATTATATCTTCGACATTAATTTCAGACAGTGTCTTTTGAATAATATTTGTTAAATTATTTTCCTCAATGAATCTATCATATAACGTTGTAGTGACCGCATATCCATCAGCAATTTCAAAATTAATCATCTTGGCTAAATAATGTAATTCTCCTAGTGAACTACATTTCCCACCTACTAAATGTTTATTATTGTAAGAACAATCCTTAAACCATACTATTCCAGTTTCTTCTGAACTCATCCGTATAATATAGATTTCATATATAAAAAAACAGATATTTATACTAATTGATTTTCTATTGTTTTTCTTCTACAAATATTTCTAATCCAGGTAAATGTTTTCCTATGGCCTTAAGTTGAATATATTCTAATAATGCTCCTCCCCCAGTAGATACATAAATATGGCTTGTTATGCTATTATTATTAAACAATGATGCTGTTTCTCCACCACCGATGATCACATTTTTTTCTGTTTGGTAATTTAAGTATTCTACTAACTCTTGCGACCCTACTACATATCTGTCATCTTCAATTACACCCATCGACCCATTCCATAGCACAATATCACACTCATCAATCATTTTTTGTAGTTTTCTCATACTTTTCATACCTATATCATACATATTATAATCGGGGGTCATCTCTTGAAAATACTTTATATTCAAATCATCTAATGATTTATTACCATAACCATCTGACATTACTTCAACATTTTTATCATTTGATTTATATACTGATGCTATTCCACCCGCTACAAATATGTTTGTATTTGGAATCGTTTTTAAAGTATCAATTAATGGCATTTTATCTTTTATTTTATTTCCACCAACTATTCCCAATATTTTTTTGTTTCCTTGAAATAATACATTTATGTTGTCTATTTCATTCTTGATCAAATACCCGTAACCGTATGTTTTGTTCGATACCTTTACATCACAAATACTCATATGTTTTCTATGTACACATCCAAAAGCATCAGATATAAAAATATCTCCCAAATCTCGGTACATTTGAATAATATCTGATTCTTCTATTTGTTTCTTGTTCATTTTTGCGTACATTGTTTCTTCTGTATGAAAACGGAGATTTTCCAACAAATATATAGTTGGTTTAGTTGTTGATTTCAATATATCAAGAGAATCTTGAGAAATGCCATTTTCTAAAAAGACAACTTCCCGATCTAAATATTTCTCTAGTATTGGAACAATAACTTTCAGTGAAAATAAACTATCTTTTTGAACTGGTCTTCCAAAATGGGAAGTGAGTACGATATATCTTGGACCTTTATTTATCATGGATAGAATTGTGGGTATAGCTGATTGAACTCGAAACTCATCTGTAATTGTCCCTCGTTTCAAGGGAACATTAAAATCAAATCGAGCTACTACTTCTTTACCATTCATATTTATATTATCAATGTAAAAGGGGTCTTTACATTTTATGGTAGAATTACTTATTTTATTTTCATTATACATATTCATATATTCAACCATTCGGATAAGTTGAGCAGAATAAGACCATTCATTATCATACCATATCATTAATTTAATTTTTCCATTTCCCATATCTATGGATGATTTTACATCAAGAATGCTCGGAGTCGTTGTTGTTAAAAAATCACAACTCACTAGATTTTTTTTATTTAGCTTATATACTATATCATATAATTCATGTTTTTCTATTAATCTCTCAATATTATCAATTGTTACTGAAGTATTTGTTAATTCTATATTCAGATCAAGTAACGAACAATTGCTTACTGGTACTCTGACACTTGTTCCATGTATCTTTCCTTTCAATGATGGCAAAATATTTACTATAGACGAACTAGCACCAGTAGTATGTGGTATAATATTATTTAATATAGAACGATGAGTTCTGGAGTTTTTGCTAAGAATATCTACTGTTGTTTGTGAGGCAGTGGTAGCGTGTATAGTTGTGAAATTACATGATATAATACCATATTCATCATCCAACATTGTTAATATAGGCGCTAAACAATTTGTAGTACATGATGAACCCGAGATAATATTTTCTCCTGTATATCTATTTTCATTGGCTCCATAAATAAATGTGGTTGTATTATCTTTTGGTGGTGCACTCATTATTACATAATCAACATCATGGTCTTTACATTTGTCAGTGGTTAAATAACTTCCAGTAGCATCAATTATATGTGTACAACCATATTGTTTCCAAGGCAACTGCTTCGCATCTCTATTTGACAATATTTTTATTTTATGATGATTTATTCGAAAATAACTATCTGAAAAAATCTCTAGTTCGTATTTTTCTGTATATTTGTGCACACTATCATATGCAATATAATCCTCTAAATCATATGCAGTAAAGTTTATAGCGTTGATAGCCTTTATTGAAATAGTGTTGCTCTTTAGTAATTGCATAAAAACACATTTTCCAATTCTTCCAAAGCCATTTATCCCTATCTCAATCATATTATAAAATATATTATATAATATACATGTTATAATATTTTCTTATAATTACGAATTACTATAATTCATACTGTTTTTTTTATTTGAAAAAAACGTTTAAACTTTTTTACACCATCTTTCGTATATCCATCTGACTTTCTAATAGGAACCATATTATATCTGTATACATGTAATATTTGTCTAATTAGATTAATCAATGGCCATTTTTGGTTTGTTTTTGCGTTGGTTTGTAGACTTGTTAGAGAGGATGAACTAAGTTTTTTTTTCAAATCAGAAATATCATCTTTTACACTATTATATTTGCTCTCATCTAGTAACATATCACGAGGTATAAACAATCCATCTATAGTATCAAAATCCATACCAATAGTATTATTTACATTTTCGTTCGATATTTGTTTATCGGTAGTAGTATTTATCTCGTGAATAGAAGATAATGTTTGTAACCCTACCTTCAATAATATCCGTTTACTAATATCATCCATAGATTAGTTCAATATTTTTTTTCTATACATTTTACAAAAAAGTATATAAATATTTTTTTGTAATTAGATAAAAATGAACATTTCAGAGTTATTTTTAGATACATTCACAATTACTTACGATTTTTACCAATATGTAATTCAATATATTGAAGAAACCGAATTTATATATTAGACGATATTGTATATTTGCCTTCAGAATTGATAATACATTTTGAGATTACTCTAGGATTGGGGTTATTATTAATAATATCTTCTGTTTGATACACGTTGTTTTCTTTATCTATATACCACATAATTCCTTGAATATCCTGTACCCATAGTTCAACCTTTTGGGTTTTAATAGCATCCTCGTCTGTATTACTTATAATGCCATGAGGGACTCCTTTATTATGAGTTCCACAATAAGAGACGTCATTATCTTTACGACGTCTTGTACATTGTTCACCATTTGCGCGTTTTGCTATACATCTTTCACAACCAGGTACTACATTTTTTGTACGTTTTCTTTTTGTGAAGTCTTCTGTCTTAAATGTCAGCTGTTCATAATTAAATACAAACTCAATTAGCTTATGTTTTATTTCATCATCCATTTGAACATCTAATATTTGGTCTTTTACATTATTCTTTAAACTATTCAAGTAATCCCCAAGGGTTTTATTAATACGACGTTCCATGATAAGATTTACTGTTATTATTATATTATAGTATACGAATGATGCTATATCAATTTTTTATATCTGTTACTGAGTATATTAGAGAACCCACATTCAAACATTACTGTTTTCAATCTTGTAAAGATAAGTTTGATATGGGTAATACTACGGTTGATATAATCAAAAACACCAAAAAAGATATATATATTGTAAAATGGCTGATATCTATACCTAACAACTTAAAAATCTGTACAAATAAAAAAACCCCTGATAAAGCTATCAACGCATTCCTAACATTTATTATTTCCATAATTATACTATACTTATATTTATTTCTCAAAGATGTAAACATAAGTTATTTTATTCGATATACATTCGGCGAGATTCGGAGTTCTCTGTAAATGAACTATCTATCTTATGATACGATAATGGTATTTGAGAATCATAGTCTTTGATGATCCAGTAGGGTATACCATTATTTGATATAAACATACTATCATATGAACCATTCAATAATTCTTTTCTTTTCTCTAACGATTCATCTAATAATGATATATAATGAGTTTTCAAAAATATAGCAAATCGCACAATTCCATTTTGTCTATTATTAATATTATTATCACTAAACATGTCTATAGAATATTTATAATCTGTAAAATAATAATAAGACCCATTAGTTAATATTCCCTCATTATTCAATGGATTGCCAAATATAGAAATAAACTCCATCTTGTCACGTTTACATCCTATATAGCCTACCATTGGTACTTCATACCGTGTATTATCGTCTTCGTGTAAATAAACAAATTCCTCGTTCTTGAGGAAAAAATCTATGTTTCCGTTATCAATATCAAATCCACATACTTGTTTTTGGTTTACCATTTCATCTATTGTGACTAACCATAAGTCGTTTCGTTTAGTTAACAAATGACTTTCTATGCTAGATTCACTACAATCAAAAAATACATAATACTCATTATTAATATGTTGAAATCCTTTGTATATATATCGACTACTCTTCTTATAACATTTAAACATCATATCTAAAATGATTGTGGTTAATCTATAAATATCAATGTTACTACCTGGAAGAAATGAAAATCTAGGGAAACAAACTTTATTGGGGGTCTTATCATGATTTTCATCGTATTTAAACATCAAATATTGTAAGAAGGGAGTATTTGTTTGTGTATTTATTTGATATCCGCATACATGTATTGTTTTTTCACTGAGAGTATCGTCTGTAGATATATTATTATTTAAATGATAATTTAAATCTTGAAATAGATTATTGACCCCTTTGTATATTATTGTATTTTGTTCACATTCTAAAGATGTTATTTCATTATCATTTATAACTATTTGGTCTACTTCTTTATTCACATTTTCACTTTTAACTAACTCAAACAAGTTTTCTTTATCTTCATAAATCATTTTATTTAACGAATCGCGTAATTCAACATAATCGTGATTTAATTGTTCCTCACACTGTTTATAATAATCATCATCGTCTAACACTTCCATCTATGGCAATATATATTTATCATTTAAATATATATTTATATCATTTATCTACATTATTTATCCACATTATTTATCCACTTTACGTCGTATACTCTCCTTTACTTCTTCTGTTCTATTTTCCATAACAAACTTGGTTACTTCTTGGGCTTTATTAGGTGTGTCTTCAAAATAACTCTGGAGAATATTCATTAATGATTTACCATTCAATGCCTTTTTTACTTTATGTTTTTTATATATCAAAGCTCCACCATTTATATCAAAACAATCTATTTCATTGGTCTTCATTACATTCATTAAACCTTGAGTCAGATTTTTTTTCTTATTCCGTCGTTCCTTTATTTCATTTTGTAACATTGCGATCTCATTGTCTATTTGTATCCATTCCTTTATATTTGTTACTAATTCCTCTTTTGTCTCCATATACAACTATTAAACATTTTATTTTTATATACTTATTCGTTTTGTATTTTTACACTATTGAAAGATTATAGTGTCTTTTGCACATTGTAGTATTCATAAATAATGTATTTCCACAACATTTACCTTTATTTTTACCAGTTTTCAATATACTATTACATGATTCTAATTCGCCGTTCTCTACATTCTCTACATTATCGTTCGCATCCGATGCGATATTAATAATTACATTTTCTAAATTATTCTGTTCTAATAACTTCATATTTTCTTCATCTTTAATCTTCTTTCTCATCATTTTACTATGAGTTTTACAATAATATTTGTGATTTTTTTGGAAATATTTTACATGAGTGTCATTACAATATATATTTTCAGTCGCATTGGTGTCATCTACTCCAGTTACATAGAAACAACATCCGGAAACATATTTATATTTCGGATTATAAAACATAGCAGACATCATTTCAGCTTCTTGATTGAAATAATTAATACCATGAATATTAGGTTTATCAACCATTGTAGGTAACAGTTTTTTTTGAATATTTCTACAATACGGACAACGTATTTCGTTGCTACGTAAAGGATATCTTTCCATTTTATTATATTTCATTTTATGATTATACACATCGTTATAGATTGCGTCATAATTAAACTTGTGTCCACATTCTAATTCTACATGTTCATTGTCTAATTTATCGTTCGTAATCAAACATAAATTATCTAAAAACACCGTTTCACAATCGTCATTTAATTCTTTATAAAAATCGATATTTCCTTCTATTAAATATTCATTCATTTACACATATATTCATTTAAATCTTTATATTTTTATCTTATTAATATAATAATGTCTCCAAATAAATGGGGGCCTCGTGTATGGTGTTTTCTACATACTTTAGCTGAAAAAATTAAAGATGAACATTTCAATATCGAAGGTCGTCAAATGATTACTTTTATAATTCGTATATGTAAAGTGTTGCCCTGTCCGGAATGTTCTCAACATGCCTCACAATTTTGGGGCAATGTCAATGTGAATGGTATTAGACATCGTGAAGATTTGATGAATCTAATACATATATTTCACAACATTGTAAACAAACGAAAAAATAAGGAAGTATTCAAAAAAGAACAACTGAGTGTTTATAAACATATTAATTTGATAAATGCGTACAATAGCTTTGTATCGGTTTATCATACAAAAGGAAATATGAAATTGTTGGGGGAAACATTTCAAAGACAAATGGTTTTAGGTCAATTAAAAAAATGGATACAACAAAATCATCATTGTTTTACGAAGTAGATGAACTGATTAGTTCCCCATTTTTATAAACAGAACACTTAAATTGCGTTTTTTTGGGCATATAACAAACATCTTTGTTTGATGACAATTCGTTGAAAAATAACCATTGTGGCTTACCTATTGCTATCAAGATAATGGGAATACATATTCCAAACAAAATGCCTCCAAATAGATTAGAAACCATCGAACTCCATTCGAGTGCTTTATAACACTGTTTACTATGACGATATAATATATCTATAACAATGATAAATAATAGCATTCCTATTAATACCCAGTTCACATTACTATACATTATCATTGGGAATAATAAGTAGAACAATGTAAACGTCATTGTATATAAGCTATACGTGCTATTAAAGCTGAGACCACCTAAATCACAATAATTATAAGTGGTTTGAGATTTACTACCTAGCATTAAAGTAAATGCCCATCGAATCAATATTACTATTAAAAACCCTAACAAATAAATGAATCCGGTAGCTGTTTGTGAGAATATAGATACCATGAAAATACAAAACGCGGTGATTAATGGTAATGATAGCATTACGACATCAAAGGTATTTTTACTCATTAATCCAGATTTTTTTGATACATCACCCAGAATATCTAATAACTTATTTACATTGTTTTGATTGCCTTGATTGTTTTTGTCTTTAACTAAATCCATTATATAATAACAAATATTTTATTATTATGTAATATGTTTTACTCGAAAATTATTTCAAATACTTCTTCGATTCGTGATACTGGATAAAACTGAATATCTTTTAAAATGTCTTCATTCTTGTATTTATTTCGTAACTCTTCCGCATCTTTCTCATTTTCTTGAGGATAAATAAAATTCTTTACACCTGATTTAATAGACCCTAGTATTTTTAAATCCAATCCTCCTATCTCTGTTATTGAACCATCTAACATTATTTCACCAGTAAGTGCGAAATCGTGTTTGATTTTCTTATTATTCAGTAAACTATATATTGTTGTAGTTATACATGAGCCAGCACTAGGTCCGTTTTTTGGATCACTTGCTGCAGGCGTATGTAAATGAATCCCCCATTTATGTTCCGAATCATACTTTTTCATAATTTCTTTTCTACGTTTTTCATTCGTCATATTGTAAGCAATTGTTAATGCTACATTCATTGATTCTTGCATCACGTCGCCTTGCATTCCGGTTAATTTCAAATGTAAATATTTATCACAAGGATAAAATGACGCTTCAATGGGTAAGGTTCCTCCTTGTCCTACTGCGTTCGCCCACATACCATTTGCGTGTCCTATACGGTCATTTCCATTTATTTTTTTAATTCGTATTTCTTGCTTATCCTTGAAATATTTTGTCTTTATATCTTCAATAGTTACACTTATTGGATAATCATATGCAGATATATCTGATTTCAAAATATTCAAGTTAATTTCCCCTATTATGTCAAATAATTTTTCCTTTAATTTTCTTACACCGGGCTCTAAAGTATAATTTTCTATAATAAATTGTATTACATCATCTTCAAATAATATCATATCTGTTAACCCCATTTTATCATATATATCAGGTAACAAATGTTTTCGAACAATAACTATTTTTTCACTCAACGACAAATTACTGAACTGGATACGATGGATACGGTCCAATAATATTCTATCTATCAGCTCTGCATCATTATATGATAATACAAAGAGAACATTTGATAAATCCAGATTAATTCCATTAAAATACTTATCTTGGAAACTGTCATTTTGTGTAGGGTCAAGTAAATGAGTAAGTATCCCTATAATTTCTCTCCCATTTTCTGTTTTCGATATTTTATCCAATTCATCAATAAATATAATCGGGTTCATACATTTATTATCCATCAGTATTTGAACAATTGACCCCCACGATGACCCTACATATGTATAATTATGTCCGTGCAATGTACTTCCATTCGCATCACCTCCTATGGCTATCATTGAGAATGGACGACTTGCTCCGTTATCATCGATTAAACATTTCGATAATCCATATTTTGCCAACGATGTTTTACCTGTTCCTGGAGGTCCTTCAAATCCAAAACAATATCCAGTCTGTTTTCCGTTAATCCATTGACCAATAATTCGCTCTATTTGTATTTTTGCTTTGACGTGTCCATGAACAGACTGGTCTAAAATATCTTTTACATTACTCATATATTTTGATATTTTGTTCATTCTTTCAAAAATAGTTTCTATTTTTAGATAATAACTCAAATATTTATTTTGTTCAAAGGTTGCATTATATTTTTTTAACAATTCAATGTCACTTTTGTATATTTCCATATTTTTATTGAATGATGTTTTATAATATTTGATTGATTTTGATTGATTTTGAACATCTATTAATTCCGAACTATTATTATTGTATTTTTTCATAAATTCATTCAAATGTTTTATATTATTGATTATATCAGGTTTTTTTCCTGAAAACATATGAACGCTAATATTTTCATAATCATTCGCATCATGAGTATTTGTTAATATAAGTTTTTTAATTTCATTAGAGGTTTTTACTATTTCCAAACTGGTATATCTTTCTTTTTGTTCAAACGCAGACGATACTTTACTATTTGTCATATGGTTGATTACATCTTGTAAATCATTACTATTTGTTTTCATTAACTCCATTATAGGTTCTTTTTTTAATACACCAAATGGGATTTTCAATAAACCTTCTAGAAATTGTCTAGCTTTGGAACCAGAATCTTCTGACTTTGCTTTCACTTCTTTTAGTTTTACCATTGCTTTTTCTTTGACAATATCGTCAGACTTCATCAAACATATCTGTTGTTCCAATGGTATCTTGTTTGTATCATATGTCGATAATTCATTTGTATATTGTATCGTTTCTTTCATTGCCTCATTAAAATAAGACCGAATATTGTGGGAAAAACTGTTCAATAATAACATTTGTTCTTCTGTATCTATTTTGTTCTCAGTATCATTCGATAATAAATCGTAAAGTAAATAACACATATATTTACTTTCAGGATTATCTGAACTTGCCAGCAATTGTATCAAGGATTTTCGTTTGAAAAAAATATTTTGAGATAAAAAATCTTTTGTTATACATGATAATGTTTTTGACAACATTAATTTAGTATCACTGTTATATCCTATAAATAATTTATAAAAACCCTCAAAATTATAAATTAAATAATCTTTTAAAATACGGGACTTCACAAATCTATCAAATAATCCTCCATAAAATAAACTATTATCGGATGGAATATTTTTAGTTATTTTTAACTTCAGTGTATTTACATATGTTTCATTCAAAAAATCTATTAATATATCATCTACTATTCCGTATACGTATATATGTTTATTCAATCCTCTATGATGGAAATATAACTTCATGCCATGAATCTTCATATGGAACACTTTACACTCATTCAAAATATCAACACATTCTAAATTATCTTGATTTTTATCATCACCGGTAGAACTACTGGTTGTTTTACAATTAGTTTTATAACTAGTCGGGTGGAAATATTTTTTAAGTACTTCATATTTATATTCCTCTTCTTTATCTAGGTAAAGATTAGATGACCCAAAACATATACATAACAAGTCTTCCAAAGAACTTGTTCCATATGTTTTTAATAAATTTGACATATCGTTATTTATATTTTGTAAATCAGAAACGATATTATCCACTGCTATGACCCCTTTTTCGGTTTCTACATATAAATAATCTATCTTTTCTGATATTTTTTCCATAAGATTTACACATCGTTTAATGTCCATACTTCCGACTATTTCTAAAGTATGGTTTTTTACAATGTGAATATATGTCTTTTGTAATACATCTCTATAAAAAACAATCTTATTCTTTGTCATTTTCACCACAATATCTATATTGTGATTGTTTTCCGTTATGTTCAACATCATGTTGCTGATATATGTAAATATTATTTATATCAGGTTTTACCATATCGTTAATTATTTTAGAAATGGTATAAATAGTTTCGCATATATACATATATAATAATATTCGCAAACTACACTATACACCATGGGAATCCCTAGTTATTTTTCATACATCGTAAAAAATCACCCTGAAATCATAAAAAAAATAATTCATTCTAAACTTAATATTAATAACCTTTATATGGATTGTAATTCCATTATCTATGATGTCATCCATACAATCGACGACTCCAATCCATCTACTGAACAAATTATATCCAAGGTTATAGGAAAAATAGAAGAATATATTACTATTATAAACCCGAATAATAAAGTAATCTTAGCATTTGATGGGGTAGCCCCTGTAGCAAAATTAGAACAACAGAGAACCAGAAGATTCAGATCTAATTATCTGAAACAAGTCAATGAAAAGGTGTTTGATAAAAATCAGAAGTCATGGGACACTACCGCTATTACACCAGGAACTAATTTTATGAATGAATTAAATATTTCAATGAACACATATTTTAAAAACCATCAATCTAATATCGGGGAAATTATCATCAGTGGTTCAAATGAACCTGGAGAAGGGGAACATAAAATATTTCAATACATTCGTGACCATCCTACACAACATAAAAATGAAACCACCATTATATATGGGTTAGATGCGGATTTAATTATGTTGTCCATTAACCATTTACCTATTTCAAAACATATATATCTATTTCGTGAAACACCAGAGTTTATCAAGTCGATTGACAAGAATCTGGAACCGAATGAAAATTATTTATTAGATATCCCTGAACTCGCTTCCATTATTACAACAGATATGAACAACGGAAGTAAAATGACAACTATACAACACAATAATCGTATTTATGATTATATATTCTTATGTTTTTTTTTAGGAAACGATTTTCTTCCTCACTTTCCTGCTGCTAATATTAGGACAGGCGGTATTGATAAATTATTAAATGCTTACAAGCATACTGTTGGAAAGTTGAATGAAAATCTAACGGATGGAACTAAAATATACTGGAAAAATCTTCGTAAAATTGTATCATTTATGGCAGAAAATGAAGAACAGTTTATTCAAACTGAAACCAAACTGAGAGATAAACGACAACACTATTTTTTTCCTACAGAAACCCCGCAACAAAAAATAGTAAAATTTGATGCGATTCCCACATATGAGCGCAAAAATGAAAAGTTTATTAATCCATTCAAAGAAGGATGGAGAGAGAGATATTACAAATCATTGTTTAATATAGATATTGATGATATGAGGACCAAACAGATATGTCTCAACTATATGCAAGGTTTAGAATGGACTATGAAATATTATACTACAGGTTGTGTTGACTGGCGATGGTGTTATCAGTATAATTATCCACCATTGTTTCAAGACCTAATTAAATATATGCCGTTTTTTGATACCGAGTTTGTTAAAGAAAATAGTCTCTTGTCAGTTCACCCATTAGTACAATTATCATATGTATTGCCAAGAAGTAGTTTAGATTTACTACCTAAAAAATTATATGACAATCTCATGATTGATCATCAAGATAAATATCCGTCAGATTGCGAGTTTGTATGGTCATATTGTCGTTATTTCTGGGAATGTCATATTCAACTTCCGGAACTAGATATTAATGAGTTGGAGAAATATGTACATAAAATAATGTCAAAAAAATAAAGTATCCGTTTTTTTTTATCTTGTTAGTTTCAAAGGTGTAAATGAATAATACATATATTTCAATGTTACCAATTGACATCAGACGATATATTTACGAGTTTGTTCCGTTTGAAAAGTGTACTCATTGTGAAGGTACAATATCTTGTTATGTACCAAGACATCTAGGTATCTACTGTTCGAAATATTGTAGGATAAAAGAGAATATAACTGTTCTCTTTTACATGAATAAGCATTGTATGCTCGTATTTTTTGTAACTAGTAAAAATATATTTATTTCGTTTGCTATCATATGTAGTTTTGCTATTTCATTACTAATGATGTTATCGTTAATTATTATTATTGTCTACATCCTACGTATCAAAAAATATATTATTACATTTATTTGATTTTTTACAAAAAAAATGTTTTGGGCAAAGTATTTTCAGCAAATCAAAAATGGACATTTTAAAATGTCCATTTTCTATTTCCCAATTCACTTTTGCGTAAAGAAAAAGTGAAAAAAAGGGTTCAGATCATAATGCTCTTATTTCCACTTTTGGATTTTTGAAATGAGAGCATAAGGAAAATAATTGAATTTTAATAAAAAGTATTTAGGCATTTTTTTATTAGCATTAAATGCTAATAAAAAACAGCAAAAAACAGCCAAAATAATATTATTGTGAAACATGTACCTTTAATACGTGTAAAATGAGCAATTCTAATATTCATTTATTGACCCGAACACATAAAATGCTAATAAATGCTAATAAAAAAATGCCAATAAAAAAATACCAGTTATTAACGTGTAATAATAACGATTATTCTAGACATAAATATGGAAACCCAAAAAAAAACAAAATCCGATATAGTAAAAATACAAAAAAAAGGTTTTCGGCAAAGTATTTTCAGCAAATCAAAAATGGACATTTTAAAATGTCCATTTTCTATTTCCCAATTTACTTTTGCGTAAAGAAAAAAGTGAAAAAAAGGGTTCAGAGCATAATGCTCACAATTCCGTTTTTGGATTTTTGAAATGAGAGCATAAGGGAAAAAATGAAATTTATTAAAAAGTATTTAGGGGATTTTTTTGTTATCATTATATAGACAAAAATGATAATGAAAAAAACGCCAAAAAACGCCAAATTATTTTATTGTAATAATTGTTCTTTTGAATGCTGTAAAAATAGTGAATATACACGACATTTATTGACACGTAAACATAAAATGATAACGAATGATAACGAATACGCACCACATGAGAATAAAGAATCTGTTGATATATTTACATGTCATTGTGGTAATATGTACAAATATCAATCTGGATTATCGAGACATAAACTTAAATGTGTAATGGATACGAATACGGATATGAATATTACTGAAGAAGAACACACACATCAATCATTACAAGATAGCACGAATATTCTGTCTATGTTTTCTGATATGATGAACCAAAATAAAGAATTACAAGACTTATTGATTATTCAACAACAAAAACATGAACAACAACATCAAGAAGAACTAAAACAACAACAAGAAGAACTAAAACAACAACAAGAAGCTCTAAAACAACAAAAACAACAACATCAAGAAGAACTAAAACAATTTCAACAAGAAACACAAAAACAACTCTTAGAATTAGCTCAAGAAACAAATAAGGTTATTCATAACAATACAAATAGTCATAACACAATAAATAATCGTTTCAACATGAACTTCTTCTTGAATGAACAATGCAAAGATGCGATGAATCTTAGCGACTTCCTGAATAATATTGAGGTTAGTCTGGAGGATGTGAGCAATGTTGGACGCCTAGGATACGCAGACGGAATCAGTAGA
>Ga0075118_10000256_pt1 | contig 53979 bp, 51 predicted proteins | sample AntAceMetag02UKE_FD_69794 | JGI IMG/M metagenome (GOLD analysis project Ga0075118, IMG submission 69794) | Saline lake microbial communities from Ace Lake, Antarctica - Antarctic Ace Lake Metagenome 02UKE | ecosystem: Environmental > Aquatic > Non-marine Saline and Alkaline > Saline | place...
CCACTCCAGCGCCCACTCCAGCGCCCACTCCAGCGCCCACTCCAGCACCCGCTCCAGCACCCACTCCAGCGCCCACTCCAGCGCCCACTCCAGCGCCCACTCCAGCACCCACTCCAGCACCGGTGAAACCGACTGCACCGTCCAGCACCTCGTCCGAAGCGCGTGATGCCGTGCTCGCCGTGCGCGACGAGGTCGGCAAGGTCATCGTCGGCCAGCAGGGTGTGGTGAGCGGCGTGATTTCTGCTCTTCTCGTCAGCGGACATGTGCTCCTCGAGGGAGTCCCTGGCGTTGCGAAGACGCTTCTCGCGAAGAGCGTCGCTGCGGCATTCGACATGGAGTTCTCCCGCGTGCAGTTCACGCCTGACCTGATGCCATCGGACGTGGTCGGCATGACCGTGCTGGATCAGGCTCCGGGTATGGCGCCGACATTCCGGTTCCGCGAAGGACCGGTCTTTACCAACCTGCTGCTCGCCGACGAGATCAACCGGACGCCGCCGAAGACCCAGGCGGCGCTGCTCGAAGCAATGGAAGAACGACAGGTGTCGATCGAGGGCAAGAGCAGACTGCTGCCGAATCCGTTCCTGGTGATTGCGACACAGAACCCGATCGAACACGAGGGCACGTTCCCATTGCCTGAAGCACAGCTCGACCGATTCCTGTTCAAGCTCGTCGTCGGCTACCCGACTGAAGACCAGGAAGCCGAGATGCTCGCCCGACACCACGCGGGGATCAACCCACATGCAACGAAGCAACTGATTCGGCCGGTGGCGAATGCTGCGCATCTGCTTGCAGCCCGTGCCGAGATCGATGCGATCACCGTCGAGCCCGCCGTGCTCCGCTACATCGTCTCGTTGTGTCGGGCAACCCGCGAGTCGCCGTCGCTCCAACTCGGGGTATCACCCCGTGGCGCCACCTGGCTCCTCCATGCGTCGAAGGCGTGGGCCTGGCTGTCGGGGCGGACCTTCGTGACGCCTGACGAGGTGAAGTCGGTGGCCAAGCCGTGCCTCCGCCACCGTGTGCTCGTGCGCCCCGAACTCGAACTCGAAGGGACAGCTGCCGATGCCGTCCTCGACGGTTTACTCGCCGCTGTCCCGACGCCGCGCTGACCGTTGTTGCAGCTGTGCGCCGCGTGAGCGAATTCAGTCGACCGGTCCCGACCGGTTGGTTCGCGCTCCTTGTCGCGCTTGCAGCGATCCCCGTGATGGCGCTGCGATCGACATCGTGGCTTGTCCTTGCTGTGATTGGGGTGCTCGCCATTTTGCTGGCTGTAGTCGACGCTGTGCTCGCCGTGCGGCCGCGTGATATCGAAGTCATCCGCGAGTTCCCGGCGGCGCTGACCGTCGGAGAGCCCGGCCAGATCGCCTGGCGGGTGCGGAGCCATGCGACCCGATCGACGAGCGTCACGGTCGCCGACGCAATCTGGCCCAGCCTGGCGGCCTCTCGTCGACTGGCGTCGTTCGTGCTCGAACCGCGTCAGCAACATCGATTCGGCGCGCACATCGAGCCGCTTCGCCGCGGTCGCTTCCCGTTCGGAGCAGTGACCGTGCGCACGGTCGGCCCGATGCGACTGATCGCGCTCCACACCAACCGCACGGTCGACGGCACCATTGCGGTGATGCCCGCCTACCCGTCGCGTGAGCTGATGGGGACCAAGATGCGCATCCCGTTGGAGTCGGGCGTGCGTGCCGTGCGGACGCGAGGCACCGGCACCGAGTTCGACCAGCTCCGCGAGTACCGACAGGGCGATGACTTTCGCAAGGTCGATTGGGCAGCGACGGCCCGGCAGCAGCACGTGATCGTCAGGGACTATCGGGCCGAGCGCAATCAACACGTGGTCGCGATGCTTGACAACGGCCGGATCATGGCGGGCACCGTCGGCGACACGCCACGCGTCGAACACGCGATGGACGCAGTGCTTGGGCTGACGCAGGTCGCGTTGCGCCTCGGTGACAACGTGGGGATGCTGACCTTCGACAGTCAGGTGCGGGGCATCGTGCCGGCGCGTCACTCGAAAGCTCAGTTCTCGAAAATGGCTGAGGCCATGTACCTGCTCGAACCAGCCCTTGACGAAAGCGCATACCACGTCGCGTTCAACAGCGCCGCGGCCCGGTTCCGCCGTCGGTCACTGTTCGTCGTCTTCACCGAGTTGGTCGAAACGGTTGTGGACGACGCGCTCATCCCCGCGCTCGCGGCGCTCACTCGGAGGCACCTGGTCGTCGTTGCGTGCGTGCGTGACCCCGATGTGGCCGACTGGGCTACGCAGTCAGGCCACACCGCTGCTGCTGATGCGTACCGATCCGCAGCTGCGGTGGCCGCCCTCGAAGCGCGCGAGCGAACGATTGCAAAGTTGAGAGTTACCGGTGCTTTGGTGGTCGATGCCCGACCCGGCGCTCTGGCAACCGACGTGGTCGATCGCTACCTCGAACTCAAGACGTCAGGCCGCCTCTGAGCGGCACACGTCGTCAGTGTGATGGAAATGGTGCGCATGTTGACCAAAACCATCACGCTGACGAGGCTTCGTGGGCGCGGGCTGCCCGTCGGCCGTAGACAATCGGCCATCCCCAGAATGCCACGAAGGCGAGCACGCCGATGCCGACCCGAACTGATGTGGGCCATGGTCGGCCGGTGACGAATCCTTCGATCAGCCCGGCGATGAACATCGCCAGCACGAGGCCGATGATGACGTTGCCGACGTAACGCCCGTCATCGGCCAAGGCTCGCCAACGTGTCCGGTTGCCCGGAGAGATCACGGTCCATCCAAGGCGGAGCCCGGCGCCCCCGGCGACGATCACCGCGGAGATCTCGAGGAGGCCGTGCGGCAAGATCAATCCCCAGAAACGTTCCCATTCGCCGACGTGCGTGAACAGCCCGCCAGCGACCCCGCCATTCGCGCCGTTGTAGATGAGGATCAGCGCCGTAAAGACACACAGCAGGATTCCTGCGGCGAAGGCGAGGATCGCAACGCGCACGTTGTTCAAGAAAACCTGGCTGGCGAAGTTCTGCGCCGGTTGGCTCGAGTAGTACTCCTCGAAGTCGCGTTCGATGTACGACGTCCGGATGGCCTCGTCGGCGGTCAGGTTGAACGCGTCGGGCGAGATGCCGATCCAGACCATCATGATGATCCACGGCACCAGCGTGAAGGCGGCGGAGGCAGCGATGAACCACCGGATCGACCACACCGCAGCGGGGAATGACACGGTGAAGAATCGGACGATGCCCTTGCCCGGTTCGGTGTCGCGGGTGCCGTACAGGACTCCGTGTGCCTCGGCGACGAGATAGGTGAGTCGACCGATGAGCGCATCATCGCCCCGGTAGACGAGCCGGGCGTGGGCGAGTTGGCCGCCGGTGCGCTGATAGAGCCCGACCAGCTCGTCGAGTTCGTCGGGACCCACGTTGCTGACTTTGCGAGCGCGCTTGGTCAACTGTTCGAGACGCTGCCATTGGTACTGATTCGTCGCGACGAACGCATCGATGTCCATGTCAGAACCGACAGTACCCGCCCGTGTCTTCCACCGGGCCCTACGGTGGTGACGTGATGGATCTCGCAAACGGCGCTGGCCGCGCCGACAGCAATCGAGGGAGCAGCAATCGAGCTGGCATCGTCACACCCGAAGCGGTCCTGCTCGATGTCGAGACTGCAGGGTTTGCTTCGCGAGCGACCGCGGGAGCCATCGATTTCGCCCTGCAGTTGGTCGCTTTCTTTATTCTGCTGCTGGTCGGAGTTTTCGCATTCGGTGAGGGTTCGACGTTCAACACATTCGCTGCGTTCGTGGTCTTTGGACTGCTCTTCGGATATCCCATCGTCTTCGAGACGTTGCTCCGCGGCCGAACGCCTGGCAAGGCAGCGTTGCGGCTCCGAGCGGTCACCATCGACGGCGCACCGATCCACCTGCGCGAGGCGGCCTTACGGGCGATGGGCGGTGTCGTTGACCGGCTGCTTCCTCCGGGTGGCATCACCGGAGTGCTGTTCGTGCTCGGGACGCCACGTCATCAACGAATCGGCGACCTCGTCGCCGGCACCATCGTGATTCGCGACCCCCGTCAATATGTGCCGGCGCCAGCACTTTGGTTCTCGCCGCCACCTGGCTACGAAGCATATGCAGCAGCCATTGACCCATCAGCGATCACGACTGAGCAGTACACCGTGGTGCGCTCGTTCCTGACTCGTGTCGGCACGCTGGCACCGCACGTGCGGCTGGCGTTGGCAGTCGACCTGGCCGATCGTCTGGCTACAGCGATCAACCACCCGCGTCACCCTGAGGTCCACCCCGAGGCGTATCTTCTGAGTGTCATTTCTCGCTATCAGCGAAGCGTCGGTCCAGCGAGCCCGACCCCGTGAGCGTCCGGAATCGGAAAGCGAAATAGCCGCGCAGAGTTAGCCGCGCAGAGTTAGCGGCGGCGGGAGATGCGTTCGGTGGCTTCGCTCGCAGCGAGGGTGACTGCGGCAGCGGCAAGCCCCCACAACACGCCGACGGCGATGCCGACGATCGCACCGACCACAAAGATGGCCAGCAGCCACACGAGTTGGTTCGGTTTGAGCTTGAGATCACGCTGCGCGGCCACGTCAGCAGTATTGCCGGTTCAACCGTGCCGATAGCGTGACCACGTGAATTCGCCCGGGCCTGTCGACACGGCCATCACCTACCTCGACCACGCAGCGTCGGCGCCCATGCGGCCCGAGGCGATCGAGGCGATGTTGCCGTATTTGCGCGACCAGTACGCCAACCCGTCGGGCTCACATCGTTTTGCCCGTCAGGCCCGCCAGGCCGTCGACGAGTCGCGTGACCGTGTCGCCGCCGTCCTCGGTTGCCGTCCCAACGACGTCGTGTTCACCGGGTGCGGAACCGAGAGCGACAATATGGCGATCACCGGCGCCGTCACCCGATCAGGTGGCGTCGCCGTGTGCCCCGCCACGGAGCATCACGCGGTCCTCGAAGTGGTCGAGCACCACGGCGGAGTTGTCGTCGGTGTCGATCACGCTGGTCGTGTCGATCTCGAGCATCTCGCTGCCGCGCTCGATGAGATTGTCGCGGCTGATCGTTCCGTCGCGATCGTCAGCGTGATGACGGTGAACAACGAAGTCGGTTCGATCAATGACCTTGCAGCGGTCCGCCGTGTCGTCCGTCGACACGCGCCGGGTGCGCTGCTCCACACTGATGCGGTGCAAGCGGTTTGCTGGCTTGACTTGCGAGAGGTCACACCCCACGTCGACCTGCTTGCGCTGAGCGCGCACAAGTTCGGCGGTCCGAAGGGTGTCGGTGTGCTCGTCGAGAACGGCGGCCCCAAGATCAACCCCTTGATCATCGGTGGTGGCCAGGAACGTGAGCGGCGCAGTGGCACCCACAACACGGCGGGCATCGTGGCCGCATCTGTCGCGCTGGAACTGGCCGATGCTGAGCGGGCAACCGAAGTCGTGCGCATTGCTGCACTGCGCGATCGGCTCGTCGACGAACTGTGTACCCACCTCGACGGGGTGACCGAGACACTCGATCGCAGCGAGAAGATCGCTGGCTCAGGCCATGTGTGCATCGAAGGGATCGAGAGCGAAGCGCTGCTCTTCTTGCTCGACGAAGAGGCGGTGTGCGCATCGGCAGCATCGGCATGCGCCAGCGGCGCCATGGAGCCGTCGCACGTACTCGCCGCCATGGGAGTCCCAGCTGAGCGGTCCCTCGGGGCGCTCCGCTTGACGCTGGGCCACACGACCACCGACGCAGACGTCGACCGCGGCGTGCACGTGGTCACCAAGGCAGTCCAGCGGCTGCGCTCCCACACAGATCAAGCCCACACAGATCGAGGTATGGCATGAAGGTGATGTGCGCGATGAGCGGCGGAGTCGATTCGTCCGTTGCAGCACTGCTGCTGCGCGACGCAGGCCACGAGGTGGTCGGTGTCACCATGAAGTTGTGGGGTGGCGACAGTGACACCGGGTGCTGTTCCGTTTCTGATGTCGATGACGCCCGTCGAGTTGCACAGCAGCTCGGTATCGACCACCTCGTGTTCAACTTCGGTGACGATTTCGACAAGCACGTGGTCGACCCGTATGTCGCGGCTCACGCGAACGGCACGACACCGAACCCATGCATCGAGTGCAATCGATCCGTCAAGTTTGCGCGCCTCGCCGAGCGGGCTGACCTCCTCGGCTTCGATGCAGTCGCGACCGGCCACCACGCAAATATTGGTCGGACCGACACCGGCGCGTACACGCTGCTGCGCGGCGATGATCCCGACAAAGATCAGAGCTACGTCGTGCACATGCTCGATCAGCAGCAGTTGGCGCGCACCATGTTCCCGGTCGGGGGAATGCACAAGTCGAAGGTCCGCGAGCTCGCAGCCTCCATCGACCTCCGGACCGCCGACAAGCCGGACAGCCAGGACGTCTGCTTCATCACCTCGACCGGAGGACGAACCTCGTTCCTCGGCAACCGGATCCCGTTCAACCGTGCCGACGTCGTCGACACCTCCGGCGCGAAGCTCGGCGAAGTCGAGGCGGTCGAGATGGTCACGATCGGCCAGCGCAAGGGCCTCGGCCTCCCGGGGGGTGGCCCCAAACGCTACGTGATCGACGTCGACACCAAGGCACAGATTGTTACGGTCGGTGCTGACAGCGACCTGTTGCGCGACGACCTCACCGTTCGGCGGATGGCATGGGTCGACGGTCCGACGTCTGGCGAAGTGCTCGTGCAGGCAAGCGCACACGGGACTCCAAAGGCTGCGACGATCAACGTGTTCAGCGACGGCGTTGATGACCACGTCGACATCGTGTGGGCTGAGCAGCAACGCCGGATCGCTCCCGGCCAGAGCGTCGTGTTTTACGACCTGTCTGACACCTCTGTGCTCGGCGGCGGCATCGCCGACTGAATCTGCCCCTGGTCCGATTCAGAGGAGGCGAATACCGCGGGCCGCAGCAGTCGCCAGCGCTTCGCCCGGCCTGCTCGGGCTGATCAGGAAGCCCGTCATGTGGATGGCTTTGCCGCCCGGATCTTGCGGGGTGAATGCAAAGACCGTCGTGACGGTTTCGAGCGCCTGGACTTCGAGGGCGTAACCACTGGCCGGGCCGGTGAGGTCGGCCGCTTCGGTATCGGCAGGGGCGAGGCGCATGCCGCCGAGTTGATCGGAACGAACCATCAGCGTGTCGGCCAAGACGACGGGGTCGTGCACCACCAGGCCAGCGGGAACAAGGACGAGCCAGCGGCGCGAGAACCGATGCCAACGAGGGGTGAGCAGGACGAGGCCAGCCACACCGATCGCGCTGAGTAGGCCGCCGAATACGTACGACTTGGCGGCGAGGAGCAGTGGACCGAACACAATGATCGGTGCCCATGTGGCCCACGTGACGATGGCCGCGGTGCCCGCTGCGACAGGAAAACGCAGGGGGAGCCGCTCCTCGTCGCCGTAGGAGGATGCTTGGACGAACTGGCGCCCGACATCGGCCGTGAACATGGCGAACAGAGCGATGCTTGCCGGAATGGCCAGAGCCGCAACCTCGATTGCCTCAGCGCCGCCGACGACTGCACCGATCGTGACGGGAAGGACCAACGGAGCGAACACGCGAGCGACCGTCAAAGAACGCACCGAAGGGATCGCCAGTGCGAGCATCACAGCGCCCCACGGGGCCCAGCCACCGATGGCGGCGGTCCAGCGCACGGCATCACTCCGACCGTCTACAGCCCCCTGCAGGGCTGCTCCACCGAACACGGCGACAACGATCCACGCGACCCGCGCCACCCATGCTGCACTGCGCGCGCTCAGCGCGGTCATGTCCACCGAAGCCATGCACACATGTTGCCGGGAACTGACGACTCTCACGACAGTCGCGGACAGATCATTTTCGCATCCGCTCGGATTCGGTTGCAGGGCCTCCTGCGTGAAACGATGAACATGTGATTGCAAGGGACAGCCGATTTGCCAACGGGGCAGCAACGAGCGTGGGCGCACTGCCTCACCGTGACGCGGCAGCTGCCGCGGCTTTTGCGATGGGCGAATTCGAGATTGCCACTGTTCCGTCGCTGCCGAACGTGGCGGCATTCACCGCCGACGCACTGGCGACCGAACGCCTCGACGATTCAGCGTTCGCCGGGCTGCACGCCTTCCTCAACTTGGCCCGCAATGTGTCGCTCGACGGACTACCGCTCACCTGGCATCTTCCTGGCCCGCTGACGATCGGCGCATCACTGTGCGAAGCGGGCGTCGAGCCGGCCGAGGCGTTTGCGCTGGCGGTCAAGGTCGTGCGGAGCAAGTTGGTCGACGTGGCTGCTGAAATCTCCAGCGCACTGCCCGCCTCGCCGCAACTCGTCATGCTCGATGAGCCAGCGCTTGCCGACCTGATGGCACCCGACTTTCCGATCCCGCCCGATCATGCGATCGACGTGATCTCCAGTGCGATGGCGTCGTTGACCGGGGACGTCGTCGTCGGCATCCATTGCGAAGAACTCTGCGACCTCGCCACGATGCTGGCTGCTGGCCCGGGAGTCATTTCGGTGCCGGTCGACGAAAAGCTGGTCGACTGGGCCGGATACATCAACCGGTTCCTCGACGACGGCGGCGTCATTGCTTGGGGCGTTGTTCCCACGGGCGGGCCGCTCGCGTCCACGTCCGAACGGTATTGGCGTCAGCTCAGCGAACTCTGGTGCGAACTGGTGGCTCGTGGGTGCGATCCGGTGGCGCTGCGTCGCCAGAGCATGGTCACGCCGGGCGGCAGTCTTGACGCCCACGCGGTCTCGGTCGCCCGTCGACTCGCCCGGATGACGGCCGAAATCTCTAAGCGGGTCAAAGACCAGGCCAACGCGACGCGCTTCGCGCTCGGCGCCTGACTCGATTGAGTCGCTCGGGATCGCGTTCTAATACGCTGCGATCTGATGAGCTCCGGTGCGACCTCCCCGCAACACCGTGTCGGCGAACTGCGCGTACAGATCGCCCATCACAACGAGCGCTATCACACGCTTGACGACCCCGAGATCGACGATGCCGTCTACGACGCGCTGGCACGCGAACTCCGAGCGCTCGAGGCTGAGCATCCCGACCTGATCGTTCCAGATTCGCCATCGGCTCAGGTTGGCGGATTGATCAGTACAGCGTTTTCCCCTGTCGAGCATCGGGTTCCGATGACCAGCCTCGATAACGCCATGGACCGCGACGAACTGCGTGCCTGGGCCGACCGTGTCGTCAAGGGTCTCGATGGTCAGATCCCGACCTTTGTCTGCGAGCTGAAGTTCGATGGCCTGGCGATGAGTATTCGCTACGAGAAAGGCCAGTTCATCCAGGCCGCCACGCGCGGCGATGGCCGTGTCGGCGAGGACGTCACCGACAACGTCAAGACGATTGCCGACGTGCCGCACGAACTGACCGCACCGGATGACGGCACGTTGCTCTCCGCTGTCCCGCCGGTGGTTGAGGTGCGTGGCGAGGTGTACATGCGAACCTCTGCCTTTGATCGGTTGAACGCCCGCGCCGTCGCGGCAGGGGAGAAGCCGTTCGTCAACCCTCGGAACTCGGCAGCCGGCAGCCTGCGCCAAAAGGACGCGACCAAGACCGCCGAACGCGAGCTGTCGTTCTGGGCGTACCAACTCGGCGAGGTCATCGACGGCCCCGAGTTCACGAGCCACGTCGACACGCTCAACTGGGTCGGCGAACTCGGCTTCCCGATCAACGAACACGTCAAACGATTCGACACCATCGACGAGGTCGCGACGCACTGCAAGCAATGGCAGGAGGAGCGCCACGCTCTCGACTATGAGATCGACGGCGTGGTGATCAAGGTTGACGATCCGAAGCAGCGCGACATTCTCGGGTTTACAGCGAGGGCGCCCCGCTGGGCTATCGCGTACAAGTTCCCGCCGGAGGAACGGACCACCACGCTGCTCGACATTCAGGTGTCCGTCGGACGAACCGGGCGCGCCACTCCGTTTGCAGTGCTCGACCCGGTGTTTGTGGGTGGCTCGACAGTCGGAATGGCAACACTGCACAATCGCGAGCAGGTTGCGGTCAAAGACGTGCGACCCGGTGATCTGGTGATCGTCCGTAAAGCCGGCGACGTCATCCCCGAGGTGGTCGGGCCCGCCGCTCAAAACGTGCGGCCGAAGGGGAGTGTGGCGTGGGAGTTCCCCGTGGACTGCCCGGGCTGCGGCGTTGCGCTGATCCTGCCCGAGGGTGAGGCTGACACCCGCTGCTTCAACCCGGATTGCCCGGCGAAACGGATCCAAAAAATCGCGTACTTCGCGGCACGCGTCGGGATGGACATCGAAGGTCTCGGTGAGCAGATGATTGAGAAGCTTGTCGGTGTCGGCCTGATCAACGACGCTGCGGACCTGTATTCCCTGACGGTCGAACAGTTGATGGCGCTCGATCGAATCGGCGAGACGAGCGCCACGAACCTGGTCGACTCGATTCAGAGTTCGAAAGACCGTCCGCTCCACAAGTTCATTCGGTCGTTGGGGGTCCGCCATGTCGGCCCTTCGGCCTCGCAGGCGCTCGCCGACACATTCTTCACGCTGCGCGACATCATGAGTCGTTCGGTCGAGGAGATGGCGGCCGTCAACGGTGTGGGCGAGGTCATCGCCACGACGTTCAGTGAATGGTTGGCTGAAGCCACCAACCGAGAGCTGATCGACCGGTTCGAGGCTGCAGGAGTCAACTTCGGTGACCCCGATGCGGCGGCACGCGCCGCAGAAGCAAAGGCAGCGATTCCACAGACCCTTGAAGGCAAGGCCGTCGTGGTGACCGGAACGCTTCCCGGCTACAACCGTGAGGAAGCTGAGTTGGCCATTACGTCCCGCGGCGGCAAGAGTCCGGGCAGCGTCAGTAAGAAGACGTTGGCGCTCGTCATTGGCGACAGCCCGGGAGCGAGCAAGCTGACAAAGGCCGAGTCCCTCGGGGTGCCGATCGTTGAAGCAGGTGGTTTCGAAGCGCTGTTAGCAACTGGCGACGTGCCGGGGCCAGCATCAGGGCCGTCGGAGCGCGAGTCGGAGCGCGAGTCGGAGCGCGAGTCGGAGCGCGAGTCGGAGCGCGAGTCGGAATAGGTCAAACGACGACGAAGGTCCAGCTGTACGACTTGGCGTTCTCTCGACCCTCGTCGAGCCGCCAATACACGACGCGGACCGTGTGGCGACCTTGCGTCAACTCGGTGATCGCCGCATTCTCGTTCGGGACGAACGAGATCACTGCGTTGCCGGGGTCAAAGATGGCTGTCGGTGGCAACGCGAGCTGCTCGCCAGGTTGGGCTTCGAGCCGTCCGATATTCGTTGTTTCGAGCTCGATGTCGTCGACGATGAGCACCGCTTCGTAGCCGAACTCGAAGTCGACAGCGATGCGCTCCTGCTGCAGGACCTGCACGGCGTTCTCGACGGGTGAGATCGATTCGATGGCGAGAGGCCGCTCGATACCTTCGTCGCCGGTGATTGCGGTGAAGAACCCCCAAACAATGAGCGCAAAGCCAGCTGCGATAACAAAGCTTGCGATCAGCAGGCCCCGGTCAGGGCGCCGACGCCGCGGCGCCGCGCTCGCCTGCTCGATCTCGCTGGTCGGCGGTAGATCATCGGCCTGAGCAGCATCGGTTGTGTCGATGTCGGTCACCTCGTCAGTATGCCGGACCAAAGCGCCCAGACGGCGGTGACAGCTGGTGCAAGGTGCCTGGCGCCACTCGGTCAAGCTGAAGCGGTAGATTTTGCCCGCTATGGCTGGCAACGATTTCGATGCAAATGAGGCTGTCGACAACAGCGGGCTGACAGGTGGCGTCCTCGTGGGCCGCGTGCTCGCAGACCGGTACCGCATTGCCGAGGTCGTCTCGGCTGGAGCGAACACGATTATCGCGAACGCGTTCGACAGCGAAGCCAATCAGCCTGTCACCTTCAAGATCGTGCGCCCAGAACTAGCAGGCTCCGAAGAATTCCGCCGAGATTTCCGCAAGCAGGCCGAACTCGCCACTGCACTGAGTCATCCGAACATCGCCCAGGTCCTCGATTGGGGCGACGTCGATATCGATGGCGAATCGGCGCTCTTCTGGGTAGTCGAGTATCTGAGCGGTGGCAGCCTGCGTGATCTGTTCGACCGAGGTCGGCTCCTCGAGCCGTCGCAGGCGCTTGTGGTCGGCCTCGAAGCCTGCCGAGCACTTGACGCAGGGCACCAGCGCGGGATTGCCCACACCGAGGTGACCCCATCGAAGCTGGTGTTCGGCGAAGACCGCCGCGTCCGAATCGTCGACTTTGGTCTGGCAGAGCTGATCGGGCGCAGCGCCTGGGACGAACCGGCCACGGTCGCAACGCACGTTGCTCGTTACGCCTCGCCTGAGCAGGCACTCCGCGTCGACGTTGGTCCGAAAACTGATGTGTACTCACTCGCCCTGTCGCTCCTCGAAGCCGTGACCGGTGCAGTTCCGTTCTCGGGCGATTCAACAGTGGCGACGCTGGCCGCCCGAGTTGGCAAGCTGATGCCGGTGTCCGCCGACCTCGGCTCGCTCGCCGCAGTGCTCGAACGTGCGGGGCGTCCCGAAGCAGATGATCGTTTCTCGGCAGTCGAATTTGGTCGGGGCCTGGTCGCGGCTGCCGAGACGCTGCCCCGGCCCGAGCCGATTCCGATCGTCGCGGCCACACTCTTCGACACGTCCAAAATGCGCCGGCCGACCGATCCGACGGGCGGAATTGAACGCCCTGCTTTGGCGCAGCTCGACGACACCGACACCGACACCGACACCGACACCGACACCGGCACCGACATCGGCGTGGGCGATGACGACGCAGGTGGATCGGTGGCTGCTGCTGATGCTGCTGCTCTCGCTGCTGCTCTCGCGGTCGCTGCACTATCGCAAACGGACCATCTGACTGCCGATGACGCGTTGATCATTCTGCCTGACATTGCTGACCTTCCAGCCGTTTCAGTTGAGAGTGGGTTCGACCGCGCAGCGTCGGTTGCCGATGCAGCGGCGCAGATCGCTGCGAACACGCGGGTCACGCCCGCCACCGAACAGATGCCGATTACTCAGTTTGCAGGCGCTCCGGCGGCAGCAACCCTGTACGACGACGAGCGGCCGAGACGGCGAGTTGGTGCCATCGTGACGTTGTCGCTGTTCATCCTCGCCGGGCTCGCGGCGGTTGCCTTCGCGTCGTTCTTTCTTCTCCGAACCAAGTCCTTCGAAGTTCCCGAACTCTCTGGTGTTGATGAAGCGGTCGCGCTGAACGAGATTGCTGGCAACGACTGGCTGGTCTTTACTGAGCTTGAGCGCAGCGATGAAGAGCCCGATGCGGGCCAAGTGATTCGAACGTTCCCCGCAGCGGGCGCGGTCTTGGAAGAAGGTGACGAATTCCGCATCTACGTCAGTGAAGGGCCGCTCTTCCGCGTGCTCCCTGAGCTCGCCGAACTGTCGATCGCTGACGCCCAGGCGCTGCTTGAATCAATTCAGCTCACGAGCTTTGCCGATACTGAGGTCTTCGACGAAACACGCGCCATCGGTACGGTGCTGGGATGGCGGGTCGTTGGCGCCGGAACGAGTCTCGCCGGTGACCAGGTACTGCCTGGCACGAGCATTGCGCTCACGACATCAAAAGGTCCGGCACCGCGCGCTGTACCGAATGTCGTTGGCTTGACGCTGGAAGACGCACAGGTTGCAGCAGCGGCGGTCCAGCTCAGCGTGGTGGCTGGAGAGGACGTGTTCAGCAACGACGTACCCGTCGGCATCATTGTCAGCCAAGACGCAGCAGCCGACAGTGAATTGCCTCGTGATGGATCGTTCGCCGTGGTGCGCTCGAAGGGTCTTGACCTCATTGCACTGCCCGAATTGGAAGGCCTGTCGTTCACCGTTGCACAGAACGCACTCCTCGACGCAGGATTCACCATCGGCAGCTTGCTCGGGACGACCGAAGGCGCATTTGAGTCGATCAGCATCTCGGTTGAGCCTGTTGGTGACCTGTACCCGCGGGGCACCGCGGTCGATCTGATTTTCCTGTAGGCCAAGCGAACACCCCGCACCAAGTACGGCCGATGCCGCTCCAATCGGCGCGCTCTGCAGGTGAAGTGGTCGATTTGCTGCGGGGTACCGTTTCGTCTCATTGGGGCCAGAATCACTAGATTCGCTGGTGTTGTCCGGCGTTGGTGCCGGGCCAAAAGACAGTGGGAGATTCAATGACTTCGCTCGACGGACGTGTGGTGATCGTTACTGGTGCTGGTCGTGGGATCGGGCGAGAACATGCGCTGTTCTTCGCCCAAGAGGGCGCCCACCTCATCGTCAATGATCACGGTGGTGCAAACGATGGGTCGGGCGGCGACACGACGCCTGCCGAGGAAGTTGCAGCCGAAGTTCGAGCACTTGGCGGTCAAGCGATTGCGAACACCGACGACGTGTCGAGCTGGTCGGGCGCCGAGCAGATGGTCGCATCAGCAATCGAAGTCTTCGGCGATCTGGACGTCGTTGTCAACAACGCTGGCATCTTGCGTGATCGCACGCTGGCCAACATGACTGAACAAGAGTGGGACTCCGTGATTGCGGTCCACCTCAAAGGGCATTTCGCGCCAACCCGCCACGCCGCTGCCTACTGGCGCGACGAGCACAAGGCCGGGCGTGGCAAGCGTCGCAACTTGGTCCACACATCGAGCACGTCAGGGCTGTTCTCCAACCCCGGGCAAGCCAATTACGGCGCTGCCAAGTCGGGTATTGCCACGATGAGCCAGATCGCTGCGAAAGAGCTGCAGCGCTACGACGTCGTCAGTAACTGCATTGCACCGGGGGCACGTACTCGCCTCACGCTGGCAACACCGGGCCTCGAGGACATCATGGCGGCACCGGAGGCTGGTTTCGACAACTGGAACCCGGCGAACGTCTCGCCCCTGGTGGCCTACCTGAGCACGGAAAGTTGCCCATTCACCGGGGAGACCTTCTACGTGAAAGGCGGAGTCGTGAAGCGTGTGAAGTCGTGGGAGATGGCTGACCGGATCGAGAAGTCCGGCGCCTGGACTGTCGAGGAACTGGCCGACGCGATGGCACCGATGGCGCAGACACCGCCCGTCGTTGCCGATATGAACTGACAGCCGACTTCGGCGGCAGCCGCTATTCGGCTGCGGGGGCTGGATCAGTGATGTTGGCGATTTCCTGAGTGATCTTCTCGGAGAAGTCGTTCGCCGGGATGGCGGTTTGCATCGCCATCATCTTCATCATGTCGCCTTGGACCTTGATTTTTCCGGCCATGAAGGCCTGCATGGCAACGGTCTGATTCTGCTCGACGAACAACGCCAGGGCGGTTGCGTAGTCGGTGCTGACGGTGGCGTCGGGCTCGTCGAGTGCGCCGAGCTCAAGCTGCAGCGCACCGGTCGAGGTATCGAAGTACGCATCGACCTGGCCGTCGCCGAAGGGCACCTCGATGATCGACAGGTTGATCTTGATGCTGACGGTCACCTCGGGGACCTCATCGGCGTACTTCTCACGAATCGCTCGTGCCGCCGTCATCCAGTCTTCGCTCAAGAACGCATGGGTCATAGACAACACGATACCTGTGACCTGCGCGCAGGGAGAAACGCAGGACGACAGGCCAAATGCGCCATACTGCGACAGTGATGCGACGAGTGATTTTGGTCATGGCTGCAGTGACGCTGATTGCGTCGAGCTGCTCGGCTGGCAGCGACGACGCTGTTTCTGAGACTGCTTCTGACGCTGCTCCTGAGGCTGTTTCTGAGGCTGCTCCGGATGACACAGAAATCAATGAGGAACTGGTCGAAACCACCGAAGTCGCGAACTCCAATCAGCAGGTCACCGACTTGGATGATGCAGAACTCGCAATGTTTCTTGCTGCACTGAGTGACGACGAACTCGACGATCTACTTCTCGAACTGGATGACGACAGCTACAACCGGATCCTCGACGTCCTCGAGGCAACCGAGGTAACCGACGACGAGCCGCCCGTGACGGACGGTGATTCTGCGGTCGCTGGCCCGGACGAACTCGATGAAGACGAGCAGGCAATCCTCGATGAGCTGCAGGAGAATGGCTTCTGCGACCCGGCCGACATCGAAGACGGGGGCGTTGTCACCGCCATGCACTTCGTCGTGAAGGGCCAGCTGCAGCCGCCTTGCTCGGGCGAGGTGGACCCTCGCCTTGAGGCAGCCTGGACCGCAATGGCCGACGTGACGCCGGCTGCACTGCTGAGCGACATTTCGCTCTTCGCAGGTTTTGAAGGGTGCGATACATGCGACACCCTGGCGTTCGTCACCACCCTCGACGATGACGCCGAGTTCTTCCTGATGGCAATCGACGTTGAGGCCGGCGTCGACGACCTCAACGAGCTTGCTTTGACGATGCAGCATGAGTTAACGCACGTCTTCACCCAAGTTCCAGCGACTCAGCTCGACATCTCGATCCCCGCTGAAGAGTGCACCACGTACTACAACGGAACTGGTTGCTTCCGCGAAGGCGCCTACACCTGGGCTTGGATCCAGCGGTTCTGGGACGCGGAGGCGCTGGCCACTATCCCCGCGGACGGTGATGTGAACGAGGAGGCAGGCGAAGCGCGCTGCGTGGCCGACGCCCCGTACACCGGCCCCTATGGCGCGAGTAACCCCGAAGAAGACATCGCCGAGGTGTTCGCGGCCTACGTGTTCGACGTCGAGGTCAGTGCAGCGCTCGACGAGAAACTCGCCTTCTTCGACCAGTTTCCGGAGTTCCGCGAAGTGCGTGAGCGGGCCGAGGCGCTCGGGCGCCACGAAGCTGCATATTCCTTCGACAACTGCTGATCGATCGAGAACTGCCTAGGCAGGGGTGGTGGTCGTGGTGATCTGGTCGAGGAACGGTTGGTCGATGTCGAACCCGAGGCCGGGTGATCGAGGGACCGTGACGTGGCCGTCGTGGATCGTGATTGGGTCAGTCACGATGTCTTGTGCGTAGAAGCGGGTCGAGGCGCTGATGTCACCCGGCAACGTGAATCCGGGGAGCGACGCGAGGACAGCGTTGGCGGCTCGTCCGATACCCGTTTCGAGCATTCCTCCGCACCACACGGGGATACCGGCGCTGACGCACAGGTCGTGGACCCGGACAGCTTCGAGGTATCCCCCGACTCGGCCGGGCTTAATGTTCGCGATCTCGCAGGCACCCAATGCAATGGCATCGGCAGTTCCTGTAGCTGAAACAAGTGACTCATCGAGGCAGATCGGTGTGTCGACCTCGGCGGCTAACTGGGCGTGGCCGATGATGTCGGCCTCTGGCAATGGCTGCTCGATGAGCAGCAGGTCATAGGCATCAAGGCGTGCGAGATGAGCACCATCGGTCCGTCGATAGGCCGTGTTGGCGTCGACTTGCAGGGGCGTGTCGGGCCCGATGAGGTCGCGGACCGCAGCGACGTGCTCGATGTCAGAGCCGGGCTCGATCTTCAGTTTGATACGAACGTAGCCGTCGTCCATGTAGCCCTGCACGGTTGTCAAGAGCGAGTCGACGGTGTCGTGAATGCCGACACTCACACCACTCGGGATCGTCAGCCTGGTCGCACCGAGGAAGTCGGCAAAAGAGGTGCCCGTCGACCGCAGCTGGGCATCGAGAATCGCCATCTCGATCGCGCCCTTCGCCATTGGATGGCCGTGAAAGCGAGCCATTGCTCGAGTCGCTCCGGCAGCATCGATCGGGCCGGCGTGACGCACCGCGGGAATGAGGTGCGCGAGCATTACGTGCTGGGCTCCGTCGACGTACTCGGGCGAGTAGGTCGGCTCAGCGAGTGCAACACACTCACCCCAGCCCTCGGTCCTGACACCGTCGCTGTCGATCAACTCGACACGCACCAGGAGGATGTCGCGATCGGTTTCGACGCCGAAGCTGGTCCGGAACGGTGCGACGAGGGCGAGTGCGATGCGGCGGAGTTCGATGGCTCCAAGTGTGAAGATCCGTGCGCTACTCATGATGCCACCACGTAATCGCCGTCACGAGTAAAACCGACGATCTGAGAACCAGACGTGAGCGCCTCGTTCAATGCCGATCGTGTCGAGCCGCGCCATCGAGCGACCTCATTCGGGTCAGTTCGGCGCAATGTCACGATGTCGTCCGGCGTCGGGATCAGCGTGACGCCAGGCTGGCCAAGGTGTGCAGCGCCGTCGCGGGGTGCAGCTTCGGGATCGGTCGCAGTCGACCACGCCATGAGTAGACGGTCAGAGTCGTCGCCGGCGTTGATTGCATCGGTCATCGTCCCGTAGAAGTGTGGGAGGTACTCGTGAACTTCCGCTCCAAGAATCGCGATGTTGAACCAGGCGTTGCGCTGGACGAGCGGGTCGAAGGTCCAGACAATCCATTCGATTCCTCGGTCGAGCGCCCATTGCTGTTGGTGCAGCTTCATTGCCCGACCGAGGCCCGTGCTGCGGGCCCCAGGCAAAATGCCGGTGACATGGCTGTGCAGTGCCGGCTGGTCATGGTGGACGGCGAGCACGCCAACGGAGGCACCGAGGATCTCGCCGCGGCCATCGTCACCACGGCTCATATCGAACGCTCCGACCACGTAACCGCCGGCGTGAGAGATCGCCATCAGCATCTCGAGCCGGATGATCTCGGTTGCCGAACCCCACACCTGTTGGAACACGTCGCCCAGAACGACCATTTCGTCGGCGATCGTCAGCTCCCGGATCTGGATCTGGGACGGTGACGACGACGGTTCCGTGCCGGCAGGCGGAGTTTCGCCGTTCGCAGTGTCGATGGTGCTCATGCCTGGACTTCCTCCGCAGCATCGCTTGACGCCAGCGGAACTGGTGTCGGTGTCGCTGTTGCAAGCGCCGACTGTGGATGGGTTCCCCGAGCGACACGGTACGCGCTGCGCACCGCAAGCGCCTTACGAACCTCGGGTCCGACGTCGTCTGCGAACTCGGTGCGGTAGGTGTCGTCGGTGGTGAGGACGACAGTGAAGTACATGCCAGAGAACGATCCGAGGAATACCGAGACCCGGAGCAAGGGCTCGGACAGGATCAGCGGGCGACCGGCAAAGGACCACTCCGCGAGAATGTGAATCTCATCGAGCCGGGTCCAGCCGAGGGTGGTGGTCTCGGTGATGGCGAAGAAGCCGAAACCGACGAAGAAGCCGGTCAGCGCCACCGTCACGAGGGTGATCTGTAGGGCCTGTCCAAACAAGACGATTAAGCCGATGTTGAAACGTTGACGCAGACGAAGCCGGTCCTCGACAAGTTTGCCAGAGGGGGTCTGTAGCCCGGCTGCTGGTGTCCCTTCCAGGTGCTCATCAATGTCGCTCCACGACTCGAATGACCGCATCGCGCGGATCACACCTGGAACCCGGCTCAATGCGAAGGTCACCCCGAGCGAGGCGAACGTCAAGATGACCACGACGTAGGCCCACCCGTTCAGGGTGCCGGCCATCTCCCAGACTTCGGCGTTGATGAACAAGAAGGTGTTGAACAGCAGCAGCAGCGGGAGTGCACGGGCGACGAGCGAGCCCAGCCCGGTCAACTGATTTCGGCCACGCCGCAGACCCCATCGTGTGAGCGGCCCCAGCCCGTACGAGGACCAAATATAGATCGCTGCGAGGAGGACGGTTGCGGACAGGACGCTCTCGATTGCATCGCCGGTCTGCTCGAACAGCAGGGCGGGGACGGCCGGGCCCAAGAGGAAGAGCGCCAGTTCCGGCGCATCGATATCGGTCGGCCGGGCGAAAGCCGGAACGCCGCGTAGGCGATTGGATAACACCCAGGCGGCCAACAGCATGGCCATGACGGCCACGGCGACGAAGAGATTCCGTTGGAGCGACCAATCGGCGAGGTTCAGCGCATTGAGCCCCTGCAGCAGATATGCGACGACGAGTAGTGGCAGTGCGCGGGTCCACGCATCGAGCACTGATCCGTCGCTTTTTCGCTCGACGAAGTGCGGAACACCGCGATCGACGAACCAGAGCTCGATGGCCCGCAGATCGGGTTGTGCGGAGTGGTCATCGGACACGTCTCGCACGGTACATCCTCGGTGATCGGTGGCCGCGACGAGCAACGATGCAAACGGTTCGTCAAATCTCTTGGAAGGGGGACCGGAGCGCCGATAGGAATTCACTATGGCTCGTATCCTGGTGACAGAAGAAATTGCTGACGGTGGACTCGAACGGCTTCGTCAAGCCGGTCACGACGTTGACATCCAGGTCGGCAAGTCAGCCGAAGAACTCCTCACGATCATCCCGGGGGCCGCAGCGCTCATCATCCGCTCCGCGACACAGGTCAATGCAGAACTGCTCGCAGCTGCCAACAATCTGATGGTGGTGGGCCGTGCTGGCATTGGCCTCGACAACGTCGATGTTGCTGCAGCCACCAAGCAGGGCGTCATGGTCGTCAACGCGCCGCAGAGCAATATTGTGTCGGCCGCAGAGCACACGATGGCACTGCTGCTCGCCACCGCGCGCAACGTTCCTCAGGCCCACGCCGCGCTGGTCGCTGGGCGCTGGGAGCGCAGCCGCTGGACCGGGGTCGAGCTCGTCGACAAGACCCTCGGTGTCGTTGGCCTCGGCCGCATCGGCAAGCTCGTTGCTGACCGCGCGAAGGCGTTCGGCATGCGAATCGTGGCCTACGACCCGTTCGTCTCAGAAGATCGTGCGAAGGTGATGGGCGTCGAACTGATGGGTCTCGATCAACTGGTGGCGGAGTCAGACTTCTTGACGGTCCATCTCCCCAAGACGCCCGAGACGCTTGGCCTCATCAACCGAGACCTGCTGCTCAAGGCCAAGCCTTCGCTGCTCGTCATCAATGTCGCCCGCGGCGGCATTGTCCATGAAGGCGATCTGGCTGATTGCATCCGTGATGGCGTGATTGCGGGTGCTGGTCTCGACGTGTTCTCGACCGAGCCCATGACCGAGTCGCCGCTGTTTGAACTGCCGAGCGTCGTCGTCACCCCGCACCTCGGTGCGAGCACCAACGAAGCCCAAGATAAGGCCGGCGACACCATTGCCACCATGGTCGAGCTCGCTCTCGCCGGCGAGTTCGTGCCGTTCGCTGTCAACGTCGATGCTGCCGAAGCAAACGAGACGCTCCGTCCGTACCTGCCACTCGCCGAGCGTCTCGGTGCGTTGTTCGTCTCGCTGAATGGCTCGCTCCCGAAGACGCTTGAGGTCTGCACCGAAGGTGAAATCGCCGGTTACGACACCCGCATCCTCGAACTCGCTGTTCTGAAGGGCTTCTTCGGTGCCATTTCTGACGAACCTGTCACCTACGTCAACGCGCCACAGCTCGCCAAGGAACACGGCGTCGAAGTACGTGACGTCAACTGCGCTACGGCGGCCGACTACGTCAACCTCTTGACCCTGCGCGGCGGCGGGCATTCGATCGCTGGCACGCTCTCGGGCCCGCGGAACGATCAGCGCATCGTCAACATCGACAACATCCCGTTTGATGTGCCTCCGGCCGACCACATGGTCGTCATCACGAACGACGATCGGCCGGGCGTCATTGGCACCGTCGGCACGATCCTCGGCAACGCCGAGGTCAACATTGCCGATATGGACGTCAGTCGCGTCGACGGATCCGGAACGGCGGTCATGCTGATTGCTCCGACCGCTGCCATCCCCGAGGCCACACTCGCTGCGCTGCGTGCCGCCCCTGGCATCATTGATATCAAGACCCTCTGATCATTTTGGGCGGAAGTTCACGCCCGTCACACTCTTGTCACGCTCCGGTCAGACCAAAGCGTGACAAGAACATCACGCTCGGTCTGGGTTGATCGTGAGTGATGTTGCGGTGCGTTGCGCCTCGGCCCGTGCCGCCTCAGCAAAATCGTCGCCGCTGCTGGCGTAGAGCACCGCTCGCGAGGAACTGACCATCAGCCCGTTGTGGGCTGCGTTGGAACCGTGTTCGACGACGGTCGCAGCATCGCCACCCTGTGCTCCAACGCCGGGCACGAGAAACGGGACGCCGGGTGCCGCGGCTCGCACCTCGGCGAGTTCTTGCGGGTAGGTCGCGCCGACGACCAGGCCGCAGTCGCCAAGCTGGGACCACTCGTTGGCGACCCGCTCGGCCACGTGCATGTAGATCGGCTTGGCACCGTGCTCATCAGCAGTGACCAGCGACTGGAAGTCGTCGCCGCCGGGGTTACTCGTGCGGCACAGGGCAATGACGCCGCCGCCACCGTCATTGGTGTGCTGGAAGAATGGTTCGACCGAATCGGTCCCGAGGTAGGGGTTGACCGTCACTGCATGTGCGCCATACCGACCGAACGCCTCGCGGGCATAGTGCTCGGCGGTTGAACCGATGTCGCCGCGCTTGGCGTCGAGGATGAGGGTGACGTCTGGATAGGTCTCCCGGATGTACCTGCAGATTCGTTCGAGCGCAGCTTCTTCACGTTGGCTCGCGAAATAGGCGACCTGCGGCTTGAATGCGCAGACGAGGTCAGCGGTTGCATCGATAATCGCTCGGCAGAACCGTTCGGTTGCATCGGGAGCTCCGTCGAGCGGGCTCGGCATCCGGGCTGGATCAGGGTCGAGGCCGACACAGAGCATCGACGACGACGCCGCCCACGAACGTTCGAGCTGCGCGTGAAATCCCACGCTGGAAACCTACCGAAAATGGCCCGAAGCGGCGGAATCTCCGTCGGCTCAGGCGGCGAATTGGACAGTGGGCGAACAAGCGGGCGAGCGAGTTGTGGTCGCGCGCTGCTGGGATTACTCGACCGTAATTGCTGCGGTTGGGCACATGTCGGCTGCCTCGTTGACCTTGGCGGCCAACTCGGGCCCTGGATTTTCCTGCAGAATGTAGAGGTAGCCGTCGTTGCGGACCTCGAACACTTCGGGGCACACCTGCATGCATGCGCCGGTCGATGCGCAGCTGTCGAAGTCGACGGTGACCTTCATGGTGTTTTCTCCTGTGTTGTCCGGGGTGTTGTTCGGGGTGTTGTTCGGGGTGTTGTTCGGGGTGTTGTTCGGGGTGTTCAAGCCTTGGCCGGACGGTAGCCGTCCGCGACCGCGTCGGCCGCAGTGGCATAGCAACGCTCTGACTTGGTGCGGTCGTAGAAGCGGCCGCCGGGAACGTGGAAGATCCCTGAATTGTTGTTTGCCTTGATCAGGTGCGAGTCGGGGCACGAACCGTCGGCTGTCGGCGGCAACCATGATCCAGGCGCAGCATCGGGCCGCGCGTCCGGCGAGTCGGCGAGTCCATTGACAACCGACGCCATTACCGGAGCGCTGTTGGACGGTTCGAGTGGTGGCCATTCCGGCGGTGACGGGGGTGTCGGCGGCGCAGTGCGGTCTCGCCACCACGACCACGTGACTCCGCCAACGGCACCGATCAACACCAGCCAGAGGGATCGACGCACCGCTGTCACCATCCAGGTCATATCGCCCAACCTAGTCAGACCAGCGTTCGGTCTCGCAGCGTCTGCGTGATGATTTTGACTGAAATGGGCACCAAAAACATCACGCAGACGAGACCTCGGCAGGAACGGTGGTGTTATCGGCGCTCGCGCTGACGTTCGAACGCTGCGAGGACGGCTCGCAGCGAGGCGGTGGTGATGCTCGGATCGGTGCCGAGACCCCAGCGAACGTTGCCGTTGCCGTCGACGGTCTCGAGGTACGCGACAGCCCGAGCGTCAGCGCCCTGCCCAATGGCGTGCTCGGCATAGTCGAGCACGTCAAAATCGCCGCCAACAGATCCACCGAACTCATCGGTGAGTGCGGCGACGAAGGCTTCAACTGGGCCATCGCCCGTTCCGTGCAACGAATGCGCCACACCTTCAACCTCGAGTTGCACCTGAATTGTGGTCGTGCCGCCATCATCGCCGGAGGCGCTGTGCAGCTCATGGCTGCGCAGTTTCATCGTGGGCGTTGCGGGCATGTACTCGGCCTGGAACGCATCCCACATCACACCGGGCGTGATCTCGGTGCCTGAATCCTCCGTAATGTGCTGGATGGTTTTGGAGAACTCGATCTGGAGCCGGCGCGGCAGGTCGAAGCCGTGCTCGGTCTTCATGACGTACGCGACGCCGCCCTTGCCGGACTGGCTGTTGACGCGGATGACCGCTTCATACGTGCGGCCCACGTGCTTCGGATCGATCGGCAGGTACGGCACGGCGAACTTTGGGTACTCGCCCGAGGTCGTGTCCCGAGTGGCGTCGAGGGCGTCGAGGCCCTTCTTGATGGCGTCCTGGTGGCTCCCGGAGAACGCGGTGTACACGAGGTCGCCCACGTATGGGTGGCGAGGTGAGACCGGCAGCCGGTTGCAGTACTCGGCGGTGCGGCGCAGCGCATCGATGTCGGAAATGTCCAGCTTCGGGTCGACTCCGTTCATGAACAGGTTCATTGCAAGGTTGACGACATCGACGTTGCCGGTGCGCTCTCCGTTACCGAAGAGCGTGCCCTCGACGCGGTCAGCGCCGGCCATCACGCCGAACTCGGCAGCCGCAACGGCGCAGCCGCGGTCGTTGTGCGGGTGGAGTGAAATGAGGACCGACGTGCGGTCGCGGATCGTGCGCCCGAACCACTCGATGACGTCGCCGTACACGTTGGGGGAGTAGCACTCGACGGTAGCCGGCAAGTTCAAGATGATCGGATCCTCAGGCGTTGGGGCGATCACGTCCATGACGGCCTCGCACACCTCAATGGCGTAGTCGGGCTCGGTCAGCGTGAAGCTCTCGGGGCTGTACTCGTAACGGATTTCGGTCGCTGACCCGTCGGCTCGGTCTGGCAGCGCGGCCTCTTGCTCTTTGCAGAGCGTTGCACCGGTGACGGCGATCTGCTTGATCTGCTCTTGGTCGAGGCCGAACACCACGTCACGCTGGAGCGGGTTCGTCGAGTTGTAGAAGTGGACGATTGCTCGTGGAGCGCCGCGCAGGCCCTCGTACGTGCGGGCAATCAACTCGGGGCGGCACTGGACGAGTACCTGGATCCAGACATCGTCCGGAATCAGGTCGTCCTCGATCAGCAGCCGGAGGAAGTCGAAGTCGGGTTGGCTCGCCGACGGGAAGCCGATCTCGATTTCTTTGAATCCCATGGCGACGAGTTCGGTGAACATTTTCAGCTTGCGGGTCGGGTCCATCGGATCGATCAAGGCCTGGTTGCCGTCGCGCAGGTCGACCGAGCACCAGAGCGGTGCAGTGTCGATGACCTGATTGGGCCAGGTGCGATCGGTCAATGTGATGGGAACGAAGGGCGCGTACTTGTTGAACGGCATCTGCTTCGGAGTGCTGGGTGTCGGAGGCATAACTTCTCTCAATGGGAACGTGCGGTTTGATGTGGCGAGCGTCGGTCGGGGTCGAAAAAGCAAAAACCCCCCGGCCGGAGGGGCGGAGGGTGCGGGCAGGCGCGACGACGTGCGGCTGCCCTACATAAGCAGAAGAAGGCTCGCGGTGATCGATCGCTGCATACAAGTAATGCTAGCACCGGTCGGCCAGCGTGGGAAACGCAACTGGACAACAGCATGTGGGTGAAACCGGCTGACCGGGCTACTGCGAGCGGTACCCTGACGGACACGATGACAGAAAATACAGCACGACGCGGAGCGCCTCGTCGCAAGCGGACGCCACGAGACTCTGATGACTCGTCCCGTGATCACGTCAACACATCGAATCTGACAACGGTGAACATTCTCCCGCCGGTCGAAGCGCCGACAGGTTTCTTCGATCTCGGTGTCCCGGCGCGGATCGACGACGGCCTTGCTGCGTGCGGTTTCGCACAGCCGTTCAACATCCAGACCGAAGCAATTCCTGTTGCCATGGCTGGAAATGACGTCTGCGGACGAGCCAAGACTGGCTCGGGCAAGACCCTTGCTTTCGGCATTCCGATGCTCGCCCGCATCACTGACAAAGCAGCGCCGACCAAGCCGCTCGGCCTTGTTCTCGTACCGACACGGGAGCTGGCCATTCAGGTGGCCGAAGTGCTCCATCCCGTTGCGCAACACGCTGGTATGAATGTTCTGCCCGTTTACGGTGGGGCATCTCGTCATCACCAAGTTGAGGAGATGGCAAAGGGCATCGAGCTTGTGGTCGCCACGCCGTTGCGTCTCATCGACCTGATCAAGTCCAACGAGGTCAGCCTCGAAGACGTCCAGATCGTTACGCTTGATGAAGCTGATCGCATGGCCGACGACGGGTTTACCCCGCAGGTCGAGTGGATTCTGCGCCACTGCGTCAACCGCAACCAGACCATGCTGTTCTCCGCGACGCTGGACGGCGACGTCGGGCACCTCATCCGGGCATATCAGACCGATCCTGTCACGGTGGCCGTCGACGAGGCGACCGACACGGTCGGCAATATGAGCCACCTGTTCCTCGGCATCCACCACATGGATCGCGACAAGGTGATCGGAGCGATCGCTCGCGGCATTCCGAAGCTGATGGTGTTTTGCCAGACGAAGCGGCAGTGCGACAAGGCCACAGAGCGGCTCCAAGAACTCGGCATCGATGCCATGGCGATTCACGGCGATCTCCAGCAGAAGACGCGTGAGCGCGTGATGCGCTCATTCGCCGAAGGCAAGCTGCAGGTTCTCGTGGCCACCGACGTTGCTGCCCGCGGTATCGACATCGACGACATCGGCGCGGTCATCCACTACGAGCCGGCCAAGGACGTCAAGGACTACCTCCACCGTTCTGGCCGCACGGCTCGTGCCGGCCGTGACGGCTGGGCAATCACGCTGTCTGAGTACAACCAGGTCACCCAGGTTCGGATCCTGCAGCGGATGATGAAGATGGAGCCGACGAAGGCAGTCGATGTGTTCTCGAACGACAAGCGTCTCGAGCAGCTCGAATCTTTCGGCGACGACATCAAATCGGCCGCCACGCTGGCGCCGTCCATGTCCTGACGCTGAGCTGATTATTAACTGAGTTCGCGCAATTCGCGCTGGCTCACATACGTGGTGACCACGCCGATCAAGCCGACCAACGCCGCACCACTGATGGCTGCGCCAGTGTTCGTCCACGCCGCGATAGCGCCGAGGATCAGCGCGCCGAATGGCATGATGCCGAATGATGTCAGCGCATAGAGCCCCATCACGCGGCCCATCAGAGGCTGTGGTGTGTTCGCCTGGATGAGGCCCTGGTTCATGTTGATGTAGAACCCGCCAGCCAAGCCCATGAAGAAGGCGAGGACCAGAACCTGCCAGAAGTCGGTGGTGCGACCGGTCAGGATCGTGATGGTCGAACCGCAGATCAGGGCACGTTGGAAGGCTGCGCCCTTCTGTTTCATGTCACCCTTGCGCATCACCACGACGGAGCTGATCGCGATGCCAATACCCATCAGTGCAAAGGGCAATGCAGCATCGCCCGCCGTGCGACCCAGACCGTCTTTGACGTGCGCCTGCAGCGTGACCATGACCGCCGGATTGACGGTGAAGCTGGCCATGACCAGCAGGCCGAACAGGACGCGCAGGTTGGCGTCGCCGAGAACGTGACGAAGCGCTTCTCTCATGTCGGCGATAATCGGCCGCTTCGGCGGCAGGTCGATGTGCGGCGGGATCTCGAGTCGCATCAAGAAGATCACGCCCGCGAACATCAGGCCTGACTGGAACCAGAATGCTCCGTCGAAGCCGTACTGGTCGCCGACGACCTTGGCGAGCACCGGCCCAAGGATCAGCGACAGCGTCATCGCTATGGCGTTGACCGCGATCGCGCTGAACAACTGCTCCTTCGCGACCAGGACCGGGATCAGGGAGGAACGGACCGGCTGGCCGATGGCTGAAGCGGCACCGGCGAAAAGGGTCATCACGATGACCCAGCCGAACGAGATCGTGTCGGCACGAACTAACAGCGCAGTGACGGCCATCACAACCCCACCGGTGACCTGCGTCCAGATCAGCATCCGTCGACGGTCCCATCGGTCTGCCCATGCGCCAGCCTGCAGCACGAGCAACGCTGCCGGGAGTCCCAGCGTGAACACGGCAATGCCCTGGTCGCTTTCGCTCCGGTTGAGTCCGTCGAGGACCAGCCATCCGAAGACGAACCGTTGCGCGTTGGAGACCAGAAAAAAGGAGAGGTTGTTGAGCCACAGCAGCCGGAACGGCCGAACAGTGATGGCGTTCGCTGGCTGCTGGCTCTCCGTTTGTATTGTGGTCACCCTGTGACCTTGTCAGATCTGCGCGAGCGGATCGTCAGTTGGGGCGGGCAATGAAGACCGGAATAGTGCGGTCGGTTTTCTCGGCGTACTGGGCGTAGGTCGGGAAGACCTCGACCGCTCGCTCCCACCACGCCAGCCGCTCGTCGCCGTCGACAATGGAGGTGGTGTAGTCAGCGGGCTCTGGGCCGTCCTGGATCTCGCACAGCGGTTCGGCCACGAGATTGTGGAACCACGACGGGTTCTGCGGCGCGCCGCCGATCGACGCAACGAGTGCGTACTCGCCTTCGTGCTCGACGCGCATCAGCGCGAACTTACGCAAGTTGCCACTGGTTGCACCCTTGGTGGTGACGACGATGATGGGGATTCCGGTCTCGCGCAGCGTGCTCGCCTCGCGGCCGTTCGTGGCCTCGTAGGTGTCGACCTGTTCGCGGACCCAGTCCATGGTGCTCGGGACGTACTCTCCAGTCAAAGGCATGACGTCGACCGTAGACGAGTTCTTCGGATCGCATCGTGTTGCAGCGCCGCTTGACGACCGGTCGAGATGGGTAGCGTCTCGCAGCGTGAAGTCCCAACGTCTGCTCGCCATGTTCATATCGATCGTGTGCGTCGTAGCGGCCTGTAGCGCAAGCAAGTCCGGATCGGACGGCGCGCCTGTCCCGACCGTTTCGATTATGGCCACCACGGTGCCCGAGCGCGCTGCAGGAGACGATGGTGACATCGGGCAGACCTGCACCGAGCTGCAATTCGTCCAAGACCTGTCGGATCAGACCACGGCATCGACGAACGAGATCCTGCAGCGTGTTGCCACGGACCCAGGAGGCACGTCGGAGGTCGAGACCATCGCCGCATTCGCAACCCTTGCCGCTGAGATCGAGGCGTCGCTCCCGGAAACGTTGGCGGCCTACGATCGCGCTGCCGCTGTTGCCCCACGCGGCATTGATGCAGAGATTCGTGCCGTCGCTGACGGCACGGCACGACTGACGCCGGCACTCGTCGAGGCATTCACCAATATTCGGACTGCGGACGATCTTTCGAACATCGAGGGGATCTTCGCTCAACCGGAGTTGCAGGACGCAGCAAGCGATGCAGGAATCGCATCGCTGCGGCTCGACAACTTCACCGGCCCCAACTGCGGGTTCCAATTTTCCAACGGCTGAGCAGGTGCGGTGCGCGGTTGTGTGCGCAGGTGTCGCGAGCGAACAGCGCTGAGTCAGGCGAGGAGGAGCGCGTCGCCGAGGCGAACGATGCCACCTTGGACCACGCTGGCGGTGATGCCAGCTCGCTGACGAAGCGCAGCTTGGGCGCCGTCGCCGAAAATCTCATTCATCAGGTTGCACGGCGCGCAGTCACGCCAGACGGCGAGTTCGACCTCGCCGATGGTGAAGCGCGCCCCGTGGGTGCGCGGGAGTTCGTCGAGGTCGACAACGATGTTGCGCCGAGTCCGCAGCCCATCGAACTGCTCAGTGCCTACATCGGCGGCGGCTCGGGCGAGCTCGCCGGTGCACACGATCGAAACGGCTCGTTTCTTGCCGGCGTAACGGTCGCCTTCGATGCCGATATCTGTGAGGAGCGTCAGCGTGTCATGCCGGGTGATTGCGGCGCCATACGACGACGCAGTCCCGAGTGCGAGAACGGTGCTACTGGCCACGAGATCCGACTGTAGCGGTCACACTGTGCCAGGCACAGTGTGACCGCTACCGTTTGCTCCATGACGCTGACCGAGTCTTCGCCTGCCGACATCATCCGTGACCATGCCAACGATGCGTGGGTTGGGATCGTCCCCCTGTTACACGAGTACATCGCGATCCCGAACGTGTCGCCGGACTTCGACCCTGACTGGCGTGAACACGGCTTCATGGCCCAGGCCGTCGAGCTGATCGCCGGATGGTGCCGAGCCCGCCCGATTCCCGGCATGACGATCGAAGTGATGGAGTTGCCCGAGCGGACACCGATGATCGTGATCGACGTTCCAGCGTTCAACGGTGGCTCGAACGACGACCCGGTGCTCTTGTACGGCCACCTCGACAAACAACCGGAAATGGAAGGCTGGCGGGATGATCTCGGGCCATGGACGCCGGTTCTCGAAGGCGACCGGCTGTACGGACGGGGCGGCGCCGACGACGGCTATGCAGCGTTCGCCAGCCTGACGGCCATCGAAGCCACGCAGGCTGCTGGCGGAGCCCACAATCGGTGTGTTGTGCTGATCGAAGCGAGCGAAGAGTCGGGCTCACCAGATCTTCCGGCCTACATCGAAGCACTCACCGACACGATTGGCACGCCCAGTCTTGTGGTGTGCCTCGATTCAGGTTGCGTCGACTACGAACGCATGTGGGTCACCACGTCGCTGCGCGGCATGGTCATGGGCATCCTGTCTGTCGACATCGTGACCGCTGGCCTGCATTCGGGCGATGTGTCGGGCATGATTCCGTCGTCGTTCCGCATTATCCGTTCGCTGCTTGACCGCGTCGAGGATGCTGCGACCGGAGCGATGTTGCTGCCCGAACTCATCGTCGAGATTCCACCGGGCCGTGTCGCCGAGGCGAACGACACTGCACCGCTGGTTGGCGCGTATGCCGACAACTACCCGTTGGTCGAGGGGGCCCGAGCGGCGGTTGATGATCCAGCCGAACAACTGCTTGCTCGCACTTGGTACGGCACGCTGAGCGTCGTCGGCGCAGACGGCCTGCCGCCCACGAATCGGGCCGGCAACGTGCTTCGTCCGTCGACGTCACTCAAGCTCTCGTTCCGACTCCCCCCGACCGCCGATCCGAAGGCCGCGGCTGCAGCGATCACTGCGGCGCTGGAAGCTGATCCGCCGTACGGCGCACGCGTCTCGTTCTCGAACGTCGATGGGGCTCCCGGCTGGGACGCACCTGCAACGGCGCCCTGGCTCGCCGATGCGCTGGACGCCTCGTCGACCGCAGCATTCGGACAGCCAGCGCGCAACTTCGGTGAGGGCGGGTCGATCCCCTTCATGGGCATGCTCGGCGGAAAGTTCCCCAAAGCACAATTCGTCATCACCGGCGTGCTCGGCCCGGACGCCAACGCCCACGGCCCCAACGAATACCTGCACGTCCCGACGGCTCGCAAGCTGACGATGGCTGTGGCGCACATTCTGTCAGCCCACGCAGCCAGATAGTTGCGAAAGGGGCCTGACCCCATTCGTAACTCTGGTCGTGCTGTGATCAGCGGCGCGGCCACAGACCGTGGACGGTCCAGCCTTCATCAGCGAAGCCGACCGCATCGGCGACGTGTGCGCTGGCGAGGTTGCTCGATTCGTGCAGGTACGTCGGAATCGCACCGTCGTCGAGCACCCAGCGCGCCGCAGTCGCCACGAGGCGTCGAGCGAAGCCTTGGCCCCGGGCTTCTGCTTCGGTGACCACGGCGAGTTCGTAGCCGTAGCGGTCATGGATCTTGATGCCCACGGACGCAATCACTTCGCCTGCATCGTTGCGGGCAACGAGACGAGGGCCATTGAACGGAGCAAGCCAGGCCGGGAGGTCGGAGTTCTGTGTGGCAATCCATTCCCCGAGGGCCTCGATTGTCGGGTCGACAGTCGTTGTCGATCGGAACACACCGGCGCCGAAGCGGGCCGCGCCCAGACCGAGGATCGCGCCAAGTTCGTCCCCGAGCCCAGCACGGTCAGGCCCGTCCGCCAGAGCGGCTGCTACAGCGTCGGCCTGCAGCGGCGGGACGGCGATGATCGTTGCCCGCCCGTTTCCAACACCGAGCAACTTGCGAATCGAGCCGTCCCAGGTGGGTTGCAACCGGGCCGGGTCGCCGACCACGGTGATGCCGTCCGCCAGTGGCGGCCACTGACCCACCCACTCGGTGAGGTGGAGCCGCAGCCGTTGCTCAAGATCTGGGTGTGTCTCGGCCATGTTTGGCAAACTAACCGGCCGCCCCGCCAACCACCCCGCCAACCACCCCGCCAACCACCCGGCCAACCACCCGGCCAACCACCCGGCCAACCACCCCGCCGGCCACTTGCTGACGCCGAGAAGGAGTCAGCTGGTCGATTGAGCGCCCGTTGGTTTGGGTATCGTCGGGTCATGACCCGCACTTCTCGCCACGTCAACCTCGCCTCCCGACCGAACGGCGCTCCCGTGCCCGAGAACTTTGAAGTCGCGGAATCGCCAGTCCGTGACCTGGAAGATGGTGAGGTCATGATCGCCAACCGTTTCATGTCGGTCGACCCGTACATGCGTGGTCGCATGAACGACGTCAAGTCGTATGTGCCGCCATTCCAGATCGGTCAGCCGCTCGAAGGCGGGGCCGTGGGCGAAGTGATCGAATCGAAGTCGGGCGCGGTTCCGGTTGGAAGCTATGTGGTCCACAACCTCGGATGGCGCGAAATTGCAATCGTCCAGGGATCGGCTGTTCAGCAGGCCGCAGTCATCGACGGGGTCTCGCTGTCGGCGAACCTCGGCGTGCTCGGCATGCCGGGAATGACTGCCTACGCCGGGCTACTCGACGTTGCGTCGTTCAAGGAAGGCGACGCTGTGTTCGTGTCCGGTGCAGCCGGAGCTGTTGGCTCGCTTGTTGGACAACTCGCAAAGCTGAAGGGCGCTTCACGTGTCATTGGTTCGGCGGGCTCCGACGAGAAGGTTGCGTGGCTCACCGATGTGCTCGGCTACGACTCGGCCTTCAACTACAAGTCCGGTCCTGTCGCCAAGCAGCTGTTTGCTGCGGCCCCTGATGGCATCGATGTCTACTTCGACAACGTGGGCGGCGAGCACCTACAGGCAGCGATCCATGCCCTCAACCCGATGGGCCGGATCGCGCTGTGCGGCGCGATATCGGCGTACAACAACACCGAGCCGGCACCGGGGCCGAACAACATGTCACTTGCAATCGGCAAGCGGCTGAACCTGCGTGGTTTCATCGTGAGCGATCACTGGGACATGATGCAGGACTTCATCACCGAGGTCGGCGGTTGGCTCGCCGACGGCACGATCAAGCACGACGAAACAGTAGTTGAGGGCATCGAGCACGCTGGCGAAGCATTCATCGGGCTGCTCGCCGGTGCCAATACCGGCAAGATGGTCGTCAAGATCTGACGCGGTGCAGCCGTGCTGCTGATCAGCGTTTGAAGACTTCTTGGGCCAGGTTGATCCCGCGCGTGTCGCCGAGTAGTCCCTCGTCCATCCGGTTCATCACATAGGCGAAGCTGATCTTGCGGTCGATGTCGACGATGATCGACGAGCCGCCCCAACCACCCCAGTAGGCGTAGTTGCCCTCTGGAAGATACGGGACTGCTTCGGAGTGCAGGGCGTAGCCCATCCCGAATCGCACCGGGAGGCCGAGCACCTGGTCGACGCCGTGGGCCTGCTCTTCGAAGATCATCTGGATCGTCTCGGCCGACAGGAGTGACACCCCGTCGACGGTGCCGCCGTTTGCAACGATTGCTTGGACGCGAGCAACGGAACGGGCGTTGCCGTGGCCGTTCGCTGCACCGATGCAGGCCTGGCGCCACTCAGGCGTCCACGACTCTTCGGCGCCCGGCGCAGGGCCCGTAAAGGTCTTGATCAGCACACCGTTGGGGTCGAGCGCTGCGAGGTCGAAGTCGAGCGGGGGCGGCGGAATCACATTCGACACGCGACCAAATTCGGTCGGATCGAGCCCGATGTGGAAGTCAGCGCCGAGGGGCCGAGCGATTTCCTCGGCAAAAAAGTCGCCGAGCATGCGACCGTCGATCCTGCGGATGACCTCGCCGATCAGATGGCCCTGATTGAGTGCGTGATAGCCGGAGCCTTCGCCCGGCGTCCACCACGGCGCCTGTGCGGCAAGCATCGACGTCGACTTCTCCCAGTCGTAGATGTCCTCGGTCGTGACGGGCTGTTCCCAGGCGCTGACGCCGGACGTGTGGCCCATGAGGTGGCGGACTTCGATGTCGCCCTTGCCGTTCTGGGCAAACTCCGGCCAGTACGTCGCGACCTTCTCGTGGAAATTGAGGGTGCCCCGCTCAGCGAGAACCAGCGCCGAGAGAAAGGTCATTGTCTTGGTCGTCGACCAGACGTTGACGATCGTGTTTTCGGACCACGGCGTGGTCTTGGCCTCGTCGGCCCAGCCGCCCCAGATGTCGACGACGGTTTCGCCGTCGACCGTCACGGACACCGAAGCTCCGACGTCTTTGCCGCTGTCGACGGTGCTGCTCAGGAGTTCACCGAGCTTGCTGTATTCGGGAGCGGATGTGCCGTGGATCTCTGCCATGCGATCAGTCTGACTGGTCGCTGAGTTTCAGTTGGGGTCAGACCCCAACTGAAACTCAACTGGAACTCAGCCGAGCCAGGTCGGGCGACTGCTTTCGAAGCTCGCGATTTCGTCGATGTGCGTCATCGTGATGCCGATGTCATCGAGACCGTTGAGGAAGCGGTGCTGCGTTGCTGCGTCCATCGGAAACGGCTCGTCGATGCCTGCGGCCGGGACTTCGACCTTGAGTTGTTCCATGTCGACGACGATTGACGTGGCAGCGTCAGCTTCGATAGCGCCCCAGATTGCTTCGACGATGGCCTCTGGGAGGATCACCGGGACGAGGCCATTTTTGGTGCAGTTGTTGCGGAAGATGTCGGAGAAGCTGGGCGCGATCACTGCATCGAATCCGTACTGTTGGATGGCCCAGACGGCGTGCTCGCGGGACGAACCGACACCGAAGGCCGGGCCGGCCACGAGGATGTTGGCGCCTGCGTAGCGTTCGTCGTTGAGCACGAAGCCCTGCTCGTCGCGCCATGCCGAGAAGAGGCCTTTTTCGAAGCCGGTGCGCTCGACCTGCTTGAGCCAGACGGCGGGGATGATCTGGTCGGTGTCGACGTCGGAGCGCTTCAGCGGCACGCCGGTTCCGGTGATGATCTGGACAGATTTCACTTGGCCACCTCCGTGTTGCCGCGTGCAGGGAGGTCGGCAGGTGTGCAGAATGTGCCCTTGATGGCTGTTGCCGCGGCAACCGCAGGCGAGACGAGGTGGGTACGACCACCGGGGCCTTGGCGGCCTTCGAAGTTGCGATTGCTGGTGGATGCTGCACGCTCCTTGGGAGCAAGCTTGTCGGGGTTCATCGCGAGGCACATCGAGCAGCCCGGCTCGCGCCAGTCAGCGCCGGCCGCTGTGAAAATCTTGTCGAGTCCTTCTTCGATCGCCTGGGCCTTGACGCGGTGGCTGCCGGGAACGATCAGCACGCGGGGCACCGTGACGGTGCGCCCTTCCATGACCGCAGCTGCGGCTCGGAGGTCTTCGATCCGGCTGTTGGTGCATGATCCAATAAATACGGTGTCGACGCTGACGTCGCGCATTGACTGGCCGGCTTTGAGGCCCATGTAATCGAGTGCGCGTTGCACGGTTTCCTGTGCGGTTGTGCTCTCGAAGTCGCTCGGTGAGGGGATGGGCCGGTCGATCGGGCCCACCTGGCCGGGGTTGGTGCCCCATGAAACGTGGGGCGAGATGTGTGCGGCGTCGAGCACAACGGTGGCGTCCCACACTGCGTCGTCGTCCGAAAAGAGCGTCTTCCAGTCGGCGACCGCTGCGTCCCAGTCGGCACCCTGCGGTGCGTGCTGGCGGCCTTCGAGGTAGTCGAACGTTGTGGCATCGGGGGCGATGAGTCCGGCCTTGGCCCCAGCTTCGATCGACATGTTGCAGACGGTCATGCGACCTTCCATCGACAGTGCCCGGATTGCAGATCCGCGGTATTCGATGATGTGGCCGATGCCGCCGCTCGTGCCGATTTCACCGAGGATCGCAAGAATGACGTCCTTTGCGGTGACGCCGGGTTGCAGCTCGCCATCGACGGTCACTGACATCCACTTGGGTCGGCTCTGGGGCAGTGTCTGCGTGGCGAGCACGTGTTCGACCTCGCTGGTGCCGATGCCGAAAGCGATCGCACCGAAGGCGCCGTGTGTGGCGGTGTGCGAGTCGCCGCACACGATGGTCATGCCCGGCATGGTGCGGCCCTGTTCCGGGCCGATCACGTGAACGATGCCCTGGTCAGGATGGCCCATCGGGAAGTTGGTAATGCCGAACTCGGCGGTGTTAACGCGGAGGGTGTCGATCTGTTTCGCCGAGATCGGATCGGCAATCGGTTGATCGATGTTCTCGGTCGGCACGTTGTGATCTTCAGTGGCGAGCGTGAGATCGGGACGGCGTACGCCGCGCCCGGTGAGGCGGAGGCCGTCAAATGCCTGCGGGCTCGTGACTTCATGCACGAGGTGCAGGTCGATGTACAGCAGCTCTGGTTCGCCCTCGGCGGAGTGGACCAGGTGGCGTTCCCAGACCTTTTCTGGCAGTGTCTTGCCCATGTGATGCTCGGTTTCTACGTCAGTTGAACGGGTAGTGGCGTTTCCCACATCGTGAGATATGGTTCTTGCAATATGGATAGCGTAGCGGCCAGTTGCGGCTCCACCGAGATTCCGAGCACAGGTGTTGGCGTGCTTGACAAGTCGATGCTGGTGCTTCGAGCTGTCTCGGTCGAGCCGCAGGGACTATCGCAGCTCCAGCAATCGACCGGTCTCCCGCGGGCCACAGCTCACCGGCTGGCCGCGGCGCTCGAAGTGCACGGATTTCTGCGCCGTGACGGCGAGGGCCGATTCGAACTTGGTCACGGCCTGGTCGCTCTCGGGCAGCAATCAGCCGAACGATTCCCGCTTGTCGACGTCGTCCGGCCGATCGCTACGGCGCTGCGCAACTTGACCGGTGAGGCTGTCCAGCTATTTGTTCGCGAGGGCTCCCAGCGGCGGTGCGTGCTCTCGCTTGAGTCGTCACATGGGCTTCGGTGGATCGTGCCGGAAGGGTCGTTGCTCCCCATCGATGTCGGCTCATCTGGGCGTCTTTTGGCCGGCGAGCAGACCAAGACCGGCTGGTTGCAAAGCGTCGGCGAACGCGAGGCCGGTGCGGCGTCGGTGAGCGCCTCGGTGCGCTCGGGTGACGGGACGATCGTGGCGGCTCTCTCGGTGAGCGGTCCGGTTGAGCGACTCACGAAACAGCCGGGCCGCCGATTCGGCCCTGCCGTCGTAGCAGCAGCGGCCGAAATCAACCTCTGACCGGCTCGGTCAGCGAGTCAGCGAGTCTGCGCTGACGCCGCGCGGTATTCCTTCCACAGCCACCACAAAAGTGGGAGCTGGAGCGGCAGGCGGATCCAGTTGGCCGGGCCGGTTGCCGTGTCGACGCTGCGACTGAACCGTCCCTCGACGAGCTGAGGCTCAACGTGGTTGACAGCCATGTCGACGTTCGCAGGGAACACGGCAATCGTCAGCGCGAAGAGCCCGAGTGCCGAGAGCTTGCGCGTCCGTGGGTGCAACATTCCGATTCCGAAGGCCAACTCGGCCGCCCCGCTTGAGCGGTTGGCGAGTGCAGCATCGGGGAACCAGTCGGGCACGATTGCTTCGAAGAAGTCGGGCTTCGCAAAGTGGGCGATCCCGGCACCGGTGAACAACATCCCGGCGCCGATCGCTGACGGGCGAGAGATCTGCATCGCCACAGTCTGGCGCGACAGCCGGGCTGTTGACGAGCACCCCACTGTCACATTTTTGTCACACTTTGGTCTGACCTCGGTGTGACACGCCGCCACAGATCGGCGTGTCAGTGAGGGTGTTTGGAAGGTGAGGTGAGGTGTGGGGACGACGGTGACAGGTTCGGGCGAGGGCGCGCCGGTAGCGTGCGGTCCATGCGTCGCACGGTTCCCCTCATTGTCATTGCCTCACTGGCCATTGCTGCCTGCAGCGGGTCCGATTCTGCTGCGCCTACAGATGATTCAGTGGCGAGTGAACAAGCGGTTGCTGACGAGGGCGAGGCTTATGGTGACACCGCCGGAGAGACGCCCACTTCTGATGCCACGCCCACGTCTGATGCCGACGAGGGGCTGCTGAGCGAGGCGAGCGCCGACAAGCCGACCGACATCGACTTCCCCGGTGTCGACGTCGAAACACTCGATGTGACCGTGCTGACCAAAGGTGACGGCCCGATTGCCGAGGCTGGCGACACGGTGATCGTCGACTACATCGGGGTGCGTGCGCTCGATGGTGTCGAGTTCGACAACAGCTACGACCGCGGCACACCATTCGCTGTTGGTCCGCTCGGTCAGGCGCAGGTCATCCAGGGCTGGAACGACGGCCTCCTCGGCGCGCAAACCGGTGCTCGTCTCCAGCTCGACATCCCGAGCGCTCAGGCATACGGCGAGGCGGCACGCAGCGATGTGATCCGCGAAAACGAGCCGCTCACTTTCGTCATCGACGTTCGCTCGGTCATCAAGGCGCCCGATGTGTCTGAGGCTCCGACGGAGATGGGTGTCGAAACGTCTGAGGGCGCCACCGACCTGTCGTTCGAAGATCTGATCGACGGTGACGGAGCAGTCCTCGAGGACGGCCAGACCGCAGTGTTCAACCTGATGCTGTTCCGTGCCGACAGCGGTGTGCTGCTCGACAGCACCTGGACCAGCGAACCAATTCAGATCCCGATGAGCGAGGGCCAGTTCGCGGCCATTGTGCAAGGCATGCCCGGCATGAAGGTCGGCGGTCGACGTGCGATCACCTTCCCACCGTCACTTGGTTTCGGTGAGAGTGGCAACCCGCAGGTCGGTCTGCCCGTCGGCGTCGACGCAGTGCTCGTCGTTGACCTGTTCGGCGCTTTCTGACCGCAGGGTTAGGCGACTCGCGTGCCACCTTGGAAAACCCGAGCGACGCGCGGCCGCATGTCGCTGACGTCAAGATCGGTACCTGAGAATACAACGGCGTCGAGCACGTCGAGTTCGTCGGCCATGAAGTGCACGTGGCAGTCGAACAAGCCAGGAGTGACCAGATGGCCGGTGCCGTCGAAGATCGTGCCCTTGGCCAGGGTGGTGCGTGTCATGCCCACACCATCGCGCAGCGGGGTAGCTGCGGGGGAGGGGGAGTAGCTGGGGGAGTAGCTGGGGGTAACGGCAGATTTATCGAGTGGCCAGCCAGGTCGTTTCGGCTTCGCCGATGGGCGAGTCGGGGCCAGCGTCGACGAATGGCCACAGCTCCGAAGCGATGCGCCGATAGTTGCCCGACGCGTTCAGCTCACCCAAGAGCGCGTAGAGCCCCAGGTTGATGCGCTGGATGAAGACGAATGCTCTCGGCACGGTGGCGTACTGGCTGATCGGGCTGGCACGGTCGAACGTGTGGCGCACGATCTTGTTCGCGTATTCGCGCGTCCATGTCATCACTGCATCGTTGGCGACCGTGTCGTAGAAGAGCGAGAAGTACTCACCGACTTCGTCGGTGCCGACGGGGGCTCCTGGCTGCAACATGCCAGCCTCTTCGACGATGCGTCGGAACTCCGCATCGTCATGTTTGACTGCTGCGGCCTCGACCATGGATGCGAACGTGGCCAGCTCATCGGGGGTGAAATGTTTGACGAGCCCGAAGTCGAGGAACGTCACGGTGCCGTCGTCGTGGAATAAGTAGTTACCCGGATGCGGGTCGCCGTTGAAGGCACCCATTCGGTAGAGACTGCGGAAGACGAAACGGAAGATCACCTCACCGGCATGGTCGCGCTCGGCCTGGGGCCGTTGCAGTAGCTCGGCCCAGCCGAACCCGTCGACGAGCTCGGAAGTGAGCACTCGTTTTGTACTGAACTCGGGAATGATTGCCGGAATCCGAAAGAACGGATGACCCGCGTAGTACTCGGCAAACATCTGCTGGTTGCGTGCTTCGAGCTCGTAGTCGACCTCTTCGGCGAGGCGAACCTTGATCTCGTCGACCATCTCGGTCGGGTCGAGGCCGCCAAAGCCCTGCTTGAGAATCGCTCCGAGCAGGTCGGCGTTTTTCAAGTCAGAAACAATCGCCTGGTCGATGCCCGGGTACTGCACTTTGACGGCGACGGCACGTTCGAGGCCCGACTTCGGTTCGATGATGATCGCTCGATGGACCTGCCCAATGGACGCAGCAGCGATGGGCTCGGGGTCGAACTCGACGAAAAGTTCGGCAATGGGTTTGCCCAGCTCAGACTCGACCGTTGCAATCGCAAGATCGGTTGACATCGGTGGAGCGTTCGACTGGAGTTGGGCGAGTGCCATTCGTAGTGGTTCGGGAAGGCCGTCGTCGAGGTAGCTGGCCATCTGGCCGAGCTTCATCAACGCGCCCTTCATCTGGCCCAGTTCGTCGGCGACCTGTTGCGCCGTTTTGAACTCGCGCTCACGATCGAGTTCTTCGCGGCGCTCGGTCGAGGCGAACGTTTTGCGGGCTGCTGTCGAGGCGTAGGTGCCCCCGACCTTGGCGCCCATACGAACGAGCCGAGCATTTCGGCCAGCCCACGATCGACCTAACTCGGATGCATCGAGCCGGCGCGATACAGCCACTGCGGCAGTGACGAGTACACCGACAGCGAGCGGGATGCGCCACTTCGTCATGCGCTGCTCGCGGCGATTGCCCGGCGACGGACCGAATCGAGTGCACGCAACAACGTCGGAACGAATTGGTCGGCTCCAGCCACGACGGCATCATGGCCGCCATCAACGCGGAACGCCTCAGCCAGCCCGATCAATTCGAACAGTTTGACCTGTCGTGCCAGCGGGATCACTGAGTCGTTCATCGTGATGAGGACGGCAGTGGGGACGTCGACCTCGCCGATCCAGTCGGCAGATGAGAATCGGCCGATCGCCGTGCCCGCTTCGAGCAGCATCCGCCAGTCGTGGCTCGACGCTTCTTCGAGCGCCCAGGGTTCCCACGTTTCGGCGCGGCGCTGGAGGTACAACTGCTCGCTCAACCACTCCCGCGTCTGGTCCGGCGCGTATTTGGAAAGTGTGGCGAGGCCGCCCAGGCCGAGGAACGACAGGCGCTCGGGCCGACGGTTCGAAAAGAAGGGTGCGGTGGCGCAGAGGACGAGCCCGGTGGTTCGTTCGGGGTGGCGCCTCCAGATCAGCTGAGCGATCGGGCCGCCCATCGAGTAGCCGACGGGGATGAACGTGTCGATGCCAAGGGCGGTTGCCACGTCGACGGCATCGTCGGCACAGTCTTCCAGTCGAAACGTCTTCTTGGAACGGATTCCGGAACCGTGGCCCCGATGATCGAACGCCACCACTCGGTAGTGCTCACCGAGGGCTTTGTAGCAGCGGAACCAGTTGAGGTCAGCCGATGCGGTCCATCCGTGGAGCAGCATGATCGTCGGTGCGCCGGGTGGCCCACCGAAGTCGCGCACGAGCAGATCGCCGCGGTCAGGGAGATGGACGAATTTCCCGGGCGGAAAGTCGGGTTTGGGGACGTCGATCACGGGAGCAACCTCGGGACCATCAAACGGAACTTCACCCGGAATGTCACCCGGAATGTCGAGCGGAATGTCAAACGGACTACCAAGCGGACTGTTAGGGGAGGCTGCTGAGCCTGGGCGGAGGTCGGCGTGCTTCTCTGCGTCTGACTTGAGCGGCCGGCTCAAACGGAATCGACGCTCAGCACCTTGACGGTCATCGAACCGTTCGGCGCGTCGTACGTGATCAAATCACCGGCGGATGAGCCGTTGAGCGCAGCACCGAGAGGCGACGTGGAGGTGATGACATCGGCACCCTCGATCTGCTCTTCCATGTTGCCAATCATGTAGCGCTCGGCCATGTCGTCGGAGTCTCCGTCGTACACAATCGCATAGACCTGGTTCTCGACGATCTCGGGTTCGTCGATCAGGTACTCCAGCTGACGGATACGACCTTCCATGTGGCCCTGCTCATCCTTGGCAGCGTGGTAGCCAGCGTTCTCCTTGAGATCGCCTTCTTCTCGCGCCCGTTCGATCTTGTCGGCGACTTCGATCCGCCCGCGCGTGGTGAGATCGTGAAACTCCGCCTGCAAACGCTCGAGGGCGGACTTGGACAACTTCGCTCCAGCCATCTCAGAGACGATAGCGAGCCGGACCCGATTGCGAGAGCGTTGCGAATCAGATCGTTTCCAATCGTTTCCAATCGTTTCCAATCGTTTCCAATCGGAACAGATGAGAGCGTGCGGGTAGTCTCGCCGCCTTATGACGCACAACATTGCCGTGATCGGTGGCGACGGGATTGGACCCGATGTCACCGCCGAAGCCATCAAGGTCATCCGCGCCGCAGGCGTGGACATCGCCACGACCGAGTTCGATCTGGGCGGCGATCGCTATCTGCGTGACGGCGAAATTCTGAGCGACGAGACGCTCGATGCGCTCCGGCCGTTCGACAGCATCCTGCTCGGCGCCGTCGGCCACCCCGACGTGAAGCCTGGTGTGATTGAGCGCGGTCTACTGCTCAAGATGCGCTTCGAACTCGATTTGTACATCAACCAGCGCCCGTTTCTTGGCACCGCTCCCGGCGGAACAGTCCAGCATGACTTCATTGTCATCCGCGAGAACACCGAGGGCCCATACGTCGGCGAAGGTGGAGCGCTGCGTGTCGGCACGCCCAACGAAGTGGCGACTCAGGGTTCGGTCAACACGCGCTTCGGTGTCGAACGGTGTATCCGCTACGCCTTCGAGTTGGCTGTCAACCGCGAGCGCAAGCACGTCACGCTGGTCCACAAGACCAACGTGCTGTCGTTCGCTGGCGATCTCTGGCAGCGGACCTTCGACGAGGTCGCTGCCGAGTACCCGCAGGTCGGCACCGCCTACAACCATGTTGATGCCGCCTGCATTTACTTCGTGCAGGACCCGCATCGCTACGACGTGATCGTCACCGACAACCTCTTCGGCGACATCCTTACGGACCTCGGTGGCGCGGTGTCTGGTGGCATCGGCCTCGCATCGTCGGCCAACCTCAACCCGGCTCGCACCGGACCGTCGATGTTTGAGCCTGTGCACGGTTCGGCCCCTGACATCGCTGGCCAGAACAAGGCCAACCCGACAGCAGCCATTCTGTCCGCTGCGCTCATGCTCGACTTCCTCGACGAGGGCGTCGCAGCTGACCGCATCCGTGCGGCCTGCGCCGAACCGGTTACCGGCAGCACCACAGACGTTGGTGCCGCGATCGCTGCTCGCGTGGGAAACTGACCTCATGCCCATCACACCCACACCGAAGATCTGGATGAACGGCGAGCTCGTCGACTGGGATAAAGCCCAGGTGCACGTGCTCACCCACACCCTCCACTATGGCACCGGCGTGTTCGAAGGCATCCGCGCCTACGCAACCGCCGACGGCCCATCGATCTTCCGCCTCACCGAGCACATTAAGCGCCTGTTCGACTCGGCCAAGATCCTCGGCTTTGCTATCCCGTACACGGTCGATGAACTTGTCCAAGCCACCAAAGACACCGTTGCCTCGACCGGGCTTGACTCGTGCTACGTGCGCCCGCTGGCGTATCTCGGTTACGGCGAAATGGGCTTGAACACGCTGCCCTGCTCGACTGATGTCGCCATTGCCTGCTGGCCGTGGGGCGCGCTCCTTGGTGACGACGCAGTCACCAAGGGCGTGCGGATGAAGATCTCTTCGTGGACCCGTCACGATCACAACACCATGCCGCCCGCTGCAAAGACCGTTGGTAACTACGTCAACTCGTCGCTTGCGAAGGTCGAAGCGCTCAAAGCCGGCTACGACGAAGCAATCATGCTCGCGCCGAACGGTCTCGTTGCCGAATGCACCGGTGAGAACATCTTCGTTGCCCGTCACGGCAAGCTGCTGACCCCGCCGCTGTCGGCTGGTGCGCTCGAAGGAATCACCCAGAGCACGGTGGGCGCGCTGGCCAAAGACCTCGGGTTCGAAGTCAAAGTTGACAACATCGCCCGCAGCGACCTCTACATCGCCGACGAAGCTTTTGTCTGCGGCACCGCAGCCGAAGTGAGCTCGATCAACTCGATTGACGACCGCGACATCCCGTGCCCCGGCCCGATGACTCTGGCGATATCAGAGGCCTATCTCGCCACGGTGCGCCGCGAGAACCCGAAGTACTTGGATTGGTGCGAGCTCACCGTCTGACGACGGTATGGCGGCTTCGCCGCCGGCGAGTGCGTCGCCTTGAGCTCTTTTCCCGGGCCTACCGGCCCGACTCGCTCTCGCTCGACCCAGCGCACTTCTTGCTCGGGCTGACCGGCGCGCCCTCTACTCCACTCGCTGGCCCGCTACCCCACTTACCGAGGCAATGCTGCTCTGATCTTGCTGACTACCCCAAGATCCTCACGGGCCGACTCGAGTGTTGGGCCGGGGAACAACGCGACGTCGGTGACCCCTGCTTCGCCCAAGGCCTCGATGTGGTCGAGCACAGCGTCGTGATCGCCGATTGCTCCCATCTCGGTCCACCACTCGCCAGGGAAGTCAGCAATGGCTCCGTCGCCCTTCGTTGTGAACCGCTCGACCATCTCGTCGAAATGTGGGTGTGCCCGGATGGATGGGTGTTGCGCGGTGAGCTGGATCGACATGTACGGCGTCATCAACTCATAGGCCTCGCGCGCTGTTGGAGCGAGGCACAGCGCGCTGAATACTGAGACCCGAAAGTTGTCGGGGGCGCCAGCGTGTCGAATTGATTCACGGACATATGTCGGGCCCACGCCGTCGGCGAGCACCACGCCATCGCACACACGGCCGGCCATCGCCAGCGACTTCGGCCCACGCACCCCGGCAATCACTGGTGGCACGATTGTTGGCGGCTGGTCGAGGGTGACGTCGCGCATCGTCACGTGCCGGCCCTCGAAGTTCACGGTTTCGCCTCGGAGGAGCTGCTGCACAGTCCTCAGCACCTCGTCGAGGGTGGCCAGCGGTGAAGTGGGCCGGGCCCCCATCTGCTCCATCCACTCCTGCACGCCGTGTCCGATCCCCGCGATGAACCGGCCTGGGGCGAGCTCAGCCAGCGTGGCGATCTCCATTGCCGTCACCGCGGCGTTGCGGGCCACTGCGGGCAGGATGCCGATGCCAACCTGCAGCCGTTTGGTCCGCGCAAGCGCAGTCGCTGCGAGAGACACGCCGGCGGTGAAGAAGCAATCTTCGATCACCCACAGCTGATCCACGCCAGCCTCATCGAGCGACTCGGCGAACTCGACCACAGCCCGTGCGGGAAGTGAGCGGTCGAAGCACATGCCGACGTTCAGAACCATCGCGAAAACGTAGCAATTTCAGCCCGTCAGCGTGATGGTTTTGGTCAGCATGGACGCCTTTTCCATCACGCTGACGGGAACGGCTGGAGCGGGTCGGAAAAGCAGAAGAGCCCCGGTCAGTGCTGCCAGACCGAAGTCGGCGCACCTTCCGGGGCTCGTCAGATGGACAGATCCACCACTGGTCGTTCGTCGGGCGTTAGCCTGCGTCTCGACCCGTTTACATCGCCCGTCTCGCCGTTTCCTCCGATCGAAATCGGAAGAGCGTCGTGGCGGGCGATGACCGTTTTCAGATGGTGCCCGGCAAGCCGAACTCCACCCGATTTGGCACCGTTTCACGCTGACCCAGTTGCCCGTGCCATCAAAATATGGTGCCAAGCAGCTCCGTCTTCCAAGGTTCAGTTGGGGTGTTCCCTGGTCGTTTGGTTCTGCACCATTGCGCCGTTGCTGGGCACCGACCCGAAGGCCGACGCTCAGTTCGGTTGCCTCGCTGAACCGATCGGTTTCCCGAACGACTCCGCAGGTCTCCGTCTCCGCCTGGTCCCCGAAGGCACCTGGCGAACCGGTCTGACCTCACACCTCAACCGGTTGCCCGATCCTGGTGCCGACTCCCCGTTGTTCGTGTTTCACCCAAAGGTGCAGTACGAACTCGGTCTGAGATGGCTGTGAGCTCTGTCCTGTTCCGAGGCCGCTGCACCTCGTGGACGGTGTGGGCTCGGGCCGAAGCCCCATCCTCACCGCCCCGGTCGGCGTGCGCTCACCGGAACGTTTTCCAGTTAAGACCCGACGAAATCAACCGTCAAGGGGTTTTCTGAAAGACACAGGGTTATCCCCCAACATTTCTTGTTACCCCCAGCTTTTGTTCGTTCATCCACCGTTTCCCCACCGTTCGTGCACACCCATGTCCACATCTTGCAAGCGTGGAATTTGCGGTGTCGGGGGTGCCCGTATGCTGACTGGTCTATGCGACACGTCGAAATTTTTGACACGACCCTGCGCGATGGCTTGCAGGTCGAAGGGGTGTCGGCGACCGTCGACGACAAGCTGCGGATCGCGGAGCAGCTCGATCACCTCGGCGTCCACTACATCGAAGGTGGCTGGCCCGGAGCGAACCCGAAGGACATCGAGTTTTTCGCACGCGCCATGACGGAGCTGAAGCTCACCACGTCGACGCTCGTTGCATTCGGTTCCACCCGTCGCCCTCGCGGCAAGTCTGATGAGGACACGACGCTGCGGAATCTCATCGAAGCGAACACGGCTGCGGTCTGCATTGTTGCGAAGAGCTCCGAGTATCAGGTCGTCGAAGCAATGCAGACAACACTCGAAGAGGGCGCGGCGATGATCGCCGACAGCGTCCGATTTCTGCACGGCGAAGGTCGCACGGTCCTGGTCGACCTTGAGCACTTCTTCGACGGATACAAGTCCAACCCCGAATTCTCATTGCGGGCCATCGAAGCCGCTGTCGTCAACGGTGCATCCCATCTTGTGCTTTGCGACACGAACGGTGGCACCCTTCCCGACGAGGTGTCGGCCATTGTCGCTGACATCAAGGCGCATGTCGGCGACGACGCCATGATCGGCATCCATTGCCACGACGACACGGGTTGTGCTGTGGCGAACTCCATGGCGGCGGTCGAGGCCGGCGCCGGCCACGTGCAGGGAACGTTGAACGGCCTGGGGGAGCGGACGGGTAACACCAACCTCACAACGGTGATCCCGAACCTCCAGCTCAAGCGTGGTTATCAGTGTCTTCCTGAGGGTCGTCTCGCTCGCCTCACATCGGTCAGCCATCACGTGGCCGAGACGTTGAATCGGGCAGTCAACCCGCAGGCTCCCTATGTCGGTTCATCAGCATTCGCGCATAAGGCCGGGTTGCATGTCTCGGCGATCGCCCGGGCGAAAGATGCCTACGAGCACATCGATCCGGGCTCTGTTGGCAACGGCACCCGATTCGTCGTGTCCGAGATGGCCGGGCGGGCGACCATCCAGATGAAGGCCGACGAATTGGGTCTGGAAATTGACGGAGCACAGATCAACCAGGTCATCGATGATCTCAAGCGGCTCGAGCACGAGGGCTATCACTTCGAAGCGGCTGACGCTTCGCTCGAACTCCTGATGCGGCGAGCCATCGGCGGTGTTCCCGAGTTTTTCGAGATCGAGTCGATGCGTGTGATCACCGATGAGGTGCGCGGAGGTCCGTTCAGCACCGAAGCCACGGTCAAGCTCTGGCTGGGTCAAGGTGATGCTGCCGAGCGGCGCGTCTCGATCGCGGAGGGAAACGGCCCGGTCAATGCGATCGACACGGCATTTCGTTCGGCCGTGGGTGCAGCATTCCCCCAGCTCGGGAGTATCCATCTCACCGACTACAAGGTTCGGATCCTTGATGGCGGCAGCGCCACCGGGGCAACCACGCGTGTGCTGTTGTCGGCAACCAATGGTGAGCGAGACTGGACGACAATCGGTGTCAGTGCGAACATCATTGAGGCATCCTGGCGTGCCTTGGAAGACACACTGGTCTACGGCTTGCTACACACCGACGCCTGACAGCACTCGCATTTCGGCGAGCGCACCACCATTGTGAAATAAATTCACCAGTAGTGAATTAGATTTCGCAGGGGTGTATCTTCGTCTCACGATGTGGCGATTGCTTGACGAAAATGTCCGGATTGGCAACGAATGAGTGGGCCGATGGAGACGCTGACAAGCGACCCAAATGTCCAGGGTGCGTTACGAGTCGAAGTAGCGGTCGAATTGGCGGTCGAATTGGCGGTCGAGGTAGCGAAGGGCGACGGCCGCGTCGCTCGGCGCGAGAGAAGCCGAGCCGCAGTACTCGACGCTGTGGTCGATCTGTTCGACGCTGGCAACACCGAACCGGCGGTCGAAGATGTGTCGAACCTCTCTGGCGTGTCATCGCGGTCGATCTACCGATACTTCCACCATCGTGACGAGTTGGTCCGTGCTGCAATGTGGCATCTCAAGGCTCGTATCGAGCTGCACATGCTGCTCGCCGACATCGGTATGGGTTCACTCGACGAGCGGATCGACAGCTTCGTCAAGCACCGGCTCTCGATGTTCACTGTGCTTGCACCGATCACCCGTGCAGCCCGGCGCTCCGCTCACTCGCTCGACCTGAGCAGCGAGGAGTTCGGAGCAGGTCAACTCGTGCTCCGTCAACAATTCCTCGATCACTTTGCGCTGGAGCTCTCGACGCTCTCAGGCCAGGCGTTAACGCGAGCCGTGGTTGCGGCTGAACTTGCGTTCCAATTTGACTCGTTCGAATTCCTCCACACGTCGTTAGAAGAAAACATCGACGAGATGGGTGACCTGCTCGGCCGACAACTCAGAATCCACCTCGGGGGGCTGCGATGACCCCGGAACTCATGGAGCCCGCACCGGCTGAGAGTCGCACCGACGGCCGGATTGGCCGGCGCCTGCGCAATCATGATGCCGTGCTTGAAGCCGCGATCAAGATGTTCTCCGAAGGCGAGGTCATTCCGGCAGTGGACGACGTCGCCAAGCGAGCTGCGGTGTCTTCGCGGTCCGTGTACCGATACTTCCCGACGCGCGATGAGTTGATTCGGGCTGCACTCGAGCGATGGCTTCTGCAGCAGGCACCGTATCTCGTGGCTCAGCCGCCGATTGAGGGCGACCGTTTGACGCGCGTCGAGTATTTCTGTGGACAGCGCTTGGCGCTCTATTTCCGATTTGCCCCGCTGGCGCGGGTGGGGCTCGTTCTGGGGGAGACCGATCCGCTCGTGCGGGAGATCTTCGAATCCGGCCGGGATTCCCTCCGCGAACAGTTCGCTGCACAGTTCGCGACCGAACTGGGATTACTCGCACACCGAGATTGGGTCATGGCCATGACCGCTGCAACGCTGCCGTTGCAGTTTCATTTGTTTGAGTACATGCACGTTGGTTGCGGTTTCGATGCAACACAGATGCACGAACTCATCGTCGAGCACCTGCACCTGCATCTGTCGGCACTCTGACTGCCGGGCCGGCCGACGCATTGCTTTGCGGTGCAGATCCTGTAGAAAGGCATCGATGGCAGCCCCGAAGTTCAGCCCTGTTGCACCGACCGACCGCGCCCGTGGTTACGGGTCGCCCGATCACGTCCCGGCGAACTGGATGCCGGACCGCCCGGCTGAGATCGCCGGGTTCCAACCGTCTGGTCCGCGCCGCGGTAATCACGGCCCCGACCAGGGGTTTGCGCTGCGCATCGCCGCACGGCTCGCTCCCCAGATTCAGCTGCAGCCGGGCGAGCACCTCGACGACGCCATTCGCGGCTGCCTCGGCATCGCCCTCGGGCGAGCCTCGCTGTTTTCTCGCGCGCCCGTCGTGCACGACGTCAAGCTCGCGTTCACGATCTGGGGTTACTTCGACGAGCAACCGCCAGTCGAACTGATCGAGTTGCGAGCGAAGCTCTTTGCTGGCCTGCGACATGTCGCCCATCACTACACCGAGGCCCGCGAAGTTGCCGACATGGTGCCGGACGAAACACTGCAGCTGACGCCTGAGGCGGCTGCCGCAAAGTACCCCGCGTCCTGGCGCGAACTCGTCGGCGCCTGACCGCTCAGCGCGGGTCTCGCCGTGCAGAGCGGCTTCATGATGGCGGGTCGCTAAGTTTCGAGGCGTGTCCGAGACCTTTGACCCGTCCGTCCACCCGCACCGTCGGCGCAACGCGCTGACCGGTCAGTGGGTGGTCGTGTCGCCGCAGCGCACCCAACGTCCGTGGCAGGGCCAAACCGATGACGCAGCCATTGCGCGGCCTGCCCCCTCTGACCCGAACTGTTACCTGTGCCCTGGCAACGAACGTGCTGGCGGACTGTCGAACCCCGTCTATGCGTCGACGTTGGTGTTCCAGAACGACTTCGCAGCGCTGCTCCCCGATGTTCCGCTTCCTGACAGCCCTGTGTCGAGCGGGCTGTACCAGGCGGCGACCGGCGACGGCGAGTGCCGAGTCATGTGCTTCTCGCCGGACCACGGCAAGACACTCGCCACGATGGACTTGGTTGAGATCGGCGTGGTGATTGACCTCTGGAAGAGTCAGCTTGGCGAGTTGCTGGATCGGTACGAGTACGTACAGATTTTCGAGACGCGGGGCGCGATCTCGGGGTCATCGAACCCGCACCCGCACGGTCAGATCTGGGCGTCGAACTTCCTGCCGAACGAGATCACTGCCGAACTCGCTGCACAGCGTTCGTACCGAGCCCAGCATGGGAGTCACCTACTCGTCGATTACGTGGAGAGCGAACTGGCCGTCGGTGACCGGATCATCTACGCCAACGACCACTGGGTCGTAGCGATCCCGTACTGGGCCTACTGGCCCTACGAGACAATCGTGCTGCCGCGCCGCCCTGTGGCATCGCTGCTCGACTTGACGGTAGACGAGGCAGAGGGTCTCGCCGACGCACTGAAGACGATGTTGTCGGGATTCGACCGGTTGTTCAACACGCCGTTCCCGTATTGCTCGGGTTGGCACACAGCGCCGCGAGGTCTCGAGGCCGATTGGCAGTTGCACGCGCACTATTACCCGCCGTTGCTCCGTTCAGCCGACGTGGCCAAAATTCCGGCGAGCTACGAACTGCTTGCCAACCTCCAACGCGACCTCACACCAGAAACCGCTGCCGGCAACCTACGCGACGTTCTCTGAGCCGACGGTCGTCACAGCGAGCGCGGTCGAACTGTTGCAAGCGCTGCGAGGAAACGGTCGTTCCACTCAGCGCTGGCAACGGTGACCCGCACACCGACGTCGGGGAACGCGCGTGTGACCACGCCTTGGCGCTCCAGGTCGACGCCGAGTGCCGCAGCGTCGCTCAGCACCGGGAGCCACACGAAGTTGCCCTGTGGGTCAGGGAGACCCCAACCTGCCGAGCGCAACGACTCCACTACCCGAGTCCGTTCGCTGACCAGTCCGGCGACCCGAACCCGCATCTCGTCGGCCGCGGCCAAGCTCGCCCGAGCGGCGCGTTGTGCGAGTTCGTTGACGGCGAACGGGACGAGCGTTCGGTCGATCATGCCGATCACCTCGGGATGGCCGAGCGCATAGCCGACGCGCAGCCCAGCCAGGCCGTGTGCCTTGCTGAAGGTTCGAGTGATCACCAGGTTCGAGTGATCGGCGAGAAGTGCGGTCGAGTCGGTGACACGTTCGTCGGTCACGAACTCCGTGTACGCCTCGTCGAGGACCACCAGGCATGTCTCGGGGACGGAGCGGAGAAACTCGGCGATGTCGGCGGTCGGCACGATGGTGCCCGTCGGGTTGTTCGGGTTCGTCACGAAGACGAGCTTCGTTTGCTCGGTGATCGCAGCGGCCAGCGCCACGAGATCGAACGCTTCGTCGGCCAGCGGCACCAGCACCTGCTCGGCTTCGACGAGCGCGGCGAACAGCGGGTACGCCTCAAACGATGGCCAACACATCGCCACCTGATCGCCAAGCCCGACGTAGCTGAGCAGCAACTGTTGCAAAATGCCTGCTGAGCCGGCGCCGATCGTGACCTGCTCGGTGCCGACACCGACGAACTGGGCGAGCTCTTCGCGTAACGCTGTGGCGCGGTGGTCGGCGTACAGCCCAATGTGTTCGATCCCTGCGCTGATGGCACCGGCGACGGAGGGGAGCGGACCGTATGGAAGTTCGTTCGATGCCATCTTGATGGCATCAGCAATCCCGTGTTCGGCAGCGGCTGCGGCCGCCGAGCGACCGGGCGTATATCCGGCAAGAGCAGCAACAGCGGAGCGGGGGCGACCAGTCATCTGATCATGATCCCAGACTGGGGGCGTCCCAGTCGGATCGTTCGCTTTGAAGAGCTTCTTGCCTGGCGGTTTCTTCGTTGTGGCTGAGAGTGGCAACATCTCGGCCATGACGAACGAGCCGATTGAACGCGGCACCCTCACATGGCGGCCCGCAGAGGACGCTTGGGCGAACAGCTCGCTCTGCGACTTCGCCGAACACGTTGTCGCACTCGGTGGGCCCGCCTGTTCGGAGTACGGCGAATTGCTCGACTGGTCGCTCGGGGAACCCGGACCGTTCTGGGCGGCTGTGGCGAGCTGGCAATGCATCCGCTGGCACGACAAGCCCAGCGCTTCGCTCGTCGGCGGGACCATGCCGGACGTGACGTGGTTCCCCGGCGGCACGCTCAACTATGCCGAACGCATGCTCGCCTGGGCCGCCGAGCAGCCTGATGAGACGGCGATCATCGAGCTGTCGCAGAGCCGCGACCGCCGCGAAGTCACGTGGGCGGAGCTGGTTGATCAGGTCGCGTGCTGTCGTGCAGGTCTCGTCGGACGGGGCGTCGGACGCGGAGATCGGGTGGTTGCGTTCAGCCCGAACATCTCCGAGACGTTGGTTGCCTTCCTGGCAACGGCGAGCCTCGGGGCAATCTGGAGTTCGTGTGCGCCCGAGTTCGGGGTGCGTGCAGTGACCGACCGCTGGGCACAGATCGAGCCAAAGGTGTTGATCGCTGTCGACGGCTACATGTACGGCACCAAGGGCATCGATCGCAGCGCGCACGTCGACCAGATCGCCGCAGCGTTGCCGTCCCTCGAGCACATCGTGCACATCGGTTACCTGCGACCCGACGGTGATCTCCCAACCGATTCGCGGGCCTGCGCATGGGACGACTTACTCGCCAACCACGCGCCACTGGAGTTCGAGGCAGTTCCGTTCGATCACCCGCTCTACGTTCTGTTTTCGTCGGGCACGACTGGCCTACCGAAGCCGATTGTGCATGGACACGGAGGCATCGTGCTCGAACATGCCAAGGCCTGGTCGTTGCACTATGGCCTGCGACCGGGGGATCGCGTGATGTGGTTCACGACGACCGGTTGGATGATGTGGAACTTCTTGATCTCGGGGCTGATCACCGGGTCGACGATCGTTCTGTTCGATGGTGATCCGGCGGCCCCGGATCTGTTGGCGCTGTGGCGCGTCGCAGCCGACGAGCAGGTCGACGTTCTCGGCGTCAGCGCGCCGTTCATCATGGCGTGTCGAAAAGAGGGAATCAGGCCCGGTGACCTCGTCGACCTGTCGTGTGTGCGCCACCTCGGTTCGACTGGGGCTCCGCTGCCGGTCGAAGGTTTCGAGTGGATTCCTGAGGCGGTCGGCAGGCACATTCAGACTGGGTCGATGAGTGGCGGTACCGACGTGTGTACGGCCTTCGTCGGCACGGCACCGACCCTGCCGATCAGGGCAGGCGAGATCGGTGCTCGCATGCTGGGCTGCGACGTCCGGGCCTTCACGCCGTCTGGTGAGCGGTGCGCACCGAACGAGACCGGCGAACTCGTGATCGTGACGCCGATGCCGTCGATGCCGATCGGCCTCTGGGGAGACGAGTCAGGCGAGCGCTATCGAAGCACCTACTTCGACACTTACCCCGGTGTCTGGCATCACGGTGACTGGATCACCTTCTTTGACGACGGCGCATGTCAGATCACCGGTCGGTCCGACGCCACGTTGAACCGCGGGGGTGTTCGCCTCGGTACCGCTGACTTTTACGTGATCGTCGACTCGATGCCCGAGATCGCCGACAGCGCGGTCGTCCACCTCGAAGACAAAGCGGGCGGGCCTGGCGAGCTGATCCTCCTGGTTGCAACTGCTGGCGGCCACGAACTCGACGAAGACCTCGTCAGCAAGATCAAACGAGCGCTCCGGTCGGAACTGTCGCCGCGGCACGTTCCCGACGAGATCGCTGCGCTGCCTGCTGTGCCGCGCACGCTGTCGGGCAAAAAGCTCGAAGTGCCAATCAAGCGGATGTTGCTGGGCATGCCGGCCGACAAAGCAGCGTCACGCGATTCGCTCGCAAACCCGGAGGCACTCGATCATGTCGCTGCGTGGGTCGCCGACCGGAACGCCTGAGCGCACCGCCGACACTTACGCTGCCGTTCTGGCCGGTCAGTGCCGGCCGGTCAGCGCAGTCGGTGAGTGCAGGCCGGGTGGGTGGATTTTGGCGAGGTATGCGTTGTCGGTTTGCATGCGTTGGCGGAGGTCGTCGTAGTAGGTGCGGGGCGGGTTGAAGTAGATCTGCCCGGTGTCCATCCGGCCGCCATC
>Ga0075118_10000264_pt1 | contig 53247 bp, 42 predicted proteins | sample AntAceMetag02UKE_FD_69794 | JGI IMG/M metagenome (GOLD analysis project Ga0075118, IMG submission 69794) | Saline lake microbial communities from Ace Lake, Antarctica - Antarctic Ace Lake Metagenome 02UKE | ecosystem: Environmental > Aquatic > Non-marine Saline and Alkaline > Saline | place...
CTACTCTCGCCTGTATTCCAAAAATAGCTATCGTCTTTATTTATCGAACTCCCTGAAAGGGTGAGCGGCGTACCCGGGCAGTATTGACCTTTTGGCGATACGAAAATAGTAGCAACTGGAGTGCTTAGGTATTCCACTTGAACAGCTCCATTGTCTATTCCACAAGCGTTGATTACTGTTACGGCGTAACTTCCTTCGGTGCTTATATTTCTTTGTGGTAATGTGCTGCCATCACTCCATGTATAACTAGAACGTGGCTGTGAAATATCGACTGTCCAAACTGCTTGGTTACAAAGCAGAGTATCAGCGGGTAGTGATAATGTTGGTGGCAGCAGTTCAGCTACTTTAAACTTTACACTGTCCGACCCGCAGCGGTTTACTGCGCCTAATCCATAGGTTTTGAAATCTTTTATCCAAACTGCTGCTACGGTATCTCCTGTACTCCAACGTATTTTGGCTGAATCGACATTGGCCGTTAGTCTCACCGAGTCGCCTTTGCAAATGGTGGTGTCCTTTAGCTGCAAATTAGGAGCATCTAGCTGGTAAACCTTTATGCTGTGTGTTTGCGTGCCGCATTGGTCGGTTACTTCAACCGTGAAGGTTCCGCTTGCATTTACCACCAAGCTAGAATCTCTGCTGCCATTGTGTGGCCAAAACCAACTCAGGTTGGTTTGCTTATTATCCTTTGCTCCCGCGTTTAGTGTTAAGGGTAAGTGTGAGCAGGTGGCGGTATCCTTACCTAGGTTGATATTGGCTGGGTGCAGAGTGTCTATCGTTAGTGTATCGTACCAAGTTCCGCAAGTGTTTTCTGCTTTTACCCAGTAGGTTCCTGGAGCAAAAAACTGATAACTATCCGTGGTTGTGCCATCAAACCAAGTATAATCTGCCAAGCCTTTATCGAGGTATTTGTAAAACAGTTTGCTCAAGCACATTGCAGTGTCTAAACCGAGGCTCAGTTGCAAGGTATCGTGCAAAGTCAAGTTGAGTTCTACAGTATCAGCTCCGCAACTATTGGAGCTAATTATTTGGTAGCTTCCTGTGGTATCAATAATACGCAAGGAGTCTTTGCTTCCGTTATTCCACGCAAAATTAGATTGGGTTCTTAAATGCAAGGTATCGGCGCATAAAACCGTGTCTTTGATGTAATTGGAGGTTAGTTTTGGAACTGGGTCAAAACCAACATTTACAGTATCATAAACCATTTTGCAAGCGTGCAAGGCCTGAATAGTATAACTACCTGTATCGTGAACTAGTAAAAAAGTGTCTTGCGTGAAGTCTCCCCAATACTGAATGTTGGCAATTTTTTTTGCGCTGAGGGTGAGTGTATCTCCTTTACAAATATTGGTATCCGAAGGCAGGTTAAAATTATCGACAGCTGCTACCACAAATTGATTGGTATCTGTAAAACTACCCCATTGGTTGAACATGGTGGTGGCGAGTTGGTAGTTCCCTGCTTGGGTTAAAATATATTTCAAGGTGTCTTTTGTGCTTTGGTGAATGGACGTTCCATTGCGGATTAAATCGATTTTTACAGAATCAATGCAGTCAGAGGCGAAATAAGCGTTTAACGTATCTCCCAAACAATATTCAAACTTAATTCCAGAGATTTCATAAGTGGATTTATGAATAGAGGGGCTGGAAAAGCTAAAAGCTCGATGAACCTCATAGGTAATATCTTTAAATCGAGGAAAACAATGATGTTGCACCAACCATTTCCCACTATTCAAGGCCAATCGAATGTTGTAAAATTTAAACAAATCTGCTTTTGAGCCCAGCGTATCGTAACTAGATTCTGCTCCAAAACCATAAATATTTCCATCAGGACCAATTTGTAAATCGGAAATCCCGAAACTATCAGTAGCTAATACAAGTGTCCGATCTCCCGTATTTAAATCGTATGAAAAAATTGAATCACGCATAGGTATGTCTTGCTCCCCGGAGAATCGGTGCAGCAGATTAAACACAGGCCTTCCTTTTAGTTTTCGTAAAACACTAACTACCAGGTAATTGTTATCCTGACTGAATTCAAAGCCCAGTTTTCCCGTCCATTCATAATCTGGAATATTGATTTTAAAGCTATCTAATTTCGTAATATTTCCAATAGTACCTTGAGAAGATAAGGTTCCGACATAATAGGATATATGATTCGTGGAAGTATCAAAATTCATAAATGCAAATCGAGAATTATCGTAGGATGATTTAAGCTTAATTATTTCTCGGTCTCTATTTGGCAAATAGCTATAATACTTGTACCCGTTACTTGTCGATCCATTAATGTACTTAGTCCTTTTCCCATTCACTTTAACCGTATCAAGAGCCGTAATGGTTCCATTTTCCACATTCAACCTACTTGAATAAATATTGGTTCTATCCATAAATAATATTTTAATCTTCTGCGGACTACAGTGAAATTGCCAATCAAATTCTTGGTGTATTTGCGAAAAAGGGAATAACTCCATGCTTCTTAAAGTATATCCGGAATTGTACCAGCTACCCCCTCCAATTGACCAAGAATAGCCATTAAGGTTAACTGTATCATCATACAAATTAAACTCCTTCTCCATATGTTTTACCATGTTTTTCCCAAATGTTATTGAATCAACATTCAAAATCATAGAATCCCTTGTGAGACTTCCTATAGAATAATTACTACTTGATTTCGAAAGCAAATAATAAGATGAATCTGAGAATGCAATTGGCACTGAAGCAACGTAATTCTCTGTTTGATATCCGTAATTAGAACTCGAAGAAAAGAAAGATGTATTTGCAACTGCGCCAGATTGCAACAGTTTCAGACCTATGGAATTACTATTCCACCACCCTCCAGAATTATTAGCAAACCCTGAGAAATAAGAATTCGAATATTGATTCTTTAAAAAGACAGATTTAGTAGGAATATCAGTTTGAGTATAAGCTGAATCAAAATGTTCTGAAATTATTCCATTATTAAAAGTTATAGATGCCCCGCTATCCGCTTTGGTATCGTGATAGGGTACTCCTAGAAACCAATCGTTTTGGCCTTGACTGGCTATCCAAATAAACAGAAACGATAGGATTAAGGTTGGTCGCACTATTCAAATATAATGATATTCTAATAGACTGGTTATTTGGATGCTAGCAAATATGCAATTACACTAAATGAATGATATCAATATCCATCTCGAAAAACATCAATAATGTGCTTTTAAAACTAGAAAATTGAATTGATTTAGTTTTAGAAAGATTGCTTACTAAATCTCTTCGCGAATCTTGTACTCGTTTCGTTCGGGATTATTTCTTGAAACCAATTCCCCTATGAATCCAGCTAAAAATAACTGAGTTCCTAAAATCATAGCTACCATAGAAATATAAAACCAAGGATTATCAGCAACCAATCGCGCAGCAACTCCCTGACTTAAAAAGTATAGTTTCTCTGCTCCGATATATCCAGAAGCAATAAACCCGAAAATAAACATAAGCATTCCAATAAAACCAAATAGGTGCATTGGTTTGCGACCGAATTTAGTTACAAAGGTGATACTCAATAAATCCAATGGACCATTGATAAAGCGCTCTAAACCAAACTTAGTAGTACCATATTTTCTAGATTGATGGTGCACCACTTTTTCGCCAATAACAGCATAACCTTCTCGTTTCGCTAAAATTGGTATGTATCGATGCATTTCGCCGTAGACTTCTACTGCTTTTACCACTTCATTTTTGTAGGCCTTTAAACCACAATTAAAATCGTGCAAATAAATACCCGTCATTTTTCGAGTTGCCCAATTGTACAGTTTAGTGGGAATGGTCTTAGAAAGCGGATCGAAACGTTTCTTTTTCCAACCACTTACCAAATCAAAACCATCAACCATAATCATTTTGAATAAGTCGGGTAATTCCTCGGGGCTATCTTGTAAGTCAGCATCCATAGTAACTACTACATCGCCAATTGCTTTTTCAAACCCACGGTTTAACGCAGCACTTTTTCCATAATTTCGATTAAATCGAATGCCTTTAAGGTTCGTATTCTTTAAAGCTAGATCCTGATAAACTTTCCAGGTCATATCCGAACTGCCATCGTCAATCAAGATTACTTCGTAAGTAAGTTTATGTTCCACGAGTACTTTATCTATCCAAGAACAAAGTTCTGGAAGTGATTCTTCTTCGTTAAACGCGGGTATTACAAGTGAAAGATTTAGCATTTATACTTCTTCAGAAAATGGATTTGGGTTTTCGTTTTTAATAAAAGCAGAAACTATTGCAGAAATAATTAATCCCAATAATAAAAAGACAAATAAAGCTATTATGGTCATACCTATTGGAGTCATTATCGATTCTGCCATTTCCAATTCGGTTATTGCTTGTTCCGCACTTCTCCCATTTGAGATTGCACTTTCATAGGCCTTTTCTTTAGCCTTATCAATAGCACCAGGGTCAATAAAAGACAAGAAAATCCAATTGTAAAATGCAGAAATTACTCCTCCAAAAAAGGTGAGTAAAATGCCTAATCTAAACGATGTTGTAAATGAAATGAAACCGGCCCCAACTTCCATCTTATACTTGTTCATAAAAATGTACAGCGCTCCAATGGTAACGAACAAATTAATGAAAAACACCGCTATATTGTCGTTTTCTAATCCTACAATGTAGAATATCAAGGACATGGCAATTATTACGATACCGTAGATGGTTCCGTAATTCATAATTACATTCATATTCATTTTCGAACTCATTGTCTCTATTTTTTTGAAGCGCATACAAATGTAGAATAAAAGCTTTGGTGAGCATTTAATCCTCTGTTCTGGAATTAAAAAAGGGTTAACAGGATAGCTATCTCGATTTTTATTTCTTGAGATCACCAACCCTTTATTGAGTTTACAGAACATTTTAAACTGAAAGCTCTAGTTTCTCCCTCAAGCTACTGAGCTAATTCTTTTCTTTTCCTTAATAATTTAGTGCACGTCACACCCACCTTTACTGGGAATCTATTAGTTCTGGTATAACTCTTCACTGAAAGCCGTCTGTTTTTCAAATAAGTACTCATCTAAACTACCTATAAAGATTCCGTCTGCGCGAGAATGACGCGCGTATGGCCTCCACTGAATTTTCACTTCCTAGATAGCGTTATATCTAAGCTTAATAAAGTAACTAAATCTGGAATTGCCTATTAAAAAGAAGATAACTCCAACAATCAGAACATAAAAAAGCCCTTTTCCATAACATGAAAAAGGGCTTTTAATCAATTTATTCTAACAAATTAATCTTCTTTTTTAGCAGCGGCTTTTTTAGCAGCGGGCTTTTTAGCTGGTGCTTTTTTAGCAACCGGCTTCTTCACCTCAGCTTCAACTTCTACTGGATTTTCAGCAGCTTTTTTTGCAGCAGCTAATGCTTTTTTAGCAGCAGCTTCTTTCTTGGTTATGTTCTTTCTTTCTAATTCGGTGGTTATATCCCTTCTTCTTTTACGAGTATTGCCATAAGATCCAATGGTTCTTTTTCCTTTACCCGATTTTTTATCTCCTTTACCCATGATTTATTTCTTTTTTTTTGAGACCAACCAAACTGTCATTGCTAGTTTAATGCTCAAAATGAAGTACTGTGAAACTGTAAAATTTACAAGCTACAAAGGTAGAGAAACTAATGTGCTTTTCACCAAAGCATCACATTTCAACTGTTGTTTTATTAACTCGATAGTTTACTCAATATTCTTAACCTTAAAATAGGAGCAATTAATTCAAATAATTTCCCATAAAAAAACCCACACTAGCATGCTAGTATGGGTTTCTTATAAAAAAGACCTTAGCCTAGTTTACAGAACCAGATAGTTCAGCACCAGCTTTGAATTTTATAACGTTTTTAGCCGCTATTTGAATTTCTTTTCCAGTTTGTGGGTTACGACCCGTACGAGCAGAACGATTAGATACAGAGAAAGATCCAAAACCTACTAAAGCTACTCTTCCACCACTCTTCAAAGTTGTAGTAGTTGCTCCAATAAATCCATCAAGTGCTCTTTTTGCATCAGCTTTAGAAATTCCAGCGCTATCAGCCATTGCTTCGATTAATTCAGACTTGTTCATCTTAATAATGTGTTTGTAGTTAATAATTAATTAATTCGTCACCAAAAATATACGAAATACTATACGGCCAAAGGGATAGCGGGCAAAACACCCGATTTTGTTAATAAGTACGGGCTTTTGTTAATAAACATCACTGATTTACGCTCAAAATAAGGCCAAGCAAGGCCTTCATTGCTCCAAATAAGACGGTTTTATTGTTAATTATTATGCTCCAACGCTACCTTTAGATGAAAAAAACTCCTAAAAGTAGGTATGAGATGATTTCTTCGATTCCTATTAAAAAAGTGAATTGATTAAATTCGCACAAATTTTTGAAACTATGAAACGATTTAGCTTAATACTATTTTCTCTAGTCTTTACCCTATCATCTTTTGCCAAAGAGGGAATGTGGATTCCATCGCTTATCAAAAACTTAGTGGAGTCGGATATGCAAAGCATGGGTATGAAACTTTCGGCTGAAGACCTATATAGTTTTAATAAATCAAGTTTAAAGGATGCTATCGTTCATTTTAATGGTGGTTGTACTGCTGAAATGATAAGCGATAAAGGATTACTGCTTACCAATCACCATTGTGGTTACTCTCTAATACAATCGCACAGCTCCTTAGAGAACGATTACCTCACCAATGGTTTCTGGGCCAAGACCAAGGAACAAGAGCTAAAGAACCCCAATCTTTTTGCGCGATTCATTGTTAGAATTGATGACGTAACCAAATCAGTGCTTAAAGGAGTTACTGATGCAATGCCTGAAGCAAAGAGGCAAGCAATTGTAGATTCAAACATTAAGGTGATTGGAAAAGCTGCTATTGAAGGTTCGCATTATAATTATATCATTCGCCCATTTTATTATGGCAATCAATATTACATGTTTATTACCGAAACATTTAATGACGTGCGTTTAGTAGGTGCTCCTCCTTCGTCTATCGGGAAATTTGGTTTTGATACAGATAATTGGGTTTGGCCAAGACATACAGGAGATTTCTCAATGTTTAGAATTTATGCTGACAAAGACAACCAACCCGCTGAAATTTCAAATGATAATGTGCCTTACCGTCCAAAATATGCTCTTCCTATTAATTTGAATGGAACTCAGCCCGGCGATTTCACAATGATTTATGGATTTCCCGGTCGTACTAGCGAATACCTTACTTCTTACGCTGTTGATTATACCATTAATAAACAAAACCCAAATCGCATTAAGATGCGCGACATTTCATTAGACATTATGGGTGACGCGATGGCAGGCAGTGACAAAATAAGAATTCAATACGCTGCAAAACAATCTAGAATTTCGAATGCTTGGAAAAAGTGGATTGGTCAAAATAAAGGACTAATTGCCAATGACGCTATCAACTCGAAATTAGCACTAGAAGAACGATTTATAGCCAATGCGGATAAGAGCATCACTAATTATGGATTGAAATACACTAAAATTTTAGACAAATACAAAGCGTTGTATTCTGAACTAGAACCTTTTGCTTTCTCTTGGGATATGTTTATAGAAATCTATTACTACGGGCCTGAGATTATTCGTTTTCCAATGAATATGGAGAAGCTGAATCCTGAGAAATTAAAAGATGGCGACTTAGAAAAAATGAAGGAGACGCTGAGAGTTTCAGCCGAACGTTATTTTAAAAATTACGATCTAGAAACAGACAAAAAACTATTGAGTGCCATGCTCAAACAATACTTCTCTGTATTGGATGAAAATATGAGAGCGGACGTATATGCCACAATTCAAAATAATTTTGGAGGAAACTATGAAGATTATGCTGCATCAGTTTTCAAAAAATCAAACTTTACTACTCTAGAAAAAGTGAATGCGTTTTTGGATAACTACAAGGGCACTAAATCTTTTAAAAAGATTCAAAAAGATCCTGCTTATCAACTGACTATGAGTTTATATAATAATTATCAATCAAAAGTGCGTCCTGACTTAGTGCGTTTAAACAATGATTTGAACTTATTGAACCGCACTTATATGGAGGGATTACAAAATCTATTGCCAAAGGATAAAAAATATTATCCTGACGCGAATAGTACTTTACGTATTTCTTATGGAATAGTTGATGGTTATAAACCTAAAGATGGTGTTGTTTATTCTCCTTTTACCACTACTGAAGGAATTATGGCTAAAAGAGATACGACTAAAGAATTCACAGTACCAGAGCGATTAGCAACATTGATTACCGATAAGGATTACGGACAATATGCTGATAAGGACGGTACAATGCATGTATGTTTCATTGCTTCAAATCATACAACTGGAGGTAATTCTGGCAGTCCAGCACTAAATGGAAATGGTGAACTTATTGGATTAAACTTTGACCGAACTTGGGAAAGTACCATGAGTGATATTATGTTTGATCCTACTATTTGCAGAAACATCATGGTAGACATTCGTTACGTTCTATTCATTGTAGATAAATATGCTAATGCAGGTCATTTGGTAGAAGAAATGAATCTGGTAAAATAGTTGGAAAAACTTTTTTTATTTGGTACTGATTATCATCTGTTTAAACAAGTACAAACTACTTATTTGTTCGAAAAATAAAAAATAAATTGTAAAAAAACACCCAGTTCCTTACGATAGGTATATCGCCAATACCTATTGCATTAGCATAGCATCTAAACGTCGATACTCCAACGGATATTTACGCAAACGACTCAATCAGCAATTATTTTTTAGTCCGATTTGATGCTAATAGTCTAGTAACGACTGGATTTTTTCTTTCAACTTACGTTTAGCTAAAAAACCATCTTCCAGCACAGGTGCAAATGGTACAGGAGTATCCAAACTGCCTAACCTTGCTACTGGTGCATCCAACAATTCAAAACAACGTTCCGCTATTTGTGCAGCTATCTCCGCTCCTATTCCACCGGTTTGGCAATCTTCGTGAAACACCAATACTCTTCCAGTCTTGGATACTGACTTTTCAATAGTTTCCCAATCTAATGGACTCAATGTTCTAAGGTTAATAATCTCTATTGCTTCATTTTCAAAATCTGAAGCGATATCCATAGCCCAATGAACGCCCATTCCATAAGTAATTATACTTATTTTTTGACCTTCCTTTTGAACCTTAGCCTTGCCAATTTCAAGATTGTAGTAATCGGGAGAAACATCTTCTCTAATGCTTCTGTATAAAGCTTTATGCTCAAAAAACAATACTGGGTTTGGATCTTCAAACGAAGCAAGTAATAAACCTTTCGCCTCTTCTGGATAAGCAGGATAAACGATTTTAAGACCTGGCGTATGAAAAAACCACGCTTCATTACTTTGCGAATGAAACGGTCCCGCAGCAACTCCTGCACCTGTAGGCATTCGAACTACAACATCAGCATTTTGTCCCCAACGCCAATGAATCTTGGCCAAATTATTAATAATCTGATTGAAACCACAAGTCACAAAATCCGCGAATTGCATTTCAACCATGGCCTTTTTACCCGATATAGAAAGCCCAAGAGCAGCACCAACAATGGCAGATTCGCAAAGTGGTGTATTCCGAACTCGGTCTTTTCCAAATTCTTCAACAAATCCGTCTGTCGCCTTAAATACACCACCATATTCAGCAATATCTTGCCCCATTAGAATTAGGTTTTCGTGCTTTTGCATCGCCAACTTCAGACCATTGTGTATGGAGTCAATTAATCGCATTTCAGTTTTAGCTTCTGAACATGGAATCGGAATATGGACATGTTCAGCAAATAAATCTTTTACCTCGTTCTCTTCATCAAATGAAATAGGGGGTAAAGCATCTGCAGCTTCAACTGCTTTTTTAACCTGTAAAGTGAAATTTAACTTATGTTGCTCTTTGTACCCAGCGTCAATTATTCCTTTCTCAATTAGCCAATTTTCGTAATTCACCAATGGGTCTTCTTTCTCCCATTCGGCAACTACTCCTTCAGGATAATACTTGGTACCACTAGCCTCTTCATGGCCACGAATTCTGAATGTTTTACATTCGATAAGTATAGGTTGTGGATTTTTTCTGATCTTATCCGCCGCTGTTTTTACAGTGTGGTAAACTTCTAAAATATTATTTCCGTCGCAAGACACAGCTTCCATACCGTAAGCCGGACCTTTAGTCACAAAACTTTCAAAATTGAATTGTTCTTTACTTGGAGTACTTAGTCCCCAATGGTTGCTTTCAATTAAAAAAATAACAGGTAAACCCCAAACTGCAGCTACGTTTAATGCTTCGTGAAAATCACCTTCACTAGCTCCACCATCTCCTGAGATTACTAAAGTTGCTTTTGGAATTCCGTCAATTTTGTTCGACAGACCAATTCCATCTGCAATTCCTAGTTGGGGGCCTAAATGAGAAATCATTCCTACTAAGTTATGCTCCATAGTTCCAAAGTGGAAAGAACGATCTCTTCCTTTCGTAAAACCTTCTTCTTTTCCTTGAAATTGTGCGAATAATCTTTTTAAAGGAACTTTTCGAGCTGTAAAAATTCCAAGATTTCGGTGCATTGGAAGAATAATTTCATCTGCATTCATTGCCAAAGTAGCGCCTACCGAAATAGCTTCCTGCCCCCAACCACTGAACCACTTCGAGATTTTTCCTTGACGCAATAAAAGCATCATTTTTTCTTCAATAGTCCTAGGTAATAAAAGCGCATTGTAAAATGACTTTAACTGGTCACTAGTGAGCTTTTTGGGATCAAAATTCATGTATTCGTCTTTGCTTCAAATGTAACCTTTCGGCTTTTTAACACATCTGCTAGCTCCTATTTTTTTTAACCAATTTAGTGAAGACAATTTCAGACTAAATAACGCTAGGAAAGTCATTGTGCTAATTTTGTCAAACATGTTTTCAATTGACATACGAGTAATCCAATACTTTATCCGCGTATTCCTATTGTTTGGGCTATACAGCTTGCTCCGTCTGTTGTTCCTTTTATTCAACTGGCATCTCTTTGATGATGTTCGACTTTGGGATTTTATTGCAGGCATGCGATACGATGGTGTTTCAATTGTCTTGTGGTTTATTCCGTTTCATGTTTTAAGCCTCTTAGGAATTTGGTGGAATAATACTATCCTACAAAAAACAACTGAATTCTTTCTTCTTTTAGGCATTGTCTTGTCTATTTTGTTGACTACAATTGATTTTAAGTATTATGAATTTACTCTAAAACGTACGACCAGCGATGTGCTTATGTTTTTTGGAGAAGGAGGCGATATTTGGGCATTACTCCCTCAATTCCTAATGGACTTTTGGTATCTGTTTTTTCTAGCAGCACTTTTAATTTATGGTTGTATCCAGTTTTTCAGGACTACTTACACTATGAATTCTAAAAACTTCAATACTGGGAAGTGGCCGCTAAACGTATTCTTCTCAATGGTTATAGTAGGCGGTTTCGTTCTTTTAGGTCGCGGAGGTATTCAGCTCGTTCCTCTTAAAACGATAGATGCAGCGAAGCATACAAAACCGCAGAATGTACCAATTGTATTAAACACACCTTTTACATTAATCAAAACCTTTGGTAAGTCAAGTATGGCTCCAGTTGCGTATTTTTCAAAAGAAGAACTTTCTAGCATTTTTAATCCAGTACATGAGCCTATAATTCAAGACGCTAGTTCTTTCAAAACACTGAATGTTGTCGTTATTGTTTTGGAAAGCTTTTCCAACGAATTTGTTCGTTCGGATAGAAAAGAATACCTAACACCCTACTTCAATAGTTTAAAAAAACAGTCTTTAAGTTTTGAAAATTGTTTTGCAAATGGAAAAAAATCTATAGAAGGAATTCCAAGTATTTTTTCTGGAATTCCAACATTGAGCGATCATCCGTTAATTACTGGACTATATGGAGGTAATAAGCTAAATAGTTTAGCTACCTATCTGAAAAGAGAAGGATATGCAACCAGTTTTTTTCACGGTGGAAGAAATGGAACTATGAATTTCGATTCCTATACAAACGCAACCGATTTTGATAATTACTATGGTTTAGATGAATACCCGAACCAAGAAGACTTTGATGGCACATGGGGCGTATATGACGAGGAATTCTTTTCCTTTTTTAATGAAGAATTAAAAGGATTTGCACCGCCTTTTTTCAGTGGTATTTTTTCCTTGTCTTCTCACCATCCATATACTATTCCCGAAAGACATCAATCGAGATTTAATAAAGGGAAACGACCCATGGAAAATGCTATCGCCTATGCTGATTATGCTCTAAGGACATTTTTTGAAAAAGCAAAAACCACAACTTGGTACAAAAACACCTTATTTGTAATTACTGCAGACCATACGCCCAATACAAAAGATAAGGAATACGCACTAAATGTTGGACAATATAGCGTTCCGCTGTTGTTCTATATGCCTGGTGATACTCAACTAATAGGCTCAAACACTAACTTTACTCAACAAACCGATATACTTCCAACCGTTCTTAAATACCTCAACTATAAGTCTCCTTACTTCGGATTTGGAGCATCTCGATTTTCTGATGAAAAAAGCGGATTTAGCGTTCAGTATATGAATGGTGTATATCAGTTTATATCTGAAGGTTATGTCCTTCAATTTAGCTCAGAAAAGACGATTGGACTTTACAATATAAAAAATGATAAGGCTTTTAAAAACGACTTAGCTGCACTAGAACCTGAAATAACAGCGCGATTAGAACGCAAATTAAAAGCGGTAATTCAGCAATACAATAATCGAGTAATCAATAATCAACTAACTGAATGAAATATGCTTTTATCATAAATCCTATATCAGGATCGATAGACAAAAAAGCATTGATTTCGCAAATTGAAGCGGAATTGCAGCGGCGCAAACTTGATTATCAATTCTATTACTCAGAATACAAGGGACATTCAATTGAGCTGACTAAACAAATAATGAACGCAACCGCGACTACACTTATAGCGGTAGGTGGCGATGGAACTGTAAATGAAATTGGAAGTCAGTTGATTGGAAGTGATACCCCTCTGGGTCTGATTCCTTTAGGTTCAGGAAATGGTTTGGCTAGACATCTAAAACTCCCTTTACAACCTATAAAAGCATTGGAAGTAATTTTGGAAGGAACTACCACTAAAATCGATGCCGGGAAACTCAATGAAAAGGTCTTTTTTGTCACTTGTGGACTTGGTTTTGAAGCTGAAGTCGCTCACAATTTTAATCGACGAAATTCACGCGGTCTAATTGGATATTTGAAGGAAACAATCAAACTTTATCCGTCCTATTCATCCGAACATTACAAATTGAAGTATGATGGAATTATTAAAGATCGGAAAGCATTTAGTGTGACAATCGCAAATGCATCGCAATATGGTAATAATGCCATTATAGCAAAAGATGCTTCTGTGCAGGATGGACTTTTGGATGTATGCGTAATTAAAAGTTATCCGAAATTATTTGGCCCTCAACTTGGGTTGAATTTATTTCTAAGTAACTTGCACAATTCTAGTTTTTACCGAGGAAAACAAGTGAAATCTTTAGTGATTGAAGTTAAAAATGTGGGCGATCAAATAAATGCACAAGTCGATGGCGAAGCCATTAAAATTAGTCTGCCTGCAAAAGTTGATTGCCTACCTGCTGCACTTACTATTTTAGTACCTAAAAATCCGAAGTAACATGGGGAAAAACAAAAAAAGCAAAGAACGAGTTAACGTTGTTTATTCTACTAATAGCGATTTTAGTTATGAATCGGATGAGGATATGGAACAAGACACTTTACCGGCAAACCAGCAGATCTTGCGTGTTTATATCGAGAAAAAAGGCAGAGGTGGAAAAACTGCAAGTGTCTTAAAGGGATTCGTTGGGACTGACGAGGATAGAAACGACTTATCTAAGATGATAAAGGCGAGTTGCGGAGTTGGTGGATCAGTAAAAGCTGGTGAAATTATTATTCAAGGCGACCAACGCGATAAAATAGTGAAACTGCTTGCAGCTAAAAATTACGGCATAAAAAAAGCCGGAGGTTAATCCAGCTTTTAAACTAATAATTTTTTTTCTAAGCATTAGTACATTTATACCCATCAGCTTCTTTAGATTCTAATTCTTGAGGACTTGCTGTACAAAAATCTGCTTCCTGATATTCAGTAGTTGTGCCACTGGAAGTAGTAATTTCTACTGGTGCCTGACAAGTATAACATTTTGAGCAAGAGCTCATTCCTAATCCAAAAATTAAAACGGTAGCTAATAAAACTGATTTTTTCATAACTGTAAATTTACTATTTCTAACCAATGACCGTGCCAACGGCACAGTCAAATCAATCCTAGTGATTGCAGTAAAACTACTTAGCAAGCACCTTAGCATATAGTTCCTCATATTGAGGTAAAATATTTTTGATATCAAATTTATTTGCTTGCTTAAATGCTCCTGCTCTAAAGCGAGCTAAACTTTCTTCATTTTTTAAAATGTCCAAAGCATTTTTTGCCATATCCTCTATGTCACCAACATTACTCATAAAACCAGAAACTCCTTGTTCCATTACCTCAGGCAATCCTCCCGCGTTTGTAGTAATAACGGGCACTCTACTAATCATTGCCTCCAAAGCGGCAAGCCCAAAACTCTCTGTTTGAGAAGGCAGAATAAACAAATCTGCAATGTCTATCACCTCTTCAACATCCTTGACCTTACCCAGAAAAATAGTGTCTTTACAGGTACCTAATTCACGAGATACTTTTTCAGCAGAAAATCGATCAGGACCATCACCAACAAAAATCATTTTAGCCGGGATTTTTTCTTGAATCAATGCAAAGGTCTTTACCACATCATAAACTCTCTTAACAGGCCGGAAGTTACTCATGTGCATAATAATCCGTTCGCCGTTCGGAGCATAACTTTTCTTTAATTGAGTGTTATCTCTCTTTTCATGTCTTTCTGGGCAAATAAAATTTGGTATCACTTGTATTTCAGGCTTCACATCAAAATACCGCAAAGTATCGCCTTTCAAGTTTTCAGAAACTGCAGTGACTGCATTACTATTATTGATTGAAAATGTGATTACCGGTTCAAAAGAAGGATCCTTACCAACTAAGGTAATATCTGTACCATGCAGTGTAGTAATAAAAGGAATATTGATTCCCTGTTGTTTCAAAATTTGCTGGGCCATATATGCCGCAGAAGCATGGGGTATCGCATAATGAACATGTAATAAGTCCAATTTTTCATGCTTTACAACATCAACTAATTTACTGGTAAGCACCAATTCATATGGTGTGTATTGAAACAGTGGATACTGCGATACCATAACTTCATGGTAAAACATATTCGTTCCCAATCCGCTCAATCTAACCGGCTGATCGTAGGTAATAAAGTGAATTTTATGGCCTTTCGCAGCCAAAGCCTTACCTAATTCTGTGGCTACAACACCGCTTCCACCTATGGTGGGATAACAAACAATTCCTATACGCATAAGAAAACGAAATTACACCTTCTATGATGTTAGGGTAGCAGAACAACTGACAATTTAGAAGGTTTTAACCCTCTTGCTGTGCTTTGCTATTTGCAACGGCATCGTAAATCACTTCTTGTATCCTTGTTCTTATATCCATGTTCAGCAACTTGGTATTGGAGGCATCTGGATATACTCGATTAGAAAGGAAAATATAAACGATTTCTTCATCTGGATCAGCCCAAGCCATTGTGCCTGTAAACCCAGTATGTCCGAAACTCTCTAGAGAAACACAATTACAAGTGGGACCTCCTCCTCCATTTCTAACCGGCTTATCAAAACCTGCTCCTCTGCGATTATCTTCTTCGCAAAACTGACATCTAACAAACTCTTTCACTGTTTCTTCAGAGATATAGCGTCTGCCTCCATACTCACCAAAATTCATGAAACATTGCATAATTTTAGCAAGATCGTTCGCGTTAGAAAACAATCCAGCATGACCTGCAACTCCACCCATCATAGCAGCACCGGGATCATGCACATCTCCATGTACCAACTGCCTTCTAAAAGTTTTATCATTTTCGGTCGGTACTATAATTTCCTTTGGATGAAAGTTCATGGGCTTATAAGTTGCTGTCGCTAATCCCATAGGCTTGTAAAAATTTTCAGCAACGTATTTATCTTGTGAAAGGTTTGATTGTTTCTCAATAATTTCAGTTAAAAAATAATACCCTAAATCACTGTACTTGTATTTCTTCGATTCACGAAGAGGAGTTCCTAATAATTCGCTTAAGATTCGATTTGGATAATCCTTGTGCATGTACAAATTTTCGGCAACTCGGAAGGGATAAGTCTCCGATTGAACCAATGAATAGTAATTGTATTTAGGGTAACCATTAGCCAATGTATTCTTGTAGAAAGGAATCCAAGGAGTCAATCCAGCTTTGTGACTTAACATATCTCTAAGCACTATTTCACCGTAAGGTTGTGCAGCTGAATCTACCAAATCGGGTAAATAATCGCACAAATACTTATCCAAATCAAACTTCTTGTCATCATACAATTTCATAACACTAAGTGTAGTTGAGGCTATTTTTGTAATGCTCGCTAAATCATAAATCGAAGCGTCTGAAACTGGTTTTTTATTGTCATAGGTGTAATGGCCAAAGTTCTTTTTGTAGATCACTTTACCAGCTTTAGCAACCAGTACTTGACACCCTGGATAAGCACCACCCAAAATACCTTCTAATGCAATAGAATCTATGTGAGCTAAATCTAAACTTGTAATGTTTACTTCTTCCGGTTGAGTGTATTTAAATGTACCCAAAGATTCGGTTGAAAATCCAGTCCCAGCAGGATAAGTATCCGAAACTGTTACCGGAAGTTTACCGTTTACTTCAATGGCACCAAACAAAGCTTGAGCGGCATATTCTTGTTGAAATTCGCCATCGTGGTATGCCACCAAAATACTTTCAATTTCATCTAATTTTTCCAAATGCTTTAAACCATAGGGATTTCCAAAATAAACAAGAGTAACTTTTCCTTTGGCTTCAAGCAGTTTTACAGCATTTGCCATTTCCTTAGTAATTCCAAAATTTCGACCTGGATATTGTCTGAGTCCATGTAGACTTATTATAATATGATTAAATCCTTCTAAGCTATTATTTAATGCAATTATTTCGTCAAATGTGGGGGTGCTGGAAATTCCGAAATGTTTAGCTGGAGCATATAAATCGATTGTTTTTTGAAACGTGTTTTTCTCTTCTAAACTGGCCATTCCTCCAATAGCAATAGTAGCTAACTTAATACTATCCAATTGCTGATATGGCAACAAATTATTACCATTCTGAATCAACGTCAAACTTTTCTCAACTACTTTCCGATTGCTCAACTGCATAGCTTTTGAGTTCAAATCTTCATAGAGATTTTCCATTGCTACTGCTTCGTTTTTATTCAACTGCAGCCAATATTTTGCTTTCAAAATTTTAGCACATCGCTTCGAAATTTCTTCTTCTGATATTTCCCCACTTACAATTGCCGCTTTAATTTTAGAAATTGCTTTAGGAACATCTTCAGCAAATAACAGGACGTCGTTTCCTGCGAGCAATGCTCGAACATCTACTTCTCCAGGCTCAAAATAGCTGCTTACGCCCTTCATATTAAGTGCATCGGTAAAAATCAAGCCTTTAAATTGCAGATCGTTTTTCAATAAATCGGTAACCACTTTTGAAGAAAGTGTAGTGGCAAGGTTTGGCGTTTTGTCGAGTGCAGGAACAAAAAGATGAGCAACCATAATACTGCCCAATCCTGCATCAATTAATTCGCGAAAAGGATACATTTCAAGTTCATCTAACCTTTCTAAATCATGGCTGATAACAGGTAATGATTTATGCGAATCTGCATCGGTATCACCATGACCTGGAAAATGCTTACCGCAGGCTAAAACCAAATTATCTTGCATTCCTTTCATGTAAGCTATTCCTTTTTCTGCAACCAACACTTTATTTTCGCCAAAAGACCGGCTGTTTATTACAGGGTTTTTAGGATTGTTATTGACATCGATTACTGGAGCAAAATTCACATGCACACCTAATCTTCGACATTGCACTGCCAAAGCAGCTCCCATTTCATAGATAGCATCGTTGTTTTTTATTGCGCCCAAAGCCATTTGTCTTGGATAACCAATTGTACTATCCAATCGCATATCCAAGCCCCATTCTGCATCCATCGCTATCATCAATGGAACTTTTGCCTTGTTCTGATAGTGGTTTGTCAATCTTGCTTGTCGAACAGGGCCGCCTTGAAAGAATATTAAACCACCTATACCGTGTTTAGATACTAACTTTTGAATCGCGTTTTTATGACTTTCTCCTTTATTCGAATAAGCAGCTACCATGAATAGCTGTCCGATTTTCTCATTTAAACTCAAGGATTTCAATTGTCTATTTACCCAAATATTTGAAGAGTCCAATAAAAATGGTGGAGTCTTGAAGGTTTTAAGATAAGGTTGAGCTGCATCACTCGCAGCAATCTCACTAAACTGTGCAATTAAACTAGTGCTGAAAAATGAAAAAACGATAAGAAAAACTGTTGTAAAACGCATATTTTAGAGGAAATTGACTTTGCTCTAAAGGTAACACTTGCCTTAACTAAGATTGGACACCACCTTGCGGCTTTTCAACATCAGATATTGGATTACGTATTCCCGTTTTCTTACCAATTTTTAGGCAAATTGAACACTGCTAATCGTAAGTCAACCTAAGCAAAGTGTATATCTTTGAGGTTGTATTTTATGAAAAACAGACTTCCTACATTTATAAAACTTCCTCGGTACAAAAGGTTTAATTACAAACCCGTTTTTTACGATGCCGAAAAAGAAGATTTAGAACAACGTGTTGCTCGCATCGAAAAAGAAGTTGCAGCTGAAAAGCGCGGTGAATTGAATAGTGACTTACTTAGACAAAGACTGAGATCTGATTGGGAAAGCGGCAGTCGTCAGGGAATTATTCAAAAATCAAACATCAGAGTGGCATTAATCGCAGTATTCCTTTTCGCTGTAATTTACCTTTATCTTAATAGTTAATGGAAAACATTATCAACTTATTACCCGATAATGTGGCAAACCAAATTGCTGCTGGTGAAGTCGTTCAACGACCTGCTTCAGTAGTAAAAGAATTACTAGAGAATAGTATAGATGCAGGTGCAACCGAAGTCAAACTAATTGTCGAAGATGCCGGAAAAAGCATGATTCAAGTAATTGATAATGGAAAAGGAATGTCTCCTACCGATATTCGAATGTGCTTGGAACGTCATGCAACATCTAAAATCAAAAATGCAGAAGACCTCTTTTACATTACCACAATGGGTTTTAGAGGAGAAGCTCTTGCAAGTATCGTAGCGATTTCTGAAGCTGAAATAAAATCAAAACGAAGTGAGGACGAATTGGCGAACTTGATTAAAGTAGCTGCAAGTAAAGTTACCAAACAAGAGCCTTGTACTTCGCCAAACGGTACGTCGATTTCCATAAAAAACCTATTCTTTAATATTCCGGCTAGAAGAAAGTTTTTAAAGAAAAATTCTGTGGAAGGTCGACATATTATAGATCAATTTGAGCGAATAGCTTTGGTCCATCCCGATGTGAAGTTTCAACTTTACCAAGATGGTGAAGAACTTTTTCATTTGGAACATGGAACATTCAGACAGCGATTAGTAGCCGTATTTGGAAAAAATTTCAACGACAGATTGGTTCCTGTTCAAGAGACAACAAACATTGTTTCAATTAAAGGATTTATTTGCAAGCCTGAGTTTGCAAGAAAAACTCGAGGTGAACAATATTTCTTCGCTAATAATCGATTTATTAAAAATCATTATCTGCATCATGCAGTTCAACAAGCATTTGAAGATCTTATTCCGAAAGGACATCACCCCTCCTATTTTTTAAAATTGGACCTGGACCCAGGTTCAATGGATATAAATATCCACCCAACCAAAACTGAAATAAAATTTGAGGACGAAAAATCAGTTTATGCCATCATTCGCTCTTCAGTAAAAAAAGCGCTTGGAGAACATAATATTACGCCGTCGCTAGATTTTAATCGAGAAACCTCTTTTGACCAACTCGAAAAAAACAAAAAATTAGGTCTTCCAGGTATTTCTGTAGACCCAGAATACAATCCTTTTAGTGAGCGCAAAAATGCGAGTGGAATAACTCGAAAAATGGATTATAGTGCAGTAAACCCTGCCTACTCAACACCTGTAGACCATTGGGAAAACCTTATTCAAAATACAGATTCCGAACTTCAGCCATCGATGGATTTTGAAACTATGGAAAATGAATTTGAACAAAATGCCAGCTTGGTAAGTTCAAGTGAAACCGACTCAAGTTCTGCTACTCAAGACAAAATAATTCAACTACACAATCGATTTATTATCATTCAAATAAAATCGGGAATGATGATTGTTGATCAACAAAGGGCGCACGAACGTGTTCTTTTTGAACGTTATTTAGGGCAATTGGCCCAAGGCAATGGAAAAGCACAGCAACTCATTTTTCCTGAGAATATTGATTTAAACCCTAATGACGCAGATTTGTTAAATGAGTTAATACCTCAACTGAGATGCATGGGTTTTGACATAGATGAATTTGGGAAAAATGCGTTTATTGTTCGGGGAATGCCTACCGAAATAAAAAGCACGAATGCCTTAGATGTGATTGATGGCATAATTAGCAATTACAAACTGAACGATACCGAACTTAAATTAGATGGGCGAGTAAACCTTGCATACAGCTTAGCACAAAAAAGCGCCGTAAAATCAGGTCGAAAATTAGATAAACCTGAAATGCAAATGTTGATTGATGAGTTATTTGCATGTGAAAACCCCAATTACAATCCAGCTGGAAAAAGAATTATTCAAAATCAAAGTTTAGAACAACTTTTAAAATCTTTCGAATAATGCAAGGAATGGGTTCTCAAGGATTTTCAATGTTACCTCCAGTAGTTAAAAACTTACTCATTATCAATGGGTTATTGTTTTTAGCAACGGTTACTTTCAATCTGTCTTTAGACATTGACCTAACTAATATTTTAGGACTTCACTATTTTGAATCCCCTCTATTTGAACCTTACCAGTTGGTTACCTATATGTTTATGCATGGCGGTGTTTCTCACTTATTCTTCAACATGTTTGCCGTTTGGATGTTCGGTAGCCAGATTGAAAATGCATGGGGACCTAAACGATTTTTGATTTACTACCTAATTACTGGTATTGGAGCTTCATTATTGCACTATGGCATCGTGTATTTCGAAATAATGAATCTTGAGAGTATGATGACTCCATCAGCAATTGAATATGTAATGAAAGGGGGCGCTGATCTTATTGTTTCAGGAAAAAATTATGTCGACCCTAATATGGGTGAATTAAATGCTCTTTATAACACAAGCCTAGTTGGTGCTTCTGGAAGTTTATTTGGTGTTCTGTTAGCTTTTGGAATGTTGTTTCCAAATACCTCTTTATACATGATGTTTATTCCTGTTCCAATCAAAGCCAAATATTTTGTAGCTGGTTATGGAGCATTAGAATTAATAAATGGAATTCAACAACGACCAGGGGATAATGTGGCGCATTTTGCACATTTGGGTGGAATGTTGTTTGGGTATTTGCTTATTAAATATTGGCAGAAAAACGCAAAAACTAAGCACTTATAGAAATGGCAAATTTCATTCTTGACGACTTTAAAAGAATTTTTACTGGAGACAATCCTATCTCTAAAATCATCGTAGCTAACGTAATTATTTTTCTGATTACCGAACTTTTTGGGCGGTTTATTCCAATAGTGAATTGGTTTGCTATACCGGGTGATGCAACTTATTTCTTATTACACATTTGGTCGGCAGTCACTTACATGTTTTTGCATGCCAATTTCATGCACATTCTTTTCAATATGCTCTGGTTGTATTGGATAGGTAAAATTTTATTAGAATACCTTGGACCTCGGCGGTTTGTAGCTATCTATTTCTTGGGTGGAATTGCAGGCGGTTTATTGTACTCCATAAGTTTCAACCTATTAGCAGCCGTTGGTTCATTCCCAATGGGAGGTCTCCTTTTAGGAGCTTCTGCAGCTGTAATGGCAATAGTTGCTGCTTCAGCTACACTTTTACCCGATCACAGGATTAACCTTTTTCTACTCGGACCTGTTCCATTAAAGTATCTTGCAATAGGGGCATTAATTCTGACATCAGTGTTGGATTTCTCTGTAAACATGGGTGGTAAACTGGCGCATATTGGCGGTGCAGCTCTAGGTTTTTTCTTTGTGAGAAATCTGCAAAATGGAAAAGATTGGTCGGTCCCTTTTTATAGCTTCTTATTCGCAGTTCGCAATCCTTTTATTAAAAAGAAAATGCGTGTAGTTTCTAACAAAAAATCGAACACTGGACAAAGACAAGAAACAGCAACTCCAAATCCTAGCTCTTCACATTTGAGCGACGCAGAACATCAACAAAAAATCGATGGTATACTCGATAAAATTGGAAAATCAGGATACGATTCTCTTACCGAAACGGAAAAAGAGTTTTTATTTAAAGCAAGTGGAAGAAAGTAAGTTTCGCAGAATTTATTGATTTTCTGATAAATCAAATACTCCTAAGAAACTACAACTACTCAGAATTATTGGACTCAATAACAGTCTCAATTGAATGATTAGCATAGAGTTCATGTATAACTATCGCAGCTATTTCTTTCAAAAGCGCTTCGATTACGCATATGAAATGACTGTGATTTTAAGGTTTAAAATGTTTAAAAACGATGTGCTACTACCAGTTAATATTACTGCCAATTATTCATCTTTGACGCAATAATCAGTCATGCGAAAAACAGCACTATCTATAGTTGACAAGTCGATTTATGTCTTTAACGTTCTGGCAGCACTTGCTTTGCTCGTTTCGTATGCAGCACCATATGTTAATCCCGCAGATTATTGGTACATCTCAATTTTTGGATTAGCGTATCCTATACTCCTTATCGCTAATGCCGTTTTTATTCTCTACTGGATCATTAGATTAAAAAAGCATTTATTTCTTAGTACAGTGGCAATAGCACTAGGCTATTTTCATTTTGCTAAATTTTACCAATCTCATGAAGTCAATGAATATCCTCCAGTAAATAGTATTCGCGTATTATCTCACAACCTAAGAGCACTTGGACTAAATGGTCCTGAATTCCAAACTGAAGATAGCAGGAAGGTCTTTGAATTTTTAGATGAAGGAATTTATGATGTGTATTGCTTTCAAGAATTTTTCAATACAAACCGGGAAGGTTTTACACCTTACGATTCTATAAAGAGAATTACACATGCCAAGTACAGACACGTAGAAATACTTGTTGAATTTCGAGGAAATTCCTTTGGAATTGCAACATTATCTCAATACCCAATAGTAAAAAAAGGGATTGTAGACTTTGAACGTGAGGGAACTAATATGTGTATTTATACCGATATTGATTTTAACGGAACTATTGTTCGTGTCTATAATATGCACCTTCAAAGTTTAGGATTGGGCCAAAGAGATATGAACGTTTTTCAATACAATGGAGAGTCGCAGAAAGAAAAAATAGATGATGCAAAATCTGTTTTAGACAAACTAAAATCTGCTTACTCGAAAAGACAAGAACAAGCAGAAAAAATAAGGCAGCATATTTCCGAATGTCAATACCCGGTAATTGTTTGTGGTGATTTTAATGATACCCCACTTTCGTATACTTATCAGCAAATTAAAGGCGAACTAAATGATGCTTTCGAAGAATCAGGTGCTGGCCTAGGACATACATATAACGGCGCCTTTCCGCTATTACGAATCGATTACATGATGTACAGCAATACCATTAAAAACCACCATTTTGAAGTGGTTAAAAAGGATCTATCGGATCATTATCCTTTGGTTGGCTACTTTACTTTTGATTAGAGGTTATCGTAAGTTTTAACCCTTGTGCATTTAGGCTGTGGTTATTGACCAAAATGTCAGTTCGAGTGATTTTTTCATAAAAAAATCGTATCGAGCACTTTTTTAAGGTTCAAATTCTTATTCTCGATACAAATTTCTCTCATTTCAATCGAAAAATTCACTCGAACTGACAGAATTTTATCCAAATGCACAAAAGGTTTAACTATTGAATAGAAGCACTTCAACCCAAACTTCATTAATTGTCATACTGAATCCAATAGCTATCGAATTAGTTCAGCATCTCGACCTAAATAGTAGTTGAATTTCCTAAATACTCAATCAATATTTTCCGTATATCATTTTCTCCTTCGTCTAAATCTTTAGGTGCTTTCCATTCAAAATCTTTCATGAAGCCCAAATTCTTTTCGCGACCAGCAGACACGTAACTAGTTGTTACCAAAAAATACATGCCAAATTCCGAAATTCCTTTAGGTATTTGCAGCACTTGGAGGTAGCCTCCAGAACCTTCATTTAACTTTCCAGCTTCATATATTTTCATTAAATCTGCTCCACTCACATAAGCTCCCTTTATTACACCTCCAAACGGTAAGGCTTTTAAAATATCTCCTTCAGTAACTGGATTCAACACCAAATCGTCATATCGAATTGACCCGGAATTCAAAACAACAATATCAGCAGTATCAAACGTTGCCGCCATCGCTTCACAAACTAGTTTACCAAAATCGGTCTGCTGGCTGCGGATAGATTCTTCTCTTGCGTCTAATGGACGTTCGATTTCCATTAGCACATTTGACATTTGATATCCTTGTTCTGAGGTTTTCTTAATAGTAAATTGTTTCCACTTTTCAATGATGCTTTCTACTTCTGTGTTTTTCTTGATTTCATTGTTAATATCAACCAATACTGATTTACTAAGAAACTCCTTTGAGTTATCATTCCAAGAGACATAATGAACCCAAGCTGTTCTAGCATTTGCATCTGCTTTTGTCAAATACCGCTCACCTCCTAGAGTATCGCAAAAATTGTAATGATCATGCCCTCCCATTATCAAGTTTATTTCCTGAAATTTTTCACCCAATTCATTATCCTCACTCCGGTTTAAATGCGTTAGCAGAAAAACGCCATCTGCTTTTTCCTTCAGCTCAATCATATTCGATTGAATGGTACTATTTACATTTTGATAGTGCACATAGTCTTTTTTATTATAGGGTAAAATCACTGATAATAGTGATAAGGTTCTAAGCCCTGATTTGGTACTAATTTCAAAATTCTTGTATCCTTTGACCTCTTTTTCATTTTGACGAAAAGCCCGTATTTCTGTTGAATCTTTAAAAAATAGATTGGCCGATATCATATCAAAATTCATTTCATTTAATCGTTTTTTCAAAGTTGGATAGTTCAAATCAATTTCATGATTTCCAAAGGCTACTGCATCAAAACTCATAGCATTCATAACATCCACCATGTGCTTTCCTTTTACTTTTTCTCCGCTTTCATCCTTCAAGTTTCCAATTAACGATGGATTCAAAAAATCACCTGCATGAACGAGTAAAACTTGTGGGTACACTTTTTTAAGACTATCCACAAGTCCCTGAACTCTGGCTAGGTTTCCTCTCTTGCCTTGATTTACGCCATCAATTTCATAGATGTCATTGACTTGAACAATTACAACATCGGCTTGTGGATATTCTAGAACAGGTTCTTGACAACTAAAAAGAAGAAATAAAGCTGCGAGATAAAGGATTGTACTTAGACGATTCATATTAAAAAAAGAGTCAAATTTGAACAAAAGTAAATCGTATTCCTTCAATATGAATAAAAGCAGTGTAAAACCTCACGAAGTAAATAAGTGGATCGATCAAAAATCTACCCCAACTCCTGATGTGTTGGCCGTGGAAGAACCCTTAGAAATTCGCTTAAATTATATCCAAAATTCTGAACGGATTGAACGGCCGCTATCAGTTACCATGAGGACTCCAGGTCATGATATGGAACTTACACTTGGTTTTTTATATTCAGAAGGAATCATAAATCAGTATTCAGATATAAAGTCAATTCGACACTGTGAAACCGTTGAAAAAGAAGAAGAAAAGGAAAATGTTGTAAAGGTGGTTATTGAAGATACTATCGAAATAGATCAAGATACCTTTCAACGAAATTTTTATACTACTTCAAGTTGCGGAGTTTGTGGAAAATCGAGCATAGAAGCTATAGAAGTTCAGTGTCCTGTCAATAATTCAACCCTCTCAATTGATGCCCAACTGATTACTGAATTGCCTCAAAAATTGCGAAAAGCTCAAACTGTTTTTGAATTTACAGGAGGTTTGCATGCCTCTGCGCTATTTGATAGTGAAGGAAATATTAAAATATTACGTGAGGACGTTGGCAGACATAATGCCTTAGATAAAGTTGTTGGAGCTCGTTTGTTTAACGAAAGTCTTCCGCTTGAAAATGAAATTTTATTGCTGAGTGGAAGAACGAGTTTTGAATTGGTTCAAAAAGCAGCAAGAGCTGGCATAAGTATAATTTGTGCAGTTGGAGCACCCTCTTCTTTAGCAGTAGAATTAGCTGAAAAACAAGGGATTACATTAATTGGATTTTTAAAACCTACATCGTTTAATGTATATTCACACCCCAAAAGAATAAGAGACTAAACATGAGAAATTTATTTTTCGTTATCATTTTCTTCCTTTTAGCAGGAAGTGGTATAGCACAAAAAAAAGGGGAAAGAGCAGTAATTAAAATGAGTGCTTCAATTAGTGAATCTCCCGCCTCCATTACCCTTTCATGGAATAAAATTGCTACTGTTTCTAATTATAGGATTTATAAAAGAAACAATTTAGACACCGCTCAGTGGGGAACTCCAGTCAAATTAAATTTGATAGATGACACAACTTATACAGATGCTGATGTAACAGTTGGGAAAGGCTACGAATATTACGTAACGGCTACAAGCGGCAGCAACTCTTTTCATGGTTACCTGTACAGTGGTATAAAAAAAGAAGCCGACTTTTATATGGGAAACGCACTATTGCTGATTGACGATTCGTATCAAGTTGAACTGGCTAGCGAAATTTCTAGATTGGAAACGGATTTGTTAAATGAAGGCTGGAACGTGACCCTTGCATATATTCCTCGCACTATGAGCGCCGAGATTGTAAAATCAAGGATTGATTTAGAATCAAGAAACGTTGATCGCCGATTAAAAACCATTTTCATAATTGGTCATGTCGCTGTTCCCTATTCTGGTAATTATGGTGGCGACTTACCTCCACCTGACGGACATGTAGTGGGCAGTGGTGGACATACTGGAGCATGGAGTGCGGACACCTATTATGCTTGTTTCGATGGCAATTGGACCGATACAAAAGTTACCAATACCACAGGCTCCAGAAGTAGAAATCACAACACAATAGGCGACGGAAAACTGGATCAGAGTCGTTTGCCTAGTACCGTGAATTACGAAATAGGTCGAGTTGATTTATTTGATATGCCCGCATTTAGTAAAAGTGATACTGAACTGGTTAGAGATTATCTGAATCGCAACCATAACTATCGTATTGGAAAATCAGTTACTGTTAAGCGAGCGTTGGTAGATGACAATTTTGCTAGTTTAAATCTTTCATCGACTGGTTGGGGGAACTTTACAGCTTTTTATACTCCGGATAGCGTGTCAAGTAAAGACTATTTCACTGAAATGAAAACGAGACCTTATCAATGGAGTTATGGCTGTGGTGCTGGGAGTTATACTTCTTGTAATGGCATCGGTAAAACCACTGATTTTGCAGCCGATTCGTTGCAAAGTATTTTCACCATTTTGGCTGGGAGTTATTTTGGAGATTGGGATATTAAAAATAATTTGCTAAAAGCACCTTTAGCCAATTCTGCATTAGTTTCTTTTTGGGGTGGAATTCCAAAATGGTACATCCACACAATGGCATTAGGGAAAAACATAGGCTTTGGAACTAGAGAGTCAATGAATAATAAAGGCGACTATTTTCACGGGAATTTTAACAGCAGTCATAATAGTGCTCATATGGCTTTAATGGGAGATCCTACTCTGAAAATGAACTACATACAGCCGCCTACTAATGCCGCTGGCTCAAGTTCTGAAAACAAGATTATGCTTACATGGGATTCTGCGCCTGGTGCAGTAGATGGTTATCATGTTTATAAAATATTTGATTACCAACGAGCAGCAGTTCAGGTTACAAAGCAGCCCGTTTCGGGACTAAGCTTAGTAGACTCAAGTAATCGTGCGGACGGAACGTATCATTATATGATTCGAGCGGTTAAGTACGATACTACAAATTCTGGTAGCTATGAATTATTAAGTCCCGGAATTAATACTATTGTTGATTTCGCATATGACAATTCTGTTGGTATTGCTTCTTTAAAAGAAAGTGAACTATTTGTATTTCCAAATCCCGCTAAAAATTTTATTCATCTAAAATTAGCTCTATCCGAAAACCAAAGCGCTGAGGCAGAGCTATTAGATGCTTCTGGAAAAGTGCTTCATAAGCAAAGAATAATATCGGAGAATAGAGACATTATAGATGTGTCTGAACTTAAAAATGGTGTCTATCATCTGAGAATAAAAGCAGGTTCAAGCACCTTACATAGCGCAGTTGTAATTTCAAAATAACTGTTGAAAAATAGACGAGTTTTAAAAGTCATATTGTTTTCCGAAGTTAGAAAATAAAAAAGTAAAAGGTGGCTTGATGCCTCTGCTGTTAATGGGAATGGCTTTCCAGCTATGAACGATCATATTATTATTAATCAGCGGTTTGGCAAATAATTTGGATGGAGAAAAGGATACTCTTATGAAAATAAATTTAAATCCATTTTCTTTAAGAATTGGTCAAAACTGTTTAGAGAAGCAGACCAAAATCACGAGCGTAAAGTAAGTATTGAAAAATGCTCAACTTGCTATGAAAAGATAACCAGCTCGGAGCAAACGTTTTTTATCAACCTGAAACCAGATATCGATAAGTTATTCCTAGCTTTAGATACAACTCAAAATTATTTGCTGGATAAAGCAGAATTTCTGTCCTTTTTAAAGGCATTTTATTTGGAGAAACAAAATGCTGAGAAAGTCTTTAAATCAATTGACCAAAACAGTGATGGAAAAATATCACACCTAGAATTTTACATTTAATTCTATGAGTTTCATAGAAGCGAAAATTCTAAATTAAAAAGTCAAAATTTATTTAGAGTCCTTTGTTAATGAATGAGTGGCTAAGGTAAATTGAGTTTAACTTTGACAAAATTCAATTTATGAATGCATTTAAGTGGATTGGTCGAATAGAAGGCTTCTCGTTTTTGTTTCTTTTATTGGTTGCTATGCCTTTAAAATACATTTGGGGAGAACCGTTAATGGTTAAATATGCTGGATGGGCACATGGCGTCTTTTTTATAGGTTACCTAGGCGCAGCGCTATATGTGTTCTTTGTATATAAGTGGAAATTTACGAAACTACTTCTTGCTGCTATAGCAAGCTTTATTCCTCTAGGACCTTGGTTATTCGAAAAAAAACTGATAGGAAAATAGTGCGTCTTAGTCTATCCGCCAATCGGTAAAGTACTCCATTGGTTTTCTTGGAGTTTTCCTTGGCCATTCTCCGGCGGGATAACCTAAAAATAATTGCCCAATAATTTGATCATCTTCATTTAAACCAACGTGACTTTTCATTTCATCTGAAAATGTCATTCCCCCAGTTCCCCAGTAAAGCGCTAGGCCAGATGCAGTAGCCATTAAAGCAATATTCTGAACTGCAGCTGCAGTTGCTGCAATTTCCTCAACAAAAGGAACCTTAGCATTAGGATCTCTTTTTACTCCAACAACTATGATTGCAGATGCAACAGATGCACGACTAAAAATTTTATCGTATTTCATTTGGCTGAAATCTTCAGCTGTTTTACTATCCTTATATAAATCAGCATGAAATTTCCCGAAATCCGTTAAACCTTGCCCCATAAAAATGGTAAAACGCCAAGGTTGTGTAAGCCTATGAGTCGGAGCCCATTTAGCTGCATTAATCAATTTCTCCACCTGCTCTCTTTGCACTTTCCGTTCGGAAAATTGTTCTGGAAAAATAGTTCGCCGGTTTTCAATTATTTCGTTGAGCTCACTGAGACTGTACTTCATATTCTATATATTATCGGTAAGATCTTGAACAATCTTAAATTGAGAAAGAAACTCTTTCGCAATAATTCTTATTACGGTATATAGCGGAATTGCTAAAATCATAGAAGTAATTCCTCCTAAAGTTCCTGCAATAGATATCACTAAAAAAATTTCAAGGGGATGCGCATGCACACTATTAGAAAAAATATAGGGTTGAAAAATAACATTATCTAATAATTGAACCACCAAAAATACTACTGCTACAGTTCCGGCCAAGGGCAATAGCTCATTAATTGGAATAGTATCTAAACCTGTAGTAATGGCAATTAATATTCCTACAAAAGCACCAATAAATGGACCGACATAAGGAATGATATTAATGATAGCAGCAAAAATTGCAATCAGAAAAGCACTTTTAACTCCGAATAATGCCAACGAAGTAAAAAGAAGCATGAATATGATGCTGATTTGAAGCAGTACGCCTAAAAAATAACGTGATAAAAGTGTCTTGCTTTTAGCTAAAACTGCAGAAGATTCACTTTTGTAGTTACTCGGGATAAGAGCGAATAAAATATTTACAAACATCCCTTTTTCCTTTATGAAGAAAAAAGAAATAAAGGAAATAGAAAAAAAGGCTACAAATAAATTCCCTAGACCATTGATGATAGAGGAAAATACCAATGCTAAATCTGAAATATTCAGCATTTCTTTTATCCTTCCTTTAAGCACATCGACACTTTGTGCACCATCACCTGCTAGCACCCCGAAGTAACGCAACTGTGCATCAAAACTGGAAATAGGTCCTTGAATTTTCTGCCAAATCTTATCGTAATCTAAGTTTGAAAGCACAGAGACCTGATCCGAAAAAATAGGAATTACAATACTCATAATTCCGATAATTATTCCCCAAGTTAATACCAGCGATAGGATGGCAGATAAACCGCGAGGAATGCTGATTTTTTTATACTTGATCTTATCACAATAGTCAACCAAAGGATTTGCTATAATAGAAATAATTCCAGAAATTAACACATAAACAATAAGCGTTTGTAAATTCCAAATTAGATACACCAAGATAGCAAAAAGGAGTATCAGTGATATTGTTTTTAACCAGTTACGTTGTTTAATCATTTGACAATTTCTTTAATAAATCGGAAATTATTATATGCTTTCCTTCAAATGTAACCAATTGATAATCAATATTTGCGTTCAAAAACAAACTCTCATTCATCAAAATTTTCGAGTCTCCGAAAAACTCATCTTTATCCCCAAACACATAAGATATTGAGGTTGAGTTTAGTTTATCCCTATGATCGTTATAGTTTAAATCGTTTGCTAAAGATCCTGCCCAAAGAATTAGTCTTTTAGCGTAAAATTTTGATTGCACATACCATCTACAAGCAGTAGCAATACCTTGTGAGAAAGCGAATACATTGAGTTCTCGTAATGAGCTAAACTCTTTATAAATTGAATTGGTGAGCTCTTCCAAGTAAGTCGCATTATCGTTAATATCCAATTGCCTGTCGTCAGATGTCATCCAAGTAGCTCCAACTCGACCGTTGTAACCTTTTAAATAATATCTATTCAGCGCCTCGGGAATTACGATTAAGGTATCGTCATCAATCAATCCTTCAACCTTTTTCGAAAAATATTTTCCTTGCTGTCCATAACCATGAATGGCAACCCACAGTTTTGTTGGATTTATCGTATTACCTAGAAGGTAATACCGGGCCGTTCGTGGCGTTGTGAAAAAGCGCTTTTCCAAGCTATAACATGGATTTAAGCTGTGCAACAGCTTTAGTAATGCCCTCGTTAATATCACCTATTGAAGCTTCCATCATGTAACAAGGTGTTGAAATAATCTTATGCTCTGAATCAACAGTTACTTCTTTGACAGTCACTTTTTCAACAACTGCTCCAAGAGATTCCATTCCTGAACCAATTGTATCAATTTCGTAAGGTGTTGCTTCTTTGTTTGTTCCAACAGTTAGCTTGGCGGAAACCAAGCTTCCTTCTAACGATTTTGCAATTACAACTGGCGACATACACATTGCTAGAATTGGCTTTTTCAATTGAACTGCCTCTAGAATTAATGTTTCAATTTCTTTCAAGACCGCTCCTTGAGGTCCATCAAACGCCCAAGTTGAGAAATTCTTTGCTGCTCCGAAACCTCCAGGAATTACCAAAGCACCAAAATCTTTCATTGATACTTTCCCTAAATCTTTAATAGCTCCGCGAGCAATTCTAGCCGACTCAATCAAGATGTTTCGAGATTCGTCCATCTCTTCACCATTAATATGATTAATCACATGGTATTGGTTCACATTAGGAGCAGCGCATTGATACTCTATACCTTGCAGATCGAGTTGCAATAGAGTAAGGACTGTTTCATGAATTTCAGAGCCATCGTATACTCCATTACCAGAAAGTGCTACCAAAGCCTTCATAAATCGAATTTATAGAATTTATAGAATTTATAGAATTTCTGAAATGATTTTTTCTACAGTATAACCATCTGCCTCAGCACGGTAATTTCTTACAATCCTGTGACGCAATACAGATGCCGCTATTGCCTGAACGTCTTCAATATCGGGAGAAAATTTTCCGTTTATCAGAGCGTGGCACTTAGCACCAACTACTAAAAATTGTGATGCTCTTGGTCCCGCTCCCCAGTTCAAGTATTTTGAAACAACTTCTGGAGCATTTTCATTTGGACGTGTTTTTCCGGCTAATCGAACTGCATATTCCAGCACGTTATCAGCAATTGGAATCTTGCGAACCAAATTTTGATACTTAATAATTTCTTCGGAACTCAACACCTTATTTGCCTGACTAGAAACGTTTGTAGTAGTGGCTTTAACCACCGCTAGTTCTTCTTCAAACGAAGGGTAATCAACCCAAACATTAAACATAAAACGATCTAATTGAGCCTCAGGTAAAGGATAAGTACCTTCTTGTTCAATTGGATTTTGTGTAGCCAAAACAAAAAATGGAGCTTCTAGCTTGTAATGATGTCCATTTGCGGTTACTGATTTCTCTTGCATTGCTTCCAAAAGAGCCGCCTGAGTTTTTGGTGGAGTTCGGTTTATCTCATCAGCAAGAATAATATTTGAAAATATTGGGCCTTTGATAAACTTGAAGTTTCGATTTTCATCCAATATCTCCGAACCAATAATATCTGAAGGCATTAAATCAGGGGTAAACTGAATTCTACTAAAATCAAGCCCTAGCGCTTCCGAAATTGTATTTACAAGCAATGTTTTTGCTAATCCTGGTACACCGACTAAAAGGCAATGCCCTTTAGAAAAAATAGAAATAAGGACGAATTTGATGACTTCATCCTGCCCTATTATAACTTTTGCTATTTCCTTTTGAAGCGTTTTATATTTGACCCCAAATTCTTCGACTGCCTTAACATCTTCACTCGTTACTTCGCTCATTTTATTTCTCTGCTTTTACTGTGGTAGAAATCCAATTGTACTTGAATTTACAAGTGTTATAACTTTCATCGACTTTCAAATAAAATCGATTTACATGACTTGTAATCCACTTATTCATCTCTTCAGATTGTTTCTTGCTCAAAGCTAAAGTTTGAATGAACTGGTAGTCTTGTTTGAGGTTTGCTGTATGGGCATCTGTAACATCCTTTAACATAACAATTCGATATACTCTAGAGCCATCACGCATTTGAGCCAATTCTGGGCCGGCTACGTCCCCTACTTTCAATTTATCAATCATAAGATAAAGTGAAGGATCTATTTGAGAAACTTGCTCCATTTCAAATTTTGCTGATCCCGTTAAAGGGTTTACAATAATTCCACCGCTGTATCTTGTCTCCTTATCTTGTGAGAATTTTATTGCAGCAAGTTCAAAAGTTAAAGTATCTATCGTTTTTATGCTAATTTTCATTGAATCTAGGAAAGATTTCGCTGCTAATAAATCTCCAGAAACTACTTTTGGAGTGATCAGAATGTGACTAACATTAACCTTTTGACCGCTTCTTTCATTCATTTTTATGAGGTGAAAGCCAAACTCGGTTTCGACTACACCAGAAACCTCTTCTTTTTCTAAATTAAATGCTACTGCCGCAAATTCTGGCACTAACTCAGACCTACTCATAAGTCCTAGCTGTCCATTCTCTCTAGCACTTCCGGGATCTTCAGAATACAAATATGCCAGCGTTCCGAAATCCTCACCATCTACTATTCGTTTTCTAAATTCAAGTAATTTATTTCTTGATTTATCGCGTTCACCTTCGTTAACGGGAGGCTTACGAACCAATTGCTTTAATTCAATTTGGGCACTAATATCTGGTAAACTATCCTTAGGAATCTCATTATAAAATGTCTTTACCTCTCCAGGTGAAACAGAAGCATTGCCCGAAATTTGCTCTTGCATGCGTTGAGTCATTAGCTGCTCTTCGATAGGATCGTGAAACTCTAATCGAATTTCCTCAACAGATTTTTCATAAAACTCTTCTAACTTTTCTTTACTTCCAAATTGAGAAATAAAATAGCGCAACCTTCTATCTATCTCGCTATTAATCTGATCTTCTCCCACATACAAGCTATCCTCTTCTGCTTGTCCAAGAAGCAGTTTAGAAAATAGAAGCTCTTCGAAAAGTACACATCGTGTATTCTCGTCTACCGGTTTTCCTGATTTTAGAAAACTGGCGTATTGTTCTTCGATTTCACTTTTGAGAATCATGTTTTCACCAATTACAGCAACAACACCGTCAATCAATTTACCATCTCCCTGAGCAAAACCTGAGAAACCCACTAAAAATAATACGTACGGAATTAAATTTTTCATTTTATCAGAATCTGAACTTCGTTATTATTCATAGCTTCAGAAAGAATTCCACTTCGCATGTTTTTAAGCAAATTCATTCTTCTTTCGTTAATTATAGCGTTAATTATTTTTTTACGTTCTAGTTGCAGAGGAGAAAGCGTATTTATAAGTCTATAATCGTAAATGAACAAAAAATATCTGAACGGTGGGCTATAAATTTCTTTGTATTTGGTATTGATAAGAAAAGCCTTTGGATCGATTACATCTAATGGAATCACATTCAAAAGATTGGACAGTTGAATCCACTTATCCTCCACCAAAAATGTTGTGGTGTATTGAATACAGTATTCCTCTAAGTCCAGCAATTCTTCAGGATCGGAAGAAGTAATCCACTTTTCAATTTTTTTCAGTTTAGGCGCATTTTCATCAATTTTTAAAAATCTAGCCTTAACCACATAATCCTTTAACTGGAAGTTTTCTGGTCGCTCATTATAAAAGGTTTCTACTTCAAGTTTAGAAACAACAGTATCCAGTTTTTGTCGAATGTACTTTTGTTCGTATTCGTAAGTAATCAATGACGCCCGAAACTTCTCTATTTCCTTTTGAAAATCCTTTTGATCTTCATTCAAATTCAATTCAGCCCGATTCAGGAGGGCTTGATCTTCGACCCATTTAAAGACCAAATCTTTCAAAAACAAACTGCGCTCTAAAGAATCTAATCCAGTAGGTATTCCCCCTGAAATATCTTTCAGATACAAGCTTTTCTCACCAGCAGTTGCCAGCAGATCTTTTTCCGGTTGCGCATTCTCGGAAAAGTAAGTACAACCCAAATTGAAGAGCAGCACTGCTAGCAATAAAATATTTGTGGGGCTTCTCAAATTTTTACTGAAGCACCTCTCTAAAGACTTCAACCTTGTATTTATCCTCTAAGCTTTGCAGCCATTCCTTTTCTAGATAATCTTGATAAGCTGAAATGTATAATCCTTTTGCTTCATCCAGTTGCTTAGGTTGAGTTGGTAAAAAACTCCTTATGTAAGCGAATCTATACTTTTCATTATCCGACTGTATTTTGGTAAAGCCAGTTGCGCTCCAATCCAATCGATCCACATAATCGTGTGTGCCTTTCTCAAATTTCTCATCTTCAATTTTAAGATTCAATTGACTGTCAGCATTAATATAGGACAATAGTGAATCTTCGTTGTAGGTCACCGATTTCATCATCTTCTTTGCCCTTTTGTAGGTCTTTTTTGCCAACTTTTTATCTCCGCAATTAAAAACTACTGCATCCAATCTATCTGGCCAAACGTGCTGCGTTTTATTAGATTCATAATAAGTCTGAAGACCAGTAGTATCTTTTACTGCCTTAGACCATACTTTTTGATCCATTAAATCAAACAATAAAATACCATCGTGGTATTCTTTCATTAACGCTCCAAATTTTGGATACTTTTTCTCGAGTCTTTTATCCTCAAATGAGGTTAAAATTTGTTTTACATATCCATCAAATAGTTGATCGATAATTATCATTGGATCCGTTTTAGGAATGCGCTGAAATTTTCGATTTTGCTCTATATAGACAGCAAAATCTGCTTGGGTTACTGTTTTGTTTTCAGCCATGTACTTTGAGTCTTCCAAGGTAAATATTGGCTTACGCATTCCTTTTGCCTTATCTCTAGCCGTCCATCTTCGCTCGTAATAATCAGTATCAATGATTTTAGACATAGCTAATAAATTCTTCTGATTCAGCTGAAAGTTATATTCCTTCTTCACTTTGGCATAAAAAGAAGATTTACTCTTACTTCCTCTTCCGTCCCTTGTAACTTTTTTCTTTAGCTCATCTTTTATGGCATCAAATTCAGGTACTTTTCTTACTTCCAGCCTTTTGACAATGTGCCACCCAAATCGACTTCGAATTGGTTTAGAAAACTCACCATCTTTTTCAAGTCCAAATGCAGTATTTTCAAAAGCCGGAACCATTCTTCCTGTTCCAAACCAAGGCAATTCGCCACCATCACGCGCAGAACCTTTGTCATCGCTAAATTCTTTAGCTAAATTCTCGAAATTCTCGCCATCATTTAGGTTTTGATACAACTCGTTTATTTTCTTTTCAGCCAAATCAACCTCATCTTGATCCTCACCATTTTCTACCTTAACCATTATATGAGCAGCATGAATTTCTCCCCTAGCTGATCTTTTGTCCTTGACATATATAATGTGGTAACCGAATCGTGTTCGAATTGGATCTGAAACCGATCCTGGAGCAGTGTTAAAAGCAGCTGATTCAAAAGGATAAACCATTTGAAATGCACTGAAATATCCCAAATCGCCTCCATTTGTTGCTGCAGAAGGATCTTCAGAAGCTGTTTTAGCTATTTTTTCAAAATCCATTAATGGATCTTTAATTTTCAGAAATAGATTTTTTATTTTCTTTAGCGCAGCCATGGTGTCTTTTGGACTCGCATTTTCATCAACTTGAACGAGAATATGAAAGGCATTAACATCAAATTTACTTCTATCGTAAGCTTCCTTGATAAGGTCGTCTGTTACTTGTTGATCGGTTAAATAAGGTTCAGCTAATTGCTTTCTGTAACCGGCTAATTCATTTATAAACTTTCGATTGGTGTCCATTCCCAAAGCTTCAGCTTCAGCAACTTTTAGTTTAAAGTTGATGTATAAATCCAAATATTCACTTTTGCTTTTCGGATCAATTGCCTGGGCATTTGAATTGTTTTTATTGTACACTGCTTCGAACTCTGATAGGAGCACTCCTTGACCTTCGACCTTTAGTAAAATAGGGTCTTTTGAATCTTGTGCAAAAACAACAATTCCAAAACAAAGAATTGATAACAAACTAATGAACTGCTTCATAATAACTATATTGATTTAATTGACTTATTAACGTGAATAATTAGGTGCTTCTCTTGTAATCGCAATATCATGCGGATGACTTTCTGTAACTCCTGCTGAAGTAATTCTTACGAACTGTGCTTTTCTTAAATCCTCTAGTGTCGCAGCCCCACAGTATCCCATTCCAGCTCGTATTCCACCAATAATTTGATAAATAACTTCAGAAAGGTTTCCTTTGAAAGGAACACGACCTGAAATCCCTTCAGGTACTAGTTTACTGATATCATCTTCGGCATCTTGAAAATAACGATCACTAGAACCTTTTTGCATAGCTTCTATCGAACCCATTCCTCGATACGACTTGAATTTTCTACCTTCATAGATAATAGTTTCTCCCGGAGACTCTTCCGTTCCAGCAAACAAAGAACCCGCCATTATAGTATGTCCTCCTGCTGCTAAAGCCTTTACGACATCACCTGTAAAGCGAATTCCACCATCAGCAATTATCGGAACACCAGCATCAGCGACCGCTTGAGCCACATTCATTACAGCAGAGAATTGAGGAACTCCAACTCCGGCAATAACCCGAGTCGTACAAATTGAACCCGGTCCAATTCCTACTTTAACAGCATCTGCTCCCTTATCAATTAACATTTTTGCCGCTTCTGGTGTAGCGATATTTCCAACGACACAGTCTATTGTAGAAAATGTATTTTTTACTTCAGCGAACAAATCAATAACCCCTTTGGAGTGACCATGCGCAGTATCAACAACAACCGCATCAACTCCAGCCTTTACCAAAGCTTCTATTCTTTCAAAAGTATCACCGGTAACTCCAACAGCTGCAGCGACTCTCAAACGACCAAATTTATCTTTTGCAGCATTTGGCTTGGTTCGGAATTTAATAATGTCTTTAAATGTGATCAGGCCAATCAGTTTGTAATCTTTATCAACTACTGGAAGTTTTTCAATTTTGTGCTTTTGCAATATCTGCTCTGCCTGATCAAGAGTAGTTCCTTCACTTGCAGTAACAATATTTTCGCTCGTCATTATTTCGCGAACCGGCTTGTTTAGTTTTTTCTCAAACCTCAAGTCACGATTGGTAATTATTCCTGTAAGTTTTCCATTCCCATCGATTATTGGAATTCCGCCGATAGAATGTTCTTTCATTAATTCCAGCGCATCGCCCAACACTGCACTCTCCATTAAAGTGACTGGGTCTTGGATCATTCCACTTTCAAACCGCTTTACTTTGCGCACTTGATTCGCTTGATTGTCAATGCTCATATTTTTATGGAGTACTGAAATGCCTCCCTCTTGAGCCAAAGCAATTGCAAGCGCAGACTCTGAAACGGTATCCATTGCCGCAGAAACAATCGGAAGATTTAAAGATATATTTCTAGAGAATTGAGTCGAAATATTTACGTCTCTTGGCAACACTTCAGAGTAGGCAGGGATTAATAGTACGTCATCGTAGGTTAGTCCCTCATATAGAATTTTTTCCGCGCTCATAAGTGTAAAGTTTACCCGATTTTAAAATTCCACAAAAGTACATATAATGGTGTTTGAGCGGTTGTTAAAGCAATTTAATAAAGTAAGTATTGAATTAACGAGTAACCTATCGAACTAAAGTAAAACTACCCTTCCAGTGAATTTCCGATTCTAAGTAGGTCAATACTTTGAATTTGTAAAGGTATGAACCTATCGTCGATGGCTCAGAATTATGCGTTCCATCCCACCCTTTGTTAGGATCATCAGTTTCAAACATAACTTTCCCCCATTGATCAAATATCTGAAGAAGGTATCCAGATCCTGATTCGCCGTAAATTATTTCTGGTTTCCAAACCTCATTTACCCCATCACTATTAGGCGAAAATGCATTTGGAATATGAATCTCAGGTTCGAATAAAAAACACTCCATATTGGAATAACTACTGTCTTGTTTTGGGTAGAGTTCACTTTCTTGCTGAATTAACTCAATTCTGTAGCAAAATTCATTGCTGTAAATAGCATCACTTTCAAAAGGATGATCTAACGTAGTTAGAGATCGGGTAGATGCAAAATGATTTGCTTGCAATTGCTTATTCATTCCATAATAAGCATAGTAAGCTGGTTGGACTTGTTCGATTGAATCACTAATTATGACTAAATTCCATTTTAATTCCGTCTCAAAATCATACTTATCTCCTTTGGCCTCTAAGAATATGGTGCTGATGATATCACTTTTTACAACTGGTTTATTACACTCATCAATTACAATCGCATAATAAAATGCTTTTAAATGATTTTGCAATGGAATGGTATCCTCAATTGTTAAGAACGAATCTACTCGGCTATCTGGAATAAACCTCCTTATTTTTTGGTACGGTCCCTCTTCGCTGTGCGCACGATATAATACTATATGATCAAACTCAGCCTTTCTATCCACCAACAGATTTATAGCTACTGCAGTGTTTTCTTTGATAGTAGCCGATCTCAATCTTATGTGCTGAGTTTTATCAACAAGATTGAATTTGGTTCCCAATAAATTAGAATTTGATATGTATCCTCCTGTTTTGCTGTATGCCGAAATGTAAAAGGAATACGTATTAATTGCCGAAATATTTGGAATTATATAAGAATTAACGGAACCACTAACTGATCCATTTAACACAAAAGGTCCATTATTAATACTCATATAAATTTCGTACATCTCTGTTCCATTATCCCAACCTTCATAAGGAGTCCAATTTAACGATACCTCCGCTTCACAAGGGTCAAAAGTTCTCGTTAAGTGCATGGTGCAATGGGTACTTATTGCACCTTGAGTTTTGTTACAAGAATCAATTGGAGCAATTCTATAACACTGGGCAGCTAAAAAAGCAGGTCGACTTGCATTTAAGTCATTATACGAGAAAGTTGAGCCATTAATAGTATCTATTATTATTGCGGATCCATTAGCGTCTACGTAAAAAATAATATAGTCGGTCGTCTCAGGCTCCGGATGTTTGTCCCAAAATAACTCGGTATAGCCGAATTCTTTGTTAACCGATATTGACGTGAAGGTCATAGGAGCTGGACCAGCACTCTTAACCAGAGGCGCACTTGCAATAGCCGATACACTTTCGCATCCACTATTATCCTGCAGCCTGACTTTATAAAACACTTCATCATCGCAGCGAGCGACATTATCATTAAACAACTCATTCCCGACATTTGGTGTAGCAATTCCATTAGCCCAATTGGGCGGAGTACCAGAAAATCTTCTATCTACACTATAGTTTACTCCGGAACTTGGAAGCGCAGGCATTTTTATTGGATTCCAAACGAGTTGTCCAGAGACATTTTGATTGACGGTCAGAATAGGAAGTATGGGTAATAACGTATCTGAAGTTACTGTTCTTTTAATAGCACCATCATTATATACTGCTACTAGATAATATCTATGGAATGTTGAAGGAAGTCCAAAATTTGCGTTGGTGTGCGTAAATGAATTTTGAAGTCTATTATTCAAGTTTGCCACGTTTATGAATGGGCCTATTCCTATCGACTGAAAAACTTCATAGTTGGTAAACTCTCCCAGTGGATCAGTAGAAACAACCCAATCCAATTTAATTTGGGACCCATCAACTGAAATGCATCTAAGTGATGGCGTTGATACTTGCGCAGAAATAGTGCTGTAATCTAACGTCAAAAACGCGACAAGAATAAATAGTAGATATTTCACCTTCATGTAACGCGAAATTAATGATTTATTATTTCAATAATTCATTCAATAAAGACCTTTATATCACGTACTTCAAGATTGCATCAACTAATGTTCACTATGCTCTATTTTTAGATTTATCACTTTAATTCATTAGTTTTGCGTGATCGATAGTCAAGCCCCAATGAAACTAAAAACATTAACTCTAAGTCTAGCATTACCAGTGATGGTATTATTCGGTTTACAGACATCGGCCCAATACAGCAAAGATTTTGGTGGTAAATTAGGGGCAGCATTATTCCTTGGAGATATCGGTTCCAGTGGAACTTTTGGTGTCGACTTAAACCAAATGCGCTATCATGTTGGCGGTTCCTTCAGGAATTTCTTTTCTCCAAATTTCGCGATTCAAGCCGGCTTGAATTATGGACAAGTTAGGGGTTCCGATGAGAATTCAAAAAGCGATCCAAATTATTCAAGAAATTTAAGTTTTAAAAATGACATTATTGAGTTAAGTGCAAGGGCTGAATGGCATTTCTTGGTAATTCGAGATGTTGGAAGGACCTACACTTACCGTTTAGATTTCAATATGTATGCTTTTGGAGGCATAGGAGCATTCTACAACAATCCTAAAGCGCTATTAAACGGAAACTGGGTTGCACTTCAACCCTTGGAAACTGAAGGTGTCAGCTACAGTAAAATCCAACCCGTTGTTCCTGTCGGTATTGGGTTTCACTTCAAACTCAACAAACACCACCTTATTGGTTGGGAATTTGGACTTAGAAAAACATTTACAGATTATGTTGATGATGTGAGTTCACGTTATGTGCATCACACTGAATTTACTGACCCAACGGCATTAGCATTGCAAGATAGAAGCGTCGAATTAGAAGGTTCTGGTGATCCAAGATTTATAGGAAGCGAAAATTACAGCTATGGATCGGATCCTGTAGGAACAGCGCCAAGAGGAAATTCAGATGGCCAAGATTGGTACGCGTTTACAGGTGTTACCTACAGCTACGCGATTAGAGGTAAAAAGCGTTCATTTTCAAGAAGCAAGTACCACTTCTCGAGAAGAAAGTTTAAGAGGAAAAAATCTAGAGCCAAATTCTAAAGATCAATTTTCAGAGACCAAATCTCAAAGACTAAATTTAAAGTCTACTATTTTAAAAATTGCATAACCTTAGAAGCTGGTTTTACAAAAAGTGTGTACCATTTTGGTTTCAAGTTATTAATTTTCCAAGCTCTTCTATCTTCCCTATTTGCTTGTAACCTATTTTTCAAACTACTATTACTGACACCACCAACCCTCATTTTTATTAAAGTTTGAGGCAAGTAAACTGCGCTCAGTCCATTATTAAATAAAAATCGCAACATCAATTCATAATCCGCTGATATTTTAAAAGACGTGTTGAACAAGCCGTATTTCAAATACAGTTCTTTCTGCACAAAAAACGTAGGATGAGGAGGCATCCAACCCCTTAAAAACTTCTTTCGCTCAAAACTTCCTGAAATCCATTTCCGAACCACAACATTCAAATTCCGCTCAGTTACGTATTCAAGATCGCCATATAAAGTATGGGTTTTTGCAGTATGCAAAAGCTCTGCTACATCAGAAATTACGGTATTCGATGCATAAACATCATCGGCATTTAAGATACCTATGAAATCTCCTGTGCAAGCAGTCACACCTTTGTTCATCCCGAAATAAATTCCACCATCAGGTTCGGAAACATAGTAGCTTATTCTATCTGAATATTTTTCAATTATCGCTTGGGTTCCATCACTAGAACCACCGTCAATTATGACATACTCGATATTCTTATACGATTGATTCAGTACCGATTGTATGGTATCTTCTATAGTTGCCGCGGCATTATAGCTCACTGTAATTATTGAGATTTTCACGACTTTATAATGCGTTCTTTAACCGAAACTGCAGGATTTCCTCTATAAATCGTGTAGGGCTCCAAATTTGACGATGCAACGGATCCAACGGCCAACAAGGAATGAGACTGACACCTAACACCTTGCGTTACAACAGAATTTGCACCAATCCAAACTCCATCTTCTAAAGTAATTGGCTTTAAAATTAAGTCAAATGAAGCACGTTTATAATTGTGATTTCCACTCAGCAGCAGAGCACCTTGAGACACACAACAATTCTTTCCTATCGTAACCTGATCCAAATTATCTATCCAGACTCCCTCTCCTATCCAAGTATTATCACCAATGCTTAAAAACCAAGGATACTTTATATTAACAGCGGGTTTGAGAACCACCTGCTTTCCGATTTTAGCACCAAATGCTCTTAATAAAAACACCTTAGGTCCTATAAAAATAAAGTAAGGATTTTTAATAACCATCAAGTTAATAAGATACCAAGCAAGCTTTTTAAAAGAGCCCCCTGGTTTATACCAACTGTTATCAAAAGAACTTAAATCTGTTTTTATCATCAATACAAAGGTAGTTTCAACTAAACAGTTTAACGTATTCTTTAACTAAATACTGTTGGTCCAGTTTTTTCTGACCAAACGCCCATGCAGATTTTCTTAATTGTTCGTGTTCTGTCGTTCGCATTTGCAAAAAATCAAGTAGCGTCTTTTTCCATACTGACCTTTCATCAAGAGAAAGATCAGCACCTATGCCACCTTCGCTTAGATGCAACCATGGCGTATTGTTCGACAATAACAATGGCAAACTGCTATTTAAAGCCTCAAGAATAATGTGACCGAAATTTTCATTTAATGTCGGTAGTACAAATAAGTCATACTCCTTCAATACAGCGTGCAATTCAACAGGCTGAATAACTCCTTTATAATGAATAGCAGGGTTTTCAGCAATAAGAGCTAAACATTTGCTCCAATAATCTTGATCTTCAATTGGACCGTAAATATCAAGGCTAATTTTCTCCTTTCCAATTTCAGCTATCAATTGTAATATAAATAAGAGGTTCTTTTTTATGGATATTCTTGAAACAAAAACCATTTTCAATGCTCCTTCTATCTTCGTACTGCAAACATATTTCTCTGGAATACAGTAAGATAAGTTTTCTAATGCAACTACATTAGCATTTGGAAACACCCTTGTAATTTCCAATTTTTCTAAATCAGTAGAAGCATGCCAAATGACGTTATCGTATAAACCTATGGCTTTTGCCAAACCTAAAAATATTTTCTTTTTAAAGGCTTTCAAACCAAGTGCACCTTCACCTAACATACCCCTTGGTGCAATAACTACCTTATGTTTATCTCGGGTCTTGATAGCTCTTAGTGCAGAAATGGTAAAATATTTCGAGAATAAACTATTCAGGTATATTTTATCGTAAGCCTTTTCAGTCTCGATAGTAATCGTTTTTTTTAGAAAGTCGGGAGAGACATATTGCAAGCGATACTCCTCTTTAGTCAACCAAACATCGGTTTCAACTCCTTCAAAGGAATGATCCTTTCCAAAATCGCGATCCGATGTTAGCACCGAAATTTCAAAGTCCTGTTTTAACGCAGAAACAATAGCCGCAACACTTCGGACAGGTCCCCCAGCATTTACAGCTGGCAAATACCAATCGGTAAGAATAAGTATCTTTTTTTTAGTCAATTTCATTCTTCTGCATCCAGACTCCTAAAGTAACTAAAGGCCATACTCTGCTCCAATTAATTCCATTTTGTTTGTTTTCAAAACTCGATTTAAGCTCAAATAAAGCCGATGCATTAAAGTAATTTGTAGCACTCAAATAATTGAAACTACTTTCCAATAATGGCTTTAAATCCTGTCTCAGCCAACTTTCCCAAGGTAAAACAAACCCCATTTTTTCGCGATGCACCACTTCGTCGGGCAAGAGTCCTTCAAAAGATGCAATCAACAAGGATTTCGGATAGCTGGGATATTTGAGCGTATCGGAAATACTCAAACAATGACTCACCAATTTATGATCTAAAAAAGGTACGCGCACTTCTAAAGCATGCGCCATACTCATTTGGTCAGTATCACGCAACAACACATTTTGCATATAGGTCCCTAATTCAACTAAAGAAACTTTACTCAATTCCGGCAGACGGCTTCCAAAAGTTCCAAAAGCAAAAAGGTCGTTTATTTCCTCACTCAACACATCCCTTTTAGTACTGTGCCCTACTAGTTTTGAAATCCAATTTTCAGACAATACTCTCCGATTTACAGGATACGTATAGGCCAAATCAAAATAAGGCAATGCCAAGGTTTCCGCTATTTTTTGACTGGAAGTTCCCGGCTTTAATTGCATCAATAGCTTTCCAACAATTCCGCGGATAAACGGAGGGAAACTCAATATATACTTCTGTTGCTGTAAGTCTAAATGTCGCGTAAAAAAAGGGTAACCCGCAAAAAGCTCATCACCACCCAAACCGGATAAAGCAACTGTTATTCCCTCTTTTTTTACCGCTTCCGAAACGGCATAAGAATTTGGCCCATCGCCGCTGGGGTGATCCATTGCATCTAATGCCAGCGGAACTTTTTCTTTAAAATCTTCTGAAGACAATTCTATTTCGTGATGATTGGTCTGAAAATGATTGGCGACCATTCTACTGTATTTAGCCTCAGAAAATTCTTTTTCTTTAAAGGTAATAGCAAACGTATCTATGGGTTTGTTGAGCTCCTTTCGAATTATACCCACCAACAAAGAACTATCGATACCTCCACTCAAAAAAGCACCTATACTCACATCACTAATGAGTCGACGGTCAACCGCCTCAATCAACAATTGTTTGGTTTCTGATTTCACCGTTTTGGCATCTACTTTCCGCTGCTCTACCTGCTCCTCTGATTTCCAATAACTGTGCTCTGCAACAGTAGCATCAGCAATTTTAAGATAGGAACCTGCGGGGATTAAAAAAACCTTTTTGACTAGCGTTCTTGGAGCATGAACCGTCTGGTATTTTAAGTATTCCGATACGTTTTCGGAAGCTAATTTCCGAGGAACTAAATCGGTATTCAACAGGGCTCTGAGTTCACTTCCAAACACAAAATTTTGATCTCCTTGATAAAAATAAACAGGTTTGATACCCATTCTATCGCGGACAATGTGCAGTTCCTTTTTTTCTTTATCCCAAATCGAGAAAGCAAACATTCCGTTAAACCGTTGCAAACAATCAACACCCCATTTTATCCAAGCCGCTAGAAGCACCTCGGTATCCGACTCTGTTCTAAAGCTATATTCTGGTAATTCCGCCCTAACTTCTTTGAAGTTGTAGAGCTCACCATTAAATACAAGTACATAACGACCCGATGGATCCAGAAAAGGTTGATTCGATCGAGCATCTACATCGAGAATACTCAACCGTGTATGCGCCAATACAACAGACTCGTCTATATAAGTATTAGAGGCGTCGGGTCCTCGATGTTGAATAGACTTAGCCAGGCTATCGGCAAGCGTTTGCTTGTCTGTTATTCCTTCTAAACCATAAACGCCTGCAATTCCGCACATAAATTAACTCAGTTCTTTATTAATAATGTTTGTAATCTGAGCAGAGGCATTTCCATCTCCATATAGGTCTTCATAATGTTTCCCTGGAATTCTATCCCAAACCTGCTTTAATTCAGTCAAATCTTTTGCAGAAAACAAAAGCGTATTCCAACCTTCTGTTAACGTATCCACCCATTCCGTTTCTGATCGTACCGTGATACATTTTTTCTGTAAGAAATAAGCTTCTTTTTGCATACCTCCACTATCCGTAATGAGCCCAATAGAATTTTCAAGTAGTGCTATATTCTCAATATAACCTACTGGCTCAATCATTCTAATTAAAGGATATTTCTCAATTAAATTATATTCCTCAATTACTTTTTTGGTCCTTGGATGAACTGGGAATACTATGGTTAGATCAAGTTTAGATACTTCCGATAGTATAATTTCTATCCGATCGATTGCATCAACATTGTAGGGACGATGTAAAGTCATCAGAATAAAAGCTTCCTCAGATTGTTCTTTAGGAATTCTGGCAGAAACCATTTTAAGGGTATCCAGCATGACATCACCTGTAACAAATACTCCTTTATCAATGCCTTCTGACTTAAGCTGATGCACTGCACTTTGAGTGGGAGCAATTAATAGTGTTGAAATATTATCTGTTAAAATTCGATTAATTTCTTCGGGCATATTTCTATTAAAACTGCGCAAACCAGCCTCTACATGTATCACAGGAATATTAAGTTTTGCACTAACCAATGCTCCGGCCAAAGTAGAATTAGTATCCCCATAAACCAATACAGCACTAGGAGCTTCCTCTATCATTATTGGTTCTATTTCCATCATCATTGAACCGGTCATAAAACCATGACTTCCGCCACCAGAATTCAAGATATATTTTGGTTTTCTCATACCCAATTCGGAGAAAAATATATTACTCATTTTTTCATCATAATGCTGACCCGTATGAATAGTCACCACCTCAAAACACTTCCTTAAACTTATATCTAAGGGTGCGTGTTTTATAAATTGTGGTCGAGCACCTATGATTGCCAATATTTTTCTCATGTTCTAATATTCAATATTTCTAATACGGTTTGAACCCAATTTTCACTGTTTATTTGATTGCCTAGAAAAGAACTTTTTATTCCCATATCAATTAACTCTAATTCACTAAGCTTGTCAATAGCCAACATTGCATTTGTTAGCTGATCAATATTCTTATTTCCAAAACTATAACCATTCTCCCCTTCTGCTAAAAACATATCTATCGAGCCAATTTCTTTCGATAATATAAGAGGTAACCCAGCACAAGCCATTTCATGTACGCTTACTCCCCAGGGTTCAAAATGACTTGGCAATATATAAGCTCCAGATCGTTCAATCAATTTGGATAACTCTGGTGGTTGTATAAAACCCAAGTGAGATATGCCTTCGAATTCGATTCTGCTTTCCCATTGATCTCCGGTACCAGCACATATCAAACTCCATGATCCACCTGAATTTCTATAATTTCTAAATGCCTCCCAAAGATCAAAAACTCCTTTATGTTTTATGTAACGACCAACATAAAGAAACGATTTTGGATAATTCTCGTTTTTGGCAAGTTTTGATTTTTCGTAAACTGCATTAAACCTTTCAACGTTAGCAGTATAATAACCAGTAAAGATTTGATGATCAGAAAAACCTAATCGTTTAGCATAAACTACTTGTTTGGTTCCTGGTACCCACGCGAAATCGAAGTACTTAAGAATAGTATATTGCGCAACTAGCGAAGCAATTTGCTGTTTTGGATTACCCTTCCATTGATTATCCATGCTTAATACAGTTGGTACTTGACCTGAAAATTCTTTTACCACCTTCAAATATCCTTTATCTATCCAACCCGAACAAAAAATCACATTCGGTTGAATCTCCTTTGCCTTTTTGATGAGGGCTATAGTATCGTATTGGTTTCGGTCAATTAAATGAACACCATTCGGAACTTTAAATTCAAAAGGAGCTTCGATATTTACTGGCCACCTAATAATATAGACCTCCGCCTTTTCAGCTAAAGCCTCACACGCAGCCATAAAATAATCTGCCATTTCGGTATACAAAAAAAGTACTTTTTTTTTCTTTTGACTCAAGCTGAACTTCAATTACTAATGGAGTATTCTAACAATTTGCAAAGATGAGGATACAATTGATCTGCGTATACTTTTTGCCCTTTTTTATTGAGGTGGATCCCGTCTCGATAACAATCTTTTTCTAGAAAATTCACTCCTTTTATCACTTCAATATGTTTAGAATGAAATAAGTCAATAATTGCTTTTCCATTTTTATTATAGGTTCCTATGGACAGTTCCAAGCTATTAGGATGCAGAACCGCTAAAACAGTCATGTTTCCCTGATTACTCAAATCTATTAACGCATTAAAACCACTATTAGGGTAACTCTCTTTAAGAGTAGGGTGCACTGCCAATGATGGTTGTAAATTAAATATCTTTCTTTTGATTATATAACGTTCATACAATTCCATAAAAGCAAAAGGATAATATGCATTTGGATGGTCAACACTTTGACCAATTGGGCTACTGTTGGCCATTATATCTGAAGCATCATGCGAAGAGAAGAAAATAACCATTACTTCAGCACCAAAAGTACCATACGTTTTTAGAAAATAATACGCATTGTCTGGCCCCCAACTGCCTGCAGAAATATTGAGTACTTGAGTTTCCTTCTTTAAATAATCAGTAAGCTTTTTGGATAATATCGTGGTGGCCAATTCACTATCATCTGTAAGCGAGCCTCCATGTATTATGGAATCCCCAATTTTTAGCACTTTTATGGCTTTGGGGCTTGGGTTTTCTCCTCTCATCCCTAGATTGTTGGTCGTGTTTAAATTACCCAATCTCCGCACCGACTGATTCGGCACACAACGGTATTCGTAATTCGCGTTTGCTTCGTAAATGAGGGGTTGACCAAACCCTAGCATACGCAAACTAAGTTCCGCACACAAAAGCAATCCTATTCCAATCAATGAAAATTTAAGAACCTTGCAAAGCTTCTTCTGTTTCGGTATTCGTTTCTCTGTGGACATTTTTAAAATCCGATGCTAAGATTCTGGTTAAGATCAGGAACAGTAAAATGATCTCTGAACTCAAGAAAGAAGGCAATTGAGATATTAAAAACTTGAAATTTTCGACTCATTTGCTTAGCGTTAAGTTCATTTTGAATTTATTTTTTTTCTACTTTGAATTCACCGACAAATAAAATAGTAATAATGGTAAAAAAGCAAATTGTATAAGGGTTAAGAGAAGCTGCTAACCAAGGCTCAAAATTCGCTTGAAATAATGCCGCATATAAAACAGGAAATGCAAGAAAAGTATTTCGGGATGCCTTTAAAAAGGTCGTTATAAGGCCGCCCATAAATAAAAGCAATCCTATAATGCCATTGTTTAACCATAAAATCAAATAGACATTGTGAACGCCACCTTGATGATTTAAGAGATTTAATATGCCTTGAATTGGGCCATAGATCCAAATCTCATCGTAAGCCCAACCTCTTCCGAAAAAAAATGATTTTTGAATTTCAATCCAAGCATATTTCCAAGCAATTAAACGACCAGAACCAGTAGTGATACCCTGATCACCATCAAGCCTTAGTTCTTTACTTAATCCAATACTTTCAATAAATTGATATCCTAAACTCACTACAAAGTCATATCCAAACGCTATAAATGCTAAAGCAACAAAGCCTATCACTGGAGATGATTTTGATAATCGTTTAAAAACAAAAAACAAGATATAAGACAACAACGCAGCCCTTGAACCAGTTAAAATAAGACACGATAGAAGGATGAAATAAAAAATAATAGTTTCATTCCTACTTATTTTGAAATTGATTAAACTCCTTGAAACATCAAAAAACAGAAGGGAAAAAAGACTAAACATTGCAAGGCCATTCGGATTCCCAAACAATCCCGTTAATCTTCCTCCATGGGAGTATGCACCTAAAGAAAATTGTCCGTAGCTCAAATTAGCTAAAACAACTAAAAATAAAAAAGTCGTCAACTTCATTAAAAATAAATTGGAAGACTTTCTGAATTCCGACATAACGATAAGAGGAATTGAATAGGCAACAAACACATAAGACAAATATTTTTGAATACTCATCAATAATCTAGGACTCAGAAGGAGAAGAAACAAAGCCAGTATGAAAAAAGGAATGAATTTTTTAAAAACTACATTCTCCTCATAATATCCTCTCAAATTAAGAACAGCATAACCAAAAACCATAGTAACTAGAACTGGTTTTATTGAAGTAGCAAAAGTAAAACCGTAGTTATCTGATAGAATAAGAATAAACCAAAACAAAATCAGCAGTAAATCCCCCTTCTTCTGAAAAATAAAGGTTAAGCCAAGCACTACAATCAACACCGAAACCGATTGACCAATAACACTAAATATCAGCGGGATAGACGCAAGTATCAAATAAAAAATATAATTCTGTTTGACTTGGTCTAACATATTTCAATAATAAGAATAATTGAAGGTTGCCTTTTATTTGTTTTAGTCGAATTGAAATACAATTTTAAACAATTTGCATTCGTTTTCTTATGCCCATATTATATCCATTGATTCATAACCTTAATTTCCTTTTCGATGAAAAAACAATGTTCATCGGATAAATAAAATCGATATTATTATTTAACCACTAATAAAAAATGAATATTTGCAGCATGGCAAATATTTTGGTAACAGGAGGAGCGGGATTTATTGGAAGTCACTTAGTATCGCGACTTGTAAAAGATGGACACGAAGTAACTGTAATGGACACATTACTGAGAGGAAATAAATTAGATAAAGATGTTTTCCGAAATATCCAATTCCTTGAGGAAGATGTTAGAAATCAAGATGCTGTGTTTTCAGCGGCTAAAAATTGCGATGCAATTTTTCACCTTGCAGCCGTTTTAGGAGTCGATATTGTAGCTGATAACCCTGTAGAAACTATGGAAGTAGAGACTATAGGCACTAGAAATATAGCTAAGGCTGCGTTGCGCCACGACATTCCTAAAATACTGTATGCATCTACTAGTGGAATATACGGTCATTCGGCAATGGAGCAAGCAGTTGTTGAAGAGGTAATGGTTGACCCTAGAACTAGCTACGCAATGGCCAAACGATACAACGAAATATACCTAGCTGCATTGAATGAAGAAAAAGGAATAAATACTATTTCACTTCGTTTTTTCAACGTTTATGGCCCAAAACAAGACAATCGAATGGTTATTCCAAGGTTCATTGAACAAGCAAAAGCTGGCAATCCAATAACTGTTTTTGGAGATGGAAAGCAAACCCGAGACTTCACTTATATAGATGACACAACCGAAGCATGTATCCGCTTAATGGAAAAATCTAATGGAGCACAAATCTTTAATATAGCCAATGAAAAAGAAGGTTGTATTGAAGAATTAGCAGCCACTATTAAACAAATGACGCAGAGTAACTCTGAAATTAAATACTTAGAAGCCCCTACTAAACGTTATGACTATGAGGTAGGAAGAAGGGTTGGTTCTTCAGAAAAATTAAAAAACGCAGTTGGATATAAACCAGATACAACTTTAGCTCAAGGCCTTGATCGAATTATTAATCAAGGTTAACTGCACGTTCGAGTTCATTTTTAAGTTTTACTGCAATACTGCTCCAAAGAAATTTTTGCTCGACCTTCAGAATTGAGGACGCTTTCATTTGAAGCAATTTAGCTGGATCCAAACTAAGCATTAACAGTATTGCTTGCTTGATTAATTCTGGATTTGGAGTTGGAATCAACACTCCATTATCAGGCCCCAAAAGCTCCGCAACCGCACCCGTATCTGTTGCAATTATGGCACAACCTGAAGCCATGGCCTCAATAATGACATTAGGCATTCCTTCACTCCAACTGGTGCACAACAACACATCTTGTTTTGAGAGAAATGCTTTCATTTCACTCTCAGATGATATTGCACCGATAAAATTCACCTGATCATTCATTATTTGCTTGTGCGCTGGAATCGGGCCTACTAAATTAATTTCGCATAGCTTTTTAGTGGACATTGGCAATAATTCAATGGCATCGTAAATTTCAGGAAGACCCTTTACCCTATCGTATCTGCCAACAAATGCAAATTTTAATTTATCGCCTCCATTTACCTGCGTTAAACTTTCGGTACTAACCCAATGCTTATCAATACCTGTAGGAATTTCTATGATTTTTTCTTCTAAAACACCCAGTTTTAATAAATCTGAAGTAATCTTACCTCCGTAAGAAAAACTAACATCAGAATTACGAATTACATAGTTAGCTATTGGTCTTAGCATAAATGATTGCATTCTATACTTAACATCTGGTGACTGCTGAAACATGTTTAGGCCATGTAATTTTGTTCCAATTTTAGGAAGTATCAAACCTGATTTGCGTTTACGAAGAAATTCAAAAGCACAAAAACCTTTTGAATAAACAAAGTCATATACCTCCTGAT
>Ga0075118_10000267_pt1 | contig 52381 bp, 40 predicted proteins | sample AntAceMetag02UKE_FD_69794 | JGI IMG/M metagenome (GOLD analysis project Ga0075118, IMG submission 69794) | Saline lake microbial communities from Ace Lake, Antarctica - Antarctic Ace Lake Metagenome 02UKE | ecosystem: Environmental > Aquatic > Non-marine Saline and Alkaline > Saline | place...
CAACCGACGTAAGCCATTGGAAAGAAAATCCTTTTTATTTCGAATATCGATTGAACAATTTACCATCAGGAACCTACCTCATAGGCTTGTATTGTGAAGATGAAACAAAGTTTAGGCGCGTGGTGATTGCAAGGTAATTTGAAGGTTTTTTTAGGAGGAGTTAGTTGAATGAGGTAAGTCGCTAATATCACAACGTAAAAAAAAAGGTGTTGTTTTATAATAATGTGGGATGAACTATTGGATAGTTTATACTCCCGTCATTCCCGAGAAATCGGGAATCTCTTAGCATTTGGAGATTCCCAGTCAAGCTGAGAATGACGATTTTCCCACATCATCCTATAACACCACCAAAAAAAAGTCCTTCCATCGAGATGAAAGAGCTTTTAATATCGTTCAAAAAATATATTAAATAGTCTTTACGTTTACCGCATTAAGACCTTTTTGACCTTCTTTGAGTTCGAACTCTACTTCGTCACCTTCTTTAATCTCGTCGATCAAACCTGAGGCGTGCACGAAGTATTCTTTGTCCGTTCCTGTTTCTGTAATAAAACCGAATCCTTTGGTTTCATTAAAAAACTTTACTATTCCTTTATTCATGATATTATTATAAAAATTTGAACGGCAAAATTAGTTATAAATAATAGTCTCAAAGGCAATTAGTTGCTTTGTTTGGCTCGGCGCATAACTAGTTTTTTAGTAAAAAATTAGTTTAAACCATCACAGTTAACGCTTCTACTTTTTATCTCACCATTCGTCAATTGCATAGTATTTCCAAGAGGATCAAAAAGAGTGCAAGAGAATTTTGCTGTTGAAATATATTTACTAAAGTTGTCCGTATTTGCAGTATGGGTTAACAATTCAAATGTTCCTCCTTGTACTTTATTAGAGTCCAAATAACTTGTCCAATACATTCCGCCTGCATCAACATAATAAACTCCAATGCCATCAATTCCAGCATTTGGATTAGCATAGGCATAAGTACCAATCTTAAACATAGATTCTACTTCGCTGCATAGTGTTACCGAACCAGGAAATGTTTTTACGTTAAATACGCCGGCTTGCTCAGCTCCTCCTAGTGGATTGCTAAGCGCCAAACTTTGTTCCTGCTGTCCTGAAGTCGAAGCCGATTGACCAGCATCTGAACCTGCAGTAATAGCTAAATCATTAATATCCAAACTTTCACCATCAATAGTAGCCGTGAAATAGAAGTTTGGAGTTGGTGTCGCTACTGGATCTGGAGTTGCAGTAACTGGAGCAGGCGTAGATTTTTTCTTACAGCTGTAAAAGCTTAAAAGAATGACAATCGGAAGAAAAAGAATGTATTTCAATGTATTTGATTTCTAAAATAATGAACGGCTAAAAATAGCAATTGTATTGAAGTTATTGTTTTATGGATGCTGAATTCACACAATATCTCAATCCGCTCGGATCTGGGCCATCTGGAAAAACGTGTCCAAGATGAGCATCACAAGTATTGCACAGAATTTCTACTCGAATCATACCAAATGAACTGTCTTGAATGTACTTGATGGCATTTTCCTTTATCGGTTGAGTAAAACTTGGCCAACCCGATTTTGATTCGTATTTAATCGTCGAGTCGAATAGGGGAGTATCGCAACATTTGCAATTGTAAATTCCTGCATCGTAGCTGTAACAAAGGTCTCCAGAACCTGCTGCTTCGGTTCCATGTTCACGTGTAATTCTATACTCTTCTTCAGTAAGAAAAGTGCGCCATTCCGAATCGGATTTTTCTACTCGTTTGTCAGGAGTTGGGTTTCCGTTTTTGTCAAAAGCTAATATGGAGTTCCAGTTTATCATGCTCAATAGTATCAATTTAATTATTGAATTGCCAATCTTAAATTCTATTCATTTTTATCGGTTTCTACTTTTAAAATGAACGCTTCTTTCTGATGCAATTCTAGTTATTGATAAGGACGATTTGAAACATCAAATGTTTTAAGCAATTTGTCTTCTAAACTAAAAATCTTGAGATCGTTTATGTTTTCTTTTAGAGTTGTAACCGTGAATTTTCCATTTGAGGGATTTGGGAAAATAGAAATTCCATAATTGAGTTGATTCCCAGCGATACTTGTTCTGCACCATTCGAAGTAAGCACTTGTTTTGGGATCTCTGATTATTGGTTGTGAAGAGAGGTACTAAAACCTGCCCGAAAGTTCAGGTAGGCAAGTTCAGAATGAATTTAAGAAAGCTAGATTGTTTAGTATTAATTCGAAAGAAATTATTTCCAGTTCTTAGGAAGTCGTTTTCGGATTTCGATATTCTTAAATGAGTTTTCAGGTTTTATTTCAAGTTCTTTTGCCCAACCCCAAACTTCTTTTAATCCAGACATAAAAGAAACAGAATCTGTTTCCCCAAAGTGTTCCAGCGCCTTTTTATGAGCACTAATAGCATCGAGTACTTCGTTACGAGAATCTAAATGATGTACCCCATTTTTGGAATTGGTGATTTCAATCAGCACCTCTGCTAGCTCATTTATTGAAGTTTTTACGTCGCTTCCTAAATTGTAGATCTCGTTTTTCGATGTTGAATTTTCTATGCAATTCGCAATAGTGGATTTGATAACATCTATGTGCGTAAAAGCGCGTGTTTGCTGCCCATTTCCATAAATACTAAGAGGATCATTATTCAAGATTTGGCGCATAAAAATACCTATGACATTTCGGTAAGGATCGGATAAATTTTGTCCAACTCCATAAACATTATGCGGTCTAAATAGGGTGTAATTGAGTCCGAATTGTTGGTGAGCGGCTTCTAAATCCAATTCGACTGCATATTTGGAAATTCCGTACGGATCCTCAGGTTTTGGACTTGTTTCTTCGGTAAAAGGTACTTGTCCAGACCCATAAACAGCAATGGAGGAAGTGAAAACAAAACGCTCTACATTATATTTTATCGAGGCGTTAATAAGGTTGATGGACCCAATTACATTATTGGTGTAATTGAACTTTCTTATAAAATGGCTCAGTCCTTCAGCAGCATAAGCAGCCAAGTGAAATACGTATTGGAAATTGTATTCTTTAAACAGTGATTCGATTAGATCTTCATCTAAAATGGATCCTTGAATGAAGGTTGCCTTGTTTGGAATGTTTCTTTTAAAACCGCCACTCAAATCGTCTAAAACGACAACGTTATAAGTTGATTTCAATAATTCTTGAGCAACATGAGAGCCTATGAATCCCGCTCCTCCAGTTACTAGAACATTGACTTTGCTCATTATTTAAAAAACTGTTGAATGCCTTCTAAGTAGTTTTTATGCAGTGCAGAATTATCGGCTAAAATTTGTTTACCAAAAATGAAATCGTCGCCACCTTTCCAATCCGTAACGGTTCCACCAGCTTGCTGAACAATAAAAGCTCCGCCGGCAACATCCCAAGAATTCAAGCCATATTCGTAAAAGCCTTCAATTCGCCCGCAAGCAACATAAACTAAATCGATTGCTGCCGAACCTAAACGACGCAAACCGCTGGTGGTTTTCATGAAGTGTTTTAGCAAGTCAAGGTATGCATCAACTTCCTCATAATCGTGGTAGGGGAACCCCGTAGCAAGTAAAGAAAGATGCTCATCGTTTTGTTTTGAAACACCAATTTCATTCCCATTCAAATAAGCCTTAGAGTCCTTCCAAGCATAGAATTGTTCTTTAGAACTAATCTCTAAAACCATTCCGATTACAATCTTATCGTATTCCTTTAAAGCAATGCTAATCGCATAAATAGGAATGCCATGAATGAAATTTGTAGTCCCGTCAATTGGATCAATTATCCAATTAAATCGTTCTCCTATTTTTGTTGAAGTTCCTTCTTCGGCAATGAATCCGGCCTCGGGTAAAAACTCTGATAATCCTTTAACCAAAAGTTCTTCTGAGAGTTTATCGATATGGGTTACGTAATTATGTAAACCCTTGATTTCGATATTATTGGGATCGAATTTTTTTCGTTCTTGTTGTATTATTTCTCCAACATTTCTGGACAATTCATTGACTTGTTCACACAATTTTTGATAATCCATTATACTAATATTGGTTCTAAAACGGTTACTAGAACATTTCCATTCCCATCAATTTTATCTAAAAATACTTTTTGTGTTTTGTTGACTTTCGATAGATCAAATGGCGTTTGCACTTTCACATAATTTTCTGTGAATCCAGTCATAAAACCTTCTTCATCGGAAGCTTCCCACAACACAGTATGTTCTGAACCGATTTGTGATTCGTAGAATTTCCGTTTCTTTTTAGAAGAAAGTATTCTCAGCATTTTACTGCGCTTATTCCTAGTTTGCATTGGAACAACGTCATCCAAACGAACTGCGGTAGTATTATCCCTCTCAGAGTAAGTGAATACATGTAAGTAGGAAACATCCAATTCTATCAAAAAGTCATAGGTTGTTTGAAATTCCTCATCAGTTTCGCCAGGGAATCCAATAATAACATCAACACCAATGCAAGCGTTTGGCATCAGTTTTTTGATGAATCTAACTCGATTTCGGTACAAATCGGATAAGTATTTACGGCGCATGGCAATCAGCAAATTATCAGAGCCAGATTGCAACGGAATATGAAAATGAGGAACAAATCGTTTTGAAGTACTTACGTATTCAATGATTTCGTCGCCTAATAAGTTAGGTTCGATACTCGATATTCTAAATCTATCGATACCTTCAACTTGATCCAGTTTTTTAACTAAATCAAAGAATGTTTCGGTGGTTCCTTTTCCAAAATCGCCAATATTTACTCCCGTAATGACAACTTCTTTGGCTTCAGTAAGCGCAACTTCTTTCGCTGTTTTTATGGTTTCTTCAATCGTGTTACTTCGGCTTCTTCCTCGTGCGAGTGGAATAGTACAGAATGCACAGAAATAATCGCAACCATCCTGAATCTTTAGAAAACTGCGCGTTCTATCACCCGATGAAAAGGAAGGAAAGAAGTCTTTTACTTTTCCGATTTTATCATATATAGCGACACCAACCCCGTATTCATTTTTCTCTAAAGATCCGATGTGATCCAAAGCATTGAATTTTTCATCGGCACCGAGCACCAAATCAACTCCTTCAATACTTTTAATTTCTTCTGGTTTCAGCTGAGCATAACATCCGACAACAATCACAAATCCTTTGGGGTTTGTGCGCAGTGCCTTGCGAACAATATTTCGACATTTCTTGTCTGCGTTATCGGTAACAGAGCAGGTGTTAATTACGTAGCAATCAGAGTGTTCTGAGAAGTCCACAGTTGCAAACCCTTGTTCGTTAAAAGATGTAGCAATACTGGAAGTCTCAGAGAAATTGAGCTTACAACCAAGAGTGTAAAAGGCAACTTTTTTATTCGGGTGCATTACTTATTCTTACAAAGTGCAAATTGTTTTTTGAAAAACATCGTAGTTAAAACCACCGCTAGACTGCGCAATAGTGGCTGAATCTTCATAAGAATTACACCATTCATCAGCGTCTTGATCCTTTAGTTTTTTATCGTAAGATACGGTGGTATTGGTTGAAGTGAACAAAGGGAACGGCTGACCATCGGCAGTTGCAGAGCTTGTGGTTGTGCATGAACAGGTTTGATCCTTTGTACAAGCAGAAAAATTTACTGCTAATAGAACGGATAGAAAGGTGATAATGATTTTCATGGGATACAGATTATAGATTGCAAATTTAAGGTTCTGAAGTTAGATTTGGCTGAATATCTGTCTGAGCTTTTCATATCGTTTAGAGGTATCGTATTTCGTAGAAATAAAGCATTAATCTGAAACCAATTTCCCAAATTCACTAAAAAATTGAGGAAACGATTTGGATACTACTTTTTCGTTGTCAAAAGTAATTGGACGAATTAATGCAACCATTGAAAAAGCCATTGCCATTCGGTGGTCGCTGTAGGTTTTGATTTCTATCAAAGTTTTTGAAGATTGAATTTTTTCGTCGATTTCAATGCTATTTGTCGTTGTTAAGGCAGTGACACCAAGTTTTTTTAATTCAGTTGATAAGGCATTAATTCGATTGGTTTCTTTGATAAGCAAGGATTCAAGTCCTGTTGCAATTAGACGAACTCCTAAACAAGCGCATAATACTGCTAGCGTTTGTGCTAAATCTGGATAATCTGAAAAGTCTAGATGAATCGTTGATGGTAATTGAAAATTTGGAGTTTTAGAAAGGATAACTCCGTTTTCGCTAACTGATGATGAAATACCGAAATAGCTTGAAAACCATTCCACCAAAATAGCGTCTCCTTGGGTAGAATCAAGATTTAAATTGGTCAGTTGAATATTTGCGTTTGAACTTAAAGCTGCTATTGCATAAAAGTAACTTGCTGCTGACCAATCGGATTCTAAATCAATAGTTTGCGATTCAAAATTATGAAAAGGAACACTAATATTGGCTTCTTTAAATTCAGATTTTACTCCTGTCTTTTGAAGTAATTTATTGGTCATTTCGATATAAGGCCGAGAAGCAACTTTTCCAGTAAGGTGAATGATTAATCCATTTGGTAATGAAGGAGCAATTAGCATCAAGGCAGAGATAAATTGACTGCTTGTTTGAGCTGTAATTGAAATCTCTGATTTAAGCTGGTCAGTTTCGCAAGCATCAATTCGAAGAGGAGGGAAGCCTTCTTCTTTTAAATATGATATTGATGCACCTATTCTGTTCAGTGCATTTACTAACACTCCAATAGGGCGCTTATGCATTCGAGCAGTTCCCTTTATTTCTACAGATTTTTTGCGAAAAGCAAAATATGCGGTCAAAAAACGCATTGCTGTTCCAGCGTCTTCAATATCAATAATCTCTTCTATTGAATTCAGAGAACGTTCAAGAACTAATGAATCGTTCGCATCTGAAATTTTTTGAATTGAAATTTTATCTTGAGATAATGCAGCTAGAATCAAAGCACGGTTGCAGAGGCTTTTTGAAATAGGAAGATATATCGTTCCCGTTAACGGGTTGTCGATTTCGCTATAATTCAGCAGCATTATTTACAATATTTTTTTATGATTTTATAAGCCTCGCTTATGCCTAATTCACCTGCTTTACTTAAGTCGCTACACGCTTTTTTTGGGTTATCTAAAAATAGGTAATCCAATCCTCTATTAAGATATGCTTCTTTAAAGTCCTCATTGATCTTTATCGCTTTGGTATAAGCCTCCAAAGAACCTTGAAAATCTCTTTGTTCAGCAAGAACGATGGCCATGTTAAACCAAGCTAAATAAAAATTAGGTTCTAAATCGATGGCCTTTTTATAGAGATTTTCAATTTCTTTTAATCTAATATTTACTGTTTCAACATCCTTTAATTCTAAGGAATGATATTCGTCACCAGCATTTATAAACTGTCCATTTCCTGTTTCCAACTTGAGTAACAGTTCCAGTAAATCAAGCATAGTATTGGCTTTATTGAAATAGGCTAACGCTGAATTTGGATTATTGATGAGTAACGTGTCGTAGGCAGCAATTGCATTGTTAAAGTCAAATTCCGATTTGTAAATTGTTGCCTGCCACAAATAAAATCGATCATCTTTTATTTGTTCTATTGCAGAATATTGACTTTGATAAATAGCCATTTGTTCTTCTGCAGTAGGTACATTTTCATTTAATAAATAATTTGAAATGTAAAAGAAGGGCTGGTTTTTGTATTTTTCATTGTATTCATTTATTATATCAGTATTGTAGTACAGATGCGGTTTTTCAACTTGTGCATAATCAATGCTTTTGATCTCAAAGAATGGCATTGTTAAGATCACTATTCGTTGTTCGTCTTCATTGAAATTTGGATGATAAAAGTCGGCATCCATTTGGGTGAACCGCTTCAGTATTTCTTCTGTTTCCAGATTATATTCCTTTTCTCTATTCTGCCCACGAATACTGTTTCCTTTAATGAAATCAAGCTGCGCTCCAGCTTCATTACCTTGTTTTCTGCGCACAAACGCACGATTAAACCAAGCATCTTCCATTTCTGGATAGAGTTTAATTACTTGAGAATATTGTTTTTCTGCCTGCTTATACAAGTCCATTTTATGATAAGTAAGTGCCAAATTGAAATGGGCTAAAATGTTATCTGGATTTATATCAATAACTTTTTTATAGTCGTATGCCGCGCCGTTATAGTTATCTAGTTTTATTCTGATGTTGGCCCGATTATAAAATGCTAAAGCGTTATTTGGGTTAAGTTCAACAACTTTTGCATAGTTTTCCTCGGCTTCTCTGTAGTCGAGTTGATCTGCATAAACATTCCCTTTGATGAAATACCCAAGCGAAGATTTTGGGTCTCTGGCAATAGCGGAATCGCAGTCTGCTAGTGCACCTTTAGGATTAAGTAATGAGTTTTTAGAAACGGCCTTTCTAAGCCACGGTTCTGCATCAGTCGGATCTATTTCTATGGCTTTATTAAAATCAATAATTGCCTTTTCGTATTCTTCTAAATGATTTAAAATTATACCTCGAAGCACATAGCCTGATCCTAAGAATGGATTTATAGAGATGGCTTTTTCAGTTGAAGCTAAAGCGTCATTAAACTCTTCAATTTGAACTTCACTGCTGGCTTTTTGAATGAAGATAAAATAGTTTAATGGATCAATCTTAATCGCTAGTTTATAGTCTTCAATTGCACCAAAATTATCGTTGTATTGAGCTCGAGCGATTCCTCTGTTTTGAAAAGAAGCGGCACTCAACGGATTAATTAGAATGCATTGGGTATAATCATCAGTAGCCCCTTTATAATCACCTAATCGATATTTTGCCATTGCCCGGAGGAAATAGGCATCAATTAGATAGGGTTTAGATTTTATTGCAAAATTTAGACGCTGAATAGCCAACGTATAGTTTTGGTTTTGCATATCCCCCCTAGCCATAGAGATATACTTTTCGGCATTAAGTTGCCCAAATGATTCAACATTTAGGAACAAAACAAAGAAAAGAATAAAGCAATATCGCACGCCCAAAATTAATGCTTTAGTCATATTTATGACTTTTCGATTTTATTTTTTACAAAAAAATTATACCTTAGTTTTTGTAAATTATTGTGCAAAAGGCGCTAGAATAATGAAGGAGTATTTGGATGTATTTATCAATGGTTATACTGGTTATGCAGGTTATCTATGGTATGAAATTACGCACCCAACTTTGCACAATTATTTCTATTGGCTAATAGCTATCTCGGTATTTTTTATGGTCTTAGAATGGGTTAAGCCTTGGAGAAAAGATCAACCAAAGTTTCGTAAGGATTTTTGGATAGATGCATTTTATATGTTTTTCAATTTCTTTCTGTTCTCTCTGATTGTCTATAATGGAGTTTCAGATGTAATTGTCAAATTTCTGAATAACGCACTTCAAAGTTTAACGGGATTAAGCTCCTTCACTTTGGATCCATTGAATGGATTTCCATATTGGTCTATTTTACTAATTGGATTTTTTGTCAGAGATTTTGTGCAGTGGAATACGCACAGATTATTGCATGCAACTCCAAGATTATGGGAATTTCACAAGGTGCATCATTCAGTAAAAGAAATGGGTTTTGCAGCACATCTTCGATACCATTGGATGGAAACGATACTATACAGAACCATTGAATACTTGCCTCTCGCATTATTAGGAATAGGGTTGTATGACTTCTTTATTATTCATTTATTTAGTCTTGCTATTGGACATCATAATCATGCTAATTTTAAAGCAAAAGGAGCCTACAAAGCAGGTGTTTTGGGATTATTAGTTGCTTTATTTATAGTAGACCAAACTGGGATGGAGCTAATAAACTCTATTGCATGGATATTAGGGATGCCAATTGTTTTTGGATTTGCAGTTGGTCCTTGGATGAAGTACATCTTCAATAGTCCAGAAATGCACATATGGCATCATGTATCTGCTTTGCCTACAGGTCGAAATAAGGGAATCAATTTTGCTATTTCCTTATCAATTTGGGATTATTTGTTTGGTACCGCTGTAATTCCTGAAGACGGCCGTGATATTGAACTGGGATTTCCTGGAATTGAAGAATTTCCAGTGTCATTTACTGGTCAATTTACTCATGGAGTAGTTTCTAAGAAGAAATAACTTTTAGGCATTTATTCTAAACTGCTTTCGATACTTTTTTCCAACATAAATTAAATATGCTGTACCCAATACATTAGGTAACATCCAATTAACTATTACAATTGGTGTTATGTTTTGAATGGCACTAAATGCAGTTAAAGCAGCAATAAAGGAAATTGTAAATCGGTTGTAATGTTCACAAAACCAATACATTTTGTGTTTTACCAAAGGATGTTTATTGACCCCAAAAAAACAAGGTTCTAACATCTTTAAAAGAATTAATTCCGAATAACAAACCGAACACAATAAAAATAATTGAGAAGTTGGTGTTACCCTTATAGTAAAACCAGCCGGCAAAAAATAGAATAGCAAGCGAACAGGTAAAGACTGAGATACTAATAATTTTATTTATAACGTTATTCGGCTGGTTTTTAACTGCTTCAAAACGAATTCCCGTTATTGCGTAATACAATCCAAATAGACTAGAAATGTAATTATAACTCCACCAATTGCAGCTCCACTAATTACAAGAATAAACCAAGTCAAAGAGTAGATTTTTCCAATTGTCCTGTCGCGTTTTCCACCTTTCTTAAGTATGTATTGGATAAGTCCAGTCACGAATATTATGTGACCAGCAAAACCATGTAAAGTGAAATTTCAATCATATTTAAATTTATTGATCTGCGAAAACATTTTTAAAGTCCTTGTTCCATTCTAAAAAGAAGCCATGCGATTTCCACCAGATGAAAATAAAAAAAGACGCAATAAACCAAAGTAGAGGATTGAATATGGATGAAATGGTAAAGCCAGAAATTCCGCAAATTCCAATAAAGGAATAAATAGCATAAACAAAAATTTTGGAGAAGTAGAATAGGAGTCGATATTTCCAGATGTTTTCCTTGTCTGTAAAAGCATTGCTTTCAGTACGATATTTTTTATAACGCATTCTAGCATAACGATTTGCATTATCAGCTGGATGTCTGGTACCGCGTCTCTTTTTTTTGGCTTTATAGCTTTTTTTTGTGTGAACGTATTTGGTTAGTCGAGGTCGTTTTAGGCGTTCAATAAGCCGCTCATAAGCTTGAGTAACTTCAATAAATTTTTCTCTATCGCTAGTTGGTAAGTTCAGGTCCGGATGGTAGGTTTTGGCAAGCTTTCTATAGGCTCTTTTAACTTCTTCAATTCCAGCATTAGAATCAATGCCTAGTAAACGATAATAGCGGTTATACAATTAGCTGTGCAGTTGGATTAATTGAATCAAGTTGAATAATTTACACTCCATTTTTTTATTTAAAAAATTACAGTTAAAACAGGCGAAATGCAACAGAGAAAGATAATTATGCAGTCTGAATGTTCCATTTTTTCAATAATTTATTTGAATTGGATTTTAGAAAGAGAAAAGTAAGCCAATTTTTGGGCAAAAAAAAGCGGGGTACTTTAATACCCCGCTTTAAACATTTATGTGTATTTGTAATTACTGTTTTACAAATCGCTCTACTGAGCTATTGCCCTTTGCATCCAAAATACTAATGATATACATTCCGTTTTCAAAATTTGAAACTGGAACATTTAAATCACTTTCATTAGGATTGATAGAATAAACTACGTTACCAATTATATCCATTATTACTAATTCTGAAATATCTCTAGGACCAGAAATATTTACAAAATCGTTAGAAGGGTTAGGATAAACCTTAAAGTTATTTGCATTAAAGTTATCGTCAATTCCTTCAGGAAAACAAGTTTCGCAAGATTCCCAGCAAACTGCAGGAAGTGTTGTGTCTCCAGCAAGACTTAGAATTCTGTTGATATTAGTCCCTGTTTGTTTGATACAACTTAGAGTTGAATCTAAGGTTTCCTGACCAGTCCAGGCATCATGTGCAAATTTATATTCAGTTTCTGATCCTGTAATAATAACAGTAAGTTCCCAAATATTGTCACCATCAACATCTGTCATGGCGCCACAAGAGCCACACCAACCATTAAAGAGTCCGTTCACTTCTGGAGTTGTAAAAGATCCAGTAAACGTGTTCATGTCAACTTGGAAAGTTACACTAGATGTGTCTGGAGGTGTTACAATAGAACCACCAGTACTCAAGTAAACATCATCCACATAATAAGTTTTTGCTGCAGCAGGATTGTTTTGGAAATCATAAAAAATAGTAACCTGATTGTAGGTTTTAGCGAAGTTTATAGTTGCTGTTCCTGCAGCTTGATTTGCAAAATCAAACGTCAATGTATCCCAACCATTAGCAATACTTGTAGTTGCCTCAGTTTCAACTGAAATTTGAGAGCTATCAGCATCTTCTACCTTAAGTCTTACTTTTATTCCAGCATCTGGAGAATACACGACAGCTTTAATGATAGTTGTTCCTGCCGCAAAAGGAATTGAATCAGCTAATCCTAAAGGAGTACTTAAAGTAGTTCCTTGCCAAGGCTGACCTGTTGGGCTTTTATCTGTTTTTATAACCAAGTTACTTGCATTCATAGGGTCAGCAACTAACATTGAGCTAGTACCATTAAAATCGGTAACAGTATAATCTACAGTAGCTGTATCATCCCAATTAATAGGAAGTTTGATTTGATCTTTAGTTACAGGAGGAGTGCTTCCACAACTGGCACAAGATTCCCAGCACACTGCTGATAAAATAGTATCACTTGAAACTGAAAGAATACGATTAGTGTTAGCTCCTGTTGTAATTACACATGGCATTCCTGGCATCAGTGATTCTTGAATAGTCCAACTATCAGCAGCGTATTTAAATTCATAATTTCCCGCAGCTAATTGCACTGTGACATCCCAAATTCCATCGTTATTAGCGTCAGTCATTGAGTTACAGTTTCCACACCATCCATTGAAAGTTCCATTTACCTCTGGAGTTGTGTAAGATGCAGTAACATCTTTCATATCAACTTGGAACGTAACATTATAACTTGATGGAGCGGCAGGTTCAAAAAACACATTACCTAGGTAATAAGTTTTAGAAGCTGCTGGGTTATTTAAGAAATCATAGAAGATAGTGGCTTTATCATAAATCTTTGCAAAGTTTAAAGCAGCTTGACCACTAGCTTGATTCGCAAAATTAAATGTTAGAGTGTCCCAACCGTTAGCAACGGTAGTCATAGCTTCAGTTTCAGTTGAAATAGTTGCAGTATCCGAATTTTCTACTTTCAGTCTTACCATTATTCCAGAATCTGGTGAGTAAATTACAGCTTTAATAATTGTAGCTCCGGCAGCAAATGGAATTAAGCTGTCTAGGCCAGTTGGAGTGCTTAAAGTAGTCCCTTGCCATGGCTGTCCCGTTGGGCTTTTAGTTGTTATTAAGACAAGGTTGGAAGCGCTCGTTGGATCTGCCGATAGTGTTGAACTAGTACCATCAAAATCAGTTACTGTATAATCTACGTTAGCAGTATCGTTCCAAGTAATAGGAAGATTGATTTTACTTTTTTGCGCATTAGCAAAAGGTGCTATTAGTGCAGTGGTTAAAATAATAAGTACAATTTTTTTCATATCTGATTTTTAGTTTAACATAAATGTTCGGTAAAGATATAGTAAAATATACTATAAGGTAACTTTGAAAATATTTTTATATAAAAAATATAATATTTTCGATCAGCGTATTAATCCATTTTATGGATCGCAAAAAAATACTCTTGTTATTCCTTCGTTACTTTTGAAATACTCTGACATAGTCAACATGCAGGTATTGAGGGAATGTGGTATTTGGATTTGGACTACCAGGCCATTTACCGCCTACAGCAACATTGAATATAAAAAAATATTTTTCCCTGAATTCATCAAACTGGTTGTCTTTGGTATCAATAGCATGAAACGACTGGTCGTCTATATACCAGGTAATTCCGTTCATGTCCCATATTATACTAAAAACGTGAAAGTTATCGTACAATATACCATTTGAAATTTTCTTATTACCATTGAATTCTGCATGGGTGTTACTTGCATCAGCCCAATGCACGGTTCCATGAGTAACATTGTCACCTCTAACTGAAGTGCTTTCGCCGCCAACCATTTCCATTATATCTATTTCACCACATTGTGGCCAACCAGTTGTAGGGAAATTTTCACCGAGCATCCAGAGCGCTGGCCATATTCCTTGACCGTATGGTGCAGCTGCACGAATATCAATTCTGCCGTATTTAAAACTTTGAAGTCCTTGAGATGAAATTCGAGAAGAAGTATAAGAACTTGAATTAAAAATTTGCTTTTCAGCTGTTATGGTCAATACACCATTTTCAACTTTAGTATTTTCTTCCTTGTAATACTGAAGTTCAGAATTTCCCCATCCATTATTTCCAGTTCCAATTTCATGTTTCCAATTGGTACTTAAAAGTGATGTGCCTTCAAATTCGTCTTGCCAAACCAATGTGTAGTTTGGATAAGAGAGTGGACTAGAGTAGCCAGCAGTGGGTGGTTCGCCAATAACGCGAGGTGGCACATTTGAAACAATAGCCACGTTTTCTATTTTTTCAATGTATTGGTTATCCAAAACATGAGCACGAATAATGATAGAATATGAGCCCGCAGATTTGAATGTATAAGACGCTTCACCATTATTAGATTGATCAATAATCTCATTGTCGTTTTCTGTGAACCTAATGGTATAGAAATTAGCGTTATTAGCATTAGCCTTTACACTAACAAAACCGAAGTTTGATGTATCCTGAGATACTGAAACAACGAGATTACTCGGTAAAGTTACAGCCTGATTTTCATCAGGCTCATCTTTTTTACAAGCATTAATCATTAGCGCCGTGCACAGAACTATAACTACGAGTTTTAAATATTTATTGAAGCGTGGAATTTCTTTTTTCATAAAAGGTAGATTATATTCTTTACAAATTAAGAAAAATCAGCGCTACTTTTGTTCAATATCGTCTATATAGAATGTTCCAGCATTAGGATCAGTCCATGCAGGAATTAAAGTTATCCTATCATACAAGCCCGGGCCAGTTGAAGAAAAATCTGCAGAAATTTCTACCCATTCATTGGCTTTAGTAATTGGAACAATAATTTCTTTTACGATTGAATTCTTACTTGCCTTGTCTTCTACTTTAATCATAAAATCACCCGTTTTTGGTGCATAGACTTTAAGCGAAATCGACTTTTTAGTAGTAAAATCTAATTTCCCTCTGTGATTAATAAATACCCCAGACCAATTTTGAATCCCTTTTGTTGTTTCCAAAACAAAATTACTACTATCTATGCCAGATTTAAAGGGGTTAGGAATGATTGAATCAGTGCTTTCATCAAAACCAGTTACTATAGGTTTAATGATTTCAAAATCTATAGGAAGAACATAGGTGTTTGTATCTTCTGGCTCAACAGATCCTCCACCTCCACCGCTACCATCACCTGTATCTACTATTCCAGCATATCCTAGAGGAACTAAACGTAAATACCATGCTAGTCCATCTTTAGCATTTGCATCGACATATCTAAGTGAGAGTTCGTTCTCTGATAATTTTAAAATTTGATAGGTTCTTGTTCCTGCATAAAAACCAATAAAACTTTTACCAGTTGTGCTTAAATATTTTATTCCTTCTTCTTCAACAATATTCCAGTTTTCATCCAACTGATCTTCTAGAGGTGCATTATAATTATCTGCAGGTGACGGGTAAGAGCCAGGATAATCTCCAGCAGCAAGATCATCGATAAATACGACTCCTTTGGTTGTCATATCAAAGCTAAAGCCTTCTAAATGAAAGGTGTATCTGTCATTATACATATCAACTTCTCTTTGTTCAAACGCTTTAGCGGAATAATATTCTGGTACAAGACCCGCTGCACTGGCTGGGTTTGGTCCAACACCAAAATGACCGTCCCGAGATGAATCTATAACCCATGTTTTAAAACCTAACCCAGAGACACCTCCAGTAAGGTTAACAATGTCGGGGCTACCAAGAAGGGTCAAATCATCCTCCGCAATAGTGATCTCCTTATTCATAGTAACACTTCCGCCTTTTGTAAAAACAGTAATTTTCACCAAATAGGATCCTTTAAGGGGGTAAACTGCTCTAGCAGTTTTTCCTTTAGCTGCAGTTCCGTTTCCAAAATCCCATACGATAATAGATCCTGATTTTGCCGCTGTAAATTGAATAATATTAGGGCTTTCCGCAGAAGGGGCATAAGTGAATTCTGCATCTTCAAATGCAGGAGCAGCTCCTAATTCTGCCTTTTTTTTCTTACAGCTTACAGAAAATAATCCAATAAGTACAGCGATAGCTAAAACTTGAATTCTCATAATAATTTTGTCTTTTAATTAATACCCAGAGTTTTGACTCCACTTGCTTCCAGAAAGCACGATTTCTACTTGTGGGATTGGAAATAAGTTATGTTTTCCATCAATGAAACCTTCGATTTTATTCGCTGCCTCACCAGTCCTTACCAAGTCGAAAAATCGAAAACCTTCACCGCATAGTTCAAGTCTTCTTTCATTGTAAATGTCTTTAGTTAACTGTTCTCCTGAACTTGATAAAGCAGGAACTCCAGCTCTGCTTCTAACTTCGTTGATATATTGTATTGCTGTGCCTGCACTTCCAATCTCACTATGAGCTTCAGCAGCCATTAATAAAACATCAGCGTATCTTATGACACGATAGTTTACTGGACTCGTTAAGTCATTGTCTGGCAAACCAAATTCACCAATTCTTTTAATATATTTATTGTTATAATACCCTGTATGTCCACCTCCACCTACTGCGTAGGTAATGTCAGTTTCAGATTGTGCCGCAATAAAAGCGTCGATATCAAGTACGCTAGCATCTCTTCTTACATTATCATTTGGACCAAATGCATCATATAAATCCTTAGTAGGTAGATTGTAACTATTTCCATCGCCATAGACAGGGCCAGAATATTGTCTTATACCTTGAAAGCCTGGCGCAGCGTTACCTTCTAAACAGATCAAACAACTATAGCTTCCACCTTCTAAACCCGAATATTGAACGTCAAAAACAGTTTCAGAGTTTCCTTCTGAATTTTCAGCAAAAAGAGTACTGTAGTCGGCTGCTAATTCATATTGACCAGAGTTAATTACTTGATCTAAAACGTCAGCACATTCAGCGAATTTACTCTGGTATAGGTACACTCTACCTAGAAGTGACTTTGCCGCTCCAGCGGTTGCTTTACCTTTTATAATTGCTATAGCAGGTAAATTAGCTAGAGCATAAATAAGGTCATCCTCAATTTGTGCATATACTTCAGCTTTAGGAGTTCTTTCCTTTTCTTTTAGTTCATCGATTCCAATTCGTTCATCAACTAATAGAGGAATATCGCCAAAGTATTTAACCAATTGAAAATAATAGTAAGCTCTTAGAAACCTAACCTCGGCAAGTAATTGTTTCTTACCAGTAAAAGAAATATTGTCCTTGTTTTGCATTATGTAATTCGTTCTTGTAACCCCAGCATAATTCCACCTAAGAACGTTTCTTAATTCAATATTTACTCCGCCATGACTCATAGTTTCAATATCATGAAGGCCTTTTGAATCGACTACACTTTCACCACCAGCAATAGAGTTGTCTGAAGCGATTTCTCCAATCCAAAGATTCATAAATGAGCCTTGTAGAAGATCATATGCTCCAACAAGGGCAGTGCGATAATGTTCCTCTTCAGTGAAGAAATTTTCAGCATCTTGGCTGTAAAGTGGGTCTGTATCTAAATATTTCTTGCATCCTACCGATACGATAGAGACTAAAATTACCAACGATAATATCTTTAGTGTTTTCATTTCTATTAAAATTTGAAATTAGTACCTAACATGAATGTTCTTGCTTGAGGATAAAAGCCATAATCAACTCCTGCTGATAAAGCTCCACCTGCTGAGCCAAATTCCGGATCAAATCCTCTATAGCCTGTTATTGTAAATACGTTGTTAACAGACCCATAAACTCTAATTGATCTCATTTTTATTTTTTTGACAAATTTCGAATTGAAGGTATAACCCACTTGAATATTTCTAAGTCTTACAAAGTTCCCTGATTCAACATAATAATCTGAAAATTCTGAATTTCTGTTGGCTTCTGAGGTAACTCTAGGGACTTCGTCAGAAGTACCTTCGCCAACCCAACGATCTATAACATAAGCCTGCTGATTTGCATAGGGTTGAAGTCTTTCATAATTTCGAATGATTTGTTGACCAATAGCAGAATATATGTTTGCAGAAGCGTCAAAGTTTTTATAGGTGGCATTCAAGCTTAAGCCAAACGTGAAATCTGGGATAGGTGATCCTAATTCTTTTTTATCGGTATCATCATTAAAGTTAATTACACCATCTCCATTTTGATCGACATAAATCAAATCACCAGGTTTTGCATCTGGTTGAACTACTGCTGCATTGTCAATTTGTTCTTGATTCTGAAAAATACCATCTGTTTCTAGTCCGTGGAAGTACCCAATTGCAAATCCTTCTTGAAAACGAGTTGCTACGTTTCCTCCAACACCAAACTCGGCGCCAGGAATAAACTCAACACCATCTGGAACTTTAGTTACTTTATTGCTAAGTAGGGTAGTATTGAATTGTCCTCCTATTATAAAATCTTTCATTCTATCTGTGGTGTAACCAATTTCTAATTCAATTCCTCTGTTAGAAACATCTCCAGCATTAATGAATGGAGGCTGACCGCCGGGACCGTATGAACCCAGAACAGCAGATACATCAGGTTGGAAGAGTAAATCCTGAGTGTTTTTCATAAAGAAGTTTGTAGTAACATCCCACTTTTCCCATAGCTCTAAATCAAATCCGATATTCAACTGGCGAGTAGTTTCCCATCTTAAATCTGGGTTACCAGCTCTCCCTATAGCCACTCCTTGGGTAATAATATCATCAAAGACATAAACACCTTCTCCATTTAAATCAGCTCTGTATGCAAAATTTTGAATTTGATCGTTTCCTGCAATACCAAAACTCGTTCTCATTTTTCCGAATGTAATAATGTTAGAACCAAAGAACGATTCATCTGAGAAAATCCAAGCACCACTTACCGCAGGGAAGGTGCCGTATTTATTGTTGGGACCAAATTTTGTTGAACCATCTCTCCTTACTATAACAGAAACGAGATATCTATGATCATAACCGTATTCTAATCTCAAGAAAGTTGATAGTAAACGTTCTTCATATTGAAAAGAACCCGTATTATTTAAAAGTCCTCCATCTGCTTGATTGGCAGAAATATCCGCAAAATCTAGAGAGTTACCTGGAATATTAAATGCAGATCCGCTTAATTGATCTCCAGTTCTTTTGAAAATTGAAGCACCGGCTGTACCTTTAATTTGATGTTTCTTCTTAAATGTTCTGTCGTAATTTAAAAAGGACTCTCCTGAGAGATCTACATAGGTAGTTTTTGCCTCATAAACACTTGCACCTCTTTCGATAAAAGTACTGTCACCAATTTCGACCATCGTAGGATCTAAATTTGCATTAAGGGCTGTGTTCTGCGCTTTTCCAGGGCCATACCAAGTAAGTGGTGAGAAACTTTTTGCATCAACTAATGCGAAATTGTAATTGAATCTGTTGGTAAACGTGAAGTGCTTGTTGATTTTGAATGCAATTTCTTCTTTACCAACGAATTTGTTTACGACAGCTTGATTGTATGTGTTCTCCATTTGGGCAATTGGATTAATCACATCACTTACTTCTTCTAAATAGGAATAATTTCCGTTAGGAGTTTGAACAGGCTTTGTAGGCGATGCATTGATAGTATTGTATAGCACAGAACCAATTCCGTTCTCAGGTAGAGTTTTTCTTTTTTCTTGGGTATATAGGAATATGCTTGTAAGTTTAAACTTGTCGTTGAGTTGAGTCACAAAATTTAAACGAGCATTGTAGCGTTCAAAATTTGATTTGTTACCTCCTATAATACCATCTTGGTTAAAGTATGATCCCCCTACAGAATAAGAGTTCTTTTTTGAGCCACCAGTGATAGAAATGTTGTGACTGTGCATCATGGCAGTTTGAAAAACTTCATCTTGCCAATTGGTCCCTCCACCAAGAGCGGTGTTATTAAAAGGAAGATCTTCACCTGCACTACCAAATATTTCATTTTTGATTACGGCATATTCTTCAGCATTTAAAAGGTTGAGTTTTCTTGCTGTTTGTTGAATACCAGCATAGGAGTTAATTTCTATTTTGGTAGGGGAGTTGATTGTTCCTTTTTTGGTTTCGATAATTATTACACCATTTGCTGCTCGAACTCCATATATACTAGCTGTTGCATCCTTCAAAATGTTTATTGACTCAATATCAGCTGGATTCAATGAATTTAATCCTTCCGAATCGTAAACAATACCATCAACTAAAATTAGAGGATCGTTATCTCCAAAAGTAGAAAGTCCTCTAATTCTTATACTAGATGAGCCTCCCGGTGATCCTGAATTGGTATTTATATTAACACCAGATACTTGTCCTTGGAGAGCCTGGTCCATTCTAGGAATATTTAATTTTTCCAAAGCGGCTCCTTCTACCTTGGCGGTAGCACCTGTAACTTCTTTTTTTGTAGTTGTGCCATATCCTACAATCACGACCTCTTCCAGAACACTCGCACTTGCGGCAAAATCAATATTTACTTCTAATCTTCCCGCAACTGGAACTTCTTGAGTCTCAAAACCGAGAAATGAAAACACAAGAATCGCTGTGTTGGCATCACTAACAGACATTTGAAAATTTCCATCGATATCTGTTGTTACACCATTAGAGGTGCCTTTTTCTATTACTGTTGCACCAGGTACGGTTTCTCCTGTATCGTCTTTAACTTTTCCTTTAATTTTCGTGTTTTGAGCCAAGGCTGGAAGACTCATTAATACAACACTCAAGCATAATAGAGCGTATGATTTGAAAGCCTTCTTTAAAGATTTTGTTAACGACATAGTTATAGTTATTTGTACCATTACTCTTGCAATGTTAATTTATTTTAACGGTTTTTCAAAAGAAATTAATCTTCAAATCATATAATTATACTTTTTTTCAATACAAATTCCTTGATAAAAGGTTCAGAAAGCTCATGAGTATCTAACTAATATTGAATTAATTTGCAAAAATATTTTAATACAAATTCTTTCTAATTTTTGAAAGATTCAGTTATTATGGCAGAAAATAAAGAGAACTCTTTAGAAAAAGTTCTGGGACATCAGTTTAGTGCATTTTATAAAATTCCTCTCGACAAGTTTTTTCAGTTTGCGTTATCTGTTGATTGTGTCATCCTGGGATATGTCGAAGACACTCTAAAACTGCTGGTAATAGAAAGAGGTGCTGAACCGCACAAAGGGAAAATGGCACTTCCCGGTGATTTAGTTTACCCAAGTGAAGACATGGACCTAGCCGCGAGTAGAGTTTTAAATGAATTGACTAACCTTGAAGAAGTTAATATGACTCAATTTCACAGCTACGGTCAAGTTGATAGGCATCCTGTAGGCAGAGTAATTACTGTTGGATATTATTCGTTAATCAGTGTAGATCAATATGAGCCATTGGCTAATTCATGGGCTGATAATGTTTCGTGGTTAGACGTGAAAAGCTTGCCGAAATTGGCTTTTGATCATAATGAAATTGTAAATGAAGCTCTCCGAGCTTTAAAGCAGAGGGTTAGACTTCAGCCAATTGGGTTTAAGTTACTCCCCAAGGAGTTTACATTGGGGCAAATGCAAGATTTGTACGAAACAATTCTGGATGTCGCTTTTGATAAGGCAAATTTTCGGAAGAAAATTTTAGGAATGAATTTATTAAAAGACTCTGGTAAACTCCAGAGTGATGTACCGCACAGACCAGGTAGATTATATTCCTTTAACAAAGATGCATATGAGTCTTTATTAAAGACTGGGTATACGTTTGAGTTATAATTACTAGCGTTTTTTTAAAATCAGTTAAGATTTTGGTGTCGGTTGAGTTGTCAATTCAACTCAGTTGTCTATTTTGATAGCCATATTTTCCTTATAGTAAAATAAACCATAAGTATTTTTATATTTGATTTTTTAAAAGAAAAAAGTGACTGAAGAATTTGAACTCATAATTTTTGGTGGAGACGGAGATTTATCGTATCGAAAAATCTATCCAGCATTATATCACAGACTGAACGAAGGACAGATTTCGAAAAATGTAAGAATTCTTGCTGTTTCTCGAAAACCTTACGAAATAGAAGATTTTCGTCAGAAAGTTAAATCTGAGATATTGTCTTACGTGAAGGATGCTAATATTAAAATTGTTGATCAATTGATTAGCTTGATTTCTAATGGGCGTATTGACACCGATAAGGGTGAAGAATGTGAAGTTACGAAAAGCTGGTTTTTAGAATCGGCTGATTACGTAAGAGTGTTTTATCTAGCTACTCCTGCAGTGGTATTTGGTTCCATATCAAAGTATCTAGACAAAATGCAGTATATAACTGCAAAATCTAGAGTAGTATTGGAAAAACCTCTTGGAAAGAACTTAGAAAGTTCGGAGCAGATAAATGATGAGGTAGCAAAGTACTTTAAAGAAGAACAGATTTATAGAATTGATCATTATCTTGGAAAAGAGACTGTTCAAAATTTAATGGTCCTTCGATTTGCAAATAACATTTTTGAAAGTTCTTGGAACGCCAAGGATATTGATAATGTCCAGATTACGGTAGCAGAGTCGATTGGTGTAGGAACTAGGGGGGCTTTTTACGATCAATATGGAGCTTTGCGTGATATGGTTCAAAATCATTTATTACAACTTCTTTGTTTAATAGCAATGGAGCCTCCAGTTAACTTGGAAGCTGACGAAGTTCGGGATGAGAAATTAAAAGTGCTTAAAGCACTCCGATTTTATGCTCCGGAAACAATTAATGAAAATACTGTCAGAGGTCAATACACTAGAGGTGGATCAGATACCGATCCATTGCCATCATACTTAGAAGACATAGAAAAGTTCAGTTCAAAGACTGAAACTTTCGTTGCTTTGAAGGCGAATATTGATAATTGGCGTTGGGGTGGTGTTCCTTTTTATTTGAGGACAGGTAAAAGAATGCCACACCGGTATTCGGAGATTATTATCAACTTTAAAAAAGTGCCTCATAATATTTTTCCAGATAAAAAAAATGTTGAAAGTAATCGTTTAACTGTGCGTCTGCAGCCTGATGAAAAAATCGAATTGCTTCAGATGGTTAAAGTTCCAGGTCCCGGAGGGTATCGCTATAAGCCATATGCGCTTGAACTGGATTACGCGGATCATTTTGAACATAGGTTTCCAGAGGCCTATGAGCGTCTACTTATGGATGTAGTGCGGGGAAATCAAACCTTATTTATGAGACGCGATGAGGTAAAGGCATCTTGGGAATGGATTGAATCCATTACTAAAAACTGGGAAACTAATAACGTGTCGAACGTGTTGTATGAAGCTGATTCATGGGGGCCAGGAGGTGATGTACTAGAAGAAGGCCATAAATGGGCAAAGTCTCATCATGTAAAAAGGCTAGAGGAAAAACAAAAAGGATAATGTTAGATAGCGTGACTTTCAATAGGGGAATAGTTGATTCTGAATTACAAGTGGCAATAATTGCTGCTCTGAAGGATGAAATTCGAGCATTTGGTTCGGCTTCTTTATTGGTTTCAGGTGGTTCAACTCCAAAAAGATTATTTGACCTTTTATCCAACGAGAAATTAGAGTGGGATAAGGTTACACTTTCATTAGTAGATGAAAGATTCCTTCCAAATGGACATACGGATCAAAATGGAGAGCTAATAAAGGAACACCTGTTGAAAAATGAAGCGATTAAAGCTAATTTTATTCCTCTCGTGTTTGACCCAGCTGATGCAGAAAACAACCTAAATATGGCTGTGAAAGCTTTTGAAAATGTTAGCAGGCCATTTACTGTTGTAGTTCTAGGGATGGGGACAGACGGCCATACTGCATCTCTTTTTCCAGATTCTCCAATGCTTGATCGGGCGATGGATAAAAACTCTTCAGAAATTTTACTAAACGTAACAACTCCTAGTTCACCATATTCTAGAATAACTTTTAGCCGAAAAGTATTATTAGATGCGAAGAATTTGTTTCTTCACTATTATGGTGCAGAGAAAAAAGAAATACTGGCTAGTGTTTTAGATTGTACCAATCAAAATAAATACCCAATTTCAGGTTTTGTAAATCAAAAAGAAAATGTACTGAAAGTCTATTGGGCAATGTAAATTATGAACGAAACTATAATGTAAATTATGAACGAAACTATAAAGCAAATTACCGAGCGAATTAAAAAACGTTCATCGAAATCAAGAGCAGAATATCTTAACTTGATGGAGGAGAGCGCACAAAATTCTGTTACTAGAAGTGGATTGGCATGTGGCAATCTTGCTCATGCGTTTGCGGCTTGTAATGATGATGATAAAATGGAATTGAGTGAAAACATTTCTTCCAATTTAGCGATTATCACTTCCTATAATGATATGCTAAGTGCGCATAAGACTTATGAGGATTACCCTCCTAAACTAAAGGCCTACGCTAATAAATACGGATCTGTTGCTCAAGTAGCATCAGGTGTTCCTGCCATGTGTGATGGTGTTACACAAGGGCAAGCTGGAATGGAGTTGTCATTATTTAGTAGAGATGTAATTGCTTTGTCTACTGCAATAGGCCTTTCTCACCAAATGTTCGACGGAGGAATGTGCTTAGGTATATGCGATAAAATAGTTCCTGGAATGTTAATAGGGTCTTTAAGATTTGGTCATTTACCATTCGCTTTTATTCCTGGTGGTCCAATGGAATCTGGAATAACTAATGAAGAAAAAGCTCTTGCAAGAACAGAATATGCTGAAGGTAAAATTGGAAGAAAAGAACTGTTAGCATCAGAATCAGCATCCTACCACTCCGCAGGAACATGTACATTCTATGGAACTGCTAACAGCAATCAAATGCTAATGGAAATTATGGGAATTCACTTACCCGGTTCTTCATTCGTTAATCCAGGAACTCCTCTTCGAGATGCACTAAATGAATTTGCGGTAAAGCGACTTACACAAATAACTCCTCAATCAAAAGAATATACTCCCCTTTATAAAGTTGTATCAGAGGAATGTATTGTAAATGCATTAGTCGGATTGGTTGCAACTGGAGGTTCAACGAATCATACGATACACCTTATCGCAATTGCTAGAGCTGCAGGAATCATTATAGATTGGAACGATTTTAATGACGTCTCTGAGGTTGTACCTTCCATTACAAGAGTTTATCCTAATGGTTCTGCAGACATTAATCATTTTCAAGCATGTGGTGGAATGGGATTCCTTATGAAAACACTTATTGATGGTGGATATTTAAACGAAAATGTGAGTACCCTAATGGGACGTGGACTAGAGCATTACACTAAAGAGCCATTTATAAATAACGGAAAGTTGGAATGGAGAGCTGCACCTGCTGAGTCGCTTGATGAAACAGTTTTACGAAGTACTTCAAATCCATATGCACCCAATGGAGGAATGAGATTACTAGAAGGGAATTTAGGTAGAGCAGTAATAAAAATTTCTGCAGTAAAAGAACAGCATCAAATTGTGCAAGCAGAAGCAGAGGTTTTCGAAGATCAAGATGATGTTCTTGTCGCTTTTACTGAGAAAAAACTAAATAAGGATGTTGTGGTCGTTGTGCGAAATCAGTCTGCTACTGAAAATGGAATGCCTGAACTTCATAAACTGACTCCAACACTTAGTATACTGCAACAAAATGGATTTAAAGTTGCTTTGGTGACAGACGGAAGAATGTCTGGAGCGTCAGGTAAAGTTCCTGCAGCAATTCATCTTTCTTCAAAGAATGGCAGTAATGCCTTAATTAATAAGTTACAATCTGGTGATCCTATTCTTCTAAATGCTAAAACAGGTGTTTTGAGTTGTTTGAATGCCGATGAAGTTATTTTAAGAGAAAATTCAGCACAACCCCCTGGCAATGGACAGGGCGTTGGTCGTGAATTGTTTAAGCTATTAAGGCCGCTAGTTTCGGAAAGTGAAAATGGAGCTTCATTTATTATTTAGCAGATAAAATGAAGAATAATATTAGAGAAATTTTAGTAATGAATCCGTTGGTTCCTGTAGTCACATTTCATGAGAATGATGACCCTCTTGCATTCATGGAGTTCTTGCTCAAGCAAAATGTCAATTGTATTGAAATTACACTTCGAACAAACAGTGGATTATCTGCAATTGAAAGTATAAAAAAGGAATTTGACACCGTAAAAGTTGGGGCAGGAACAGTTGTAAATGGAGATCAAATAAAAATGTTGAGTGATTTAGGCGTAGATTTTATGGTTAGTCCAGGTACTACTAAAAAATTGATAACAGAATTTGTCAATTCAGAGATTCCGTTTATCAATGGAGTGAGTACTGCAAGCGAAATAATTTTAGCAAAAGAGTTAGGCCTAAATACGCTAAAGTTCTTTCCAGCTCATTTATATGGTGGGATAGACGCAATAAAAATGTTTGGTCAACTATTTCCTGATGTGAAATTTTGTCCAACAGGTGGAATAAATGAACAAAGCAGCAAAGAATATCTGGCGCAATCTAACGTCATTGCCGTTGGTGGGTCTTGGTTTCAAAAAGATTATAAGAAAATAAAAAGATAAAATTATGATTGCAATCGCTGAAAGCGGATCTACTAAATGCGAATGGGTAATAATTGATGAACGTTCAATTGAAGTTGCCAGAATTCGCACACAAGGTTTTAACCCTTACTTTCATTCCAGTGAGTTAGTCAAAACCAAACTTTTAGGAACTGATGAATTTTCATCGTTTCTTTCAAAAATTAAAGAAGTGTATTTTTATGGTGCAGGTTGTTCTAGTTCAGAATTGAATGAGATTATTAAAGTAGGATTAAAGGGAGCTTTTCCCAATGCTAAAATACATGTAGATCATGATTTACTAGCTAGTGCATATTCTCTTTATGAAGGCAAGCCTTTGGTTTCCTGTATTTTAGGCACAGGTTCTAATTCATGTTATTACAATGGAGATGAGCTGAAGCAAGTAAATCCTGCTCTTGGGTTTATTTTGGGAGATGAAGGCGGTGGGGCTTATTTTGGAAAAAAATTGCTCAATGATTTCTTCTATAAAAAATTGCCCTTAGAGATTTACGAAGACTTTAATAAGACCTTCAATCTAGATTGGGAAGCAGCTAGAAAAAACATCTATTCAAATATTTTTGCAAATGTCTATCTCGCTTCTTTTATGCCATTTATTGCCAAGCATAAGGATAATTACTACGTTAAGGAAATGATTAAGCAGGGCTTTGCAAGGTTTATTGATGTGCACGTAATGAGTTATCCTGTTTCTAAAGATGTTCAAATAGGTTTCGTAGGTTCAATAGCTTCAATTTTTCAAGATATTCTCGAAAAAGAATTGGTGAAAAGAGAACTTGAATTGTACAAAATTGTTCGAAGTCCCATCGATGAATTAGTTAATTATCACATTAAACAATTTGAGTCGAAAATTAGTTCGAATAAAAGTAATTCAGTACAGGTTAACTAATGGCACAATTAGCAAAATGGAAATATCGAATGCTTAACCTTGGGTTAAACCTTTTGGTATGCTCTATTTTGTATTGTAGCTTAATTTCTTGCTCTGCTCCTGAAATTAAAAATCTTGCAGCTTCTGAAATAATAGGTAATGCGGATTATCCTGCGCTTTGCTATGGAGGTTATCGTTCAAATTCACGCAAAATCGAACCTTCGAAGGAGGAGATAAAAGAAGATTTAATAATCCTTTCAGCACTCGGAATCAAAATTTTGAGAACTTATCATGCCGCTGAATTTGGGCAAGCAGAAAATCTTTTAAAAGTTATTTCAGAATTGAAAGAGGATAATCCAAATTTTGAAATGTACGTCATGCTTGGAGCCTGGATTGAGTGCAAGAATGCTTGGACCGATTTACCCAACCATACTTTAGAAAATTTTGAGAAGAATAGAAATGAGGTTAGAACTGCTATTCGACTCGCAACTTCATATCCCGACATTGTAAAAGTAATTGCTGTTGGTAACGAATCGATGGTGCATTGGGCAGCAAGTTACTTTGTTCATCCTGAGGTAGTATTGCGTTGGGTTAACCTTGTGCAATCACTAAAAAGTAAAGGCAAATTATCTAAAGACTTGTGGGTTACTAGTTCTGATAATTTTGCTTCTTGGGGTGGAGCAGATAGCTCTTACCACAATGCAAGTCTGTTAGAATTGATTGATGTAGTGGATTATGTTTCCATGCACACCTATCCATTTCATGACACTCATTATGACGGTGAATTTTGGATGCAGCCTGACAGCAATGATGTATTAAATAAGAAATCTAAAATAGACTTTGGAATGGCTAAGGCTATAGAACATGCTCAAAGTCAATACAGTTCGGTTAAGAGTTTCTTACAGGAAAATGGAATTGAAAAACCAATTCACATTGGAGAAACAGGTTGGGCAACCATTTCTACGGATAATTATGGCCATAATGGAACTAATGCAGCCGACGAATACAAGCAAAGAGCTTACTATTTGGGAATGAAAAACTGGACAGATTCCATAGGTGTAAGTTGCTTCTTTTTCGAAGCATTTGATGAGCCTTGGAAAGATGCCAAAAATACTAGCGGTTCAGAAAATCATTTTGGTTGGATTGATATTGAAGGTAAGGCTAAATGTATTTTGTGGGATCAAATTGATCAAGGAAAGTTAAACGGTCTAAAACGAAATAATATAGAAATTACCAAAAGCTACAATGGGAATTTAGACTCTATGCTGCTTTATAGTTCAGCTCCTCCTATAAAAGTTTTAGAAAACGATACATTATGAAACAAAAAAACAGAATTCTAGTTCAAATTGCATTAATTGTTGCCTTAGGTGGGCTTTTAATGGGTTTTGACGCTTCAGTAATATCAGGTGTGATTCAGTTTATTGAGGTGGAATTTGCACTTACGAAACTAGAATTAGGTTGGGCTGTTGCTTCTCTGACACTTACTGCAACTTTAGCGATGATGGTCGCAGGGCCCTTAAGTGATCGATTTGGAAGAAGAACTATACTTCGATATGCCGCGGTTTTATACACCCTTTCGGCAATTGGGTCTGCTTTTGCACCTTCATTTATTTGGCTAGTTGTAGCTCGAATGGTTGGCGGCTTTGGTGTTGGAGCTTCGCTCATATTGGCCCCCATGTATATTGCTGAAATGGCACCGCCTAGAATTAGAGGTAGACTAGTATCATTTAACCAATTGAATATTGTGATTGGAATATCCTTGGCATTTTTTACCAATTACCTCATTCTTCAATTTGCAAAATCAGATGCTAGTTGGGCCCAATCTCTTGGTTTTAATCAATACAATTGGCGTTGGATGCTTGGCCTTGAAGCTTTACCTGCTATTCTCTATTACTTAGGTTTGTTTTTCGTTCCAAAGAGTCCGCGTTGGTTAATTCTTAAAGGAGAATTTGAAAAAGCGAAAGAAGTAATGTCACGCTTTAATTCTGAAAAAGACACTGAAGAGGTTATTGCTCAAATGATTGAAAAGAACAATAATCCTGGAGTAAAAAAGGAAGGTAAAATTTCAGATTTATTTAAACCGGCAATGCGGCTTGTTCTTACTATTGGCATTGTGGTGGCAGTGCTCCAGCAAATAACGGGAATCAATTCCGTGTTTTTCTATGCTCCAATGATTTTTGAGCAATCAGGAATAGGAACAGATGCTTCTTTTATGCAGGCTATATTAGTTGGTATTGTAAACTTAGTTTTTACATTATTGGCGATGTATTTTATTGACAGGCTGGGACGTAAACCCTTGTTAAGTGTTGGAGTTGCAGGAATTGCACTTTCTATGTTTTTATTGGCGTTCGAATTTAATTCGGCAACCTACCAACTTACTCCAGAAAAAATGAATCAATTATCTTTAAAAATGGAAATTGGTGCATTAGGATCATTGAACAATATTACTTATGAATCTGAAAGTGAATTTAAAGTTGCGCTTATTGCCAATCTAGGTAAAGAAGAGTTTGAAGCAAATAAAGAGGTGTTATTGAAAACGGCAGTTTCCATGAATTCGATGCTAATATTATTTGCGATTTTAGGATTCGTAGCCTCCTTTGCATTTTCAATAGGGCCTGTTATGTGGGTGCTATTTTCAGAATTATTTCCAAATTACATACGAGGTATCGCTATTTCATTTGTGGGTTTAATTAATTCTGGAATTAGCTTCGTTGTTCAGTGGGTTTTCCCATGGGAATTAGAAGTTCTTGGAAGTGATGTGACGTTTTTAATCTACGGAATATTTGCAGCCATCGGATTTGTGTTTATCATCAAGGTAATCCCTGAAACAAAAGGTAAGTCACTAGAAGAAATTGAAGCTCAACTGGTAAAATAGATAATTATGAAAGAAATAATCTTTGGGTCAATTCTTTGTCTTGCCATGGTCGGATGCAATACGAACGGAGCTATTGAGGCTGCAGTTCAAACTGAATCTCTTTCCGAGAAAAGAATAGTGGTGCCCTTTGATAGTTCCAATTTTGAAAGTGAAACGCAAAATTTCACTACAATTATCCAAACTACGGGAAGATACAAGATTTCTGTTTTTGGCTCTAAAGGTAGCGGTGAAGTTTGGATCGAGGATTACGTTGAAAATCAAGATCAACGAGAGTACAATATTACTGGGAGCTTGAAAATAGCCCAAAATTCAACTACAAGTATTGAAGGTTCGCCTCTTGCTTCTGGAGAGCACAGCATGCAAGTGCATAAATCAATTAATTTTCAAGTTGACAGTTTGGTATTAGAATTAATCCAGACTAACCAAGATACAAAAGACACCTTAGTTCAAAGCACTGAAGGGGAGAAATGGGAATTGGTATGGTCTGATGAATTTGAAAATGTGGGTCTTCCAGATAGTACAAAATGGAGCTATAATATTGGAAATTGGGGATGGGGAAATAATGAACTGCAGTATTATACTTCCGATAAATTAGAAAATGCTAAAATTGAAGATGGAAATCTAGTAATAACGGCAATCAAAGATCTTAAAGATTCAACATGGACTTCTGCAAGATTGACCACACAGGGTAAGGTTGCATTTAAATATGGGAAAATAGAGTTTAGAGCAAAAGTTCCTTTAGCTCGTGGCACTTGGGCAGCAGGTTGGTTGCTTGGAGATGCATATCGGGATGAAATTTCTTGGCCATATTGTGGTGAAATTGATGTTCTGGAGTGTGTCGGTTATGAAATAAATGATACTACAGAAAAAGGAATAAATCATGCAACTTGTCACACTAGAGCTTATTACTTCAAGCAGAACAATCAAATTGGAAGTGAGATAGAGATGGATAGTATGCACTCAAAATTTCATACTTATTCTGTAGAATGGTATCCAAATGAAATCAAAGGTTTTGTAGATGGAATTCATTATTACACGTATGATAAAAACGCAAATGATCAAGAATGGCCATTTCACCAGTCACAGAATATTATTCTAAACTTAGCTATTGGTGGTGGTTGGGGAGGATTAAAAGGTGTTGATCAATCTATGATTAGCCAGAAGTACACGATTGATTACGTAAGAGTTTTTGAAAAAAGATAAGCTTGAACTTTAGATTATTACTCATATTTTTCGTGTTTGTTGCATGCAATTCAAAGCCCGAACAGCATCTAAGTGTTCGAGTTTTTCAGACGAGTGCTAGTGGTGACAAACTGACTGAGAAAAGTTTGTCTGAATCGCAAAAAACTCCGGAACATACAGTTCAAATAGATCCAAATAAAAAATTTCAAGTCATAACAGGTATAGGTGGAGCTTTTACTGAATCTTCAGCATCTATTCTAAATCAATTGAGCAAATCCAATAGGGATAAAATAATGAAGGCCTATTTTTCAGATAGCGGGGCCAATTATTCCTTGACTAGAACTCACATAAATTCCTGCGATTTTTCTTTAGGCACCTACTCTTATGATTCCGTGGTAAATGATACTCAACTGCAGTATTTTGATATTTCACCAGATAAGAACGATCTTATTCCAATGATAAAAGAAGCCCAAGCTATTTCTAACGAGGGGTTTAAAATCATTGCTTCTCCTTGGACTGCTCCACCGTGGATGAAGGATAATAATAGCTGGAAAGGAGGGAAGTTACTTCCTAAATATTATACAACTTGGGCAAATTACTTGGTGAAGTATATTGATGAATACAAAAAAGAAGAAATACCAATTTGGGCATTAACTATAGAAAACGAACCGCTTGGAAATGGAGAGAACTGGGAAAGCATGCACTATACACCTCAAGAAATGGCCAGTTTTATAAAAAGTCATTTGGGTCCGACCTTAGAGAAGAATAATCTAGAAACTGAATTATTGGTTTATGATCAAAATAGAGGGGAAGATTTAAATGCGTGGTCTTCAATTTTACTCACCGATAGTTTGTTGGAACCTTTCATATACGGAACAGCAGTTCATTGGTATTCTAGTACAGTGGATTGGTTTCCGCAGTCTCTGCAGCAAACGCATGCATACGCCCCTCAAAAACATATCATTCAAACAGAGGGCTGTATTGATGCAGAAATTCCTAAGTGGAAAGACGATGCTTGGTATTGGAAAAAAGAAGCGACTGATTGGGGTTGGGATTGGGCAACTGAAGAAGATAAACCAAATCACCCAAAATATGTTCCTACCTATAGGTATGCCCGTGATATAATAGGTTGTATGAATAACTGGGTAGAAGGTTGGGTAGATTGGAATATGGTTTTGGATAAGAAAGGGGGCCCCAATTGGGCAAATAATTGGTGCATTGCTCCAGTAATAGCCGATCCAGAAAAAGATGAAGTTTATTTTACGCCATTGTATTATGTAATGGCTCATTTTAGTAAGTATTTTCGGCCCAATTCAAGGAGAATAGAATGTATTTCAACTTCAAATGGTCTGCTAGTTACAGCTGTTGAAAATACTGATGGAAGTATAGCTGTTGCTGTTTTAAATGAACAGAATGACCCACTTACTTTCAATTTAAAAATAGGGTCACAATCTCAGATAGTAGAAATTGAAGGTAAGGCATTGCAAACTATCATAGTTAACGGAAAATCAATACTGAAAAAAGCAAATTAGAATGGAGGAGTTAAACCCAGAAATAGTAGGTGAATACACTACACTGAGTGACGGAGATTACTTTGTAATCAGAAACTTTAATAAAATGCGTGCGTTTTTCATGACGGTTGTAAGCGCAAATAATCATTGGATGTTTATATCGAGCAATGGTGCTCTAACGGCTGGAAGAATTAACCCCGATAGCGCATTTTTCCCATACTACACAGACGATAAAATAACGGATTCCGCTGGAATTACAGGCTCAAAAACTATCATTCGCGTGCAAACAGAAGCCGGTATTAAAGTATGGCAGCCCTTTAATGATCAACTAGAGGGTTTTTATAATACAACCAGCAACATATACAAAAACAGAGAAGGTAATAAACTAGTTTTCGAAGAAGTGAATCACGATTTGGATTTAATTTTTCGATATTCTTGGTCTTTTTCGGAGAAGTATGGAATCGTAAAAAAGTCCGAATTAATCAATATTGGAAAAAATGACCAAAATATAAACCTATTGGATGGAATTCAAAATATTCTTCCATTTGGTATAATGCAGGCATTACAAAATGAACGAAGTACACTTGCTGATGCTTATAAAACAGCAGTTTGGGATGATTCTAAAAAGTTAGGAATTTATTCTTTGAGTTCAATGGTTGTAGATAAAGCGGAGCCAAGTGAGGCTCTGAAAGCAACGACGGTTTGGACAAATGGAATTGACTGCAAAAATATTTTGCTTTCATCGGTTCAAGTAGCTGAATTTAATAGATCAGGAAAAATTGAGTTTGAGCATATAGTAAAGGCTGAGAAAGGTGCATTTTTTGTTAATTCTGAATTCATTTTGAAATCAAAAGGAAATAAAGAATGGTCTTTAATTGGAGAGGTAAACCAGTCTTCAAGTGATTTGGCTAAGCTTTCGAATGTAATTTCTAATAGTTCAAAAATTCAGCTCGAATTAGAAGCTGATATATGGAAAAACAAACAAGATCTTAGAAAAAAAATAGGACTAAGTGATGGTATTCAATTATCAAAGGACAGATTAGGAACAGGCAGACATTTTTCTAACGTGTTATTTAACATCATGCGTGGTGGAACTTATGAGGATGAATATCAGATAGATACTCAAGACTTATCAGAGCATATTGCTGTAATGAATAAGGCAGCCCATGCTGAGCTTCAGCCAATATTAACTGAGCTACCAAATTTTATTTCCTATCACCAGTTGCGTTATTTTTTACAGGCTTCTAAGCATAAGGGAATAATGCGTTATTACTTGGAATACCTTCCACTTTCCTTTAGCAGAAGACACGGTGACCCTAGCAGGCCATGGAACTACTTTAGTATTAAGCTAAAGAATGAAAAAGGAAAAGGAGTGAAAAATTACGAAGGGAATTGGCGTGATATTTTTCAGAATTGGGAAGCGCTTGCATACAGTTATCCAGAATATGCACTTGGTATGATTTCCAAATTTGTAAATGCCTCTAGCATAGATGGCTACAATCCTTACCGAATTACAAAAGATGGAATAGATTGGGAGGTTGTAGATCCTGCTGATCCTTGGTCGCACATTGGATATTGGGGAGATCATCAGGTTATATACTTAACCAAGCTTTTAGAGTTTTCAGATAATTTTCACCCCATTAGATTAAGGAAACTATTAAATCAACCCATTTTCTCTTATGCTAATGTACCCTATCGAATTAAAGGATATGATGCGATAGTAAACGACGCTAAGCACACTATAAATTTCGATTTTGGAGTGGAGAAGTCCATCAAAAAGCAAGTCGAAAAATTAGGTTCAGATGGTAAATTGGTTCACAATTCTGCAGGAAATATCGTTCTGGTAAATTTGACTGAGAAATTATTGGTAATGATACTTACCAAGCTTTACAACTTTGTTCCGGAAGGTGGAATATGGTTGAATACACAACGTCCTGAATGGAATGATGCCAATAATGCTTTAGTTGGTAATGGAGTTTCAATGGTTACACTGTATTACTTGCATCGTCTTCTGAAATTTTCAGAGACATTATTTAGCAATTTAGAAAAAAGCAGTGTTTCTATTAATAAACCTGTTATTGATTTAATGGATGCAATATCTAGGTCATTTAGTGATTATAATGAGTCTCTTATTAATGGATTTAGTGATGTGGATCGAAGAAGCTTTATGGATAGTGTTGGTGTTGCAGGTGAGCATTATAGAACTACGGCTTATAGCGGTTTTACTGGTGAAAAACGTGAATTGACCTATTCTAAACTCAAAGACTTTTTAGCAACTGCACGGAAATATTTGAGTCATTCGATTGCAATTAACAAACGAAAAGATGGATTATTTCATTCTTATAATCTTTTAGATTTTTCCAGTAATAAGGCTAGAATTAGTCATTTGTATAAAATGTTAGAAGGTCAAGTGTCTGTTCTAAGTGCGAACTACTTATCTCCAAAAGAATCCGTTCACATTCTAGATGCTTTAAAGTCAAGCGACATGTTTCGAGCAGATCAGTATAGCTATATGCTTTATCCAGATCGTGACTTGTCCTCTTTTGTGAATAAGAACAACATAAATGCTGAAGACTTGGCAAACTCAAGATTAGCTGACGCCTTGCTTGCAAATAATAATACTTCAATTATTGAAAAAGACATTAATGGGGTAGCTCATTTCAACGGCGAGTTTCACAATTCGGAAGATTTAGAAAATGCATTGGATAAATTGACTGGACCAATTTGGACGCGTCTCGTTAGAAGCGAAAAAAAGAAGTTTATTGCTCTTTTTGAGAAAGTATTTAATCACAAATCGTTCACTGGACGTTCGGGTGCATTTTATGGCTATGAAGGACTAGGAAGTATTTATTGGCACATGGTTTCTAAGTTATTGTTGGCAATTCAAGAAAACATTTATAAGCTCAATGACTCTGACAAAGGAACTGAAACGTATGGAAAACTAGTCGAACATTATTTTGAGGTTAGAGCTGGAATTGGGATCAATAAGTCTCCAAAATTGTATGGAGCATTTCCGACAGATGCATATTCGCATACTCCTAAACATGCGGGAGCAAAGCAGCCTGGAATGACAGGACAGGTAAAGGAAGACATCATAAACCGTTGGGCAGAATTGGGAGTACAAGCTCATCAAGGAAGACTCTCTTACAAACCGACATTCTTAAGGAAATCTGAGTTTATCGATCAAGAAGATTCACTTTCTTGCTACTCATACCTAGGAGAAGTAATTAAGGTTATTGTTCCTAAAAATGGATTAGGATTTACTTACTGTCAAACACCTGTTGTCTACAAAATTGAAGATAACAACGATCTCAACATTTTTTATACCGATGGTAGTTCCAAAAAAGTTGAAGGCTGCACGTTGGATCTTGAAGATTCGAAAAGTGTTTTTAAGAGAAAAGGGAAAATCTTAAGAATTGAATTATCCATTAAGGAAGAAAATCTTTTGCCTTAATCAGAGTTATAATGGCACTTTCTAAAAATTACAGAATATCCTTTGCGCTCATAACTGTTCTATTCTTTTTTTTAGGATTTATTACTGTGTTGGTTGACTCGTTAATCCCACGATTACGAGAGCTTTTTGATTTAAGTTATTTTGAAGCTGGGACTGTTCAATTTGCTTTTTTCAGTGCTTATTTTGCCTTATCGATTCCGTCAAGTTACTTTTTGACAAAAATTGGATACAAAGGAGGAATTATTACTGGATTGCTCGTAATGGCTTTAGGATGTGCGCTGTTCTATCCTGCGGCAGAATATCGGTCATTTGGAATATTTATTTCTGGTTATTTTATTCTAGCAGGAGGTATGACCTTATTGCAAGTAGCCATAAATCCTTTTGTAGCTGTTTTAGGAGATGAAAAATCTTCATCAAGTAGATTGACGTTAGCACAAGCATTCAACTCATTGGGGACGGCCATAGCGCCTGCTGTTGGAGCTTTTTTTATTCTGTCTGATACCATTAAAACTAAAGCTCAAATAGAGGGTTTAACCCATTCTATGAAAGAGTCATACTTGGCTGCAGAAGCTGCAGCTGTGCAACTTCCATTTGTAACAATTGCTACTGTTATTGCTTTGGTGGCAATTGTTTTTCTTTTTGCAAAACTGCCTAAGCTCATTGAGTCGAATGAAAGAACTTCTTATTGGGATTTATTACAGCATAAAAATTTATTGTATGGAGTGCTAGGTATCTTCTTTTATGTGGGAGCAGAAGTTGCAATTGGTAGTTATTTGGTCAACTACTTATTAGATATGGACCTAGTGCCCATAATAAAGAATAATGCATATATGAAATCCATAGCTGAGGGCATATTGAATGCCGATTTGATGCAAAAAGATCAAAAAGCTATAGTTGGAGTTTTCGTTACATTTTATTGGTCAGGAGCTATGATTGGCAGATTTGTAGGAGCTTACCTTACCAAAAGATATAGCCCTGGCAAAGTAATCGGAATATTCGCTTTCTGTGCGATCGCCTTGGCCCTTATTTCAATTTCAACGACTGGTTTAACAGCCATGTGGAGTGTAATTACAATAGGGTTATTCAATTCTATTATGTTCCCAACAATCTTCAGTCTTGCAATTGGAGGTTTGGGAGTGCTTAAACCTAAAGCATCTGGCTTGCTGTGTATGGCAATTGTTGGAGGTGCGCTAGTCCCGCCAATGTTTGGCTTTTTAGCAGACACGGGTGGATTTAAAATTGCTCTGTTGCTGGTTGTCTTTTGCTACGCCTATATAGCCTTCTTCGGCTTTAGGAATTATAGAATGAAAAATTCAATACTCTAGTTGAACAAGTTTTTTAATCTTCAGCGCTTTTTCAAAGTGATCTAATTTATGGGTCTTAATTCACCATCTGGCTACTTCCATTAGTGGCTCTGGATTATCGTTTTTATTAGCGAAAAAGGCATAAAACTATAGGCCTACGTTAGCGCCTTTTCTGGCGATTTTTTCGTCACAGATTTGAGTGATTTTTAGTTTTATACTTTCATTCATCTGGAATCTCTTTTCATCAAATAACATTTCAAAGTAATGTTATTGTTCTTGATTAAGTTTTGGCGTAGGTCTTGTCCACGTTGTTGCAAATTGAACAATTGCTTCGTAATAATCCAAAATCATATCTTCAATTATAACAATGAATTTTTTGGTGCTCGAAAAATTAGCTCCCAAACTTTTTATATAAACAATATGAAATGCTTGAATTTCTTTTCCCTGAGATAGCGTTGCAAGATTATCTAATTCGCTAATTTTTACTTTAATATGGTCTTTAGCATATTTAATATCAGCCTCAATCCAAATGTCATTTTCGATTGAAACGAATGCCTCTTCTGATTTTCTTTTTAAATTTTCTAGTTGCTTACAAATCCACGTAATCCTTGCCTTTGGTCCTTTATCTAACGGTGGAGTAATCTTTATGCTCATTAAAAGGGTTCTACGTTCAAATTCTGCAGTTATTTTAATGTCAGAAGCGGCGCCTTTAATTGAAAGATTACCTGAAATGTAGTTGTGTTCAGCCAAACGCTTCATGTCCTTTTTTTGACTGTCGCTATTTCTTGTTGTAGACTTCACTAATACGCCAAGACTTCGACTTACTAATAAAGCAATATCTTTTTCTTCTTCATACCAGCTTTGTACAGCTTCTTCAATAATTACATCATTCGGCTTCAAAATATTCTGAGCTCTAACATTTTCAGAGAGTTCTTTCCAACCAGGTTTCATTTGAGTATAACCTCTAATTCCAGATAATGGATTTTCAAAATAGTGCAGTGCTTCTTGCATTATTTCTTCTTGATCTGGTGAGCTAATGTTTTCTTCATTATCAATAAGAAGCAGTTGCCCTTTAGTTATGAGATAAGTCCAAGAAAAGTGCAAGAGCGAAAAGTATTTTGTCGATTTAAGTTTAACTGGCGAATGCGAAGGATCAGAGACAAATTCGTTTGAGATTGTGATTAGCTTATTAACCTTTAGTTTTCTAGATAGGTCTATATAACCTTCAATTTGTTCTTTATCAATTTTGTTGGTTTTGTTTTTCATTTCAAAGAAAGCCGCATCGGTTATAACGCCTTTAATTACCACAATTATTAACCCATCAATTCTGCATTTATTGATATCAGGAAAGCATGCCTCTGTATAATAATAGGCCTTTCCACTTCTTGCTAGCTTGATTTCTTAGAAAAAGCTATCTCGATATTCTTTTATCAATTTCAATGAAGAAAGAAATATTGAGGTTAAAGCCATTTCATCTCCTGTCTTCAGGGTTGGAATAAGTTTGGCTTTTTGTCTCGAAATTTGACCACTATTTATAAATGAATCAAAATCTTCTTTTTTGAGTCCTACTAGTTTTGAAATTGGTTTTTTAATCATGTCAGTTTTTTAATTGATTCTTATTGGCATAAAAATAACTAAAGCTTTTGAAATGAAATTACAGTATCTCTTTATGACAGCTCTCTAATATTTCCTTTGCCCTTTCCTCAGTTCTTCCCTCAGCATAAGTCCTCAGAACAGGCTCGGTTCCAGAAGGTCGAATCATTAACCATTCGTCTGCATTGAAGTAATATTTCCAGCCGTCTAAGTCTTCAATGCGCTCAACTTTCCAATTGCCAAATGAGCTGTATTTCCCTGCTTTGCAATTAGATACAACTTCTTGTTTTTTGGCTTCAGAAAGCTTTAAATCAATACGCTGAAATGCAAAGCTGCCAACTAAATCAGTCACTTCCTTCAATAATTCTGGAAGCGTTTTTTTAGTTTCCATCATGGCTTGAATCAATACTAACCCATTCCATATACCATCACGCTCCGGAATATGTCCCTTTACTGCAATACCACCGGACTCTTCGCCGCCAACTAAAATGTCCTCGTTCACCATTAGACTGCAAATATGTTTGAATCCAATAGGTACAATCTCTAATTCGAGATTAAGCATTTTGCAGAATTGAGTAATTTTTACTGTGGAGCTAAAGCCCGTAGCTACTTTTCCTTTCCAGCCTTTGTAATTGTACAAATAGTGGAGTAGCAGTAATATAATATTGTGTGAATCGATGTAATTGCCTTCTCCGTCAAATAAGCCTATTCGATCGGCGTCGCCATCATTTACCAATCCAAAATCAAGATTTGGAGTATCTTGAAGGTGATTTTGATAAGCACCTAAATTCTTGAGAATAGGCTCTGGATTTATGCCGAAAAAAGTAGGGTTCCATTCGCAACGAAAAAGGTCAGCATCTGGAAACAGTTCTTGCATAATGAATTGGCCACTGCCATACATAGCGTCGTAGGAAAGGTTTAGTCCAGAGTTTCGGATAGCTTCAATATCGAAGGACATATGAATTTTATCCAAGTACAATTTCTTTAAGTCTACTTCTTGAGCTGAATTATTGTCGAATGCTTCAAATTCATAAGAAATATTATCTGGAATAAGTTCTTCGATTTCTGAAATAGCCTCGGCCAATAGTGGGCCTCCAAAAGCTCCCTTTAGTTTGTAACCATTGTAGTTTGCCGGATTGTGTGAAGCAGTTAGAATTATTCCTAAATCACAATCCAACTCCTTAGCCGCAAGACTAATTGCTGGCGTTGTAATCGGTTGATTGTAGATTATTGTTTCAATACCCTCATGCAATAACACTTTAGAAACCACATCCATAAACTGTTTACCGGCAAAGCGACAATCGAAACCGATAACCACTTTGGATTTGGAATTAGTGTTGAGGTCAGATTTCGGCTTGGTCTGCTTTAACCAATTAGCTACTCCGTAAGTTATTCGGGCAACATTGTAATTGGTAAATTCTTTTGCGATTATGGCTCTCCAACCATCTGTTCCAAATTTTATTTTCATCTTAATTGTAGATTTTTCGCTGGTTCAAAGCCTTTTGATATCGCCTTGCATTATTAATATGATCTCTATAGTTTGTGGCAAAATTGTGGTATCCTGAAAAATCTTCCTTAGCACAGAAATACAAGAACATGTGGTTTTGTGGATTTAGAACAGCATCAATAGAGGAAATTTCAGGAATTCTGATAGGACCAGGAGGCAGGCCTTTGTACAAATAGGTGTTGTATGGGGAATTGATTTTTTTATGAATGTTCAGGACTCTTCTAATGGAAAAATCACCAATTCCAAAAATTAGAGTAGGGTCGGCCTGTAGCAGCATGTTTTTTCGCAATCGATTTAAATAGACTCCGGCAACCCGCGGTTTTTCATCATTCATTTTAGTTTCTTCCTCAACGATGCTAGCAAGTGTAACCACCTCACTTTGAGTGAGATTAAGTTTAGTTGCTTTTGCTTTTCGCTTAGTATTCCAAAAACTCTTAAATTCTTGAGCCATACGATTTACGAATTTTTCTGGACTAGTATTCCAGAAAAACTGATAGGTATTAGGAATAAACAAAGCTGGAAATGTTGCTTTGTTAAATCCATACTTGCCAACTGTTTTATTATCGATGAAATAGTTGAGAAATTCTGTTGAATCTGGTTCTAAGTATTTAGAAACTGCACCAGCTAGTTGTGCAATGGTTCTTTGATTATTGAAGGTAACTTTTACAGGGATTTGCTCTCCAGATCTAAGTCTATCTATTATTTGAGCATTATTCCAATCGGCTTCAATCTTATATTTACCAGGTTTTACACGGTTTGGATAGTTTTTTTGTTGGGCAACCCAATCAAAGTTACTTGCACTCTCTAACCAAACGGAGTCTTTAAGAGCCATTAATAGTGTTTTGTAATCCCAGTTACTACTTATATATAGGACCTTAGATTCTGAGCCTATAACAGCAGGCGCATAAATTTTTTGATAATAGTTGTAGCCAACATAGCCTCCAATAGCGATAAATAGAACGAGTAGAAGTAGTATTATTTTTTTCAATTATTCAAATATTTTCTGAAGTAAAACTTCATCATGGATTTCCTTACCAATTCTTATCCAATCTTTTTTAACTCCAATTGCATGAAATCCAAAATGCTCGAATAGATTCAGACTAATCTCATTTGTAGTGAGTACATTACAATATACTTGGTGACATTCTAAAATGTCTCTACAATATTCAAGAATGAGTTCAATAGACTCTTTTCCAAACCCTCGTTTACGCTGGTCAACTTCACTAATCAAAATTCCAACACCAACTCTACGATGATTTGGTTCAAAATCAAAAAGATCAACACAACCACGGGCTTTTTGCGTTCCAAGTTCCTCAATAATAAATCGAATTTGCTTTTGTGCATATATATCTTGAACACTGTTTACGTACTGTTCAAGTGAAAATCGACTATAGGGTTGAATCGTATCTGAGATTTGCCAAACCTCGCTGTTATTTTCCCATTCAAATAATAGATCAATATCAGATGGTTCTAAGGCACGAAGTTTTATATGTTTACCATTGAGCATAAAACAAATTTGAAATAAAATATGGATTAATTGTTCGTAAAACTGAATAATACTAATTTGGCTGATATAAGATTTGAATAATTATGAATACTACTCCAAATAGACAGAGTGAAACTCTTCAAGAAAGCGAATTAGTTTTAAATGATGATGGCAGCGTTTATCATTTGCATTTGAAACCAGAACATATAGCAGATACAGTGCTATTAGTTGGAGATCAAGGAAGAGTAGAACAGATTTGCGCGAAATTTGACACTATTGAATTTTCTATTCAAAATCGTGAGTTTTATACCCAAACAGGAAGCTTTAATGGAAAACGAATTACCGTTATGTCAACCGGTATTGGAACAGACAACATAGATATTGCCATAAATGAATTGGATGCGGCGGTCAATATTGATTTAGTAAACAGGTCAATTAAACCTGAAATAACTTCTTTAAACCTTATTAGAATTGGTACTTGTGGAGCTTTGCAGCCTGATGTTCCTGTGGATTCCTTTGCAATTTCTTCCTATGGGATAGGTTTTGATGGATTACTGAATTTTTACGAGCATTCCAAAACAGAAAATGAATCTCAAATACAAACTGATTTTATTGATTTCTATAAAAATAATGGGCATGACATCAATGTCTATGTTAGTGAAGGAAATCAAGAGCTAATAGCCATGTTGGAACCAGGGATGATTAAAGGGATTACTGCAACGGCCAATGGATTCTATGGTCCTCAGGGACGAGTTTTGCGTTTAAAGCCTCAAATTCCAGATCAAAATGAGTTGCTCAGAGATTTTAGATCCGGTGAAAGTCGAATTATCAATTTTGAAATGGAAACTTCGGGTTTATATGGAATTGGTAGTTTATTAGGTCATAATTGTTGTACGGTTTGCGCTGTTATTGCTAATCGGTTTAGTAAAACCTACTCAGAAGATTATAAGTTGACAGTAGATAAATTGATTGATACAGTTTTAGATAAACTAACAGTTTAGTATTTATAACTAAAGAAACCACGAAGTTAAGAACGCAATGATGCCTCTACATTTGTTGTAATGGCAACTGTGAACGACGAAATTAAAGCCTTAATCTCTTTATTAGATGATCCTGATGAATTGATTTTTGATCAAATTCGATTAAAAATTCAATCTTTAGGAGAAGAAATAATTCCTGTGCTGGAAGATGCATGGGAACATGAAGCCTATGGGATTTTATTTCAAAGTAGGGTAGAGAACATTATTCATAATATCCAATTTGATAATGTAAAAGCAGATTTGGGTGCTTGGGCAGCCACTGAAGAAAAAGATTTGTTAGATGGAATGTTGGCACTTGCAAAGTATCAATATCCTGAAATTAATGAGGCTGAAATTCGAATTCATATAAATAAGCTTGAAAAAGATATTTGGTTGGAATTTCATGATGGATTAACTGCATTAGAGAAGCTGAAAGTATTCAATCATATCATGTTTGACGTACATGGTTTTGAGGCAAATAAAAAGCACTACCATTCTCCAGACAACTCATTTATTAATAGGGTATTAGAGAGCAAAAGAGGGAATCCAATATCGTTAGCCGTCTTGTATTTAATTTTATCTGATCGATTAGATTTGCCTGTTTACGGAGTTAATCTACCACGTCATTTTATATTGGCTTGGGGTGACTTAATGGATATTTCCGTCAATGAAGGTGATGATGCTAAAATCTTGTTTTATATCAATCCTTTTTCAGGCGGAAGTGTTTTCGGGAAAAGCGATATAGATGCTTTTTTGAAAGAACTGAAGTTAAAGCCCAATCCTATTTTCTTTTTGCCGTGCTCTAATTACGATATTATGGTACGTTCTATGAATAACCTTATTCATTCTTATGATCAAGAAGGACATGGACATAAAGCCGAAGAAATTCGAGAACTACAAAGAATCATTAAGCTATAAAAAAGCTTAATATTCGATTATCGAAACAACTAATTATTAGTAAAAGAAACTATTGAAGAAGTGGAGTATTGCTCTAAGGAATTCTGCTATTGCACTTGATATAGGATCGTTATAGCTTCGTCCAACCACATAAAATAGAAAGAGAACGTAAAGACCTAATAGGATGAAAGACTTGATTTTCCCAACAGTTTTTCCAAGATAGAAAATAAAGAACACTACAATAGTGAGTAGGAATAATAGAACCCGAAGTTCACCACTAAGCTCATTAATTTCTGGCGTCATTTGAATTGGCCCATGCAACAATGTGAATAGGAACAATGGGAACCCCAGAGCAAAACATATGTCGAACATGTTACTACCCATTGCATTAGAAACGGCATCATCATAGTTGCCCTTTTGGGCATCCTTCATACTAATAATTGTATCAGGAATTGATGAGGCCATTGATGCAATTATTAAAGCTACAAATAGAATTGGTATATCTAATCCTTCAAAAGTCCCTATAAGTGGAACTGTGTAAGATTTTGCACCAATCCATTCACATGCTAACACTAATAAATAGCAACTTACAGCTATGGTTAGGGTGCTTGTGATAAGCAAAGGCCAGGCGTTTGCATTTGTCATTTTCTGACCACCAATAAAAATGCCTTCGAAATCTAATGTTATACCTTGTTGAAGTCTAGAACTGTCTTTTTCTTCACTTTCATCAATTCCTAAAGATTCCGATTGTTTTTGTTCATGATAAGTATCATCGTCAACCTTGTCACCTTTAGTCATTGTAGTAAGCATGTAGGTAATATATATTACATAAATGCCCATTAAGATTGCTCCATGCCACCAATGCAGGCTGTTGCCTGAAATAAGAACGATTAATATTGCTTCTGTTAAAATAAGAGCAATACCATCTCTGCGAATAACTTTCTTAGAAACGGTCACCACTTTCGTCATACCAGCATAAATAACAGCTAGAATAGCAATGGCAGGAATTATCATGGCATTAAATATGGCTGATCCAGCGGTAGTTCCAATTCCTCCACTAAAACCGTCAACGTCGTTTAGAAAGAATAAAAAGAAAATGGTAGTGAACAATTCGGGCATTGAACTGGCAATTGCGTTTATTGCAGCACCTTTTACACCATCGCTTAAATTACGTCCTAAATAGTCAGACGCAACAGTAAAACCATCAACACTTCTCCAAATAACGATGGAACAAAATGCAACAAGAATAATTGGAATTAATAGCCCCATAAAATTAGCGGTTAAAATCCGCCCTCCTCAGTTTTAAACATTTCTTCAATTTTTACAGAGGCAGCGCCATTCATAATCATGATTAAATAATCACCGGATTCAATAGTAATGTCATAACTCGGGTTTTTGATTAAATTTCGTTCACCGTCTTTAACTTTAGATAAACCAATTAAAATTACATTCGAGTCTTTCTTCAGTTGCAAGAATACATCGTTATATGACATTCCCGTAAGTGGGTTTTCAGAATTAACACGGTATTCTTTAATATCATAATCATCATCACTTTCTGCAAAGGATAGAATATCCTCGCTATAACGAGCTACATCTGGTTCAAAAATGTAGCTAGCCAATAATTTAGATGAAATTTCATTTTTTGATATGGTGTAAGTGACACCGGCACTTAGGAAGGTGTTTTTTAAGTTGGAATTGTCTAATGTGACGATAAATTTCAGGTCGTTGTAATGTTTTTTGATATTTAAAATTTGAACTAATTTCTCTGTATCATCTTCAAAATTCACGTAAACAACCGCTGAATTAGAAATATTTACTTTCTCCAACATTTCCATTTTATTATAATCAGCGAGTAAAGTAAAAACTTGTTTATCTGAATAACTTTCTCGTATTAAATCGATGTCATCCCTTTTGTTAGTAACGATAGCTGTTTTCTTTCCTACACCAATGAGTTGCTCTAATACCTCGTAGCCAATATTGTTCCAGCCAATGATTACAGCATGGTTTGTAAAATTCGTACCTTGAAAACCCAGTTTTCGTTCTTCTAAACGTTCTGCCATATAGTTGGAAATCTGTCCAATAAGAAACCCAAAAATACTAAAACTACCCAATATAAAAATAGCCCCAATTAATTTGCCTCCAACAGTATGTGGATACATGTCTCCATATCCAACGGTGGTAAGTGTTACGATTGAATACCAGAGGCCATCATAAAAATCTCGTATAGCACTTTCTTGACTTGCACTTTCAAAAAACACAAGTGTAAATAAGAGGACAACATAGCAGACTACTATGGTTGTCAAAATGACAATTTTACGTTGCTTGCTGGATAGCGATTTTAGTTTGTATGATGCCACTTGAGGTCATTAAATTTTGAGTGCATTCAAAAATATTAAAATTCCAATACAAGAAGTAATTGTAGTAGGAACGAATTTTTATATTTGCAGCCCGAAACTGAGATTATAGTTTTTAAAATTATGATCTCAGTTTTATGTTAGCAAGAATTATAAAATAGAATGAAGCGACAAGAACTCTTCATTTCATAAACACTCAAAGTTAAAAAAAGGTCGCGTAGCTCAGCTGGATAGAGCATCTGCCTTCTAAGCAGACGGTCCCAGGTTCGAATCCTGGCGCGATCACTAGAAAGCCTCTCACGAAAGTGGGAGGCTTTTTTATTTATAAGCTTGTTTTGGTTTAAATATTCTTGAGACTAAAAAAGGGTTTTTTAAATCGTTGAAAAAGGTTTTTGTAGACCACTAAAATTAATATGGTTTCGATTATTGGAAGCTTTTTACACGTTTCGAGTGAGATTTCTATCAATTACGAAATAAAAGAGTTGAGTTTTTTATGATTTAAAAGCTTTGAAAAAGCAAAAACTAATACTTCTCAGCATTCAAAATAAGAAAATGATATTCTATTTGAGTTGGTTTATCTACTATTTATTCTATTCATGCTTGAGGTTTATTTGTTTTTTGAAACATTTTTTGAATTCATTTCGTTTTTGTTCTTTAATTGCAATTAAATAGTTCTTGATATTTATTAAACGTATTAACTTTGATGCTGTGCAATTTTAATGGACAATATGATAAATAAACTTTCAATTTTCTTTGTTGCAATCTATTTTGGTTGCAATATCAATGTATCTGCTCAAAGTGACTTCGTTGTAACGGGCTCAAATCAAACTAGTGCAACAGGTTCGGTTTCGATGTCTGTTGGTCAGGTTTCTTATAGTAATGAAGATTCAGCGGCGGGTTCTGTAGTTAGTGGTGTTCAACAGGTTTATAATATTGAAATAATTGATGGTGTTGAACAGAGTTATATTAACCTCAATTTAACGGCTTATCCGAATCCTACAACAGAAAATGTATGGCTTAGAATTGATTCCGAATTCGACAGACCTCTGTCTTATGTTATTTTAGAAAATTCAGGAAAGATAGTTTCTGAATCTGAAATTTCCGAAATAGAAACAGAAATTATTATGAGAGATTTGTCGAGCGGTTCATACTATCTCATTGTAAAAGAGGGTCAAGTCAATATCAAAACATTTAAAATTCAAAAATCAAATTAAGCATGAAAAAAATTCAACTACTCTTAGGAATGTTCTTGATGGTTGCGACATCGTTTGCGCAAGCGCCAAATAAAATGAGTTATCAAGCTGTTGTTAGAGGTGCCTCTGACGCACTTTTAATAAGCAAATCAATTGGTGTTCAAATTAGTATCCTGCAAGGGGGGGCTCAGGGGACAGCAGTTTATACTGAGACTTTTGCACCAACAACCAATGCGAATGGATTGGTAACATTAGAAATTGGTACTGGAATAATTGTGTCAGGAGATATCACAACAATTGATTGGAATAATGGACCTTATTTCATGAAAACTGAAACTGATCCAACAGGCGGCACAGCGTATTCTATTTCTGGTACATCTCAATTAATGAGCGTTCCTTATTCTATGCAAGCGCAAAGAGCTGTATTGGCTGATAGTATAGTTGGTGGAACAACTGAAAATGATCCGATTTTTGTGGCATCACCTGCAGGAAGTATTACAGTAGCTGATAAAACCAATTGGGACAATAAATTAGATTCAGAAGTGGATGGATCTGTAACCAACGAAATTCAAATATTAAGCATTTCAAACGATACGATTTACCTTTCAGACGGTGGTTTTGCGGTTTTGCCAAATGCACCTTTGAATAATGATAATGATTCATTAAATGAGATACAGCAGTTAATATCTTCAAATGATACGTTGTATCTTAATAATGGTGGTGGATTCGTAACATTTACAAATCTTATTACCTGGATGAAAAATTCGAGTGACCTCTATTTTGAAACTGGAAATGTTGCAATTGGACATGATACTCCAGAGCAGCCACTTCACATATACGATAGTATAACGCATGGAAATTCAAGTAGCTATGAAAATGGATTGCTGGTCCAATCCAGAGTAACTAACTCAAATGCGAATAGTCATTATTCTGGTATCTTTTCAGAGGTAAAAGGTACAGATGCGTACAATACATCAGTAGATGGTACTTCTGATGGAGTATCTACAGGAAGTAACTATGGTTTGGGTGGATATGCAAGGAATGCGGCGACTAATGTTGGCGTTGAAGCATTTGCCGATGGAACAAATCAAAAGAACTTTGGCTTAGATGGATTTGCTTGGAACGGTTCTGAAAATTATGGTGTAAAAGGATTTGCAAAAGCGAATTCGGATACAGCAAACAAACATGTTGGTGTACACGCAAGTGTTGAGGCCAAAAATGGACTAGGAACTGCACTATGGGCAAAATCTACTGGAACAAGACCAGGGAATGCAATTTATGCTGAGGCGATTAATGACAGTTCAAATATTGGGATTGATGGTTTTGCACGATCAAGTAGTACAAATAATTTTGATCAATACGGCGTGAAGGGTACTGCTGAATCTATAACCACTGCGGGGACAGGAATTCATTATGGAGTATACGGAACAGCATCTGGTGCGGGGCTTAATAATGTTGGAACCTATGGGTTGGCAAAAAGTTTAAGTAGCGCTGCCAATTCTGCAAATAGAGGCGTATATGGAGAAGCAAGCTCGACTTCAGCAACTTTTAATCAAGGTATGTTAGGAATTGCCATACCAAACATAACCTCTACAACTGGATATAATGCTGGTGTATTAGGCGAAGCGGCTGGTCATTCGGACCTTAATTATGGTTTTGTTAGTCTGAGTTACGGTACAGGAAAGCTGAACTACGGCAGTGCTGATTATGTTTATGGATCGGTAACTGGATTAAAAAAGAACATAGCTACTTATGGCTATGCGTTTGGTGCAGATACTAATATTGCAATTAGAGGATATGCTAAAGACGATGCGGGAGCGGTGAATTATGGTGTTTATTCTGAAGTTGCAGGCTTAACAGGTTCTTTGGCAGGTCGCTTTTTAGGTAATGTAAGAGTAGAAGGAAATCTTGATGTTACGGGTTCAATTAGTAAAGGTTCAGGTACCTTCAAAATTGATCATCCAGATGATCCAGAAAATAAATTCCTAGTACACAGTTTTGTTGAGAGTCCTGATATGATGAATATTTATAATGGAAATGCTACAACAGATGCTAATGGATTTGTTACCGTTGAATTACCAGATTATGCAAAGAATACTAATAAAGATTATAGATATCAATTAACTCCAATTGGACAGTTTGCTCAATGTATTATTAAGGAAAAAGTAAGCGGAAATAAGTTTGTGATTCAAACTGACAAGCCCAATGTTGAGGTCAGTTGGATGATTACTGGTATTAGAAATGATCCTTATGCTAATCAAAATAGGATAGTGCCCGTGGTAGACAAAGACCAAAACGAAAAAGGAAAGTATTTACACCCTGAAGCTTATGGAAAAGACGATTCTTATAATATGTATAAGCCACTTGAGCTTGGAGATGCAAAAGAAGAATTGGAAATGCTGAAGAAATCCTCTGCAGCTAGAAAGGTCTCAGGAGGAAAGTAAACGCGAGATATATTAAGTTTAAAAGTCCCAATTATTATGTATAATTGGGACTTTTTTTTATGATAATTGTGATCAGTGTTTTGCATTATTAAATTGTCGAAAATCCGTTTTATTCCCTTCAGTAGTGACAGCCTCTTCCTGCAACAATGCATTAACTTGCTTAAAATTAAGGGTTTTATTTGATTAGCAAACGCTTTATCCAGCTTCTCAGTTTTCATCGTTAAATTATTAAAAGGTCTTTAGTATTTATAATTCACAATAATTTTAATGCTAGGATCCTTTGTCAACAAAGGATTAGCTCGTTTTTTTTTGTTCGAATAGTTCTGCATAAATCGAAAAGGGCTCTATTGACTCAAAAAATAATTCGTTATTAATCTGTCAAACAAAAAATTTTTCATTTATTTGAGTAGGCAAACACTAACTAATACACTAACTAATACTCTAGTCTCACATGTATAAAATATTATTGACGGCAGGAATGTCATTTTTGATAGTCGCACAATTGTTCTGTCAGGAAAGAGGATACAGCAAATACCGTTACCCTTCAGAAGTACCTGAACTGTATAGTATTGATGTCTACAAGGAATATGATCAATTGAGATCGGTGAAAATTCGGGCAAAAAGGAAAAAGAAGATAACGTTTGCAGAAAATTATTCCTTCGCGAAAAAAGCGATGTTCGAATCAGGAATGATTTATATGGGTTGGAATGAGGCTGAAGATTACTTGAATGATGTTCTTCAAACTATTATTCCCGATGAGCATAAAGTAAAATGTCAGGAATTAAGAGTTTATCTTACCAATGAGACTCATTATAATGCCTATGTAATGGTTCAGCCTGAAATTTATGTAACAACAGGACTTCTGGCAGGTGCGCACAATGAAGCTGCCCTTGCGGCGATAATTGGGCACGAATTAACGCACTTTTTAAATGATGATTCTAGATCAGATTACTTTAGAAAAATTAGGCGAAGAGATATCAAAAAAGAAAAGAATAAGCACCAGAATATGGGAGGTATTGAATTCTACAAGGCTGCAGCGGAAGGACATAAAAATCAGCAACAAGAAAAAACAGCAGATAGTCTTGGAATAATAATGGCGCATAAAGCTGGATATGATATTTCATATGCCGCATCCAACTTCTTGCAAATGATTGATCTTCAGGAACGAGCAATTGAGTCTTCTCAAGAACTCCAAGCCATGAAAGATAAAGAAAGAGAAAAACTACTAAATAAGAGTAAGGTGCTGGCTGACCATCCGGAAACGGCTCTTCGACTAGCATTTCTAGAAGTGTACATTAAAGACAATGTCAGTGATAAAGAAGACCTAAAAGAATATATAGTTGGAAAAGAAAAATTTGTCGCTCTTCAAAGTTTAATTCGTGTAGAGCAATTGAATCAGATGTTGATGACAAATGACTTTCGCGGTTGTATCCAAACTTCATTTCTTCAATATCTATTTGACCCAAATGATGAAGTGAATTTCTATTACTTACATGAGTCGTTAAGAAGGTTTCTTTTTTACGATGATGCTAACGCCGATAAGCCCTTTTTAACAGAAAACTTAGAAAAGTATTTCGGTATAAACTTTGGCATATTACAAGATATTTCGTTTTTAGTGAGGGACTCTGCTATGATTAAGCGGATTGTTGTTCAGGATATGATCGATAAGAAACCATTCAACACTTATTTAGAAGCGATGAATTATTTCACCAAAGTTGGTGGAGAGAAAGACTTCGAAGAGTCTTTACTTACGACCGCTTTGCATTTGTACGGTAAAGATGACGACTCAAGGGATATGTATTTGGCCAAATACTTAGCCAGGGATAGTGTTTTGTATAGGGCTTATGCAGAAAGTATGCTTAACGAACAATTGAATTCAAGCATTTTGAGTGACGGTCGCGATCTTGTGGTTATCCCTGATGTTGGATTTTATAAAGAAACTAAATTGGGTATGATTCCAAATAAGTTTAAATCACTTGATAAAGGTCCAAAATATGTTGAAGCAATGGCGGATTTATGTGAGGATGAATTCGTTTCAAAAGAAGTGATTGACATGCCTTTTATTAAACAGAAAAACTTTGA